>VTLG01013989.1_pt1 | contig 42619 bp, 67 predicted proteins | sample 4694571 | NCBI WGS metagenome assembly VTLG01 (sample SAMN12604809, study PRJNA352737) | marine metagenome | biome: ENVO:00000447; feature: ENVO:00000209|ENVO:00000569|ENVO:01000036; material: ENVO:00002151; isolation source: viral sequences binned using virsorter ...
CAGCTTCAACCATTGGTACAACTTTTTTAGAAGGTGTATATGCAGATGAGCCTGTTTCTGGGTCTTGTGTCCAACGATGTAAATCTTTTTCAAATGTAAAAGGGCCTTTTAAAATACCTGTTCCTAGTAACGCCATTTCAAATAATGTATGTCGTAATTCTTTTGTTGCATTATTTTCTTCTAGTTGGTCAAGAATAAGTTTTTTCATATTGTCTGCAGATTCTTGTGCAGGTTCAATTTGAGGCATCTTTTTTAAATCGGGAGCAGGGCCTTCTGTAAACTCTGCTTCACCATTATACTTTTCGGATAACCCTCCTAGTATATCATCATAGGTTGCACCTTTAGGTAATTCTTTACCATCACCAGAAAATCCATAAGGATTTGTTTCTTCTTCTGGAGCATTTTCTCCTTCTTTAGTTTTATCTATATGGGCATACTCTGATACACCATCTGGTACTTGTGTAGGGTCAACACCAATAGGAAATTTTCCAGAGGAAAATAACACATCAGTTATTTGACCATAAGCCGCTAAAACTTTTGTCTTAGTTATTTTAACAAATACACGAGACTTTTCTGTATCAGTAAAAGACATATCATTACCATATACTCCTCGGTAATTTCTATATGCTTTTAGCCATCTCTCTTCGTCAAAAAATCGTGCATCTTCAGCAGAACTTAATCTGCCTTTAATAATGCCAACTAATAAATCGTCTTGGATAGATGTTTGATTTTTATCTCCTGTTAGAGAGATTATCTCATCTGGTTTATCAGCCATTATATTTTAACTATTGTGTGAGCCTTGAGTGTATTTTGCTTTTGCGAAAGGTTCTAATTTATCGTTTGCCTTTTTTCCTACATCAGCAGATAATTCTCCATGAGAGTATTTTTTTGTTAAATCTGCTTGTAGTTTTTCTTTTTTAGGCATTCCATATTCCATACCCATTTCGCCTTGTTTATATTTTTTCATAATTGGTTGTGGCATTTTATTCTCCTAATATGTTCTACTTCTTGGTTTTCTTTTTTTTGATTTGGCTTCGTCTGCTTTCTTTTTACGTTTAGTAGGTTTTCTTTTTGTTGAATACGCACTGTCTTGAGTCATTGCTTTTCTTGCTTTAGAATAATTCATATTAATAATCCTTCTCGTTAGCCATCTTCATAAAAGATTTTTCTACTTTATTTTCTTTTTTTGCAGGAAAGTCAGTTGGTCTATCCTCATAATTGCAATGAGGTTTTAAATCAAGCTTTTGTCCTTTAGGAGTATCCTTTGGATAATCCATACCAAGGTCTCCCTGTTTATATTTTGTTAATACTGGTTGTGGCATTAACCCTCCTTAATTTTTAATCGCAAATAATCTACTAACTGTGGATTATCTACAAATACTGTTGTTAAACCATTAGCTAAACCATTAACTACTAGTTCTTCTACTTTCTCCTCTAACTCCATACTCCATTGATATATTATACCATGCATAACTTCATGTAGTATTGTATTAGCGTGAGAAACTCCCTTCTCTTCTTCGTTGTATCCTAAGACACCTTCTTTAATAAAAAATTGACCACTTGCTTCATTAGCTGTTGCAACAGTCTGTTTCCATGCTTCTAGTTTATAATTTCTATAACCTATTTTAATTGTTTCTGGTAGTGTTGCATCACAACTACATAGTCTTTCTTTTTTACTCATATATTTTCCTTTAATAGCCAAAAGTTTTATCAGAAGGTTCAAATTTAGTTTCTCTAGGTCTTTCCCAATGCGTTTGCATTGAATGAGGATGTAGAGGTCTACTCATAACACCATATCTTAAAGCATCATAAGCATGGTCTTCTGCGTGTGTATCAACATCTTCTGGATTGTTTTTATCCGTTGGTAGTAAAGGAAGTGTTCTAATTAAATTTACACAGTTTGAGAATACAAATATTCCGGGGTATTGTATATCTGGGTCAACATATAATCGTTTATGCAATTCAAGCTTACCATTTACACGACTTTTAGGCGACCTATCAGATGGTCTCCACCTACAACCTTCAGCTATCATTGTTTCAGCTATACTTGGCCCTACATCACCTCTTTTTGCCCAAGTTGATGAATCTAACACACCATAGTGCATATGCTCACCATACTCTAATTCTAGGACTTTTCGAGCAAAGATATCTGCTGTTGTCTTTGTTGTATATAGTTCTCTATAAACATATAAATAGTTATCATGGTCAATAGCAATCCATAAACAACAAGCAGGAGAAGAATAACCCCAGTCACAAGCACGAAACTTAATCCAGTTCCTAGGTATCTCAAAAGGTTGTATAACATGAATATCTCTATTAAACTCTGGAAATGCAGAACCTTCAAAAGCTTCCCAATCTCCTTCTAAAAATTGTTTTCTTTGTACATCTGGCAATGATGATAGCATAATCATATAATCATCTGTTTGCATAAGATATGGATTATCTTGTAACTTTGCCGATATAAATTTTTTTGTTATTCGCTTAACACCTACAGGTGTTTCTATTTCTACAGTAAATGGTGTATTTGGTTCTTCTGGTTCAACAAACATTTCTTTAACCCATGTTGAACCAACGTTACCCGGATTGCCTGTTGCTCTCATAAATACAGGTATCTCTGGGTCTACACTACGAAGTGATGAACGTAAAAAGTTATATATATCTGGGGTTGGAAATTGAGGTAATTCATCAATACCAATCCATGTATAAGATTGTCCTTGGTAACGAAGTACGTCTGTTAGATTTTCTGCATAACCAAATTCAATTCTAGCACCGGAAGGAAATCGCCATTCTTTTTCTTGTTCTCTCCACTTTGCTCCTATAAATGCTCTAGGATATAAGCGTTGTGAGTGTGAGATTAAATCTCTAAGTTCTGGCATTGAACGTCTAAGAAGCAATGCTCTATGGTGTTGTTTATGACAATATCGCAAAGGGTCAATAAGCATGGCGTAGGATTTACCTCCACCTCTTGCTCCACCATAAAATACTTCTTGTTCACTTGCCGCAAGAAACTGTGTTTGAGGCCCTTCATTAGGTTGAAAGATAATTTCTTTTTCTGCTACAACATCCTGTATACTAGGTGCTAAGTCTTCTAATTTATCTTCTTCAACAATTTGTGAATTTTTTCCTACAAGGACATCTTCTATTTCTTTTAAATTCTTTTTCTTTGTTTTAGCTTTTCGTTGAGCTAGTATATATTTTTCTCTAGCCTTTTCTACTTTTTTCTTTTCTGCATTTAATGTTCTTGTTGCAGATTTTTTTGCCTTAACAAATTTCTCTTTAAGAGTTTGTGTTTTAGCTGATACTGTTGTTGTTCTTTTTCTACCTACTTTTTTCTTTTTAGGAGGAGCAATATCATCTACCATTTTCTACTTAAAATTTTTCTTAGACCCATACCAGTTACTTTTCTACCAGTCTTTCTAAACATCCAATCTGCTACTTCTCTATAAGAAGAACTTTGAATATATTTTCTTGCCTGTTCAATAGCATCTATTTCATCTTGAATAGGTTCTAAAAAATCTGGGTCGTTAGATTGTTTATACCCAAAGGGTATTACTCTTGATTTTCTTTTACGAAGAAGAATCTTCTCCTGCTCCTCCTTCTTTGGGAGGGAGAATAAAGATTCCGGAGATTGATTTGAGATTGACATCTAATTTTTCCTTTTTTGTTAATCCTACTCTATCGAGTATTTGTTTAGCCGCCTCAACTCTGATACTAGCACCGGGTACACTTCCATCCTCATCCATTGCTTTAACTAATCCCATAGTTGCTTTTGGTGAGTATGAAGCCATTACCTCTTCTGCTCTTTGTAATATTTCATCCTTTAGTGACTTAACTACTTTTGGATATGAATGTTCTGAATAACCTGCTATTTCTCCTGCAAGTTTTGGACTGCCATTGGCTTCTCCAAATAATGCATTAAGAAATGTCTTTTGTTGGTCTGTTAGTTCTTTTGTTTTTTCTTGTGTTACTAGGTTCATCTTTAAATAATTTCATCCAATCAAGTCTAGGGCCATAATATATTGCTTTGCATCTTTGACCTTTCCAATCACTTTGCCAATACCATTGCCAATAGTATTTTACTTCTTTTTGTTCGCTTGACAAAACTTTGCCGCCGCCTCTCGACTACCAAAACCCCATGCTTTTAATGCTAGTGCATAACGAGTAGGTCTTCCTTTAGAATCTTTCATCGAACCTTTCATACCTGCAAATCTACAGGCAAAAGAAATTCTTCGTGGGTTCTTTCCTCTTTTAACAGGTGATTTTAAATTACCACCATCTTTTGATTCAAAATGTTTTCTTCCTGCCTCATTTAATCCACCTTTAGGATTTCTATGTTTTTTTAATACCATTATGCTTTTGCAACTTTTTTAGCTTTTGCTGATAATTCTTTAAAGTGAAATAATTTTTTAGAGTTTTTTGTCATGGTAGCACCTGTCATTAAAGTTCCATCTTTATGCTTATGTGTTTTACCTTTCCATTCTTTTCCATCTTTTGTATAATGTTTTACACCCTTCATGCGAAACTCCTATATGCTCTTGTTTTTCTAGCTATTGATTTTGGTTGTTTAGATACCTGCTTACCAGATTTTTTAGCTTTTCTTTTATTTCTTGTTGTTGCCGCATATTCTTGTGAACTTAGTGCTTTGATTGCCGCACTAGGTAGGTATCTCTCTCCAGTTACAGAACTTTTCTTTCCAGATTTAGTTCTCCACTTTTGACTACCCCATGCTTTTAAACTTCTTTGTGATTTAGCTAAAGCCATTAGCCTCTACAACCACCACAACTTCCACCACAATATTCACACATCATCACGATTTATATCCTCCACCTGCTTTTTTATAAGCCTTTGCTAATGCTTGAGCCTTTCGTGCAGACCATTGACCTGCGGCTGTTCCATGAGAAGCTTGAGACTTAATACGTTGAAATATTTTTTTTCTCTTTGTAGGTTGTGTATAGTTACCTGCTTTATTAACTGTTGATTTACTCATTTATATCCACTGATTTTTTTGTTTAGATTTTTCTCTTCGTTCCTTAGACCACTCTGGTACTTTTTTTATTATACCTAGTTTTTCTTGCTCATCTCTTTCTTTAAATCCTATTTCTGCAGATTCTAAAATTGTTTCTCTTGCTTTATCTTCTTTACCACCATTATCAGAAATAGTAGATATATTAGGAGCAGTAATAACCAGTTCTACAAAGGGGTCTCGACAAGGCCACTTTCTTTTATGTACTGGTAGGTTTTGTGTAAAATGCTCTTTCTTCTTTTTATTATAATATTGATATGTTGGCATTAGTCCTTCTTATAATATGGTTTTGGTTTCCCTCTAAAATTTTGTATAACATAACCAATAGGTTTACCTTTAGGTTTAGGTACTTTAGTATTTTTTGCTGAAAACAAATTAGCTTGAAATTTTCTAAGGGCTATTGCCGCTTTTTTCTTTTCAATAGCTAACTGTCTTTTTGCTTGTTGTTTAGCAGTTAATCCCTTTGCTTTTGGAATTACCTTTTTAACATTTTTTACTAACCCATGGTTTTTTGCAACACGGGTAATAGCGGCTTTGCCATATTTTTTTAAAGCCGCTTTTATCCCAAATTGTGCTATAAACTTAATTATAGTTAACATTAGTCTTTTAGATTTCCAAATCCACCAAGTTTAAATAATTTTTTAAACTCTTTAGGATTTTCCTTTTTTAATTTATTAATACGAACTTGATACTCATTACGACCATCACCAGATTGTATTTTAGTTAACTTATCTTTCTGTTTAACTAATGCTCTGATTCTAGATTCGTAAGTATCCATTCTATTATTATAAAGTTTTCTATCATCTAGACTTTGCTGTGCCTTTATTTTTTTTACTGCGGCATCTTTAGACCTTCTAGCAAATTCTAATGCACCTTCGCCTCTACCTGTTCCACCAATTGATTTCTTAGGGTCTGGGCTAGGTTTATCTTTTCTCTTAATAGTAATATTATTACCTTTATCTTTTTTAGATAAACCCGCAATAACACCTGCTAGTCCAAGTCCACCACCAACAATTATTGGTAGTATACTTTTAGGTTTACCTTTAACAACTGGTTTAGGCTTACTTACCGGTTTAACTGGTTTAGTCTTACTCTTAGGTTTAACCTTTGGTTTAGCTGTTTTTACTGGCTTAGTAATAGGCTTTGGTTTAGACTTAGGACTAACCGGTTTTGGTTTAGTTCTAGGTTTTGGCTTAGTTGCTTTAGTAACTGGTTTAACCTTAGTTGGTTTAGGTTTAGTTCTAGGGTTAATAGTCTTAGGTTTACTTTTTGATGTAACCTTTGGTTTAGCCTTTGTAATTGGTTTAGGTTTAGTTCTAGGATTAATAGTCTTAGGTTTACTTTTAGAAGTAACTTTAGGTTTAGTCTTAACAATAGGTTTAGGTTTAGACTTACCTCTAACTGTTCTATCTTTAGCTTTTACTTTAGCCGCAATGTTTTTAGCTTTTGCTGTCTTTGCAGTAAATTTAACTTTAGTCCTTGCTTTAACATTCTTAACAGATTTAACTACTTTTGCATTAGCAATTACCTTTGCTCCATATTTAGCTATTGCTTTTTTTGCTCCCTTTTTAATAATGTATCTTGCAATTACAGGTATTGCCACTCTACCTGCTGTAGTAGCAATAAGATACCCTGCGTATAATAATGGTATAGCCATTTTAACCTCTCCTCATTTTACCGGTTGATGTTCTCCTAAATGACCTGTTTTTAGACCTTGGCACAACCCTCAAATTGTGTGGTCTGTTGTCACTTGGATTTGCATTAATGTGATGAACATCTTTACCACTACCTTTCTTTACTAATCCATTCTTTTGCATTAGTCTTCGAGCTTTGTCTCGGGATGTTCTTTTTGCTATTGCCGCAGGTTTCCCTTGGTAATTAGCGTATTCTTTCTTATAGTTTCTTCCTGTAGACTTATTACGCATTCTCTTTCCTGTTGCAGGATTAAGAACCATTATCTACCACCATATCTGTATTTAGCTTTTCGTAAAGGTCTAGCCCCTTGTTCAGCTTTACCTAATGGTGTCTTCCTTGTTCTACTAATAGGTCTATTTTGAAACTTCTTCTTCGCCATTGCTGTAGGTAAATCCTTTGCAAATGGGTTAATAACCCTAGTCTGCTTTGCAGTCTTAGGGTTTTGTCTCTTTGACCTTAGTGTTCTTTTAATTACTTTGCCTACCATTACTTTTGATGTATTAATCCTCTACCTTCAAACCACTCTTTTCCGTAGTTTACTGTTATTTCTTCACCTTTTTGTATGTCTTTCTTTGCCTTAAATAGTAATACACCTTCTTGTTTTGTATCTATTTCATACTGGGCATTGTTTTTAGGGCTAGAATTGTACATACTGCCATATCCAAATGCTACTGCATAGCAATGGTCATCAAAATCAAACACATAATCAAGCATTTTGCCAAGAATGTGTTCTTTGTATACCGCTATAAATGGTGCTTCTTCTATTACTTGGCCTTTTTTAAAGGGTTTCTTTGCAAAAACTCCTCTAGAGCCTATTTTTGAAAATCCTACTTGTATATCCTTTATGCACTGCAGGTTAGACATTCCTCATACTCCTCAATTATTGGTTGTTTGGGTGTACGGGGTGTAGTTTCAGTTTGTTTTACTGTATTTTTTAGTTTGTAGTTCTCACTTCTTAGTGCAGTTCTATCACTATAAGCTTTTTCAAGCTTATCATACAGGTAGTTTTTATCTTCTTTTAAAGATTCTATATCTTTTTGAAGAAGATTGACTGTTTTTGTTAATTCTGTAATCATTTCGTTTGTTGTCATTGAAGTCTCCCTGTGTGTTGAGTATAGATACCACTGGGAAAACTATATCCCATTGGTGTTCATGTTTGTGGAACTCCTATTTCGTGCTGTGGTGAGTTCCATCCCCACCAATGGAATTACATATATATTTTTTTAGCGTACAGCCATATATGTAATCATTTTTGTGTGTGCTTTATTGCTTTTAAAAAATATATATAACCTCTATTATAGCAATAATGAGCAACTTGTCAAGTATTATTTTTATTTTTTTAATATTTTTTATTTTTTTCTTGACAAAATGGTATATGACTGTATAATAGAGGTACACCCTTAGAGGGGGCCTTAACGTATATAGAGTAATATTAACCCTTATAATATAGTCACCAATAATGGTACAGAATTACTCATAAATTCCTAGCAATACAGCCCCTAAAGTAGTTTCAAATGATATTTAGTATTTCTCCAGTGTTGTTGTATATATATTAGGTAAGTAGGGGGGGTGGCACCTGCAGGGGCTTGGAACTCTCTCCGAGGGAACTATAAGAATCCATAAAAATATCCCACAGAATAACACCTGGCACATTTCTAAAGTTATATTTAAATATAAAACTAATGATTCATATATAAATAATTGTAGTTTCAACTTTATGAATAGGTAAGGTAATACAAAAATTTGTATCTAATAAGTTTCAAATATACTTAATGCATTCATATATAAAACTAAACATTCACTAATGAATAACTAAAGCTTGTTTAAATCTTGCGTCAGATGACGCATAAAAATATATTAAATATTTCTTGTTGTGCCTTCCAAATCTAAAGTAGTATTGCGTTAATGCGTCAGTATGTTACTGTATATTTAGATTAAAAATATAAGTGGAAATTTAAGGCGAAGTTTAAAAAAGTACCTTATAGAAGTAAATCTTGCTCTTTAAAATCGTGAATAAAAAATAAATTACATACATTTAGGTATGTGATTTGTTACGTTTTTAATTAGTATAATTTGTTTTTAACAAAGGAAAAAAAATGAAAACTAAAAACAAAAATAAAGTGACTACTAAAAAAGCTAGTAAGCCTAGTAAAACTATTAAACCAGTAGGCAAAGAAATAAAAACTTCGTCTTTTGGTAAATTGTTTTATGGTGATAATGTTGAAAAAAATATTATTACTAAGGCTAACAACTTAATGAATGCAATTACAGGAATTAAACAAAAACAAATTCCAGAACTTGCATTAGCTTTAAGACCTTACATGGCAAAGAATAAAAAAGTTTCTTTAACCATGGCACAAGTTAAAAAATATGTTTTTGATTTGGTAGGCTATAAAACTGTTACAAAAGAAGGACAATTAACACGCAATGAGTCTTTTGAAAGTAATGTTGCAAGGGCTGTTAAGGTTGCGTTTTTAATGGACAACAAAAAAACTGGTTTTGATATTAATTCAAAATTAGAAATTGTTGCACCTTCTAACGTTCTGTATCCGATGACTAATAATTTTACACCTAAAGGTAAAAAATTAAAGCCAACGAAAAATACAGATTCAACAAAGATAAAAGCTAATATTTCAGAAATGGAAAAAGTCTTTGCTGAAAAAATCTTAAAGCAAAAAACTAATAATAATAAAACTAAGACTTCAACACCTAAAGAAACTAAAATCAAGCAGGTGTTGATTGACCAAAAAATTACAGATGTTAAAAATTATTTATTAGGCATAAATTCAATGTCTCTAAAAAGTTTTAGCGAAAGTAATTTTAAAGGCTCATTGAAAAAAGATTTAAATGAAATTGTCTTTTTAATATCTTTGATTATGGCAAAATCTAGAACTGTTGAGACTACTGAACAAGGAAAGATTTTAACAAAAAATGAACCTTTATTTAATGGCAAGTATCAAGCTCAATTAAACTGGAGTAAAAAACATTTACAAACAGCAATCAGAAATATTTCTGAAGAGCCAAAAGTTGCTAACACTAAATAAATAAATATAAATAACCCCCTAGCATTAATTTGTTAGGGGGTTTTTTTTGGCTTATAGCTTGGATTATTTCTAAGCTATAAAAAAAATTTTTCTTATGGAACTATCTGTAATAAAAATAGAGTGTGTTTAATGGAGTGTGACACATTGACACAATCTCTCAAAATGGTATAATGTAATAAGCGAAAGGATAAGTATGACTGAATTAACTACTGATTTTTTAAAGCTAGGTGGTGAACTTATACCACCTATGAATATGACAACCAAAGAAGATTCTGTATATTGGCAACGAGTACAGAATTTAAGGCGTATGTTTATAAACTCACATAATGATAATTGGAAGTTAATGTGGGTAAATAAATTAAAAGAACTTTTATTAAATATAAATAAACCTTTTAATATAGTACATATACCACAATATAAATTAAAGTTATCTCTAGATGAGATAGCTAAACTTTGTAATAAGAAAGGCTTTCAATGAAAATAAATACACATAAATTAAAAGTTAAAGTGACTGATGAGCATATCAAAAAGGGTATGCCAGATTCTTGTGATAAATGTGCCATTGCTTTAGCTGTACAAAGTGCAATAGATAATGATGGTGCTCCTTGGCAATGTGATGTAGAATTTACTAATTTAACTAAAACAGCAAAAATAAATCTCTCAACATGGAATGGTAAGGCTTGGGAAGATGAAGTTACAAAAAGTTGTTTTGTTATAGATGATGAAAAAAATAACCAAGAAAAAATTAATCAATTTGTAAATGAATTTGATTCTATTTTTTATTGGGATTCTAATACAGAGGAATCCACACCAAATAAACCTGTTGTGCATTGCAAACCCTTTGACTTTGAATTAGAGGTAATAACATAAAAATAATTAACAGTATAACCCTCATAGCTTCGGCTGTGGGGGTTTTTTTTGGTCTATAGAATGGCAGAAAACAGCCATTATTTAGCTAAAGGATAGGAGTTATGCAATAGGAACTATCTGTAATAAAAATAGAGTGTGTGTTAGCACATATTGACACATAATGTAGATATGATATAATGGCAGTATGCCAAGTTGCTACAAATTCTTTTGCTAAAGTAATTGTTTATTCATCAGCTTGGCACAATCTAAAAAATGGGGAATATTATGACTGTAAAAAAAGTGTATTTATCACACGAGCCAGATGGTACTGTTAGGCAGTTTACTGCTACTTGTAGTATTGAGGCAAGAGAAACTTATTATCGTATAGGGTGTAGAGGTAGATTATTTACATCTGTTAATTACGAGGAACAACCTTTGATATATCGTGAATTACGAAATCAAAGATTACTGGAGGACAAAAGATATGCAATTCACAGTAATTGATTTATTATGGACTATAGTTATATTTTTATTTTCATTCCTAATGACACTTATGTTTATGGATGCTGATTTTGTCTATAGCCCTATCTATTCACTTTTAGTTTTAGTAACTGGATTTGGATTAGGATTTTGTTGGGCATCGAGAGAATGATATGAAACATATTTGTGCAACATTATTATTATTATGTGTAAACCCTATTCAAGAATTGGATAGGGTTTTCATAGATGAAGTTAAAGAATGTGCTTTAAAATATAATTCCACATTGCAACCAGAAGATAGAATACCAATTAAATTACTTATAGCACAAGCTATACATGAATCTGATTGGGGTAAATCTAGATTTGCAGTACAGGGAAATAACTTATTTGGAATTAAAGCTATTGATGATGAATCTTTTATACGAGCAAAGTCTGGTAAAAAAGTAAAAGCATATTTAACTAAATGTGAATCTGTAGAAGATTATATAGATTTACTTTCCTTTGGAGAACATTATGAAGAGTTTAAAAATGTTCTTATAAATCAGTACATTAGCGATAATGTTGATGTATATATTTTAGTACAATATCTTTATAACTACGCTGAAGATATTGAGTACGAAAATAAAATTAAAAAATTAATAAAACAATTAGAGGGAGTATAAAATGATAAAACGCATTCATGTCAATCAACATAATATAAGAAGTAATTCAAAACATAATACAGACTTGCCTGTTGTATCTGTTAAAACATATAAAGAAAATATAAAAGGTGATACAGTACAAATCAATGGAGCATCTACTGTTGTTTATCAACCAGACTACCCTTTACCATGTGGTGCAAAAGTTTGGATTGAAACAAAAGCAGAAGTTCGTGTGTATCACATGGAATCACGACCACGAAAAGATAATTTTAATAAAACTGTTTTAGTAGAAAGGATTATAAAATGAGTTGTGCACATAACGAAATGTTATTAGAAAAATATTACGAAGAATATTTAGAGTTAGGTTACTCTGAAAAAGAAGCAGATAAACTAGCTAGACAAAAGCTAGAGGACTCAAGCATTTGACAGAAAACGAATCAATGGTATAATTGTATAACAATAAATGAAAGGTATATTATGGCAGATACAAAAACACCAACCAATATAGTGTATCATCTAAAGCTAGAGATTGAACAGCTAAAGAAAGCACATCAAAATCAAAAGAGATGGAAGGATAGATACAAGAGAGATTATCTTGTTGAGAAACAATCTAATATAAAACTACGACAACAAAGACGAAAGCTTATAGGTTTATTAAAAGTAGATGAACATCTTATGTCTAGCCTTGCTAGAGATTCTCGTGAGAGAGAACAACAATTAAAAGACTTACTAGCAAAACATAATAGCAAACCTAATTATAGTTATTATGTTGATGATTAGTATATAGTAACCCTCGGGGGCAGGTAGCCCCAATTAGCATATTTAAAACAAAATGTCAAGAAGAAAATTATACAAAATGCAAGATTATTTAATGGAGATTATATTATGGTTCATAGTGCTATCAATGTTGTTATCGGCGTTCCTCAGATAACCCAAGTAAAACAGGCGACAAAAATTACAGGAGAGTTAGGCAAGGCAGGTAAAATGCCATGCCCCACTTACAATACACCTGCAAGTATGTGTAAGACTGGGGCGAAGTTACGATTAGTAGAAGGCTCAACTTGTTATGGGTGTTATGCCTTCAAGGGTAATTATGTATACCCAGACGTACAAAAAGGATTATTAAAAAGGTTTCATGCTTTTAGCAAACCACAGTTTGTTGAGGCAATGTCATTTATGATTAATAAAAGATGCAAGTCACACTTTAGGTGGTTTGATTCTGGTGACTTGTATGACCTAGCTATGCTAGAGAAGATTGCAATGGTGTGTAAAAATACACCTAAGATTAGGCATTGGCTACCAACAAGAGAAGTTAAAGTAGTATCAGATTATTTAAAAATATATAAAAAGTTTCCAGACAATCTAGTGGTCAGAGTATCTGCACCCATGGTTGATGGAGAACCTTTGAAGTCTTTTCGGTGGACTTCAACTGTACATCACAAAGGTAAACCGATTGGGCATGATTGTCCTTCTAGGTTTCAGCAAAACAAATGTATGGATTGCAGAGCCTGTTGGGATAAGCGTGTCGCTAATGTAAGTTATCATAAACATTAACGAAAGGAATAAAATGAGTATAGCATTAGTAAAGACCGAAAACCAAGTAGTAATAACTAACTCACTTCCAGATTTTTTCAGAAAGCATCTGATTGGAAAAGAGAAGTTTATATGTGCTTGGACTAAAAATAATGGTGACTTTAGAACTGGTTCATTTGATTTAAAAGTTAGAAAAAGATGGACTACTGCAGAGGGGGTAAAAAAGAAAGTATCTAAAGGTAAACCAAAAAGACAAATAGCAGAGTGGGTATTTGATACTTACTGTGTTGTCTTTGACTTAGATAAAAAAGATTACAGGAGAATTACTTACAACACAATACAGTATTTAGAGGTAGGTAAAGTAAAGTATCTTGTAGATGTAAAGGTTAGTGATGACCTTACTAGAGCAATGGAACTTAAACCATTGAATGCAATCAAGTCTAACTGACTTGACAGAGAATACCAATATGGTATAATGTAATAATACAGGGAGAGGTTTCGTATAAGTCGATACTCTAGACTCTTTCGCAATATGCTGTAAAAAGCTAAATCGATTACTCCCTGTATTCTTAGAGTTTCCCATTATCAAAGCTAGGTAATGGGGGAGGGTAAAAGTGTTATTTAATAACTACTCTGTAGGAGTGATTCTTACCCTGCATTATTTACAGGAAAGCCGAGAAAGCATACTGGCTGATAAACGAAGATAGATAAGGGTGTATGTATAATGTAAATATTTATTGCCGAGGTGGATAAGGTTGGTTATGTAGGCAATGCAAAAGGGGAATATCGTGGTGCCATTCTATCGGCGAATAGTTAAATGTTTCTTTCAATGTAAAACAGCCACTAACTTACTTTTAGAAAAAGGAGAAAAAAAATGAAAGCAAGTGAAAACGAAAGGATTATGACATTCGTTAATGATATGTCATTTCCTACTGACTATGTTCCATTAACTTCTCATACATTTAATGAGGATACTCATAGTGAAGAAGTGTTAGAGCAGATACCTGTGGAACAAGCAAAGGCTTTATATCGTACTGATACAAACCCTTGGACTAGACTAGACATACATACTGCAGGTAAATCCAAAAGAAAGTATTCTGGTCAAACTACTCTCGATGGAGTGGCGAAAGATGAGATAACATATCAGCTTGTACCTAATAGTACATTCCTGTCTACTGTTGTTAGGTCTTTAGATGATGCTCAAATAGATACAAGTAATGTAAAGATTACAAATAACTTGTATGATAAAACAGGTGCATCTTTCTGGACTTCATTCGCCTTTCCAGAATATCGTGTGGATATTAAAACAAGTAATGGCACAGTTAGGACACAAAATGCTCGTGTTGATATGAGAAGTTCGTATGACAGGACACAGCGATTGATGTATGACTGTGGCTTTTATGACTTCTTATGTTTGAATGGTCAAGTAAGTGGTAAAATATTTATGTCTTATGTGCATAAGCATACAACAGGCTTAGATATTATAAAACTGCAAGAGACTATTTATAAATCTATTAAGTCATTGCCTAGTATTGCTGAAGAATATAATATGTGGGCAAATAAAGAAATTAGTGATTTTGTCGCTAAAAGAATAATTCGTAAAACTATGGCTGAGAGAATGTCTAAAACAGTAGACGCTATCAATAACAAAGTTGAAGAATTATTTGAGATATATCAAAATGAAGTCAATGTCACAGGTGCAAACCTATTCTCATTATATCAAATGGGTACATGGGTTTCTACACATGGCTTGACGCAGGATAGAACTAAAAGGCTAACTGCCTCTCTCAAGGATAAGTATCGTAACCATGTTGTGTTTATGATACAGCATCCAGAATGGAAGGAGGCTATACATAATTCATAATCGTTTTAATTCATTTTTTCGATTATGATACTTGGTAGTAGGCATAAATATACAAACAGGTTTTTTGGTAACTGGTCATTGTTGAAATCAAGACTCTAAAAAAGGAAGGCTTACCAAATGCTATCAAATGACCCCCTATGAGAAATCGTAGGGGGTTTTTTTTGGTCTTGACAAAAAAGTAAATTCATGCTATACACTCTGCTTGGGGCTGACTAATGCATTGTGGAATATTACTGGTAGTAAAGGAAGTGTTCTATTAGGAAGATGGCAGTAAAGCTATACACGAAGGGTGGGGTGTATAGCAGATTGAGGGAAATATGGATTATAATTATCAAGTAAAAGTAATAAATGGAATGTCGGTGCAACCAGATACAGATGTAAGAATTGATTGCCCATTTTGTTCACATAACAAAACATTCACATTAAAGAATATTGATGGCAAAATTATGTGGAATTGTTTTTATGCATTATGTAATGCAAAGGGAATGATTTCTCGTGATATGTCGCCAGAAGAATTAAAAAATTATTTAAGTGCGTCAGATGACGCAGTGGAACTATCGCCCAAAATAGAGTGTGACTTTAAATTACCCCACCACTTTACTTCAGTGCATTCTAATGCTCGTTGCCTAGAATATATTAAACAAAATAATTGTTATACAGCTATGAAAAAAGGTCTTGCTAAAATTATGTATGACCCAAAACAAGACAGGGCTGTGTTTGTAATTAAAGAACAAAATAAAGTGGTTGGTGCAGTAGGCAGAGCAATATTATCAAGTACATATCCTAAATGGTTTGTCTATGGAAAAAAATCAAATCCATTTATTTGTGGCACACATAAGACTGCAGTTCTTGTAGAAGATTGTGCCAGTGCCTGTGCTGTCTCTAGTGTTATAACTGGAGTAGCATTATTAGGTACATCCTTATCTGAACAATACATCCCCCATCTTAAAAAATATAATGAAGTGTTAGTTGCTCTTGATAGAGATGCAACAGCCAAGTCATTTGACATAGCTAGTAAGTTGTGCTATACTATACCTAGTAAAGTTGTTATGTTAGATGATGACTTAAAATATTATAATGAAGAGAAAATTAAGGAGATACTACAATGACATATGTAGATGAATACAAAATACAAACTATTGGTTCTAAATGGAACAAGGGAAAAGAGAAAAAAAATCAAGTTCTGACAGAGCTTAAATCAGATAATGGTATAGACATAAAAAGACTTTCCAGATTCATTGACGAATATGAAGATACCTTAACAGGGTGTTGTACTGATTGTAAAATAACTGTAGAATTTATAGAAAGAAGGTAAGAAATGAATATATTTTTTCTATCTAGAGACCCACATGAATCTGCACAGTATCTATGTGATAAGCATATACCAAAAATGTTTTTAGAAACTTGCCAGATGTTATCTACTGCTGTTCAGAGACATAGAGGTTTAGTTAAAGGCTTATACAAACCTGCTTACTCTAACCATCCTATGACAAAATGGGTAGGAGATACCCATGCTAATTTTGAATGGGCAATGAAACACGCTATGCATATAGAAAAAGAATATGAAATAAGGTTCAAAAAAACACACAAGTCTTCAAGAGTATTAACCCAAGTTATTGAAAACTTTTATTTTTATGATATACCAAAGGGAGATAAATTTATATCCCCACCCCAATGTATGCCAGATGAATACAAACATAAAAATTATGTAACTGCGTATCGTAATTATTATAAAGGGGCAAAAAAATATTTTGCTAAATGGGAGAGAGGTAGAAATGAGCCTAAGTGGTTTTAAGAAGTTAAAGACAAGACTGAGACACTTGAAGAAACGTCTTGATAAGAAAGCATTGCGAGACCCTCGTACAGTAAGAGAATATGCATTGCGTAATAAATGGGAAAGAGTTCGATTTATTTTAATAAAGAGATATGGAGATGAGATATAATATGACAACAAAAGCAAATAAAAAATTTGATATTGATTTGAAGTATGGTCAAATAAGAGAAGACCATATTTCAACCATGTTCAAAGATAAGAAGATAGAGGTAAAGACTGAAAGGGATTGGTGGTATAAAACAGGTAATATAGCATTAGAGTATGAATGTAATAATAAACCTAGTGGTATTAATGCTACTCAATCAGACTACTGGATTCAAATATTAGCAAAGGGAGATGATAATCATTGTATGCTAGTATTTGAAGTCAGCAAACTAAAAGAAATAGTTAACAAGTATAAAGAAAAATATACAAGAATGGTAGGAGATAGGAATGCATCTAAATGTGTTATATTACCTATTAAAAAATTATTTGAAAAGGAGGCTATCGGCATAGAATAACTTGACTACAAAATGAAATGAACTTTTTAAAGGACAAAATATGGAAAAGCAATTAATAAATCTTCTTTTGAAGAAAGACTTTTATAGTAAGAACAAGTCTAAAATTGGCAAAACAGTTTTTACTAATGGAGTGGGTAGCTTTTATGATACGATAAAAAAAGCCCATGAGAAATATCCAGAGAATGATTTGGATATAGATGAAGTTTCTGCATTACATACAGAGGTGTATAATCCTGCATTAACTAGAGCATCTAAAATAAACTTTGTCAATTTGATTGACGAAATAAAGAATGAAAAGTTGCCCAACAAAGATGTGGCAAAAGACATTCTAGATTCTATGTACAAAAAAAGTGTTGCACATAGAATTGCTCTTGAAGCAACTAATATTTATAATGGCGGTGACGCAAGTTTTCTCACTATAAAAAATTATGTTGATGAGATTGAAAATGAAGTGGAAGAAATAGAAGGGAGTGTGACAGATGATATTGAAGAACTTATCAAAGAACTTGATGAGGATACTCAATATTCTTTTGGTGACATACCAGATTTGAGAAGGTTAGTTAAAGGTGTTGGTAAAGGTAATCTTATGATTGTATTTGCTAGACCAGAGACAGGAAAGACTGCCTTTTGGGTTAGTTTAGTCGCAAATCGGAATGGATTTGCCTCTCAAGGAGCCAAGGTTCATGCTTTAGTCAATGAAGAACCTGCAATTAGGACTCAAATGAGACTAATAAGTTGTTGGACAGGCATGACAAAAGAAGAAATAACAAAAGATATTTCTTTAGCAACAGAAAGGTGGAATCAGATAAAATCAAATGTAAAAATAATTGATACAGTCAATTGGGATTTAGACCAAATTGATGCTTACTGTGATGTTAATAAACCAGATATTGTTATTGTTGACCAATTAGATAAGATTGGTGTTCGTGGTAACTTTGCAAGAACAGATGAAAAACTTCGTGCAATATATACAGGAGCAAGAGAAGTAGCAAAAAGGCATGACTGTTGTATCATAGCAATATCCCAAGCATCTGCAGAGGCACAGGGTAGGGCTGAATTAACATTTGATATGATGGAAAATTCTAGAACAGGAAAGGCGGCAGAGGCTGATTTAATAATTGGCATAGGTCAACAAAATGTAGTGGATTCCGAGGCAGTTTTAAGAACTCTATGTGTATCTAAAAATAAAATAACGGGATGGCATGGAAGAATAGACTGTGAAATTAACCCAATTTTATCGAGGTATGTAGGATGATAACAGTAGTAGATGTAGAAACTAGTTTTGTAACTGGAGTAAATGGTAAGTCAGACCCCTCTCCTTTTGATTCTAGAAATAAATTAGTAAGTGTAGGTATCAATGATGAGTATTTATTTTTTCATCACGATGAAAGAAGTGATACAGGTGCTTATAGAAGAGTGCAAGATATTTTAGATAAGACCACATTATTAATTGGTCACAATTTAAAATTTGATTTAGCATGGCTGTATGAAGTAGGATTTACATATACAGGAAAAGTATATGATACTATGATTGCAGAGTATGTTTTACAAAGAGGTGTAAGAAAAGCTTTATCCTTAAAAGAATGTTGTGTTAGAAGAAATCTAAGTAGAAAATCAGATGCAACAGAAGACTTTATGAAACAAGGTATTTCATTTGAAATGATTCCGGCCAAAATTGTAGAGGAGTATGGAAGACAGGATATAGCTGTTACTAGAGAACTCTATCATTCACAGGTAGATGATTTTAAAAAAGCAGATGGGGTTAATCTTATTCCTACAGTTAAGATGATGAATGAATTTTTAATGGTCTTAACTAAAATGGAAATGAATGGTATTGAAATAAACTTACAAGATTTAAGTGATGTAGAAATGCAATTCAAACAAGAATATGATGAACTAAGAGAACAAATTGATACAATGATATGGGAACGAATGGGGGATACAAGAATTAATCCTGCAAGTCCAGAACAATTATCATGGTTAATTTATGGTTTGCGTGTTGTTGATAAAAAGAAATGGGCTGAAGCTTTTAATATAGGAATAGACCCTTATACTAAAAGACAAAAGAAAAAGCCTAATTTAAGTAGGTCACAATTTGCCAAAATGGTATCCCAAATGACTGAACCTTTGTATAAAACAAGGTCTCATCAATGTGTAACTTGTAGTGGTACAGGTAAAATACAGAAGATAAAGGTAAATGGAGAGCCATATAAAAATTTAAGTCCATGTAATTCTTGTGGTGGTGCAGGTATTATATACGAAGAAACAAAAGCAGAGGCAGGATTTAGAGTAAGACCTTCTTTTGCATCTGATGTTTCCGAAGGTGGATTTAAAACTGATAGAATAACTTTACAAAAGCTTAATTCAACAGAAAATGAAGAGTTAAATGCATTTGTACAGGCTATCACTAGATATAATGCATTAGAAACATATCTTCATACTTTTGTTGATGGTATAAAAAATCATTGTAGTAGTAATGGTAAATTACATCCTAAATTTATGCAGTGTGTAACAGCAACAGGTAGGTTATCCAGTAGAGACCCCAATTTCCAAAACCAACCCAGAGGAAAAACATTCCCTATTCGTAAGGTAGTACAATCTAGGTGGGATAAAGGTAAGATACTTGAAATGGATTTTGCTCAACTTGAATTTAGAACTGCTGTCTTTCTTGCACAAGATAAACAAGGTATAGCAGATATACAAAATAAAGTGGACATTCATCAATTTACAGCAGATGTAATTGGTGTTTCTAGACAAGAGGCAAAGGGTCATACCTTTAAACCTCTTTATGGTGGCATGTCTGGTACTGATGCAGAAAAAAAATATTATAAAGAGTTTTTGGTAAAGTACAAAGACATTGCTAAGTGGCATGATAAATTGCAAAGTGATGCTATTAATTATAAAGTAGTATCTCTACCAACAGGAAGAGAGTATTCTTTTCCATATGCAAAAAGAATGCCTTGGGGTGCATCGTCTAGTGCAACTCAAATAAAAAATTATCCTGTTCAAGGTTTTGCTACAGCAGATATTGTTCCTTTAACTTGTATAGCTATAGATAAATTATTTGTACAAAATGAAATGAAAAGTCTTTTGATAAATACTATACATGATTCTGTACTTGTAGATGTGCATCCAAGTGAAGAGCAAAAAGTAATTAGCTTAGTAAAAGAAGGAGCAGGTAAAGTAATACCAATGATGAAAGAATATTATGATATTGATTTCAATGTGCCTCTTGACAATGATGTTAAGATAGGCTATGATTGGTTAGATATGGAGGAAGTATGATAACAAGTATCTTACTCGGATTTATTTTAATTACGTTATGTGCTATTGCAGGTATGGTATTTGTAATAGGTAGAATATTAGATGAAAGGCTAAAGTAATGGGTGCAATGAAATGGTTTATGATGGGTGTTCAAGACTTAATAGACCCAAATAAAACAGAAGAAGAAAACTATAACATGAACAAGGATAATAAGGTTCTTGTTCGTGGGGAAAAATTTAGTATAACAAAAGATGATATATCTTATGCTTATGCTCAAATGAAAGATGAGGGAGTAGATGTTTAATACTATGGTAGTAGGAGATTTATTTGAAGAAACAGATGATTGGGTTAATGATGAAGAGGCTCAAACATTTACCCAAATTGAAGACTTGATTAGGGAGTTTATTACTAATAATGATAAAAGACCTACAAAATTATATGTAAGTGATAGTGAGGATAATCAAAGTTATTTATTATGGTTTGGTAAATCATTTAATTTGGAAACAGAACGAACAAAAAAAGCAACATATTTAGAATAATTTTCTTGACAAATTATAAAAATTATGCTAGAACAAATTAACAATAAGGAGGTATCTATGACTGATACTCAAGTGACTAACTTTGAAAAATTATCCACTTCTCAAATCATGGAAATGATAGGTCAAGAAGGAGGACAATCATCTTCAACAGGATTACCTAGATTAACAATAAATAGGCAACCAGAAGATGATGATGGTAACAAAATACCAATGGGAACATATGGTGTTTATGATTCTGGAATAGAGTCAATGGTTTATGGTAAACCTGCTATCTTTAGACCCTTTATAAATTCATTTCAGTTTATGGAATATGATACAGAACAAAATAAGTTTTCTAAACGTTCTGTTATATTTAAGAACTGGAAAGATGAGGCAATAGATACAAGTGGGGGAACTCGCTGTGGTAAAGTACCTTTTAAAGAAAGGGATAAGTTATCTAAAGCTGAATTAGAAATGCAGAAAAACATAAAATGCTATAGGCTTGTCTATGGAACAGTAAGCATGGAAGGTCAAAATGCAGAAGGTAATCCAGTATCTATTAAGAACAAACCTGTATTATGGAGAGTAACTGGAAGTAACTTCACACCTGTTGGAGAGGCTATGCAAAGTCTTAAAAATAGAAAGAAGTTAATGTTTAATCATACTCTATCTCTTGAAACAGATAAAAGAAAAGCAGGTTCTACAGTATATTATGTTTCATCTATAAAAGTAAATCAAGATGAAGTTACATTTACTAAAGAAGATATGGACTTGATGCAAAAGTTTCAAGATATAATTACTACAGAAAATGAAGAGATTGTTGGGCTTTGGAAAGAGGCCAATAAAGCAAAAATAAGTGAAGATGATACTAATACTGCTGATACTGTTTCGGCAATAGAAGGTAGTCCTTTCGAGGTTAAATCTGCCTAGTCAGATATTACAAAAGGTTCAGTCGTTCCTCAAAAGAGCAACAGATGATTCTGTTGAAATCTCTGAGGAACTGATTGAGCAATTTGGTGAAGATTGTAAAGAGGCTATTCGTAAACAATTCACAGAAAAAAGGGAAAATAAATTTAGAACTAGAATGTCCAATGCAGGAAGACCCCTATGCCAACTGCAAATGGAAAAGAAAGGTATAAAAGGAGAGGGGCAACCTTATAATAATAAAATGAGAAATAGTTTTGGAGATTTAATTGAGGCACTTTCTGTTCTTATATTAAAGGCATCTGATGTAAATGTTAATTCAACTCAAAAGGAAGTAACTTATGACTTAGATAATAATAAAATTGATGGTACATATGACATTGAAATTGATAATACTATATATGATATTAAAAGTGCTTCCCCTTGGGCTTTTGAAAATAAATTCGGAGACAATGGGGGATTTAGTTCTATAGCAGAAGATGACCCTTTTGGGTATATGTCGCAAGGTTACTTATATGCTGAGTCTGAAAAGAAAAAATTTGGTGGGTGGATTGTTGTTAACAAAAGTACGGGTGAATGGTTAGTAACAGAAACTCCTAAAGATGATGAAGAATATAAAAATAAATCTTTAAATACCGCAAAAGAAAACTTCAATGCTCTAGAAGAGGACAAGCCCTTTAGACGATGCTACAGCGATGTAGCAGAGACTTTTAGAAAAAATCCAACAGGAAATAGGATATTGGGAGTTACTTGTAGCTTCTGCCCATATAAGTTTCCTTGTTGGGGTTCTAATAAGTTGCAGTATCTCCCTCAACAGCAGTCTAAAGGGAAAAGTCCTCGTTGGTCTTACTATACTGAATTAAAAAATCCTAGAGTAGAAGATGAGAACTAGTAGTAGAAAAGCTAAAGGGAGAAGGTTACAAAACTGGGTTCGTGATGAACTACTTGCTTTGTTTACTGAATTTACTGATGAAGATATTTATTGTGCGATAATGGGAGAGAGTGGTGCTGATGTAAAATTTTCTCCTCAAGCACAAAAATTAATTCCATATTCTGTGGAATGTAAAAACAAAGAAACTTTTAAAGGTATATATGACATAATGAAACAAGCAGAGAGTAATACTAAAATAAATCAAGTACCATTAGGTATAATAAAAATGAATAACTTTCAGCCTCTCGCTATTATTGATGCTAAAGTATTATTTAAAATGATGAGGGAAAATGTCAGAGGATAAAATAAAATTAAAAGACTCAGTTAGATTATTTGTTTCTCCTGCAGACAACGGATTTGCTTGTGGAGTAATAGAAGATGAATGGATGTATACAGATGAAGGTTATTTTTGTTCTGTTATAGCAAGAGGAATGATGAAGATAGCTTGTGATAACCCACAAGATGTTTTTGAAGAAGGGTTAGAAGGTTTTAGATTAGATTTAGAATATAAAAAATCTATAGAAAATACAAAATCAAATGGCTCAGATGTACTTGAAGATAGCAAAGTTATAAATATTGTTCCTTTTATAAATAAAAAAAAGTTGAATTAATGTGTTTAGAATTTTGGCAATGGTGGTTATTGTCTATGGTAACAATTAACACAGTCATTAATAGTATTGTATTTTTTGTAGGGCGTAAATTTAAAAAGGAAAAAAAATGATAGATACAAAAGATTTTTTATCTCATGCCATTGAATTAGTAGGTGGAGATAGACAAAAAGATTATGGTGACAAAGTAGATAACCATAATAATATAGCTAAGTTATGGTCAGCATACTTAGATATACCTGTAACAGCACATGATGTTGCAATATTAATGTCATTACTAAAAGTAGCTCGTACTAAATTAGGAGCAGTTAGTAAAGATACTTATGTTGATATGTCAGCTTATAGTGCCATAGCAGGTGAGATTAAATTTAAGGAGAAATAAAATGTCAGAAAAAAATGTAGCTTATATTATGACAGAAGAAGTTAGAAGTGTATTATTAAAATATATGTATACACGACCCTATCAAGAAGTAGCACAGGGTATTGCTGTGTTAATGCAACTACCTAAATTAGACCCAAAAATAAGTCCAGACTTTATAAAAGATACTTCTAAGTCTAAAAATGAAAAAAGCTAACCTGTTTTCCCTACAGGTTGCTGTAAGAGAAGACGGAAGGTTAGCTTTTGATTATGATTATGTTAAGCCAGATGTTTTTATTAAAACATTAAATGAAATGTATCCAGAATTTGAGAACACATATACACTGGCTTCTATTGTTCGTTTATGTATTGATAATTCAGAATACTTATCTTCTGAATTAATTAAATTAGGAAGAGTGACTTAGGCTTTTGCCATGTGGTCACTTAATTCTTTTGCTCTATTAGGTGTTTGTTTTGCCCATCTTGAATCGAGCATTTCTATACTTGCTTTAGTATAGTCTCTATTTTGTAAAGCTTTAATCATATTTTTAAATTTTCCTACTCCAGAATATCCCATTTGAAATATCATTTCACATAATATTTCTTTAGCATCATCTGAAATAGAACGTAGATTATTTACTTCACAAAACTGTACCATAAGATTCCAACCTTTCTCAAAGTCTTTATCAAATAAAGCCTCTAATTCTTCTTTTGGATATGCCTTACCTTCTACGAATTTATCTTCGTGTACAATAAGGTGGCCATACCCTATGGTTTTCTTGTTTAGGGTATCTAGATATATCATATCTCTAAACCCTTCGTGAATTTTAATTTTTTCTTTAAGTGAATCTTTAGACATTAGCCTCCTAATGGGTTGCTGTTAAGTTCTTTAACTTCTTGAATTAAAACATCCTGTAATTCATTTTCTTTCTTAACTACAGCAACATCTTTACTTAATTCTTCAATATCCTCTTCTAATTCCCATGCATACTCTTCTAATTCTTTAAGAGCATCATAAATAGGTTTTGTATTAGCAGGTTTAGGTAGCATAGCTATTTGCTCTTTAACTTTACCTATCTCTTTAAATACTCCAGATAAATCAGTAGGTTTAATTTGTTCTTCTACAGCATTAATTCTATCAATAACTTCTACTTCTAATGTAGATATTTTATTTTCAATCTCAGATAAGTCTACTGTTTCATTAACAACAAATTCTTTGTTTTCGATTTGGTCTAATCGTAAATTAAATTGACCCCATGTATAAAAGCCCCCACCTATGGCCCCTATAACGCCAATTAATGCGGCGTATGTCGATAATTTTTCTATTACTTTCATTGTTTAAGTGCCTCCAGTTCAGCTAATAATTTTTGTTTTGCTTTATTTATATTTAATAATTTAACCCTATGTATTTCTACAGGGTCATTATCTGTGTAAGAACTTAAAGATGTTCCTACATATATATCTCCAGAATATGAAGATAAATCTATTTGTAAAAATAGCCCCATGTTTGTATTATCATATATATCCTTTGCAGAATAAAATGCTATTTGTTTGTATGTTTCGAGGCTATTGTCTTTAAAAAATAAGTCTTCTTTTGATAAGTTTTGAGTTGTTTCTTTTGTAACTTTAGCTATTTCTTTAGCTATCTTCTTTAAATTTTGTTTTAATTTTGTCTCTACCTTTGCAACATCTGTAGCAATCCTGTCCTCGGTGTCCACTTTTTCTCTTCCTTCCGGTTGTACACTGTCTTCCTCTCCACTATCTTCTGGCTGTACTTCGGATTCCTCAGAGCTTTCGCTACTGGATTCCTCTTCTTTTGGACTTGATTCTTCTGTTGATTCATTACTTGCTACTTCCTTCTCTTCTGTTATTGATTCTGACTCAGTAGATTTAGGCTCTTCCATTGCCTCTTCTTTTTCTTCAATAACCTCTGGTACGCTTTCTTCGTTAGTTGCGACTTCTTCCATTGGTTCCTCAAACTCTTCAAAAGATTCTTCAGTAAGTTCATCGCTAAACTCCTCCTCAATTATCTCTTCAAAAAATTCTTCGGCTGTAATGCCTTCATCTTCAAGAAACTCCATGAACTCTTCTTCCATGCCAGTCTCTTCTAAAAAATCTGTAAAATCCTCCTCAAATTCTTCAGTAAATATTTCCTCCATCATTTCCATAGGTGGAGGTGCTGTTATATCCTCAAAAAATACCTCTTCTATTGTAGGCATTTCTTCAAAATCCATTTCTGGCATTGTTTCAAAGTCTTCAAATATAGGTAGTTCTTCAAACTCTACTATTTCGAAGTCTATAGTCTCTATTTCTTCTTCAAAATAAAAATCATCTTCCCAAGCGTAATCATCTTCCCAAGTATAATTGTCTTCTTCCCAAGTATATGTATCATCAAAATACAAATCATCAGTATTCCAATCAAAATCCTCTGGAATATTTTCTATAATATCATCAATATCTTCAATAGCTTCTTGAGTATCATCATCAATTGGACTAAACTCGGTATTATTATAGGTCATATTTAACGATGCACCTAATAAATTTGGCCCTTGTCTAGATTGATTTGTATAATTACTGTCTATACCTTGCCAAGACCAATCTACTGTATTAGAGCCTACACCAAGATATATAATTCTATCATTATATTGACCACAATTTGCAGTTATACCTGTAGTAGTTGTGCCGGGATAGCCATTACAATTGCCTTGAAACCCTGTAACTTCTGTTCTTGTTTGTGTAGTTGTACTTAATATATTGCCACTAGAATCTTTTAATACTATAGTCGTAGTATGAGAATCATTACTGCCACCTTTAGATTCACAATTACCTTGTGTACTTTCACAGTTTGCTACGTCAACATAACTATTTAATGTAATGCCATTATCTAGCATTGATTGATTAATAGAATTACTTGTTAATGCTATATCGTCTGCGGTAACTGTTGCTGTACCTGTTACTTCAAAATCACCACCTACACTATATTTGTATCCACAATTAGATTGATTAGTACAAGTAATATCAAATCCATTTACAGTGCTACCATTAGTAACATAGCCAGAAGAATTAGCAGAATTAATTTGGTCTGTACTGCTAGAGTTCCAATCTACACCATCACCGGAATTAGGTAATAAGTTACCTGTAGTTATTGTTTCTCCAAGAACTATTTTAGAAAATAATACTAACGAAAAAAGAAATAATATAAAAGACCTGTAAGTATACTTATATCTACGCAAATTGACCATATGATGTATAATTTAACCATCCATACAGTTGCATTTTTTACATAGTATCCCATATCTCATATATCTAAAGCTATTATAATTAATCCCCCTGCTATACTAATTGCGTATGCCATTATTATTATTTCAATCATGCACTTGTATAGAAGGTTTTTCTTCTACCTTTTTATTTTCTTCTATTTTTTTAAGTAGTTCTTCTTTTTTCTTAGCTTTTTCTTCCTCTTGTATTCTTTTTTCTTCTGCAAGTTTTTCTTGTTCTGCTATTTTTTCTGATTCTATTCTAGCTTTTTCTTTAGCTATTTCTATATCTATTTTAGCAATAGCATCTAACTTAGCTACATAATCTTCATAGTCTGGTCTAAGTTCTGGGTATTTATCCCACATAGCTTGAGCATCTGGGCCTATTTTACCATTCCAAGGACAAGGAGTTCCTGCAGATTGCATTGCCGCATGTACTCGTGCATCTTGGCATAGAATTGAAACTGCCGCCACTTTCATGCCATAATCATATAAAACTTTAGATAATTTTATACGTTCACAATTTAAATCCCGGACATGTTTGCCCCCAGATATGCCAACCCCAAGAGTAGAAAGGGAACCACTAACACCCATACTACACACATCTTGAGACATGCTTGAAAATGATGGGGAGTTAGCCGAGTTAACGGGTATATCTGACCCATTGGTAGTGCTGTTATTGGTTGTTGTTGATGTCGTTGTGTTTGTTTGTCCATCGTTATTATTTGTTGTTGTTGATGTATATCCACCAGTTATCTGTGTATTACTTCCAGAAGAATTTGTTTGTGCATTGTTATCATTAGTAGAGTCTCCCCAAACAGGTAAACTAATTATTACTATAAAACTTAATACTAATGCTAATATTAAAGTATCCTTCATTAATCTTTATTCCATTTTTCTTTAGCTCGTAAGCTCCATCTCTCAAATGCTTTTGCGTCTATATCTTTTTTAACCATCGTAGCACCTTCTGGCACTGCATTATATAATGCAATTACTTCGCCATCTTCTATATGCACAATACCCGGCCCACAAAATGCATCTTTATCATATCCTGTATTTTTCTTTTTAAGTAATCGTACTTCTTTCATACATTTAGATAATGATTCCATAGGAATATATTGTGTCATTTGTGTTTCTTGGTCATTCATATTACCAAACATAAACATAAGTATTACGCTAATGACTTCCATTTGCCCTCACTTTGTCTTCAAGCTTTTCTGTATCAGAAATTAATTTTTCAATATCTTGCTGTGCTCTCTTTATATTTACAGTATTACTCATCATACCTTCCATTTCTTCTTGCATAGCCTCAATTTGTGTAGCCATAAATTCAATTAACATATCTTGTTGTGCGTCAGCAGGTAAAGACCCCATTTCTCCACGGGGCCATTTAATTCTAAACTCTGTATTTTTTTCAACATCTGATAACATTAACTTACCTTGGGTCTCAATATTATTTAGCCTTTCAATTACGCCAAAGTAGGCCCACACACCTAAAGCTGTAGCTCCTAGTATGCTGAGAAGATTTCTCATAGGCATACTTACACTTGTATTATCTGATATTTTCACGATTCGTTATTTTCTGATTTAGATTGTCTTGTTCCACCTACATATAATCCAAACCATGCCGCACCTGCACCTACAATAACAGATACAAATGCTGATTGTGCATTAGTAGGGTCTGGTAAATTCATAAACCATTCAGTTGTTCTATAAAAAGAAAACCCATATAGCGTAATTAATAAGCGTGGAAATATTCTCCACGCTGTTAATCTTTGTGGTGTAATCATTTTTTCTTTGTAAATAATCCTACAGCACCTTTAGCACCCTTGATGCCAAAACTTGCTGAACAGGCAATATATAATAAATGTTTGTAATAATCCGGAAGTTGTTGCAAGGCAATAAACCCTGCCTCAATATGATGTGTCATTCCGGGAAAAAATACAGCAACTGCAGGAGCAAGTAAACAAATTAAAATTAGTTCGTCTTTCCACGACCCTTTCATTTGGTCTACTGCTGATGCCTCCCACGAGACTTTCCCTGCAATCTGCTGTTGTTTTAGTTTTGTAGCCGCTTTAATTTCAGTTAACTTATGTTCTGCTTTAGCCTTTTTGGTTTCAACTACACCTTTCACCACATCACCGGCTACTCCTAATAATGGCTTTAATAATAATTGAAACATATTACTATGCTCCCGGAATTATTAAGGCTTTAAGAACGAATAGAACAACTATGGCAACGATACCGGCTTTAATCCAGTCTTTCATTCCCCAGTCACTCCACTCTTTAAGATGCTCCCAAATATCTTTTAATAGTTTCATGTTTCCTCCTGTTAATCAGTTAATTTTACAAATGTCCATATAGCCGCAAGTATTGTTCCTACTACTAAAAATACTTTAAGCCCTCCGACACCCATGTTTGAAGTTGTATTTAAATCTCTTACTTGTTTTTGCATTATTGAAATGTCTTCTCTAATATATTTTACATCTGTTTTTAGCTCCGCAATTTCTTTTTCCCACTCAGCCATATTATTCTACTCCAAATATTTTTCTTAAATTTAATGGGTCAGAGTATGTTTCTTTTGGTAAAGAATATCTATTTCCCCCAAAATAATTTTTCATTGCTCTATCAAAATCTGCACTAGCAAGTGCTTGTAAATAATAATAAGCCATGTCATTTTCAGCTTTTCTTAATTCTTCAATTATATTTCTTTTTTCTTGTGCACTAGAATTTTTATCAAAACGAATGTTATCTCTTATTTTTCTAGATTCAGCTAATTGAGTCATAACTTCAGCTAACAAACCAGATATTGCTCTTAATTCATTTGCTTGTTGATTAGTATAGCTTTCATTTAGTCCAGATAAATCTAGTAAATGTCTAAGAGAATCTTCTCGTTTGTAATCACCACCTACTATAGCTTTTGCTCTTTCATTTATTTCATATAGCTTTCTAATATTTTGACTAGCTTTAACTGGTGTATTTACAATAAATCTTTTTGTTACAATAGACCAAGGAGCCTCCTTAGTAAATCTTCCTTCATCACCTCTACGAACAGGCCTTTCTCCAAATTTTTCTTCATCCCAAGCCGCCGCATCAAGTAAATCTAAAGGATACGATAGTAGCCCTGTCATATAGCTATTAACAATATAATCCATTTCAATAGGATTAACTAATTTATTTAGTACAGGAACATTATTTAAAACACTTGAACCACCAGTAGGACTAGTAATTTCTTTCATAAATCTTGTAAATAATATAATTGATTCTCTAGTATTTGTTTTTACTCTAAGTTCTGGTGGTATTTTTTCAACACCATATGGAGTAATTTTAGCACCTACCCAGTCATGGTTAAAAGCTAAATCTGCCCAAGGTCTTAAAAATGCAGGTTCTTCTATAAAAGGTACTTGTACACCAAATACATTTGTTCCACCTACATCACCTCTATAAAAACCAGAACCCGGCATGATTTGGTTAAATGATTTCCACATATAACTTAAACCTATTGCTGTAGATTTTTCTTGAAATGCTTCAACTATACCTACTGCTATATTTGCAAATACACCAAAATCATATGGTTTAGGAATAGGAAAAAAGAATTTAATTCTTCTTTGACCATTAGGCCATTTATGACTACCATCTGGTTTTTCGTCTTCAAAAAAAGGAATAAGGTAATTTAATTGTTTAACTTCAAGAGGAACTTCCTCATATTCTCTTCTTTCATTATTTAGTGACCATAAAGTTAATTCTGGTGCAACTAATATTGTGCCTACCATAGCACCAAATTTTTTAGGATTTTCTTTTGCTCTTCGTAAACCTCTATAAAATCCTTGTAATCCTGCATTAAAAAACATTGTATTACGAGAATATAAATTTAATAATCTACTATTACCTCTCATACCAAAGTCTGTAGCTATTTCTCTACCTGCAAATGCCGCACCTACATCACTAAATCCTGCTTTTTTTGCTAATTCAAATTCACCTAATCTTGTAGCGTATTCAACACGACTTACAAATTCTGCGTACCCTTGTGCTACTGGTTTTAATCCACCATAGTTAGTATGAAAAAATCTTAATGCCTTTTTATAGTATCCTGTAGCAGGGCTATTTCCATGTTTATTTAATGGTTTAAGATTTAAAAATTTTTCTGTATCTCTTCTTGTTGAAAATCCCATACCACTAACAAGAGCCTGTCTATAGGTATCATTTTTTTTAAACATATTAATGTAATCTTTTACATTAGAAGCCTTGCCCGGCCCTTTCATTGTTTTAAATCCACCTTTTATAGTTGTATAAAAAGGAACAAAACCAAATGCAGAATTAACCGAACCACTTAATGTATCTCGTACATAGTTAAATGCAATAAAAGGAGGAGAATGAGTAATAGCACCAGAAGGTATACGAGCAAATGGTGCTGTCCATTTAGATATTTTATTTAATGTATTAATCATATTATTATCTAAAGTTTTATACATTGAGTTTAATGCATCATCTTCAATAATAAATGCTCTAAATTTACCATTGTCATAAAAAACATCTATCTTTTTACCTACACCTGCACCTGCCGCATCTGCTTTATCTATAAGAGTATCAGCAAAAGCCATTGTTGAAAAAGAAGAATCTAATTCATCAATACCTTCTTTACTTATTTTAACTCCCATATCTTCTAATTTTTTTATGGTAGCATCAGTAATAGCACCTTTAATATTTTTAAGTCTAGCTGTACCTGTTATTTCAGTTACAACTTCTCCTTTTTTTATAACACCCTTTTTAACACCATCATCTATCATTCTATATAGACTTCTTTTAGCTAGGTTTCTATCTGCCGCAGTAACTGATGAAAAAATATAATCTAAACTAGACTCAAACATAGGTTTATATTCTGCCTGTGTTTTTGCACCTTTCATAGCTTTTTTTGCTCCAGATGAACCTACACCTACTACAACATTACTTATTGCTTCTGCGTGTAGACTAGTTTTATTTGTTAATTTACCATTAGTATAAAATGGTATATAAAATGGGTGGTCATTTTGAATTGCTTTAAATTGTTTTTCATCAATGACACCACCTTTTAATTGATATTTTAAAATATCATCAAAGAATTTTTTTACATCTTGTGCACCTGCAATAAAATTTAGTGAGCTTTTTTCTATTTTTGTTTTATGTTTTGCAAAGTATTGGTCTGGTGTTAATTCAGCAAAATCTATAATTCTATCTGCTTCTTTTTTACTAAACATAGCATTTTTTAAATACTCATTTCTTTGTTTACCTGCAGGTTTTTTTGTTGCATTAGACCTAATTTTATTTGACCTTAGTGCCGCAACATAACTAAAAAGATTTTCCATTTGACCTTCATCATTAAATGGTTTTAATACTTCTAATAATCCTTTATTACCTGTTTTAGTATATTTAAATTGTTTAGCATTTATATCTGACATAAGTTGAACGCCATTTTTAGCAAAATCATCTGCACGAGTAGATGAGCCTACAAGCATTCTAAACATAAAATATGGATTTGTTACAGGGTCAATACCTTTTGATTTTAAATTTTTATAAGCAGTTTTTAATCCTTCAACACTGCCTTGAACTCCTGTAAGTTTTTCTTGTAATAATCGTATAGGATTATATTGGTCAAATATTGCACCTTTTGCATTTTCATATCTATTAGAAACTGATGTACCTTTTTCTTTAGCATCAAATGGTGTTTGTTTTTTTGTTTTAGCCGCTACCTTAGAACTAACAGCATCATCAATTAATGAGTCACCTGTTTTTGTTCTTATCTCTGCATCTAAATCTATGTCTAATTTTGATGCTTGATTTTTTAATACTTTTTTACCGACAAAATAACTACCTAATGCTGATGGTAATACTGTTGTACCTGCACCAATAACCATAGCATAACCAGTTCTAAGTGGGTCATAGTTTTCACGCAAACCTATTTCTTTTTCAGTAGATTGTAGTATAGCATCTGCACCACCAAAAACTGTTGCATCTGCGGCTACAGTAATACCTGTACCTTTTACTACAGCTTTTTTCATTATTTGATTTTGCACAGCTTTTTCTATAATTTCTTTACCTGCTGTTTTGACACCTTGCTTTACAACTTGGCCACCAATAAAACCGCCCACATAATTTAATGGGTCTGCCATACCTGCCATTATATTAGAACTTAAACCTGCCCAATAACCTCTACCACCTTCTGCATAAAAATTAGGAAGTCTGCTCCAGTAATCTGTTAAATATGCTAATCTTTGTTTTTGTTCTACACTTGTATCATCATCTAATACATATTTTAATTCACCACCCATAGATAAGGTGTTAGCCTGTTTCCAAGTTCTATCACTTATAAATTCATCAATAACATCTTGGTCATCCATAAATTCACCACCATCTCTTTCAGAATAATATTGTCTAGCTATATTAATTAAATTTTGGTCTTGATAGATAGTATCAAAAGAATATTTTGTTGACCCATCAACATCACTATTTACTTCAAAAGCATTATCTGGAAAGGCGTTATTTTTTCCTATTGATGCGTCTTCCTCATCAACATATTCATTTTTCTTTTTTTCATCTTCTATACTAGTAAATGTTTTTGAGTTTGAAAGAGTACCATTATTACTAATATGTTTTTGTACGTTGCTTAATAAATCACTCATACTTATCCTACATAACTATTGTTGCTTGTTCCAAACCCTGTCATAGGAGGAATGGTTATGCCATAAATATTTTCTAACTCCCTTCTTAATTTAGCAACCATTGCTTTGTTGCCTGTTGTTTTTTGTAATGCCATCATATATAAATTACTTGATGATACAATTATATTTTGTAGTTCTGCACTATTAGATGCAACACCCGGAATATTTTGCATTACCATATCAATAATATTTGCACTGTCTTGTAATGCTGATTCAAATGTATCTGTTTTACTTGCAAAACCCATAATAGCTTTAGATGTATTAATACCTTGTCTAGCTGAAAAACCTAATCCTGTTTGTGACCTATCTGTATTAAATCTATAATGCTGACTAGCAAATTGATTAGCAACAGAAGCCGCAAATTTTTCTGTAGAATCTGTAATATCTACATAAAATCCACCTGCATTATCTGGTTTAAGTATACCACTAGTCCAACCACCTTGAGTATTAACTTGTTTAATTAATCTATTTTCATCCATAGCATCTATTTCAGAACCACCAAGACCAGTTCTATTTAATGATGCAATATCACTTCTAGATGTAACACCAAAATCTTCTTTAGACATTAACGTTGGAGAGTTTTCTTCCATTAAAGCTTCAAATGAATTACCAAACACATTATTATTTTTATCCATAAAATCTTTAACTTGATTATATGATGTTTCATATTGTTGATATCTTTCATCACCATAATATGGGTTTTCACTTATTTCAAAATCTTTTGGTACTCCTCCTGCAGATTGTATTTTCATTGCCTCTGCGTCTACTTGTTCTAAAAAGTTTTTTGTATCCATTCCTGTAGTAAATTCTAATGCACCTGTTGAATCCATATAGTCTGCAAGTTCTGGGCTAAATTGAGAAGATATGTACATCTTAGCTTTATTAACAGTTTTTAATTTATCTGTAGTTTCTTTATGTGTTTTAAATAATTCTTGACCTTTTTTTCTAGCCGCTTCTTGAAATGCTTTTGAGTTCTCTCTCATTCTATCAAAACGAGTATTTACATTTTTCATAAACCCACTTTGAAAGTGAGGACTTTTTAATAATCCCGGTATTTTAATTCCCATTCTATACCTCTTTTATATTTACAGGTCTAGACATTAAACCCTTTGATTGTTCTTCCATCTCTGGTTCTTTTTTAGAAACTTTTTGTATATCTTTTTTTAATTCTCTACCTTGTTTAGATACTTCTTTTAATACTTTAGATTGACTAGCAAAATTCATTGGGTTTTCTTTATCCATTGTAAGATTAATTTCTTTTAATCCTGCTACTTTACCTATTGCAACAATAGCCGCAAATACAGGTTCAGCTATTAATACTGCTGTATCAACACTAAATTTACCACCAGTAAATCCTGTAAATAATATTGTTTTAGCTAATGCCTCTGCAGGTACTCCTGTATCTAACATAGATACAACTTGTGTAAGCATAGGTTCTTTATGTAAATTATTCCATATATCTTCAAATGCATCTGAGTTTTTTGCATGATGAGGTGGCTTTTCCCACATATAATTTTTAGGAGTTGATGTTAAAGATTCTCCGGGAACTGGAGCATCAAACCTATTAAATTTACTTTCTTGATATTTCATTATTCTGCTCCTGCATAATTTCGTACAATCTGCATAGCCTCTGCTAACTCATCATCAAACTCTACTGCTGTACTTGCTTTTATTTCTCCGGGGCCTACTATTTGTTCTGTACCCATTCTTGATGCACCTAAGTCGTATCCTCGTGTATAACGACCAGAACCACCGCCACCACCTGTTTGTTCACCTTTACCACCAAATGCGGCTTTTCCTGCCATGCCAATGATATCAGTAAAACCAGAATCAATACCTAATATATTTGCTCCCATTTCTAAAAGATTACTTCCACCAAATATTTTTCCAAAAATTCCACCTGCCATATTATTATACTCCAAAAATTAAGTTAGCCGCAAATTGACCCATCAACCCATGTAATTGGTCATTAGCCGCTTGGTCATTTAAATCAAAGGCAGTCTGTCTTCCTAGTGCCGCAACTGCTAAGTTGTGTGCTCTATTCTCACCATTCTCTGCACTCTGCATTGCCCATTGTGCCTCATCTCTCCATTGTTGCCATAAAGCTGACATAGCAAAATTTGATATGTTTAATTTATTAGCCGCATTAGTTTGATTCGCCGCATTTATTTGGGCTGTATTTGCAGTATTTATATTTCTTCTCCACACAACATTTGATTGGTCTATTACTCGTTGATTTTCTACATTAAATCTATCTCGTTGGTCTTCTAATTGTGAATTAAATTGTGCTATAGCATCTTCTCTTTGTGCATTAGATTCTGCTATTTGTGTTGTATTATTTGCATTTAATCCTGCAATTTTATTTTGTTCTGCCGCAGAAAATTGATTCATTGCATCAGTACGAGTAGCATTATTTGTTTTTATTTCTTTACTTAAATTATCAAAAAACTGGTCAGTTTGTGATTGACTTGTAGCATTAAATTGTTCTGCCGCATTTGTTGCTGATTGGTCTGATAATAAAGTATTATGTCTAAGAGAAGAATTTTGCATTGCCGCTTGTTGTCTATTAGATAGATTACTTACATCTAATTGTAATGAATTTTGTGCATTTTGTACTGCCGCTTGTTGTCTATTATTAAGATTTGCAAAAATCATTTCTTTATATGTATTAGCATCTGATTGAGCAATAGGTATTGCTGAGTTCATTATGCCTGTAGCTAAAGCTTCTGCATACATACTAGACGCACCTAAACCTCTTTTTGCCATATTTGCATCAACAAGTCTTTGTGCACCAACAGCCCATGCAGGTAAATCTTTACCTTGGGATATTGCTGTATCAACTTGTTGTTGTAAACCTTCAAGCTGTCCTTGAACAGTAGCATTACTTGCAATACTACCTTGTTGTGCTGTAATTGATTGTGTTGGGGAAGTTGTTTGTGCGGCTGTAACTTGAGGTACGTTTGATTCACCTACTGTTGCACCAGTATATGTTTGATATTGTTTTGAGAATGCCGCAGGGTCTACTTGCACTGCACTAGAAGGAGCAGTTGTTGTTGCAGTTCCTGCAGTTGCTGTAGTTGATGTTGCTGTAGGTGTGGTTGTAGATACACCCGGAGTTGCCATCATCTCATTAGTTTGAGCTTGTTGTAATTGTGGAGTTATTTTTGTTCCATCTGGTAATGTAGGTTGTGCATATTGTATACCAGTAGAAGCTTGAATGTAGTCAGAAGGGTCTGCACTTCCAGATGTACCTATACCTGCTGATTGTAATTGTCCTGTTCTACTTCCGGGAACTGCAGGTGATACTGCAGGATTTGTTGCAGGAGCATTTTGAGATGCTTCTGTAGACTGTGCAGTAGAAACAGCTTGATTATAAGCAGACTCATTACCATACAAAGCTTGTTGGTCTGGCGTTAGCTGTTGATATGTTAAATAAGTTTGTGCCATAATTACTTTCCTTGTCTATTATATTTTTTAAAGTTTAACCTTTTAGATTTATTTTTAGGTCTACTCCTTGATGAGTGTCCTATTGAAGTTTTTTTCTTTACTGGTGTAAAGTATGTATTTAATTGTTGTTTAGCCATTATCCTGCTGTTGTTGGTATACCTTCTGATGATACAAATGGATTTTCAGCCCATGCCGCAAAAATATAGGTATCTCCATCACCATTATTAAGGTCATGGTCATCTCTTATTTTAAATCCATTACTTAAAAAATCTACATTATATGGAGTGCTATTTCCAGTATCTTGACCAGTTGTATCTGGGCTAACAATAGCTTGATTAGGATTTCCACCATTTGCAACTCGTTTATTATCCCATAAGTGCCAAGACTCAGTATGACCTATTGCAATTTTTATCATAAGCATAGCAGGTTTAAATCCTAAATAAATAAATGGCCCCTCATTAGCTCCATTACCTCTATAAATTCCAAATTTACTATAACCTTGTTTATCCGCCCAACAATATGCTACTGTAGGGCTATCATTTTCATTTAATTGAGAACGACCTCCTGCTGAAAAAACAGTATTAGTTGGAGCCGTATTTAAAAAATATAAAGCTCCATCACTATCTCTTTGATTATTTAAATTCATAAATAAGTTATGACCAGTTCCAAGATGTTTATGATACACAATATTATTTGATGAATTACTATCTAATCTTTTGTGATAAATAAATTCTGGAGCGGCTCCTAAACCGTGAGCTACTGTTCCATCTGCTCCTGTTCCAACAAATCTAACAATACTAAAACCTGCTGTTTGATTAGCTTGGTGTGTTCCTCCGGGATTATCTCCACTTTCAGAAAATGCTGTTGTTGTGCCACCATTAGCTTTCCACTGCCATGCTACCCCTGTATCGTCAGCATCATTGGCAATATTATATTGAGTCATTGTAAATCCATCAGAATCAAAAGAAGACATTGTTGCACTTGAATCACTTGTTTCTTGGTCAGTAGTATTAGAATGAAGTCTTTTTGTTAAACCTCTAGTTGAATCTAAAAGTGCATGGTCAGTTGATTCATTTCTAGCTTTAATCCATACTAAATCTGGTTGTAAATCTGAATTACCATCGTTTGTAATTGCTTGGTTACTACCATTACCAGACCAAGTTGCTGTCTGAAAATGTGCTGATGGGTCGTCTATTGTTGTATAAGCCATTATCCATACTCCGCTAAGTTTTTGGTGTTAAGTGCAAAAAATCCACTAGGTACTGAATATTCAAAGTTACCATATCCATTTGCATCTGTATTACCACTTGATATAGAAAAAGTAGGATTGCCAAAATTTAATTGCCAAATACTCCCTCCATAACCTCCAACAGCAGGTACACAAAAATTAGAATTATCTATTGTTTGTGTTGTACTTCCAGAACCTGCGGCAGGGTCTAAACTACCAAACCAAGTTCCATTTTTACCCCAATAAACTTTATTATTATCTAAATCCATTCCACACATAATAATATCATCATCAGCATAAGAATAACTACCAGTTCCTGCACCATGACCAGATATACCTTTTGAAGACCTATCAGTATTAGTAACACCAATAAAATCTACATCTGTAGTATCAAATTGAAAAACTCCTATTGATGTTTTATCGGTAGCTGAAACTGTTTCAGCTTTTGCTTCCCAATACCATTTTCCATTTCTTACAGCCATTGTTGCCGCACAATGTTGCCAACCCGAAGAATATCCAGATACTACTTCTGTATTTCCTTTACTTAAAACAACATCAGTTGTGCTTTTGTGTAATGGATTTAAAGTACAAAAATTATTAGTTGGTGTGTCTGTCATTTGATATTGTCCAGAAAAATTATTGGTATCATAATGATTTCCATTTCCAGATGTATCACTAGCAAATTTATTAGCACCTTGCCCTGTTCCAGTATTACCAAACTCTAGAAAAAATCCATTGTTTCCATAGCTTCCTCCATATTTTTTTGGAATCCAAACTCCATTATCATTTGTTTCCCCAAATTCAGTAGCCGCCGCCGCTGTGCCATCTATAAAATTAACATCAGCTATATAACCATCAAAATACATTGTATTAGAACCGCCTCTACGACCTATAAAATGTGCTTGATTATCATTTCCATATAAATCTGTATTTTGACTTGGGTAAACTTCTGTTGAAAAACTTGTTTCTCTTACTCCGTTAACAAAAAGTTTGCATCTGTCACCTTGAGTTCCATCAGTCGTATCAAAAATTATACAAAAATGATACCATGCTGAATGGTCTCTAAATTTTCTATTAGTTTGTAAATGTAAGTTATAACTACCATCTTGATAATCAGCTATTCTGAAAATTTGTCCTTCATCAGTTGAAATAAAAAATTGATGACCAGCTTCTTCTTCACTAGCAAATATACCATGACAACAATCAGACGCACTTGAACCAGTTTTAGGGTCAGAAAATTTTACCCAACAACTAAAAGTAAATGTTCTTGTACTACCAGATGCACCATGAGTTCTGGTTAATGCTTGAGATTGACCATCATTAAATAAACCAGAATTATCTATTTGGTAAGCGGCTGATTCCGTATTAGCTCCACCTATTAAAAAAGCCATGTATTACGCCTTTACTGGAAATTCTCCTAGTGGTCTTGCCATACTTCCATCCCCTTGTTTTGTATAAGTAAACAAAGCGGCTAACGCATCAACATCACTAGCATTATCTATTTGTGTTTGCATAGAGTTACATTTAGTTCTTACACTTGCTCTCCAAGTCTTCCAACCAGAATCCATTGTTCCTCCTGTTTCAGTCGCCTTTACTACTCTCCAATCACTAGGTGAAAGTAAAGATTTACATTGATTATTTATCAATTCTTTTTTAACATACTTTAAACCTCTTGTTATAATTTGATTTCCATCTTGGTCTTTTTTAGGGTCATTAGCTGATGTTCCATCTGGTGCATCCCCTGCATCTATTTCAGATTGTGTCCACACTTCATTAACATCTGCAATAGCTTTAGCAATAGCAGTTCCATAAGTACCTTTTACTTTACCTCCAGAAAATGCATAAGTAATATTTGTATTATAATACCACTCTTCATCTTTTTTATTAGTGTTATCTATTTCTACTGTATAAATACCTATTGCGTTTCTCTCTGACTCTGTCCATAGTGTATAGATTTGTGCAGGGTATTTTATATCACCAATTTGAATACTTTTATTTCCGTTTAAAACTTTTGTGATACTACCACTTTCTACTAATGCAAACATATTACTCCTATGATAATGTTAAGTTAAGGTTTCTTCCAACTTCAAGCCACTTGCTTCCATTGTATCTAAAAGTAAACATATCACCTTTACTAGCTGTAGTAGTAGCTGTTGGGGCTGTATCATCTTTAAATTCAAATACAGCGTTCCATGCTATAGTTCTACTTCCTGTTCCATCTTGAATACAAACAATAGATATATATTGTCCTGTTGTTGGATTACTCGGTGCATCAAAGGTTACATTCGCTGTTAATGTTACTTTTGCAACTGGAGATGCTCTTACATCCCAATCTTGTGTAGCATCAAATGTTAATGTAGCTTCTTCTAAATATACACCACCTGTTATTTTTGTTAAATTGTTAGCATCTGCTGTAAACACTTTAGATGCTGCTGTTGTTCCTAATGTTGCTAAATCTGAATAATTCACTTCTGCCGCAGTTGCAGTAACGTTAGTTCCTGCTAGTGAAAAAGTTCCACTTATATCACAAGTACCATTAATATCTATTGCTGTCGCTGTTAAATCAATTTCATCAGTTGCACCAATTGATAATACTGTTGCACTTGAACCTTGTACAAATTGAGAAGCATCGTTAAAGCATAATTTATTAGTTGAATTTAATGTTAGTCCAGTTCCATCAGTATGTGTTAAAGTTGTATCTTGGTCTGCACCAAATTTAATAACGGAACTGTCCGCCAAGAATAAGTCAGACCATTCATTACTCGCACTACCCAGTGCTCCCCCATCTGCTGATGAAGGATAAATAGCAGAATCTTTATGAACTACACTATCAATAGCAACACCATTAGCTGATGTTTTTTCTGATATAGTATCTACTTTTATTTCACTTGCCATTTACTACCCCTCCAATGTTTTAATTCGTGCTTCAAGTTCTTGTACTGTTTTTACAAGTAATGGAACTAATTTAGCTTGGTCAATTTGTTGATAAATTCCTACTGTTTTACTCGCTTCCCAAGTAGAATTAGAAGGATATTGTCCATCTGTTTTACCTTGTGTCCAATCAGATTGTTCTATTCCTTCTTCAATAACAACTCCTGTTGAACTTACAACTACTTTTGTTTTTGTTTCTGTTGCATCTTTTGTTCCTGTTATTGCTTCTGGAACTATACTTGATACTTCATGTGCTAAAAATCCATCTTGTAAAGTATTTGTATCATCTACAATCCAATTAAATCTTGCAGGTTTTAATTGTTTTAATCTTGTTGTTGCGTCAAAAGTGTAATCTACATTTTCTTTAAGACGATAATCTGATGATGTATTGTAAGCGGTATTTGAATTGGTTGCTGTTATTGAGCCAACTCTACCACTTGGTTTTTCTATTCTCATAACATCTTGTTCGGAAGTTGAAGAACTGCCAGAAACTATAATTTGTCCAAGCACAGCAAAACCTTTTGTACCTCCAGCAGGATTAGCAGTAGCATGAACAAAAAATTGGTCATCTCCTCCCGAATGATTAAATCTAGCAACTTCACTGCCACTAGCACCTAAATGCAGAGTATTGATATTATGGTGATATTTAATAAATCCTGCATTAGCGTCTCCATCATCTCCAAAATGTATAGATATTTCATCATCATTGCCACCTAATAGTGATATTCCAACACCAGCAGTATCTTCAATAACTAAAGCATCTGCATCATCATCCGCAGAAGCACCACTATCTCCTAATTTAATATGTATTCCTTCTCCTAAATCATGGTCATTTATAACACCAATTTTTCCTGCATTTAAAATACCTGCAGAAGTTAATGTCATTTTTTCAGCCGCCGCTTCAGAAGCCCCAGTCATAAATTGTAATGAAGTTGCATTACTAGATGAGCTATGGTCTCCTTCAGCAACTGCTTGTATTGCCGCAGATACTAATA
>VTLG01015687.1_pt1 | contig 42595 bp, 67 predicted proteins | sample 4694571 | NCBI WGS metagenome assembly VTLG01 (sample SAMN12604809, study PRJNA352737) | marine metagenome | biome: ENVO:00000447; feature: ENVO:00000209|ENVO:00000569|ENVO:01000036; material: ENVO:00002151; isolation source: viral sequences binned using virsorter ...
GAAAAGTTATCGCAGTATTAACATTAAATAATGGTGATATGCATAACGCGGATGGTGTTGAAGACGAAAGAGTAGGACAACAATATTTAGAGAGACATAATAACTGGCCTGCTCCAATGTGGATTCAAACTTCATACAATACAGCAAATAATACACATAAATTAGGCGGAACACCTTTAAGAGGTAACTACGCAGGCATAGGTTATGAATGGGACGAAGATAACAATATCTTTTGGCCTAAAAAACCACATGCATCTTGGGTAAAAAATCCTTCTGATGCTCAATGGCATTCACCGATTGGTGATGCTCCAGCATTAACAGCTGAACAACAAGCTCAAAATGACGCGGGCACTCATGGATGGCAGTATTCTTGGAATGAAGTAGGTCAATCGTGGGACCTAAGTGACGCTAACGCTTCTCTATAATTAAGTTAATTACATTGACATTATCATAACAGCCTTTATAAAAGGAGCTGGTATGCAAAAAAAAGTATTATCTGAAATAGATTTACATTATGGCACAATTGATATGCCTCAAGGTTTCGAAATAGACCGAAACACACTTCAAGAAGACATTTTATCCTCACACATTAAAAATTTAAAATTTCCTTACTCAAGAAATTGGGATAAGTTAAATACTTATATGCGAGAGCATGTCAATGTAGAATATGATTTTTGTTTAATTAATAAAGAAACGTGGGGAAATGTTTATAAATCAAAAGAAATTTCTATTCCTTTATTAAATATAGATCCCGTAGATTTAAGAAATTCGCCTGACTATACGTTTCTGTATGGGGTAAATGTTAAAGATTGTAGTGTTCGAATCCACTATGATCACAACAGAAGAGCAGGAAGAAGTTGGGATATGCCTTTAAAAAATAATTCATTTATTATGTTCCCCTCTACGCAGATGTACTACATCACCAACAATCAAAAAGATTCTTTAAATTTTATTCTAACTACAACTTATGAATTTATCTAATTATTATTGGTATTTTACTTCAGCTTTAACTCCTAAATTTTGTGATGATGTTATTAAATATGCATTGTCTAAAGAAGAAGTAATGGCCAGAACAGGTGGATATGGCGATAAAAAATTAAACAAAGAAGAAGTTAAAAATTTACAAAGAAAAAGAAAATCGGACTTGGTTTGGTTGAACGATACTTGGATATATAAAGAAATACATCCTTATGTACACAAAGCTAATAAAATGGCAGGATGGAATTTTGAATGGAGTCGATCAGAGTCTTGTCAGTTTACAAAATATAAATTAAACCAATACTATGATTGGCATACGGATCCTTGGAATAAGCCTTATCAAAGAAAAGAAGGTGATCCTGATAATGGTAAAGTTAGAAAATTATCTATGACGTGCCAACTAACAGATGGATCAGAATATAAAGGTGGAGAATTAGAATTTGATTTTAGAGATTATGATCCTAATATGAGAGATGAAAGTAAACATATAAGACGCGTACCAGAAATATTACCTAAAGGTTCTATTGTAGTGTTTCCTTCACATTTGTGGCATAGAGTTAAACCCGTTACCGGAGGAACAAGATATTCACTTGTGCTGTGGCATTTAGGAAACCCATTTAAATGATACACACGTTTACAAATAAACCCCATCACAATATTTTTAATCAAAATTATAAATATTTTATATTTGAAAAAAATTATACAAACAAAATAAAACTTAAAACTTTAGCTAGTTTTATTTTAAAAAAAGAAAAACAAATAATAAATAAAACTAAACAAGAGTACAAAGATTTTGTAAAAAAAACACCGGGATGGATAGATGGCTCAACTGGTTTAGGTGCAGATAGTCTTACATCAAGAAGTCCTTTATATAATTTAATAGATTTTAAAGAAACTAAATATTTAAAAAAAATCATTAAAAATGCACATTTAGATTTTATGCAAGAACTTAATTTAACTATTGAAGATAACTTATACATTCAGTGTTGGGCTAATGTAATGCGTAAAGGAGATAAAATAAAAAAACATTTTCATTCTATTAATAATTATGATTATTTAAGTGGACATATTTGTATACAAACTAAAGACACAAACACATATTATTTAGAACCTTATCATAAAGAAAAGTTTATTTTAAAAAATAACCCTGGCAATATAACTTTGTTTCCTAGTTGGGTAGAACATTTTACTGATGAAGTGTTAGATAATAAAGAAAGAATAACAATTGCTTTTGATTTACGAAACACTAATTCAATGGAAGATATATACCCAGATATGAAACAACATTGGAGTAGAATATAATGTACATTAATAATTATTTTCCCACAACAATATGGACTGAAAAAAAACCAGACTTTGTTAAATCTTTAAACAAAGCTTCGGATTTTTATATTAAAGAATCAAAAAAACAGCCAGAATCTAAAAAATGGCTTAAAGAAAATGGTGACTTTGGAAGATCTTGGCATTCCACACAATTAATGAGTGATACTAATTTTATGGATTTTAGAAATTATGTTGGTCAAAAAGCTTGGGAATTTTTAGATCATTCTGGATTTGATATGACAAGGTATACAACTTTCTTTGAACAAATGTGGGTACAAGAATTTTCTAAAAAAGGAGGAGGTCATCACGCAGCACACGTTCATTGGAACACTCACGTAAATGGTTTTTATTTTTTAAAAGCTAGTGACAAGACTTCGGTTCCAGTTTTTCATGACCCGCGAACGGGTGCAAGAACTACTACATTACATATGAAACCCAATCTTAAAGGGATGTGGTCAGGACACGAACAAGTTCATTTTAAAACTGAACCAGGGTTGCTTATGTTTTTTCCAGGATATCTACAACACGAATTTTCTATGGACCATGGTAAAGCGCCATTTAGATTTATTCATTTTAATGTAACAGCCGTGTTAAAGGAGATGGCTAAAGATGTCGTTTAAAAAAAATAAATATACAGTTATTAAACAAGCTATATCAAAAGACCTAGCAACTTTTATTAGAAATTATTTTTGTATGCAAAAACAAGTTTATGATACTTGTAAAGTGGCAAGATACTTTTCACCTTTTGAAAATATTATAGGTAATTATGAGAGTAAAGATGAACAAATACCAGAAACTTATAGTCAATATTCTAATATAGCTATGGAAACTTTGATGTTAAAATGTCAACCAGAAATGGAAAAGGTAACAGGACTAAAATTATACCCAGCTTATACTTATGCAAGAATATATAAAAAAGGGGATGTTTTAAAAAGACATAAAGATAGATTTAGTTGTGAGATATCAACCACTATGAATCTTGGTGGTGATGATTGGCCTATATATTTAAGTCCAAATGAAAATGTAGGGATACCCGATGGTAAAAAAATAACTACTACTAGCCAAGCCAAAGGTATTAAAGTAGATTTAAAACCAGGTGATATGCTAGTTTATTCGGGATGTGAGCTAGAACATTGGAGGGAAAAGTTTAAAGGTAAGGAATGTGTACAAGTCTTTCTTCACTATAATAATAGAAAAACACCGGGAGCTAAAGATAATATGTTTGATAAGCGCCCTCATTTAGGTCTTCCATCTTGGTTTAAACGATGATATAATTCTTAAATGGAGGCAGGGCACCACCACATACCCCCTGTCTCCTTTTAAGGATTATATATGTTATTTGGAGCAGACGCATTTTCGGAATTACCTATCTCTACTACTCAAGGAACGAGAGCAGAAATGGTTATGACAGCCACGCCAATGACTTTGGCTATTGGTAATGTCAGTATTTCTGCGCATACAATTATTGAAGATGCTGGAAAAAACGAACTTACTTTATCTAGTACTTTAGCGAGCGTTATAACCAATGTAAGTATAGCAGCAACAGCTACTCCACTTACAATGACTTCAACATTAGCAACAGCTAGTGGAGCAGCAGTCATCAACATTGGTAATAATCCTTTGACTTTAAGCACAACTGATGCTACAGCTACTGGTGGAGCCATTGCAAGTCCAGGAGCGACAGCATTAAGTTTAACAACTACAGAAGCTGGGGTTATTGTGTGGAATCCAATTATTCCAGGCCCTACTAATGTTTGGAAAGAAATAAAACCTTACGGAGGAACACCATAATATGGCATCAACTTATTCAGGCGATTTACAATTAGAACTTATAACAACTGGTGAGAAAGCTGGTTTATGGGGAACAATTACAAACGACAATTTAAAAATTTTAGAATTATCATCAACAGGATATTATACAGTTAGTATAGCCGCAGGAGATTTAACCTTAAACTTAGACAATGGTTCTTCTTTAGGTGATAGTACAGCTACGGGTAAAAATTTAATGATAGAAGTGACAGGAACGTTGGCGGCAAGTCGAAGTATTACAATGCCTACTGGAGCTGAAAGAGTTTTTATAATTAAAGACAGTACTACAAGATCATCAAGTAATTATACTATTGGAGTTAAAAATGTAGGAGGAACGACAGGAACTGTTTATATGCCCGTGGGTTCTACATGTATGTTTTATACCGATGGAACAACTGCAGATTCGATGACACTTGCAGGCATTTTACAAAAAGGATATGTGACTGTTCAAACTGGAACAAACACTCCTTACACCGCAGTTAATGGTGATGTAATTTTTGGAGAAACAGCTAATGGAGGTGGTGGAACAATTGAAGTTGATTTACCCGTAGGGGTTTCTGGTAATACAGTAACGATTATGGATGCATCTACTTCAGGAGGTTTTGCTTCTTTTAATTGTACGGTTGATCCTAATGGAACAGAAAAAATTCAAGGTGGTGTAGCGGGAGCTTCCATTGCACTAGATCAAAATAATCAATCAGTTACATTGATGTATACCAATGCTGATAAAGGTTGGCAAAAAGTATCCAACAATCAATAGGAGGTTTAATTGCTTACGGAAATTAAGTTTGCTCCTGGAATAGACAAACAAGACACAAGTGTGGGAGCAGTAGGACGTTGGGTTGATTCAGACCTAGCGAGATTCAGATATGGTTTACCAGAAAAAATAGGTGGATGGTCTTCTTTAATTACAGATACAATTGTAGGTGTAGCAAGAGGACAATATGCTTTTGTTGATAAAGAAGGAAATAGATATGTAGCTATTGGTACAGATAAATTTTTACTTATATATTTTGAAGGACAACTTTATGACATTACTCCGTGGGTAGATAATAATGCTGGTGCTGCAGTTACTTTTACAGGGGCTACTTTAGCAACAGACAGTACTACTGTTAAAACTTGTACTATCACTACATCGGGAGCACATAGTTTACAAGCCGGAGATATAATAATGTTAGACTCTGTTACTCTTCCAGGAGGAACAGGATTATCAGCTAGTGATTTTGAAGATAAACTTTTTCAAGTTTTAACTATTCCTTCCAGTACTACATTTACAATTGATTCTTTAAATCAAGCTAGTTCAGTCGTGGGAAGTGGAGGAAGTATGACGGTACAGCCTTATGTTCATATTGGTCCTTCAGAACAATCTTATGGATATGGTTTTGGTGTAGGTAATTATGGTGGAACAGTTGCGGGTGCTCAACAATCTACGTTAGATGGTGCATTAGCTGCAGACGCAAATGGTAACAATGGATCACCAAGTCAAATTCGTTTAGCTTCTACAACAGGTTTTCCAACAGGTGGGGGGACTGTTGCAATTGAAGATGAATTAATAACTTACACAGGTGTAGTAGGAAATGAATTAGATGGAATTACTAGAGCAGCAAATGGTACTTCAACTGCCATTCATAGTGATGGAACAACAGTTACTGATGCAACTGATTACGCAGGATGGGGATCAGCAGTAGAAGCTTCAACTGTTCAATTAGAACCAGGACTATGGTCTTTAAGTAACTGGGGCGATGTATTAGTTGCAACAATTGCTAATGGAAAAACTTATACATGGGATTCATCTGCTTCAGCAAGATTAACTGTAAGAGCATCACGACAGACTTTATCTGCAGGAGCAAGTACTTTACAAAATTCAAGTTATTGGACAGCACTAGGAACTTATACGGCAGGAAATACTTTAGGAGCTCAAGCTAATGAAACTGCAGGAAATCCTACAGCTTCAAGATTAACATTAGTATCACCCACTACTCGACACTTAATTCATTTAGGAACCGAAACAACTATTGGTTCGACTGCAACTCAAGACGATATGTTTATTAGATTTTCTAATGCAGAACAAATAAACCAATACACTCCTTTAGCTACTAACTCTGCCGGTACTCAAAGACTTCAAGATGGCACAAAGATTATGGGAGCGTTGATCGCAAAGGAAAATATTCTAGTCTGGACCGACAATGCATTATACACAATGAAATTTGTTGGAGCACCTTTTACATTTGGTTTTGAACAAGTAGGAACTAACTGTGGATTGATTGGAAAAAATGCAGCCATTGAAATTGATGGTGTTGCATACTGGATGTCTAATAACGGTTTCTTTGCATTTGATGGTACAGTTAACTCATTACCATGTAGTGTTGAAGATTATGTTTTTGATGACGTTGATACAACTAAAGGTCAACAAGTGTGTGCAGGTTTAAATAACTTATTTACAGAAGTTATTTGGTGGTATCCAAGTGCAGGCGCAAACTATAATAATAGATCAGTTGCTTATAATTATGGAGAAGCAAAACAACCTCCTCTTGGAACTTGGTATACTAATACTAATATTAATTTTAAGAGAACTACTTGGATGGATACTTTAATTTATCCTCAACCTTATGCCACAGCTTATGATAATTCAGGAACAGGAACTTTCCCAAGCATTATTGGAGAATCGGGATTAGGTAACACTACTTATTATGCTCACGAATCGGGAACAGATCAAATTAATCCTGATGGATCTACAACAACTTTAGAGTCTTTTATTCAATCCTTTAGTTTTTCTTTACAAGCAGAACAGAGTGAAGTATTTCTAGCTATGAGAAGATTTTTACCTAACTTTAAAGTCTTGACTGGAAATAATGAAGTAACAGTTGCAGTTACCGATTACCCCGCAACCCCTGAAGTAACTTCTACTTACAGTCCTTTTACAATAACTCCTACTACACAAAAAGTAGATACAAGAGCAAGAGGAAGATACGCAAATTTAAAATTAGCTAATACTGCTGCAGGACAAAGTTGGAGATTTGGAACTTTCCAAGTAGATATACAACCGGATGGTAGAAGATAATGACCAAGATTGTAGTAAGATTACCAGAACCTAGAAAAGAATATACCGAAGATAACCAAAGACAAATTAACAGATCTATTAGTTTGATTGTGGAACAATTAAATTCTACTTATCTATCTCAATTAAAAGAAGATCAAGAAAGGTTTACGTGGTTTAATGGCTAATATATATAGAAAAGTAAATACAGATTTAATAGCAGCGACGGTCAATACAGCTTATACTGTTCCTGATAACTCTAGAGCTATTATTAAATCTATTCACGTTTATAATAATGGAGCTGGTGCTGCAGATGTAACTGTAACAATTGGAGATTTTGCAAGTGGTACAGATTTTATCTACGATCAAAATGCTACCTTAGCTGCTAACGCTAAAGAAGAATTTGTAACTAATGTTCTTATACTAGAAGAACAAGACACACTTAAATTGTTATCAGATATAACAGGACCTGATGTATCAATCAGTTTATTAGAAATTAACAGAGAGGATAAATAATGCCGTTTGTAGAACAAGAAGCTGGACAGACTACTGAAACAACAATTGATGGTAGAAAAGTACCAGTTATAAAACCTAAGGTAATAGTGACTTTAACACATAAAGAAACAGGGCGTGAATATATGTCTAATGAAGAAGCGGACGCAGATATAAATGACCCTAATACAAGCACTACAAAAGACCACATAAGACGCGATGTACAAATAGAAGTGGCTCATATACCAATGGGTGCTGATAGTAAATAGCGTTGACTGGACGTAAAAAGTCTAGTAAATTGTATTACTCTCGCATAATTCAAGCTTTGCGAACTTGCCTATCAATTGTATATTAAAGAGAAACTATGGGATTAAGAAAATTTATCAAAAAAATAACTAAACCAATTTCAAAGGTATTGGATAAAGTAGTACCTAATGAAATTAAGCCTTTATTGCCTTATGCTGCCGCATTTGCGCCTTATTTATTACCAGCTGGTGTAGCTGGTCAAGGACTCTTAGGTACGATGGCAGGAAGAGCCATGCTAACCGGTGGTTTAAATGTTGGAGCTCAACTATCACAAGAAGGAAGTGAGGGAGAATTTTCAGGATTATCTGCACTACTAGCTGCTCTTCAAGGAGGTATGACTGCACCAGGCGCAGGAGATACTTTAAGAGGCATGACTACTAGAGGTGGATTAGAAGGAGTTGATTCTGGTTTAGCTAAAGGTGTAATGGAGAACAGAGGACTTATGGCTAAAGGAACTGATGCTCTTTTAAATTTGGGAGCTAAAGGCGCAGACACTTTAGGAGGATTTGCAAATACTTTACAAAATAATCCTTTCAGTATGGCAGGTTTAAAAGCAGCAGCGATGCCAGCTTCACTTGCAACAGGAGACTTAGCAATGTCACAAGCAAGATTAGCAATGAAAGATTGGGAAGAAGGTGAAGCATTAAGATTAGCAGCTGAAGGCGCAGACAATGCAGCCTATGATGCTGCAAGAAGATCAGCAGTAATTGCTTCTTTACAAGCTTATGGTTATGTAGAAGATGAAATTAATGACACATTAAGTCAATTAGGAATGCAACTTTTAGCTAAAGGTGGTAGAGTAGGATTTGCACATGGTGGATCCGGGTTTGATGGTATTATAAATGCAATAGTAAAGACTGATGAAAACGATATGAAAATGGCAAATTTAATTCCAGAAGAATTAAAAATAGGATTAGCCGAAGAATTTGAAATTATATTTAAAAGACCCCCAGCAAATGATGAAGAATTATTTAGATATTATTATGATAAAGAAGAATGGAAAGGTCCCGGGGATAATGTTCAAATGATTGAAGGTGAAAGTGAAGAAGTTATGGCAGCCCATGGTGGTATGATGAGTGTATTACCTCCTGGTATGGAAATGGATTACAGAGGTGGTGGAATGATTCCAATGGGATCAAAAGAAAGAGCTGATGATGTACCAGCAAGAGTAAGTAAGAACGAATTTGTAATGACTGCTGATGCAGTTAAAGCAGCAGGTGGGGGAAGTGTTAATAAAGGAGCAGAAAGAATGTATAATTTAATGCACAATTTGGAGGCACGAGCATAATGGCTGATGTAACAGAAACAAGGCAACTCTATGATCCAGAATTAGCTGGATCGCGAACAGCCTATCTTAAAAGTTTAGATAAATTAGGAGCTGGATTAGCTTCTCAATTACAAGGTTATACTGGTTTAGATACATCTAAATTTGCACCACAAATAGCAGCACAAGATCAATTACAAAAAACTGCTGTAAGTGATGCAGCTGGATTAGCAAGTTTAGTTGGACCAGATGCATACCAAGACTTTATGTCTCCGTATCAACAAGAAGTTATTGATACAACATTACAAGAATTTGATAGACAAGAAGCTATTAAAGCTCAAGGTCTAAGAGATCAAGCTATTTCTAGAGGTGCGTATGGAGGTGGAAGAGAAGGAGTAATGGCAGCTGAACAAGCTAGAACCGGAGCTTCTAACCGAGCCCAATTACAAGCACAACTATTAGCACAAGGATTTCAACAAGCACAACAAGCAGCGGCAGCGGACATGCAAGCAAGACAAGGATTAGGTGCGTACCAACAACAATTAGGTCAAGCACAACAAGGATATGAACAAGCTATTCTAGATGCTAATCAAGTTGCAGCAAGAGAAGCACAGTATCAACCATGGACTCAAATGGGTCTAATTGGACAAGGACTTGCACAGATGACTCCAGGTACTATGCCAATTCAAACCGAAACAGTTTCGTCAGCACCTCAACCACCAGTTAGTCCATTACAAAGCTTTATTGGTGGAGCAGGAGCCGTTGGTGGAATACTTGGAAAGTTATTAGGTTAATCTATGAGCAGAATTTTAAGACGTCCAATGTTTAGAGGCGGAGGAAAAATATCTAGTTACAATAAAGGTATTGCTTCGGGCTTAGGATATATGAATGGTGGACCTATAAGCGGAGCAAGAGGTGGACAAATTGGGGGTGGTAGAATTGCTGGTTCATATTTTCCTGATGGAAGATATGGGTTTGCTAAACCTGCTTTTGTTGATATGGGAGGAGGATCCAAAGTCCCTACTAAATCCGTAATTAATAAAGGTGGTAATATTCTTAGAAGAAATATAAATAAAATAAAAAATTTAGGAACTGGAAATTTAGAATCTAGAATAGGTCAAGGTATTAAAGGTTTGTATAATTTATTACCAGAAGAAGGATTACTGGCTAAAGGATCTAGATTTATAACTTCACAACTTCCTAAAACAGCTAAAGGCACTGGAATATTAACTGTAGCTCAGATTCCTAAAATGCTAGCAAGCATGAATCAACCTAAAACTTATGCTGAATTGCAATATATGAAAGATATGAATCCAGAGTTTGCAATGTGGGGAGAAGCTATGCCTGAAGACATGATTGAGGAAATAGATGTAGAAAGAAAAAGACTTGGGGACACAAGTAAATATACAGAATTGGTAGACGATAGAGGATGGTTTAATAAATATATAAATCCGTTTAGTATTATGCCTGGAACGGATAAAAGTTCTGCTGAAATTAAAGAGTTAGTAGATAAAGAAATTAAAAAAAATCAAGACCCTACAAAAGAGGCAGAAGAAAATCCTGGCAAAGAAATTAGTGTAAATACAGATGGAAGACCTAGTGAAACTGTTGCTTCTAGAAAAGAAAGATTAAAGAAAAAAGCGGATGAGTACCAAGAAATTTTAGGTGAAGGAATTAAAAAAGATTCTATCTTTGATGCAATGGTTGAAGGTGGTTCAAGATTATTAGAAGGTCAAGGATGGGGAGCTGCAGCAAGAGCCGCTAACGAATCTCTAGATCCAATACAAAATATTAAAACAGCTTCTAGAAAACTTGCACTAGAAGAAGATATAGCTTTAAGAAAAGCTATAGCCACATCAGCATCTAAAAATACAGACATTAGTAGAAAAATTGAAGCCATGAAAGCTGGTGGATATTCACCAGAACAAATTGCCAATGCAATTGCGGGCATGAAACCAGAAACTTTAGGAGATAAAGTTGCTAAACTTGGTAAAGTAGATGGCTATGCTGAATATGTTAAAGAAAATTTTGACATTCAAAGTGTTGTAAATTCTAAAACTGATTTATCAGACTTACCTAAAGGCAAATATTACATCGCAGATAAATTTACTATTGTAGAAATAGATGAGAATGGAAAATTAGTACCAGGAAGTAAACAAGTACTAAAACAATCGTAGGAGGTTAAGTGGCATCATTTGACGATCTTCTAAAAAATACAGATCAAGATCAGGAAAGCGTTACCTTCGGAGAAATTACTGAAGATAGTCCAAGTGGCATTGGTACATTCATGGCGGGTATCGGTTCAGGTTTTTTTAAAATACCTGAAGGTATAGTATCTCTCGGTGCAACATTAATTGATCTTGGAGCGGGGACAGACAAAGCCACCGACGTAGAAGAATTTTTTGCAACCATCAATCCCTTTGATGAGTATGCACAGCAAACAACGGCAGGAAGAATTTCAGAATTATTAGTTAACCTTGCAGTACCTGCAGGGTTTGCAGCCAAAGCAGCCGGTAGAATGGCAGACGCAGCTTTAGCGGCCAAGAAAGGTGGAAAGTATTTAAAATTTGGCGCACAAGCTGGAGCAGCAGGTGCAGCGGAAGCAGCTTTTATAGCTGATGTAGATGAAGCTGGAACTATTGGAGATTTAGTAGGGGGCTTTACAAAAATAGATAGAGAATCAGACAATCCTCAAACAGAATTATTAAACAGATTAAAGTTTGGAACTGAAGGAGCTTTAATAACTGGAGGTCTTAGTGGTTTATTTAGTGCTGGAAAAAAATTAGCAACCGAAGGAAACAAACTAAGATTTAGTAATAATAAATTTAATAGAGCTTTAGATAAATTTGGTTCTAAATTTAGAGCACGATCAGGTAAGACTCAAGAATTTTTTGACATAGAAACAGGAGCCTTAGGTGAAAGAGCTGCTGATGTAAACATTGCCGAGAACGTCGGGTTTACTATTCAAAAACAAATGGATAATATTTTTCCAAAAATTAAAAGAGCAGGTGATAAAATGCCTGACCTTACTAGAGAAAAATTAACTGAAGAAATGGGAGACGCTTTATTATCAGGTAAGCCCATTGTTAATGATGCTGGTCAAGTTATTTTTGGAAAGATGGATGATGCCGCATGGCTTCCAGTTAAAAATAAACTTCTTGCTAAAGGAATGACAGAAGAAGGAGCTCAAGAAATTTTTGATGAGCTTACACGAATGAGAGCTACCTGGGGGACATTATTTTCAGGACTGGGAGAAAGATTAACTCCAACTGATTTAACAAAATTTAAAAATGCGATGGGAGATAAGTGGAAAACTTATTTAGGGGCTAATTATAGAATATTTAAAAACGATTCTTTAATTCCTGCTTTAAACTATAAACCCGCTACTGAAGCAGTAGATAAATTAAAAAATTTATTTATTAAAACAGCGGCGGATGAAGGAAAAGTAATTGGTCCGGTTGAAGCAGAAAATTTAGTAGCAGATATTTATAAAAATGCAAAACTTCCAGCAGGATTTAATTTAGATAAATCTTCAGACGTTATTTTTAAACTACCAAGTTGGGTAGCTAGAACTGCGTTAGATGACGCCGCTGACTTTAAAGGTATTGCAAACATGTCTGAATTAAAACCAGAGTTCAAACCTTTGTTTGAAGAATTATTTGGTAAAGATAAAAGCGCTTTGCAAGCTATTTTAAATGGTACTAATAAACTTTCTTTAATAACAAGACGTAATCAAATGATGGATAACATTGTTAAAACATCAGCTGAACAAGCTAAAGCTATCAGAGAAAATCCAAGTCTACTTGAAACAGGTCTTAGACCTATGCTCGCTGAGACTAATGAAGATGCTGTTAAATTTTTTGGTGATGAATTTAGAAGAATTAATATGGACCCAGCGCAAAAGTTAGCCGCAGGTAGTGTTGATATGTCTAAACTTACGGGAGAAACATTAACCGAAGCAACAGGAGCTATCGCCCAAGGAATTACTAATCCTTTAAATGGTAAGTTTGCCATCAATGGAATAGCAGATGCATTAGAAACTACAAATAAACTTATGAATTCAAAATCTATGGTAGGAAAAATGTATGAGAATTTTATTCTTTATCCTAAAGCTACATCACAAATAGCTAAAACAATTTTATCACCTATCACTCACGTTAGAAACTTTTTATCTGCTAGTGCTTTTGCAACAGCAAATGGAATTATACCTAACCCTCAAGCTATTAAAGACGCTTATGGAGCATTACAAACAGGACTTAAAGGAACAAGACAACAAAATGAATTATACCAAAAGCTTTTAAGACTAGGAGTTGTAAACTCTCAAGTTCAAATAGGAGATTTAGTTAAACTTTTAGAAGATGTTAAGTTTGGAGAAACTTTAAATTCTTATAACGGTTTACAAAGATTACTGAAACCATTTAGAAAGTTTGGAAAAGGTGCACAAGATTTATATACAGCTGAGGATGACTTCTGGAAAATTGCATCCTGGGCTATGGAAAAATCAAGAATGGAAAAAGCTTTTGCTAGAAATGGTTTAGTTAAAGGTCAATGGTTTACTGATGCAGCTGGTAAATCTATTAGATTAACTGATGATTATTTTGAAAGACAAGCAGCTAACATTGTTAAAAATAATATACCTAACTACTCTTATGTTTCAGATTTTGTTAAAGGATTAAGAAAATTACCTGTTGGTAATTTCGTTTCGTTCCCTGCAGAAATTATGAGAACAAGTACTAACATAGTTAAAAAAGGTTTAGATGAAATTGCATTTACAGCAAAGCTAGCTGATGGAACTACAGTTAAACCATTACAAAATATTGGTTACACTAGACTAGCTGGAATGGCTGCAACAACTTTAGCTGTTCCTTACGCAGCAGTAGAAGGAGCTAAAGCTTTATATAATGTAACTGAAGATGAGATGGATGCGATCAGAAGATACGTTGCCGACTGGTCTAAAAATTCTACATTAATTCCTTTAAGAGATAAAGAAACAGGCAAATTAAAATACATAGATTTTTCTCACATGAATGCTTACGATACTATTACAAGACCTATTCAAACTGTTTTAAATAAAGTAGGTCAGGGAGAAACTGACAACGATGGTATGATGGATGACTTTATGAGGGGTATGATTGAGTCGACAAAAGAATTAGGAATGCCATTTATTTCTGAATCTATTTGGACAGAAGCGTTGACAGATATTGTTGCAAGAAGAGGAAGAACTCCTGAAGGGTATCAAGTTTGGAACCCTGAAGACACACCAGGCGCAAAAGTGTCGAAGATGGTTGGACATTTAGTAGAAGCTCAAGCTCCTTTCAATTGGAAACAATTAAATAGAATGAAACTATCTTTATATCCTGCAGATTCAGAAGGAAGATTTGATGAAAGAGGAAATGAATATCAATTTGGAAATGAATTATCAGGTATTGCAGGCCTAAGAGCTGTTGAAATAGATCCGGCTAAAGGATTAACATATAAAATTTCAGAGTTACAAAAAAGAGAAAGACTTGCAAAAGATTTATTTAAAAGACCATCTTTACGAGGTGGAGTTGTAACTCCTAAAGAAATTGTAGATGCATATATTAATGCTAATAGAGCATTGTTTAATGCAAGAAGTAACTTTATGAAAGATTATGATGCAGCAGAAATTTTAGGTATTAGTTCGGATGCACTAGATCAAAACATGAAACGTATTTCTAAACGAGATAGATTTGCAATCGAGGATGGAGAATTTAAACCTTATCAACCTTCCAGAGATATCATTGATAAGTTTGAAGAAAATGCATTAAGATTAGGAGTATCTAATCCGTGGATACAGGCGGAACCAGTTATTGATGCTATTAAATCTTTAATAGAAGTCGCACCTTTATCACTAGGAAATTTACCTGACATTGAAAATCCTTTTGATGTTCCAGAAACGGAAGTAAGTGGTGATGCAATGGCTGCATTAAATACTATGGGAGCACAAGTAACCGGTGGAGATATTGTTGCTAACTTAAATCAAAACTATGTCGGTGGTGGTGGAGGCGGAGGTGCTGGACCTGTAGTTAATCAATTAAATACTGGCTATGGAAATATAGATCCAGTTACTAGACTAACGGCCGCGGAGAGTATATACTTGGATCCTATGGAACAACTGTATACAAAAAATAAAAGAAAACCAACTAACCAACAAACAAAATTAGGATAATGGAAATAAAACCTAAAAGTACTAGAGAACATCTGATATCAATCTATGGTCACATCACTGGCCTAAAGAGATCACAATTTCATATGCATAAAGGCATCCACGAATTGGGCGGCAAGATAGATAAAATCTATTGGGTATTATTGGGCACGGTGGGGGCTGTGTCACTAGTTCTTTTAGAAAGAATACTAGACATAAAAGGATTTATATTTTAAGGAGGAACAATGCAACTATCAAAACATTTTAAACTTATAGAGTTTACTAAGAGTATGACGGCGACGAGAAAAGGAATTAAAAATGAACCAGGATCTGGTGACATTAAAAATTTAGGAGACGTCTGCTATGAAATATTGGAACCGGTTCGTGCACACTTTGACAAACCAGTTACCATAACATCGGGTTACAGGTCTGAGGCGCTGTGTGAGGCAATAGGATCGAAAAAGACGTCGCAGCATGCAAAGGGCCAGGCGGTTGACTTTGAAATAGCCGGTGTACCAAACATTAAACTAGCATATTGGATTCAAAACAACTGTGACTTTGATCAATTAATTTTAGAGTTCTATAATCCAGACGATCCAGCAGGTGGATGGGTTCACTGCAGCTATAGTGAAAAAGGATCTAATAGAAAACAAGTTTTAACTTACGACGGGAAGAGCTATGAAGATGGACTTCCAGATATGGAATGGAAAGACGGACGAGTAGTAGGATAGTGTTATGCAAAACAGTTTGTTGGTGCATAAGCATCTTATTATCCGTGCCGAAGCTGTAAGACCTCCGACAGACGAAGAACAATTAACAGAGTGGATGAAAGAGTTTATTGACTCCATCAATATGAAAATAATGATGGGTCCTTACGTTAAGTATTGTTCAATGGAAGGCAACCGAGGCATTACTGGTATTGCTGTTATAGAAACTTCTCACATTGTAATGCACGTGTGGGATGAACCTCATCCGGCCTTAATGCAGTTTGATATTTATTCTTGTGGGGAATTTAAACACACAGAAATTTGTAAGAAAATTATGGATGATTTTAATATTCACAAAATTGAATATAAATATTTAAACCGCGAAACTGGTTTACAAGATATATAAAGTCATTCTAAATTTTTGACAAAAATACTTTCATCTTAGAAAATCCCATTACTCTTTACATATACATCCGTAAAAATCACCACTTCCGTCTTTCATCATATGAACATTTATGGATTCTGCATATCCCGTTAAATGTAGTCGTAAAATATCACACAAATCAAAACAACTAATTTCACTTAGTAATTCTATTCCTTCTAACATTTTTTTAGTGACGGGAATTAATTGATACAACCCATCATTTAAAATTATTAAATCCATTCTCTAAAATCCTCATCCATTATTTCATTAGCAATATTCATCTTCTTACGCAATGCTTTTACAATCTTTTCATCTACCGTTTTTGGTGCTATAAGATCGATGTATGTTACCGAATTCTTTTGTCCTATTCTGTGTGCTCTGTCTTCTGACTGTAGCCTTTTTTCTAAATCATATCCATTAGAATAATAAATTACTGTATTGGCAGCAGTTAAAGTAATTCCATAACCACCGGTTTGTGGATTTCCAATAAAAAATCTAGCATTAGAGTTAGGATCTTGAAATTTTTCTATATTTTTTTGTCTTTGTTCGGCTGAGATATTACCATAATATTCTACAATAGAGTCAGCTCCATATTCTTCACTAATAGCTTTAACAATATTTTTAATATCATAAATATAATTAGCCCAAATAATAACTTTACCTTCCACCTCTTCTAACAAATACAATAATTCTTTAAGTCTATTATTCTTAATTTCTGTAATAGTTTCATCATCATTTTTTAAATGACCACAAGTTATTTGGTGAAGACGCATCAATTGAGTTAAAACGTGAGGCGCGGTAGCCATCTTTCCTTTTAGTAAAGCGAGGGCAGCGGATTTCATAGTAGAATAAGCTTGTTCTTGTTCATCAGTTAATTCTACCTCTCTCCTGGTATATACTTTTTCTGGTAAATCTAAGCATTCATCTTTTAATACTCTATATGAAAAAGCTTTAATAGAATTAGCTAATTCATCTAAATTTTTATAACTTCCAATTAATTGTACTCTTCTTCCTCCAAAATTTTTATCAATCATATTGGCATATCTATTTCTAAATGCGTAATAAGAACTAAAACCTAATAAAAATTCATTTAAAAAATTACATTGCGTATATAAATCTAAAGGGGATTTAGTCACCGGAGAACCTGTTAAAATTCTTCTATATTTAGCACGCTTACTTAAAAGTAAAATGGATTTAGTTCTTTTAGCTTTAGGATTTTTAATAGTTGTAGATTCATCAATAGCAAGTAAAGTTTCATGACAATTTAAAAACTTTGCAACAAATTCTAAACCTCTTTTAGTACTTAACGCTTCAACATTTACAATAAGGATGTGAAGGTCATCATCAGATTCAAACAATTGTCGGTACTCTTTATCCTTTGCTTTAGATGAAGAAGCAGTCCATAGTACCGTTTTATGTTGTACATGGCTAGGTAAATGATTTGGTATTTCTTGAGATAACCAGTTTCTATAAACACCTTTTGGTGCTATAATAACGGCCCCATTTATTTTACCTTTATCATAAAGCATAGCCATATTATCAACCAATACTTTAGATTTACCGGTTCCCATTTCCATAAAATAGCCATATTCACTTTTATCCCACGACTTTTCAAGCGCAGTCATTTGATGCGCATACGGCTTTGTCTTAAAATTATAAATCATAATATTATTCTAAATTCTTATTGACATTATATATAATAGGGATTATATAAGATGTCAAGAATAAAGAATTAAGAAATGAAAAATAAAATATTTGAGTTATATAAACCTGAATCTTTAAGAGAGTTTTTAGACTTTTATAAAAACAATCCTGAAGAAAAATTTGTGTATGTAGCACAACAACCACCAGCGCACATTAATATATTAAGTGCATCTGATTTTGGTTATTTAGTTTTATGCTTGCCTAACTATGGACCAGATTCACAGGTAATATATTCTATGGCTCCTTTCAACCGCAAGATGAAAAAGAATTTACAAAATTTTAGAGAACAAGATTATATATTGGCTATTGGTGATCCTATTATGATTGGGATTTCCTTTCAGGCAATACATGATGTAACCAACGGAAAGTTCAACGTCTTAAAATGGAATAATAAAGAGAAAAGATATTTTCCTTTAGACCAGAACTTCTACAATAAAGGAGAAAACAATGGTGGATAAAGTAAAAGTTTTTACAGGTAGTGGTTCCTTTAATATTCAAGATGAAATGTTAAAAGACTCAACAGATCTATTAGATAATGTTGAAGTAACTACAATTGCTGCAGAATGTATAAAACTTAAACAAAAAGAAGATGAGATTGCAGCATTAGAAGATCAATTAAAAAGTAAAAAAGCAGAAGCAGATGATATTGGTTCAAGAGTTATTCCTGAACTATTAGCTGAACAAGGTTTAACTGAACTAAAACTTCAAGATGGATCTAAAGTTTCTGTAAAAAAAGAATTTAGGGCTACTCTTCCGAAAGATGACATAAGAAGAGAAGCTGCCTATAAATGGCTTCGTGACCAAGGGTTAGGAGATATTATTAAAAACAATGTCTTTGTAACATTTGGAAAGGGAGAAGATGACAAGGCGAAGCAATTGCTGGACCTTGCGGCTGAGAATGGGTTTGAGCCACAGCAGAAATCTGATGTAGCTTGGAACACTTTAACAGCCCTGTATCAGGAGCGTATTCAGGCCGGTCTGGATATGCCTTCTGATTGCTTTAGTCTTTGGATTAAAGATAAAACTAAAATAAACCGGAAATAACTAATGGAGAATGTGTAATGGCTAATGAAATAAAAGCTAAACAAACAGGATCGGTTGCCTTATTTGGTGACGATCTTTCCAAAGGTTTTGAAAATATGACGCAAGAAGATATGGCGTTACCATTTGTCAGAATCTTAGGACAACTATCACCACAGGTAACTGAAGGTGATGCAAAGTATGTAGAAGGTGCTAAACCAGGCATGATCTATAATACTGTTACCAGCGAATGTTTCGATGGTAAGAAAGGTATCAAGGTTATTCCTTGTTACTACAAAAAGGATTATCCGGAATGGTCGGATAGAGGGGACGGACCAGGTGCTCCAGTCGCAGTTCATCTACCGAACAGCCCAATAATCCAAACTGGTAAGAGGGATGGCTCTAAAATTAGATTACCTAATGGTAACTATTTAGAAGAGACAGCTTCTTATTATGTTATGGTTGAAACAAAAGCAGGTGGAATGACACCAGCGTTGATTACAATGAAATCTACGCAACTTAACGTCAGTAAAAAATGGAATTCTATGATGAAAACCATACAAATACCTGATGGAAAAGGTGGTTTTGCCATTCCTCCAATGCATGGGGTGGTTTATAATCTAGCTTCGACACTACAAAAGAACGACAAAGGTTCTTGGTATGGTTGGGTTGTGACTATGAATCGAATATTAGGACAGGAAGATAAGTCTTTATACCTAACGGCTAAAGATTTTAGAGGGAATGTCTCAAATGGAAGCGTGCAAACAAAAGCTGATGTTGAAGAGAAAAGTAAAGATAGTACGCCGTACTAAATTTATTTTGAAGGGGATCGCAAGATCCCCTTTACAAAGAATTGAGAATGAAATATATGAATAAATTCAAACAAATTTTTAGCGGATTACAAATAGCTTATGGACAATACCAACCCAGTGGCAGAGGTGAGAATGGAAAACAAAAAGGAAAAGCCTTTATTGTTCGTAAAACCGTCACAGACGATTTATGGATTAATCACCTCAAAGGTGAAGGACCTGCTCTCGGGATCATCCCTATTACAGAAGACAATAGTTGTAGGTGGGGGTGCATTGATATTGACGAATATAATTTTGACCATCTTAGCCTCATTAAAAGTATTAGGAGTCTTAATCTCCCATTAATAGTTTGCCGATCTAAATCCGGTGGAGCTCACGTCTTTTTATTTACCAAAGAAAATATTCCTGCATCTTTGATGCAATCTAAATTAAAACAAATGTCTAAAACTCTGGGCTATGAAGGTTCAGAAATTTTTCCAAAACAAACAGAAATTCTAGTGGAACGTGGGGACACTGGAAATTTTTTAAACTTACCCTACTATAACGAAATGAAAGGACTGCGTTATGCTATCAACGATAATGGCGCCGGTTGTACACTTGAGGAATTTTATAAGCTCTATGATGTTCACTCGTGCGAACGCGAAGAAATTGAAAAAATTAAAACGGAAGAAAAGAAAATAGAGGAAGCTTTTCCTGGGGGTCCTCCTTGTTTAAACAAATTAGCCATAGTTGGTTTCGGGGAGGGCTCAAGAAACAATGCATTATTTAATATTGCAGTTTATTACAAGCAAGCAAAACCAGATTCTTGGGAAGATGAATTGGTTAAAGCAAATCAAAAATTTATGGAACCACCATTAAGTAATAGTGAGGTTCAACAATTAATTAAATCAGTAAGTCGTAAAGGTTATGACAAATATAGATGTAAAGACGCGCCTATTAATGCAGTCTGTCAAGCATCTTTTTGTAGGACTAAACCTTTTGGAGTAGGTTTTGGGGAAGAACAAATGCCCGTACTTGGAAACTTAACAAAGTATACTTCAAATCCACCACAATGGTTTTTAGATGTAGGTGAATCGCGAATCGAATTAAAAACAGAACAACTTTATAGCTCAGCATTATTTGCTTTAGCATGTTTAGATCAAGCTAACTTAGTAGTACCGGTACCCAAACCAAAAGACTGGAAAGAATTATTTTTAAAACCAATGATGGCAAACTTACAACAGATAGAACCATTACAATCTTTAGATCCAATGAATCAAATTATGGGTTTACTTCAAGACTGGACTACTAACAGACAATCAGCAAGAACTTTAGATGATATCTTTAATAAACTTCCGTACACAGATGAGAAAAGAGAATTTACATATTTTAGAATGGAAGATTTTTATGCATTTTGCAAAAAGAATAATTGGGAAATGGATAAAACTAAAACAGGAAATTTAATTAAAAGATTAGAAGATACATTTGTTAAAGAAGATAGAATGAGAATTAAAGATCAACAACCAAGAGTTATTAAAATAAAAACAATGAAAAAAATAGAAGCATCTATTTCTCAAGAACCATATCAACAGGAAGATTTCTAATGAAATATGACAGAGATGTGGGGGTGAATTGGCATTTAAGATTTAGACAACATATAAAAGATTTAACAGACGAACTAGAAGTAACTCAAATTCAGCTAGAGATAGCGGAAAGGAAACTGAAAAAATATGAAAACAATCATATTAGGTCCACCAGGAACCGGAAAAACAACAACGTTGTTAAACTTAGTGGACGAATTTATCAAGACAGGGATTAGACCAAAACAAATTGGTTATTTTTCTTTTACAAAAAAAGCCGCAACTGAAGCAGCCTCTAGAGCTGCAGATAAATTTGGTTTAGATATAGAAACTGATCTAGCTTTTTTTAGAACTCTACATTCTTATGCGTTTAATCAATTAGGGATGACTAAAGAAAAGATGATGGGTCCTGATGATTATAAAGAGTTTGGAAAAAAATGTGGCATACCAATTAAGACTGCAAAGTATTCTACCGAGGATGGTACATTTAATTCTGATAATGAATATCTTACAATTATAAATACTGCAGCAGTAAAGAGAATGGATCTATTAGAGTATTATGATTCAAGACAAAATATTCTAGACATAGAAAGAAATACTTTATTTTTATTAGCAGACGAACTTAAAAGATTTAAAAAAGAAAAAGGATTAAAAGACTTTAATGATTTAATTGAAGACTTTTTATTAAAAGAAACTTTAAATAAGTTTGAAGTTTTATTTATAGATGAGGCTCAAGACTTATCATTACTTCAATGGGATATGGTAAGAAAGATTTGGAGTCGAGCAGAAAAAACTTACATAGCAGGTGATGATGATCAAGCTATTTTTAAATGGGCTGGTGCTGATGTAGATCACTTTATTGCTTTAAAAGAAGAAGTAGATGATATCAGAACTTTAGATCAATCTTATAGAATACCTGGTGGACCTATCCACGAACTATCACAAAAGATTATTAATAAAGTACAAAACAGATTTCCTAAAAACTATAAACCGAGAGCTGAAGAAGGTATATTAAAAAGATACTCAGACATTACGCAGGTCAATATGTCTGAGGGAAATTGGTTAGTCTTATCTTCTGCCCATCATTTTTTAGATGATGCTAAAGATTTATGTGAACTTCAGGGATGGTATTATCAACATAGAGGAATTAATTCTATTCCTTTAAAATTATTATTAGCTATTAATAACTGGGAAGCTTGGCGCAAAGGTGGAATGCTTAATCATTTAGAAATTAAAAACGTATATGAATATCTTGGAACAAATGTTTTAGAAGGGTTCAGGAAGGGTAAGACCCTTCATTCGGACGCGAAGTATACACTAAAAGACTGTGAAGATCAACATGGTTTAATTATTTCTGATGTTTGGTTTAAATCTTTTGAAGGTTTAGATCCAATCACTGAAAACTACATTCGTAATATGAGGGCGAATGGAGAGCAAATAAATAAAAATCCTCGTATAATAATGTCAACAATACATGCCGCGAAAGGAGGTGAAGCAGATAAAGTTTTATTGTTACAGGACTTAACTAATGCCGCGTTAGAAACATTTAGTCACGATCCAGATGAATTACATAGATTATTTTATACTGGAGCAACAAGAGCGAAGCGTGAATTGCATGTGTTAGATCCTAAAAATTTTGATCGAGCTTATATACTATGACACATAAAGATATGTTTAAAGGAACAACTTATAAATCCTTAGAAGAACAGGTAGGTGGGAAACACTACCGGAATATGAAAATTCAGCCGGCGGAGTTTATTAACGAAAATAAGTTGCTTTTTGCTGAAGGCAACGCTATAAAGTACATCTGTCGCCATGCGATAAAAGGAAAAGAGGAAGATGTGAAGAAGGCAATACACTATTTAGAAATGATTTTAGAAAGGGATTACTCGTGAGGAGTACTCAGATTCCTTTGTTTACTCCGGATACTGAATGGGTAATGCCGGAAGAATTAAAAAATCTGAAAGGTGTAAAAGAGATAGCCGTTGATTTAGAAACTAATGATCCTAATTTAAAAGAATTAGGATCAGGTAATATAATAAAGAACGGTCATATTGCTGGAGTAGCTTTAGCTACGGAGGGATGGGCAGGTTATTATCCTATTCATCATGAATCAGGTGGCAACATGGATAAACAATTAGTTTATGGGTGGCTGCAAGATATTTTTAATCAAGTAGATACTACATTTATTTTTCATAATGCAATGTATGATGTGTGTTGGTTAAGGTCCGAAGGATTAATTATTAAAGGTAAGATAGTTGATACTATGATTGCAGCATCTTTAATTGATGAGAATAGATTAACCTATCAATTAAATCCTTTAGCCAGACATTATGTGGGTATTGGTAAAGATGAAAAGATATTAAATGATGCAGCTAAAGAGTATGGATTAGATCCCAAAAAAGATATCTGGAGATTACCTGCAATGTTTGTAGGTCAATATGCCGAACGGGATGCTGAAGCAACTTTAAAACTTTGGCAACGATTAGAACATGAAATGTATACTCAGGAACTATGGGATATTTTTAATCTCGAAATAAAATTATTTCCTTGTCTAGTTGATATGAGATTTAAAGGAGTAAGAGTAGACTTAGAAAAAGCAGCTCAAATAAAACAAAATTTAATTAAAAGAGAAAAGAAAATTCTTAGTAATATTAAGGGTTTAGTAGGTTTTCCTGTAGAAATTAGTGCAGCACGATCAATTGCAAAAGCATTTGAAAAATTAAAACTTCCTTATGATAGAACAGAAAAAAGTAATGAACCTAGTTTTACAAAAAACTTTTTACAAAACCACCCACACGAATTACCTCAAGCAATTGCAGAAGCACGAGAATTAAATAAAGCTCATGGAACTTTTATAGATTCCATAACTAAGCATGCACACAATGGTAGAATACATGCAGACATAAATCAAATTAGATCAGATCAAGGTGGAACTGTAACAGGAAGATTCTCAATGAGTAATCCTAACCTCCAACAGATTCCAGCAAGACATCCTGAACTTGGTCCATTGATTAGATCTATATTTATTCCAGAAGATAAATGCAAATGGGGATCATTTGACTACTCACAACAAGAGCCTAGAATTTTAGTACATTATGCAAAACTCCAGAATTTGGATGGAGTTGATGGAATTGTAGACGCATACAACGACGGAGACGCAGATTTCCACCAGGTCGTGGCCGACATGGCAGGCATAGAACGAAAGCAAGCTAAGACTATTAATTTAGGTCTTATGTATGGAATGGGTAAAAATAAATTAATGTCTGAACTAGGATTAATGAAAGATTCAGCAGAGAAATTAATTAGACAATATCATGTGAAAGCTCCTTTTGTAAAACAATTGATGGACAATGTATCGCGTAAAGCAAATGACCGAGGTAAGATTAGAACCTTACTTGGACGTGCATGTCACTTTGACTTGTGGCAGCCAGTACAATTTGGGGTCTTTAAACCTTTACCTTTAGAGGCTGCTAGAAAAGAATATGATGAGCCATTAAAAAGAGCCTTTACTTACAAAGCCTTAAACAAACTAATTCAAGGATCGGCTGCTGACATGACCAAAAAAAGTATGGTATCTTTATATGAAAATGGTATAATACCACATATACAAATTCATGATGAAGTCGACATATCTGTCGAATCCCATGCAAAGGCTGAAGAGATTATAGAGATTATGGAATCAGCAGTAGAGCTAAAGGTTCCTAATAAAGTTGATTACGAATATGGTGATAACTGGGGAGAGATTAAGTAATGAGGAAGGATAATTATGGCTTACTTAAAACTCTGGTACGAAAAGGCTTGCTCTTTTAAAGAATGTCTGGCTCAACGATTTTCTAAAAATCGTATGACTGAGCCTAAATGCTCCATTTGTAGACTAACTAAATTTAATTGTGGAATAGCTTTAGTAGCTATTATTATTCTAATAACATTAACATTTTAAGGAACAACTATGAGGATATTTAATGAATACGAATCAGAAGTTGAGGATCCTATTGGAGAAGAAACAGCTCCGGAAATTGCACAAACAAAAAAAATATTTTGTTGCATTATTATGGATGGGATTGATTCTTCTGGCCTTATACGGGAGTCCTGTTAAATGATCCATGACAAAATCATCACCGCACTTCTTGCTATTCTCATCGCTCTTGGCGGATGGACGCTTTCACGAACATTCTCCCTCTCCCAAGATATGGTTTTGGTTAAAGAAAAAATTTCGCAAGTGGAAAGACAACTTGATGAAGCAGTATGGAACGCTATACCAGATCCAGACAAGAAAAAGAAGCGTAAGAAAAAAAAGAAAAAGAAAAAGCAGGATTAATGCCTAATGCAAATATTTCACAACGAATGGGAAAAATGGGCTGTACTAATTGTTATTATAACCTTAATTTTTATAGGATTAACAGGGTGTAATTACAAAATGGTTCCATCAGAAACAAAAATAGAGTATGGTACCACAGAAACAGATTCCAAGAATAATAAGCTGCAACAAAAACAGTCTATTACTCAGACCTGGAAATGGAAACAACAATGATGGAAAAAATTTTAACGATGTTAGTTGGACTCTTAATCGCACTAGGAGGCTGGAGTCTATCTAGAACTTTTGAACTTTCAACTATTCAAGCAGTACATGAAAATCAAGTAGAAAAACTTGAAAGACATGTAGAAAAACTACAAGATCAAATGGATCGTATGATGGATTCAGATGAGGAGATTATGGAACAACATGAATTATTATTTAAAAAATTAGAACAAGGCAACACGGGGTATTCATATAACTAATGGCACTTAAAATTTCAGAAGAAGCAGCTGTACAAATGCCGATGAAGACGGTTGCCTCGTTGATCATGATGGTTGCAATTGGCACCTGGGCTTACTTCGGTATTATTGAGACTCAAAACAGACTTTCTACTCAAGTAGAGTTAATGCAAAAAGATTTAGTAGAGAATACAGCTTTTAGAATAGGTTGGCCTCGTGGAACTTTAGGAAGTTTGCCCGCAGACAGCGAACAATTTATGCTTATTGAAGAGCTATATAAACAAGTAGAAAAATTACAGATACAACAAGAGTCAGGAATGCATAATAAAGTTAATATAGAATTTTTAACAAAACAATTAGAGAAAGCTCTAGAAGATATTGAAAAATTAAAAGATAAAGCTAGAGATCAGCATTATAAAAACGGAAACGGAGGATGAAATTTTGGAAGAAATGGTAATAGCCCTGTTGATGATTGTCAACCAAGAAATTAAAGAACATCGTATCCAACCCTCGATGTCCGTCTGCCTTAAAGGGGCACGTGTCGCTAAGAGGGAGGCAAAAGAACGAGTACAATATCAATGCATCAAGTCATTGGCTGAGACAGAAATATACATGGGCGAAAAAAGTATAGTAAAACTTATTTTAAAATAATGAATAAAAAGGCTTATGCTTTTTTTCTTAAAAAGAATAGAAGAAGAAATCCTATTGCTCAAGTATTAAATGTCTTTACACCTCAAGTAATTCCAGATAAAAAGAAATACAAACGTAAAGATAAACATGTCAAAAGATATACATAAAATTTTTCGAACAGAAGTAGTATCAGGTAGATGTGATGCATGTCACATGCATACATTGTTGGTGGGAATTAATAATACATTTTTTAGATGTACAAATTGTGGAGAAGATCTAGAACAAAAAGTTAATGGCGTAATTAAATATGTCGTTTCTAAAGATTTAGAGAGTAAAGTTCCACATGGCAAAGGCTAAAGGTCTATACGCCAAAGCACCTCACGACGCTGTCTTTCATAAGACGTCCATTGGACGCAATCCAAGTAAATGCAAAATGAACAAAAGTAAGCGACGTATGTTTAAAAAATATCGTGGCCAGGGAAAATAATGAAAGTTATTAGTCTTATATTATATATGTGTTCAGTCACCGCCAATACCTGTATGCCTCCCTTTGTTTGGCCCACTCAATTTGGAGATTCGTATGAATGTATGATTGCCGGCTATGAAGAAGCCATAAGAAAAACGAAAGAAATTGGACGCGAAGAAATGAACAAACATAAAATTTTTATTAAATTTGATTGCGTCGAAACAACAATTATTATTCCTAAAGAAAAACCTCAAGAAAATACTCAACCTAAAGTTGAAACATCATACCAAATATAGGGGTGTTGCAATAATATCACACTAAACTTGTCTACCGTGGGTATGATACCCACGGCAAACAAAAGGTGTGAGAAGAGGTCTAAATAATATATTAAAAAAATAATCCTTGCAAGTATTGTTTTTATGATATAGTTTCCCATATATTAAGACTAATATAAATAAAGAAAGGTGTAAAAACATGGCTGATCCAGCAAAGTTTAAGTCTGTCAGTGTATCTATTACCACGTATAAAATATTAAATTTTCTACGCCAAGGTAAGATAACAGATGCAGATTTAACAATAAGCAAAGCAATCGAAAGCATAGCAAAAAAAGAGGCTAAAAAACATGGCTACAAAAACGGAAAAGCAGATAGCTAAAATTATCTGTGATGAATGTAATGGTAATGGATATACCAGAATTCCTTATCATTTAGCTAAAGAAGAAATCTGGGCGAATTGTGCTAAGTGTGATTCACAAGGCGAAATAAAAATCAAAACTCCAGAAGATCTGAGAGAGAAGGGAATGTAATAATGGCGATAGAAGTAGATAAACAATCACATAATCAACTTGAAAAAGGAGATTATAAACCTTTACCGGAAGAACTTTTTATAGAAGAAAGTTTAATAGATGGTCAAGGGTTATTTGCAGCTAAAGAAATAGCTGCTGAAACTGATTTAGGTATCACTCACTATGAAGTAGAGAAGGATGCAATGAGTCCAAAAATTTTAATTAGGACTCCATTGGGTGGCTTTATTAATCATAGCGATACACCAAATTGTGTGCGTGTAAAATCTAAACCTGATGGAAATATTTTTTCATGGACTTTAAAGACCACTGATAAAATAGAACCAGGTCAAGAATTGACGCTAAAATATAGCATGTACAGGCCGTAAGTGTTGTGGGTGCAAATAAAAATACCAAGAGGCAAGCATTTAAAGATTGGACCTATAGGAATACTAAACGAGGTTTTATTGTGATGAAGATTAGTGCTGTTTTTAAACCGAGTAATCTTAAACTCAGGGAAGGAAGAAATACAAGGTGGGCTCCGAATTGTACTAAAGAAGATATCTATCAAAAATTAATGAATCATATTATCATTATGAAAGAAAGATATCCTGACACTGATGGCTACATATGTCATTACTGTAAATCTCCTTGGACTTTTAAAACAAACTTTACTGAAAGAAAAACAAATAAAATAAGTAAAAGATCTAAGATGGATCCTAGTAAAGATAAAAACTTTTCAATTGATAGATGGGACCCAACCATCACTTATGACATAGAGAACATAAGATTCTGTTGTCTTGGATGTAATAATAGAAAATCTAGTTCCACTCCTTTAGATTGGAAAAATTTTCAAGAAGGAAAAGATGACCTTGGATAAGAATACAGATTATACTACCTTATTAGAAATGTGGCGAGAAGAAAAAAAGAAACGTCAAGCTGCGGAAGGTGAGCTAAGTATTATTAAAGGTATCGGTAATAACTCTCCCGAAATGAAAGCACTTAAAAAAGAAATAGAAAAATTAAAAGCGGACCTCACACGATCAGAAGAGGACCGACAATATGATAACTTGGTTCATAAAAGAGAACTGGCAGATCTATTTAGAGGAAAATATGACAAAAGCAAATAAATCTCGAGGTACAAAATATGATGGAAAATCAAGGGTTTCGACTAATTTGTACCGAGAAAGATTTAATGAAATATTTAAAAAAGGAGTAGTGGGAAAAGATACTACCCTGGGGGATGTTAAAGATTTTTTAGAAGAAGTGGAAAAGGAAAAGAAAGAATTAAATGAGAGTTATCAAGAATCGGTTAGACAAGCCCAGTCGAGAAAAGAATAAACATGGGGGAGCACAACAAGAATCTGCGCTTATTGAAAAGTACGCAGATCAATGGTGCAAAGATAATGGTTATCCTCTTATTAAAAGAAAATATGTATACAGAGGTAAGTGGGAATTGAAGGAGATAAAAAGATGAATCTAGTAAAACATCCTGATACCTTTTTAAGATTACCTACTGAAGAAGTAGAACTTCCTACAAGTGAGGAGAATAAAATTATAATACAAAACATGATTACTTTGATGTATTTAAAAAATGGTATTGGTCTTGCTGCTAACCAGGCTGGTTATAATAAAAGAATATTTGTTATGGATGTATCTAATGAAAGAAACCACGCTCAAGTATTTATTAATCCAATTGTATTATCTAAAAATAATAAAAAAGTAAAACATACTGAAGGCTGCTTATCTTGTCCTGGTGAATTAGTTACACTACAAAGATCTATAACAGTTGATTTAGAATGGACGTGTCGTCATGGAAAACTACAACATAAAACATTTAGTTATCTACCTAGTAAGGTAGTTCAACATGAAATGGATCACTTAAATGGAAAGTTAATAATAGATGGTAAATGATAAAACTAAAAAATTATTAGAAGAAATTAAAGCTTACCGGAATGACATGGTAGCACGTAACTATCCTTTTCAACAAATCAGTGACATTATTACTAAATGGGAACATAAATTAATTGAAGACGATGAAGACTTACAAAAAATTTTAGACCGGAATGGATTTTAATGAAAAAAAATTTAAAATATAGATACCCCAAGTCGCTACGTGAAGAGATAGATGGGAAGCGTCATTATGTGTATGGTAAAGATAAATTACCAAGTGTTACAACGATTCTAAGTGCTACCTCACCGAAGGAAAAGGAAGATAGTCTCGCGAGTTGGCGAGCGCGGATCGGTGAAGAGGCGGCAGCGAAGATAACTAAAGAGAGCGCTGAGCGCGGAACGGCGATGCACAAGATTCTAGAAAAATATATTCTTGAAGAAGGTTATCTTGATTTAACTAATGTAGGTCAACAAGCACACAACATGGCTATTAGAGTCATTGAACAAGGACTATGTAATGTCCCAGAATTTTATGGAATTGAATGTACTCTTTTTTATCCTGGTCTATACGCAGGCCAAACAGATTTAGTGGCTCTTCATAAAAATGAGCCAGCCATAATAGATTTTAAACAAACGAATAAACCCAAACGAAGGGAATGGATTGAAGACTACTGTCTACAATTAGCTGCATATGGAATGGCCCATGACTATATGCACAAAACAACAATTAACAAAGGCGTGATAATGATGTGTTCTAAAGACAATTTTTATCAAGAATTTGTTATTCAAGGGGAACAATATAAACAATACAAATACAAATGGTTAGGAAGGATAAGTCAATACTATGCAAAGAGAACCAATGATGAACGCAAGAATGGACAAGTTGAACAAACTAGCGAATCAAGCGAACAAAACTGATGACGAAGATTTAAAAAGAATCTGGACTAATCAGTGGTATAAATTATGTCGAGAATATGGCAATGAAATAAGGGAGAGAAATGAAAAAGAAAAAAAATAAAAGAGATCCTAAAGCCGAAAAATGGGCAGATAGAAATACGTGGTTTGGTAAACATAAAGGCCTAACTAATCTGGCTATTAATACTCATGAGGAATTAGTAATGTTGGGACTTAATCCTCGTTCTAATTTGTATTATGATTTAATAGATATGGTGATGTATCTTTTTCTATCAAAGAATGCCAAACTTAAAAGAAATTATGGCAAAAAAAAGACAGTACGTTTAACTCCAGCACAAGTAGATATAGCAGAAAAATTAGGTGTTCCTTTAAAAGCATACGCCACAGAATTAAGGAGGTGCTGGTGAGAGTAAGAGATTTACAAGAAGTACTAGCTAAGTTTACCAATGGACAGAAGGGTACAATGATATCTGATTGTCATATCTATATAGAATCTATGGATGGATTTTTAGAGGACCTAAGACGTATAGAACTACAAGAAAGTAAAATTGTAGGCTCTATGGAGCCAGCAAGAGTAGTTTTTAAGGCTGATAAAGATCGTATATTTAAAAATAGATCTGGTAGCTGGAAAAGAACTTAAAGAATTCCTAAGGGAATATGGTCGACCCAGGGCTATTGAAGCTAGCGTGGAGATAGCCCTTGACATTAGTCCCATAATATCTTATATTATACTATAAACAAACAAAAGGAAAAATAAATATGAGCACAAGAAGTAATATAGCAATAGAAGACCCAAAAACAAAAAAGGTAAAAGTTATCTATGTCCATAGTGATGGTTATCCTTATGGTGTAGGTGATACTTTGGTTAAACACTACAGCACTTATAATAAAGCTAAGCAGCTTTTTAAATATGGAGACGCGTCTTTTTTAGCAGATACTCTGGAAGAGTGTAGTTTTTATAATCGTGATTGGGGTAGAAAAGAAGGACCCGCAAGATCTTATAGGGATGAGTGGATGTATATGTATGATATGAAGGGTGAAAACATGATTGAATATATTTATATATTCAAAGATAATAGATGGCATGTATCAACCTCTAAATATGTTCCTGAAAGTTCTTTAAAAAATTCCTATGATGGTGGGATCTCTTATTGGACTAAGTTTGAGCCAGTAAGCTTGAACAAGGAATATATAAAATACAAAGACAAACACGACAAACACGCCGAGGTTAAGATGATCGGTCAAATAGGAAAAATGTTGAGTGGTGCTGGCTTTAAAGATGATGATGTTATAATTCAAGGTGGGAAAGTAAATAAAATAAACTAATATGAAATATACATTTACAATTTTAGAAGAGGGACAAGCCGAAGAGAAAAAAGACGGCATGTCTTATAAAAGAATGTTAAAATCTTTAGTGACAGCTAACCCAAAATGGACTGGCTGGATTAGATATATTAACAAGAAGAATAAAGAAATATTACATAGTATTTCAAACGGAAAAAGAATTTCCTAAGTTATACGTTAATGACCAATTAGTAGGCGTCCATGTTATGCTTCGCGCTTTCCTCTGTACGTTAGCCATAGTGTGATGAGCACTGCGACCAAAGTTGGCCGGTTACCACCGGTTTCCTTGATCAGGAGGGTGGTGCCGCGTATATGATATGTGACATTTATGCAACACTCTCTGTTCCACTATAAGAGAAATTTTGACCCCTTTAATTTTTTTTCAGAGTAAAAAAAAATACCGTGGCACAGTGGCACAAAGCCCTTTTTTAAGCTATTAGTGTTGGTATTAGCGAATAGTAGCTGTTCCGCGACGTCCAAATATGGTGGCACAGCTTGGCACAAATGGCGTCTTTATTGAATAGTAGCAGATTCTACCGTGGCACAGTCAAATAAGCATTGATTTCATTGGGTTTTCTGTTTTATGTACTCGGCGTGCGCGACCCTTTTTGTTTTTTTAAAAACTTTTTTTGCCTAAAATCTCTCCTTATAGTATAAAACCATATGCCAAAATCTAGGAAGAAGTCTAAGTTTAGACATATTATAATTAAAAAAAAGAAATATTATTTTTATAAAATCACGTGGTCTGATATCACGGGTGACGCCGGCCATGCTACAGCAGAGGAATTTGAAAAGTTTGCTCCAAGTACAATGATTACTCAGGCGTATGTATTTAAAAAAGATCGTAAAAAACTTTGGACTTTTGCTAGTTATGAAGAAGGTGATGAGTTATTTTCTGATAGAAATGTCTATCCGATTGGGTGTATAATGAAGATGGAGAAAATAAATTTATGATAAAAAATTTAAAAACTAAAGCTGAACACATTTGGTTGATGCACAGAGAGTACATCATCGGTGGTGTTATAGGGTTTGTATTAGGCGCAATAATTTTCTGAAGTTTCTAACTGCTAATCAATCAGGCCCAGGTGTGTCTGTTATTAAACTTGACCAGATTCCTAAGACTAGAAAAACTAAATTACCTGGTTGCAATGAAACTGAAACTTATATAGCATTAGAAAAAGACTTATTACAAAATGGAATGAATGAACCTATTCAAATTAAAAAAAGTGATGGCACTGTTATCAGAGGTGATCAGCGTTGTCTCTTCGCAAGGAAAAACAAATATACACACATCTCTTACGTTCTAGTAGATGAATAAAAAAAATCCAACACTTACGAGGAATATGCCCAATGTCAAATGGAAACAAATCCCACCCCTTAAAGGTCCCGACTCACAAGGGATCCAAGCCCCAGTCAATCAACCCAAACCATTACGATTTGGAAAAATACTTACTGTTTCCCGGAAGAAAACTTAATTTAGTTTTTTTAAAGTTTGTGATTGTTCATCTGACTTTGATGATGCTTCTATTGCTGTACCTTCTATAAGGTCTTTGTGATCTTCTAATATTTTTTTCATCTTATCTTTTATTTCTTGTTCAGATAAATTATCTACATTGGCAGACAAGATTAACTTCTGATCTACATATAATCCACCAGCTTTTCCCCGTGCAACTTCTGCATTGGTAGCTGCACTCCAAGCACCTTTAGCTCTAGCGTCATCTCTAATTTTTGCTAACTCTGTAATATGTCTTTCAAAGGAGATGCCATACTTTTCTTGTACCTCTGCTCTGAGTTCTCCTATATACTTCACAACCAATGGAGATATTTTTGGACTTCTTAACTCTGATGCAGCTTGTCTGGGACGTGTTTTATACCCTGCTTGATATGCTGCTTCGGATGCTGACATTCTGCCTTCGTTATATACTAATAACTCTGCAAACTTTATTTGTCTTTCTGTTAATTTGGCTGGTACTCCCATATGATTGACTTATAACGTAATCTGACGTACAAGTCAATTGTGAGAGTAATTATAATATTAATACTATTATCTGGCTGTGCTAAGGACTATGATTTGAATCCTTGGACCACAGTTTTAAAACAAATACACAAGGCACAGTACGATGAAACCGGAGTCAAAACTTTGGAAACTTTTAAAGAAAAATACCCCCAAAATTAAGTGGACTAGACTGGAGTCTTGGAGTTCATTTGGTACTCCAGATCTGTTGGGTTATGCTGATTCTTGTGGTTTTTTTATGGTTGAGCTTAAGATCACAGAGGGTACAAAAGTAAGGTTTAGTCCTCACCAAATCCTCTTCCATTCTACTATGACAAACCGTAATTTTATTCTGGTCCAACAAAGCCCGAAGGGCTCTCCTCGCTCCATAAAACTTTATGGAAGCTCATCGATCCTCGGTCTGCTTGAAGACTGCCGAGAAGTCCCAGCTCTGGCTGTGGATGATTGGGACAACATTCAACGCTTGTTGCTTGCGGATCGTTTAGACTGATCGCTTGATCGCTTGCGCTCGCGCGCTTGCCCGCTTGGGCGCTTGATCGCTTGTTCCTTCGCGATTCGCTTGAGCTCTTTGTAGTATTTGGGATGCTTCCACACGTGAGTCACTTATACTTATCATATCTATATTTATAAATATGAACCGCGTCTTGCTTGCGGATCAAATTGTTTCGGATCTCCCACATAAACTTGTCAACTTTTTTTAAATAAGCCTTAGGAAGGTCTGCTCGATCCCTCAAGAAGTAATGCGTCAGGTCGTTGTGTTTAATTCTTTTCATTTTTATAATATCCTTTCTCTTCAATAAGATCGCATATTGCTTTAAACTCGGCCGGGCCATCGTGTTGATCAGGATCCCAGCCCTTGGCGTTGATTTTACACCACTTTAAAATTTCTTTTAATTTTTCTTTATCTGTCATTTTTTCCTTTCTGTTAGTGCTTGCCATAACTTACATTGTCAATTGATCGATCCCAACATTGTCTACAGCTGCCACACTGGCCGCCCTGGTTAGGAGCCGGACAGGACGCTGAGCCCTGCCCGCTTGTCACGGTCGACGTCCACGGCCAGAATTTCACCGGCCCTTGATCTACCATGTGAGAAGACATACGAATTATTAAATTTTCCGGAACCTCTTCAGGCTTCACCTGCTTAAGGATGGACGCCTCCCGCGTTGGCATCCAGTGCTGCGTCTCTGGTGTTAATTCGCAAACTTTAAAAATTTTCTTTAGGTGATCAAGATCCTGTATGTCTCCGGCGTCATGCCATCTAAAAAATTTCTGTCTTATAATCTGCGCAACCATAGCCGCGACCCAGCGTTGATCCTTCAGGCTGTTAAGTCTTACATACTGCGCAGCTTTAATAGCTTTATATCTTGTATAGTTCCCCTTCAGGGCGTAACAGCTGGCACAGACAGAGCCTGGAACCTTCCGCAGCTTCGAGCCTGTTTTGCATTCCCAGGCTGGCAGGCTGTAACTCAGGCCTGGCATCTTAGAGGTTCTTGTTAGTGATCCGGTTATTTGTTTTGCTTCTTTTATTTTCATTTCTCACTCCTTTTAATACTCTTATATAATCCCATACATTTAAATGTCAAGAATTTTATTTACTTGACAGCTTGGGCCCCTCATGTTACCGGGCGGGCCCACCCAGCTCGAGCGCTTGATCGCTTGCTCTCTTTTAATTTTTTTTACTTTAGAATCATTCTAAACTGGATCAGTTGTTGTCCTGTGCAGGCAGAAGTCTTTAAATACTAGTATAATACTTCCGACGTGAAACGTCTCGCGACCTGTACTATAGCGGTTAAAATCCCGCAGTGATCAACATCTGATCCCAGATCCGATGCTCTAGATTGTTGCAGAGTTCTACATCGGATCAGGGATCAGGGAACAGTTCTGGTTGTAGATAATGTTTAAAAATTTAGAACTTTAAAACACAACCAGAAGTTGTCCCTATTTATTAACTATTTCTAGTTATAAATTCTTCAGTGAGTTTTTCTGCTTCCTCCTCAATCTCACTTTCCATTTTAGAATAATATGGAGAGCCCTTATCAGGCCCCCAACTTATTATTCCTTGAAAATATTTATTATATAAGTCATCTAAAATATTTTCGTATGTTGTTTCTTTAATATATTTTAAATCCATTACGCTACTTCCTCTGTTAAAATCAAAGCTGGATTTTCTTGCGCTGGAACAATAAAGAACATCATATTCTCATTGTCCTCTAATAGACTTAAAGCGGAGAGATATTGATTTGCCTCTTTAACTGTATTAGCATATTTCTCAACTCTATAATCTGGCTTCATATTACTATTTTTAATATGAAATTTTCTTATTATTAAGTACACCATTTTCACTCCTTTGTTTATATAGGTACACTAACAGATATTCCCATAGTAGTAAAGAGCCAAAATGTCGCAGGCAATATTCCTGTTTACGGGCGGGCCCACCCCAGAAGAAAAAAAAAATAAAAAAGATTTGACTTATATTTTTATTTAATATATATTCCCATATATGTTAAAACAAACAAAAGGAGTGAAATGAGTAAAATAAGAATGAATACTGAATTTAGAAATAAGATTTTAAATCGGTATGTTGAAAGTGCAGAAAACGAAAACACGCAAGAACGAGAGGCATATCTTGGCGCAAGGGAAAAAGTGGACCAGATATATCCACAAGTTTTTAGGATTGCAAAAGAGGTAGTTGAAACTGCATATCCACAAGAAGATGTGGACACTTGCAAAAGTTTAAAGGCAAAGTATGGACAACCTTTAGATGTTGTAGCAAAAGATAAATGCTTTTATTTTTCTTATGCAAAAGAAAACCTAGAAGAAGATGAAGATGAAAGGGATAGAGAAGTATCTGAACATTTTGATTTTGGTCTTTATGGTGGATTAAGTGATAGCGATTATGGTAGTGAGAACGAGGCAAAGAAATTTGCTTATGCTTATTATCGTGAGGAACTAAAAGCAAAGGACCTTAATCCTGATATACTTGCACAACAAGAGGGCAAAGATGATAACCCACACAAAACTAAACACGTGGACCTAAATGATAAGGCGCTTGGTTATAGTGGTTATAGTCGTTATAATTCTGATGATGATAATACTATTGGCTTAACTCAAAAATTTGATAGTCAATATTATTTAGATATTATTGGAACTAGCCATTGTCGTTCAAGAACTATTGCTTGTAGTAAGGACCAATTTCATTTTTTTAAAATCTTGAAACAAGCTAAATCAGACTTAATCACTTGCCACCAAAAATGGATTGATAGCATTGAAAAACAAAAACAAGCTATGAAAACTGGTCTGAAAGCTTATAGATATTTAAGCGAGGGTGTTGAGTTAATGCACGAACTTGGAGTAGAACTTGACGAGGCAGAACTTGTCAGATGTAATTCTACTGGACTAACAATCTATAATCCTCAAAATCTTGCTAGTATGATTAAAGGTATGAAAAATACTACAATGACAAGAGAACAAAAGATTGCAATTAGAAAGGAATACGAGGCGCAAAATAAAGTAAATTAACTATTGACTTATGGGATAATCTATGTTAGATTATCCCATAATAAACAAAGGAGTGAGAATGAAAATAGATGATACGTTAAATGTTGGTACAAAGTTTATAATTACTTATAGACCTTTTACTCATAATGGCGAAGAACGAAAAAAGCTAAAAGACGGAAAGCGAACTAGACAGATAACTAGAAAGGCACAATGGACCGATAAATGCAGAATAGTAAGGGATAAGATATCTGATAAAATTAGATATATGACTTACTATGATTTAAACCAAAATGGTTATCGTTGCGCGACAGGTCAAATCTGGATAACTGGGGGGCTAGAATAATGACAAATAAACATTTTTGCCAAGGAACTAATTGCCATACATACACCACAACAGATAGATTTCAAAAATCTAAAGGAATAATTCGTGGAAGATATGCCATATACACTAGAGATAACTCTAGTGAGTATCACGCAAGAGCCAAATATTTTTGCAGTACTCGTTGCGAAAATGATTGGCTGAACGAGAATATGTCAGCTATTGAGATGGGTATTCCTGTTGCATTTATAACCGAGCGAAGATTTACCAAGGGTTATGAAAAGAAAACTACAACATACGAGGGTTGGAATGGTGGAACTTATCAAACTAATTCCATTGAAAGGGTTGACAATAATTTAGAATAATATATAATCCCATAACAAAGGAGTAAGATGAGAACAATTAAATATAATAACAAAGAATATAAAATACCTAAACCATTTGACCAATGTTTCTTTGGCGCAGAACCGACAAAGGTTATGACAATAGGCAATAGATTTAATGATGAGGGTAGTCAGCAATATGCAAAGCTACCAGCTTTCGCAGTAGCTATCTATGACACAATCATTGGGGCAGAAGCTAGCGAGGATTATAAACTAATGCAGAAAGGATTGGATTGGTTTAGCAGAAACTTTACTGATGAATACTATGTATTATTAGATTAAATACTTGACACAATATATAGGGTATGGGATAATCCCATACCCTATGCAAAAACTGCATAGCGCAGTATATTCCTGTTAACGGGCGGGCCCACCCCATCCCTGTTTACGGGCGGGCCCACCCCAGAGGGGTCCCTAGCGATTTCAACTTAGCCTTGTGAACCGAGGGCCCACCCTCCCTTTTTGAATAGGGGTCCCAAAACTTTTACCTTTAGGGTTGGATTTAGACATAGACATGCTATAAAATCAAAATGAGAATAAGAAAGGTGTCTAAAAATATTACAAAAAATTTTATGCAAAAAGAAATTGAAAAATTTAATAAAGATTCAAATTTCTTAAAACAAGAATTAGAAATTATAGGGAAGTTACATGATGCGGTAGCAAGAGCTGCTGATGATTGGTATGACGTAGAACAAAAAAGGGATGGTTCATATGATCCATATTCCTTTTATGCAGTAATGCTTGATATAGTATATACTCAAGCTATGAAGGAAAATCTTGACGAAACTAAAAAAAATGTTACTCCAGATTTTTATAATAGAATGGATTATCTGTTTAAAAGTATATCTTTTGGTAAAAATCCCTATTGGAAAAGTAAAAATCTAAAAGAATGTGATGGATGAAGAACAGATAAGTAGGCTCCCGCCTGATGTGAGAAAAGAATTCCTTAAATTAGGAATGAAGCTTGATGAAAAAACCAAGCAGCACAAGGTGCATAATGATTTTCTTTCTTTTGTAAAACATGTATGGCCAGAATTTATAGAGGGACCCCATCATAAAAAAATTTCTGAAAAATTCAATAAGCTTGCAAAAGGTGAAGTCAAACGATTAATTATTAATATGCCACCAAGACACACTAAGTCTGAGTTTGCGTCTTTCCTCCTTCCCTCTTGGATGGTTGGACGTAAACCTGATCTCAAAATAATCCAAACGACCCACACAACTGAACTCGCGATCCGCTTCGGACGTAAAGCTAAGAACTTAATTGATACCCCGGAGTACCAACAAGTTTTTAAAACAAGATTAAAAGAAGATTCGCAAGCCGCGGGTAAATGGGAAACGGAACAAGGCGGTGAATATTATGCAGCCGGTGTTGGTTCAGCAATAACGGGTCGTGGAGCGGACTTACTTATAATTGATGACCCACATTCTGAGCAAGACGCATTAAACATGCCAGCAATGGAACGAGCTTACGAGTGGTATACCTCGGGACCACGACAAAGGCTTCAACCAGGTGGATCCATTGTTTTAGTTATGACTCGGTGGAACATGAAAGACCTAACTGGAGCATTATTAAGATCTCAAAAAGAATTAAAATCAGACCAGTGGGAAATAATAGAATTCCCCGCGATTCTCCCTTCAGGAAAACCTGTTTGGCCAGAGTATTGGAAGTTAGAAGAGCTAGAATCAGTTAAGGCATCACTTTCTATCGGAAAGTGGAACGCGCAATGGATGCAAAACCCAACAGCGGAAGAAGGATCGTTGATTAAGAGGGAATGGTGGCGAAAATGGGACCGTGATTACATTCCAACGTTAAAACATGTCATTCAAAGCTATGATACCGCTTATTTAAAAAAAGAATCAGCTGATTACTCGGCCATTACGACTTGGGGCGTATTTTATGAATCCGATGACGCCGCTCCGAACTTAATTTTACTCGATGCAATGAAAGAACGGCTAGAATTTCCAGAACTTAGAAAAGTGGCTAAAGAACAGTATGATTATTGGAAACCTGAAACGGTTATTATTGAATCTAAAGCTTCAGGACTTCCTTTAACTTATGAGTTGCGAAAAATGGGTATTCCTGTTATAAATTACACACCTAGCAAAGGTAATGATAAACATGCTAGAGTAAACGCCGTATCTCCACTTTTTGAGAGTGGACAAATTTGGGCGCCGGATGAAAAATTCGCAGAAGAGGTGATTGAAGAGTGTGCATCATTTCCTTATGGAGATCATGATGACTTGGTGGACAGTATGACACAAGCGGTAATGAGATTCCGTCAGGGTGGATTTATACAACACCCAGAAGATGAAAAAGACGAAGTTTCAATACCACATAACAGGACTTATTATTAATGGCCAAAGATTACGACTGGACAAAAGCGAATTGGTGGGATTACCCAGAAGACGACGATGTCGAAGTTAAAGAAATAGAAGTGGACGTATCAGATTTAATGTTACCAAAAGAATATGCTTACGGTGGAGGTGTTGGAACTTTATTTGAACCAACTCCAACTTATCATCAGTATCATGATATGACAGCACCCCTTACTTACGGAACTTTGATGGATCAAAGACGTGGGTTTAAATTAGGTGGAGGTCCAATAGAAGAAGAAGAAATTTTTGGTTTACAGAATATAATTGGAGCAGATTTAACACCATATAATCAATATGCTAAAAAATCTTTGGACAAAGCTCCTTGGAATCAAGACAATCCAACAATGACAAGTGGTGTTGTAGAAGGTATCACTAATTCAGATATGATTCTTCCACAAAGAAAACCTAGAGGTTCTATCTATAATGACGCCGCAGTATTTGAAGATTTAGTAAGTGGTTCAGATATTCCTCAAGATATGTACAGTCAATCTCAAGTAAATGAGTTTAGAGATCCTCTTAGAGATATGGAAGCCGGTATTACTTGGACTGAAGAAGATAAAGGCGCTTACCCACAACTTTATGCAGATTTTTTAAGTGGTTACACAACAGGTGAGGATAAAATTCCAGGCATCGGTACAAAAGCAATTGATTTTGAAGATGCACCCGTTGATTTTAGGATGAGAGCCAACAATCCTATGAAAGGTTTTTTAGATAGAAACCTTAAGTATAGAGCACTTAATCAAGGCGATCCAGTAGCAACAGCTAGATGGATGGAACAACAAGGAATGGAACTTCCTCCAAATTTACAAGGAATTGATACAAGAAACTTTTTAGAAAAAACTGGAGATAAATTAGGTGATGTCTTTACTGGTGCTAAAGAAGGTATTCCAAGTTTAGCTGGTAAGATTAAAAAAGGAGGGGAGATGGTATTTGGTCCTTTGTCTATGATAGCAAGTATGAGAAATCCATTAAACCCTGAATCCTCGAATTATAACCCTGAGCTTCAAAGTCAAGTAAACTTTTTAAAAGAACAAGGTGGATTTGGAGTAATGGATCAAAGTGGATTAAGGAAAATTACAGGTGGAAGACTTCAAGGTAAAAATTTAGTATCTGGTTTTGGCACTAATGATATCTTTGGTATGTATGAAAAAGATTTAGAAAAATTAGAAAAAACTTTAGGTAAACTTCCTAAGCAATGGTCTACATTGAAAAAAAGCAATCCCGCAAGATATAAACAAAAATATGATTCTCTGGTAGCTAAGATTAATCAAAATAAAGCGGAACAAAAATGGCTTAAAGATAATGATCTTAAAAAAGGAAATTTCCCTAATAAAAAAATTAAACCTACAGATAAAGATGATGGTGCACCTTACCAAAAAGGATCATGGGGTGGTCATGGTTCAGTAGAAGCTTATGATAAATCTCAACAAGCTACTTATGATAGAATTAAAGAAATGCATGGTGGGGGTAGTAAATCTTCTAAATCTTCTAAATCTTCAAGCAGTAGTAGTGGTGGTTGGGGACCTTGGGCTAAAGACGGCGGAATAATTAACATTATTCGCTAGGAGGGGATAGTGGCAACACCCATAGAAATAGAATTAAAAGAATTTGTAGAA
>VTLG01001750.1_pt1 | contig 42591 bp, 55 predicted proteins | sample 4694571 | NCBI WGS metagenome assembly VTLG01 (sample SAMN12604809, study PRJNA352737) | marine metagenome | biome: ENVO:00000447; feature: ENVO:00000209|ENVO:00000569|ENVO:01000036; material: ENVO:00002151; isolation source: viral sequences binned using virsorter ...
GAGATCTACACCCAGGGAGTTACCAGGACACTAGCCTCGAAGCAGGGTGGTATGTGCTTTATGACGTACACACCTGAGAGCGGTATGAGTGAGACCACCAGCCAGTTCTTTACTGATCTGCGTCCTGGTCAGAGCTTGAGTCACGGGTCCTGGGATGATGCAAGCGAAAGCATCACGACCACACAGAAGAAGGTACCAGGTCATCTGACAGAGGCTGCGATGGAGCAGCTCCTGCAAGCGTTACCACCGCACGAGCGGGAGATGCGCAAGTATGGCCGGCCCACGATTGGCTCCGGCCTGGTGTTTCCGATACCCGAGGAGAAGCTCCTGTGCGAACCGTTTGTAATACCGGAGCACTTTGAGCGCATTGCTGGAATTGACTTTGGTTATGACCATCCGACTGCAGTGTGTTGGTGTGCGTTGGATCCAGACGAAGACATTATTTACGTCTATGACGTTTATAGACGGGCGAAGATGTCTCCCGAGCAGCACTCGATAGCAATCAGTACTCGTGGGAACTGGCCCATAGCCTGGCCCCACGATGGTAACCGCCTGGACTCGATGGGTAATCCATCGTTACGGGATCAATACGTCGGTCACGGTTTAAACCTATTGCCGTCGCACTTCACCAACCCGCCGGCAGTCGGTGAGAAGAAGGGTGGTAACAGTATCGAGGCCGGCATCATGGATATGCTCCAGAGGATGGAGCAGGACCGGTTTAAAGTTTTCTCGACACTGGGAGATTGGTTTGAAGAGTTTAGGTTATACCACCGCAAGGCCGGTACGGACGGTAAGGTAAAGATCGTGCCGATCAAAGACGACCTAATGTCAGCCACTCGTTATGCGGTGATGTCAGTGCGCTTTGCTGTGCCGGAAGGCGACTCTCCCTGGAAAGGTGACCTGAGATATCCTGATCTTGGAATAGTCTGATGGGCCTTATAACAGCGAGTCCACAGAAGAAGTGGTATCAGCGACTTCTTAATATCGGTCCTCGGATAGGAGAGCAGATTTCTGGTGGAGTGGAGATGTTGGGTGATATCCCACAGAAATCAGTATTTCACGAAAGAGAATTTCACCCAACTGCGAGGGGTCATAACCCTGAGTTCGTGGACGATGCAGCTACCTGGTTAGCTCGTAATGTCGGTGGTCTACTTGGTATAGCTACAGCACCTATTGGTGGACCGTTTACGGCTTTAGTCGAAGACCCTATATCTGACCAGCTTCAGTTGGGCGCAGGTCTCAGTAAAGAAGATGCAGACCTAGCTTCGATGGCAGTAACCGGACTGATTCCTTTCGGGATGACGACCAAGGCTGGCAAGTTAAGCGCACTCAAACGAGTTAAGTCCGGCGAGAAGAAAGGGCAGTATATTGGTGCTCCAGTAGGCTTAGACAGCCCACAGAAGCTCGCTGCGATGCAGAAAGATTATCAGCAGCTTGTAGAGCTCGGCATGGAAGGCCGGCACTTCTACGAAGACAGTAGTAATTTCTTTTTAGACTTAACAGGTGGTGATGTTGTTGAGGCGACTAAGCTCGCAAAGTCCTACGCAGCAACCTCACAAGGTGCTGCTCTCGATGCAAACATGGGTTGGGCTATTAAAGGTCACTACCAGGGGTCGCTTGGTGATGACATAAACACCGGTCGTTTCCCTGCGTCCAATAGAGCTGTGCTGCCGGATGTCTACGCTGGTGGAGATCCTGATTTAGGTCCTAAACGTGGACCGTTTGCGCAGAACCTACAGTCGGCCTGGGATGACACGTTGGCCGAGAATCCTGTTAACGATATTTGGCAGGGTAGGGCATTCGGTTATAAGCACGACCCCACGAAGAAATACCCAGAGGGTGAGCCCTGGGGAGCTGGTTTCAGTGAAACTCAACACGAGTTTATGAACCGTCTCACAAAAGAGAGGCTCACGCCGAAGTTTAACGAAGCAGCTCTCGGTGGTTATGAAGATTGGAATAATTTAAGGACCCAGGCTGCTGCCTGGTCTGGAGCTCGCCAGAGAGCTGGTGAAATAGGTCCAGAAGATGTCGGTATCCACTACGGAGATTTAGCTAAGAAGTACACCGGTTTATTAACCAGGGAGACAATGCCTGGTTCAACCACCGGTCATCTCCAGGAGATGTTATCTCTACCTGATGTTCGGATTCAGTATCACGATGAGATGATGAAGATCCTGGTGGATCCGAGCACTGGTAAAGATAGGATTGCTCGTGCGTTTAATTTATTGACACCTGATAATCCAAAACTTGCGCGAGGGTTTTATGTTAATCCCGAGGGTGGTGTGGAGCTTAATCCGTCTTACCACATCCCGTTCTTAGCCGGCAGACAAACCACGACTTCTAAGTTTGGATCTGAAGTACCAGCAGTTGATCCAGCCACTAGGTCGTTAGTGAACGCAGCGGAAGGTACTTACTCCCAACTGACAGCGCAGAACGCTTACGGTTGGAACTATGTGATGGGGTTGGATAAGGTTTCACAACCGCATGCAACGTCAGCAGCTATGGATATTGGGCGCGAGTTGACTGATGACGAGCTGTTATCGTTGTACACAAAACTCGAGTCAGAGTTCGGTTGGGAAGTGGTTCCAATACCACATGATAGTGGCGTAACCATACTTTACTTTGGAGAACCAACGGCCAGGACGGTCAATAAAAAAGGTTCTCACATAGGGTCCAATTTCATCGATAAAACTGGTAAAATACTTACTGAGTTTTCTGAAGAAATTGACGTAAAAGGGGGTGTGAGTTATGCCAAAGCAGACACAGGATACGCAGAGAACAACTGGGCTACCGAAAGATACGGACAGGCTTTCATTCAGGATGCTGACATCCGAGGACGACCCTCATTACTCACTGCATACGATGACGTCGTCCCTGAGATTGCCTCCAAAATCAATGCGTTCGAAAAGCGATTCGCAAAAGAAAACAATCTAACCATTAACAACGACATCCACCGGATGCGTGAAGCATTAGCTACTGGTGGTATGAAAGGGTTAGAGGAGTTAATTAAGACCGGATCATTATCTGTCGCAGTAGTAGCGACATTTATGTACGAACTCAAGTTCGGGTCTCCCGAGCCACCAGACGAAACATAACAAAACTTTAGACCGGCCCTAGTTGGCCGGTTTTTTTATGGAATTTTATGGCTAGACCAACAGACGACGAACTGCTCTCCAGGATAGGCAGCGAGGTAGCTGTGTCCCTGGGTTACGGGGATGAAATCTCGGACCAAAGACGTGAGGCTATGGAGCGATACCTTGCTCTACCATACGGGAATGAGATCGAGGGCCGGTCACAGGTAACGGACAGCAGTGTAAGTGACACAGTGGAATGGATCGTGCCGTCCCTGGTACGAGTGTTCGCATCTAGCGATAACATTGTTAAGTTTCATCCAGAAGGTCCCGAAGATATTCCGTATGCTGAACAAGCCACTCAGTACACAAATTACATACTGACTCGAGACAACAACTGGTACGACATTTTTACAACTTGGGTGAAGGATGCGCTGATTCAGAAAGTTGGTGTCATCAAATGTTGGTGGGATGAGACTGACTATCAGAATCGTGAGGAGTATCACGATCTAGACGACATCGAGCTTGAGTCGCTCCTGGCGGACGAAGCGGTCGAGGTCCTCGAGCACACAGAAAAGGAAGGTGATACACAGGTTGATCAGATGGGTCAGCCCATGCTGCCGACCATAACTCACGATATTGTTATTCGGCGCAACACGACTAAAGGTCGCGTTAAGCTTGAGAACATTCCGCCGGAAGAGTTTTTAATTTCTCGAGATGCTAAGACGATTGAAGATGCCAGGTTTGTTTGTCATCGAGTGCGTAAGACATTATCCGAGATGCGAGAGATGGGTTACGACGTGGATCCAGATCGTCTTGGTAACACAGCTCAGTTTAACGATCTATCGACCGAGGCTTTTGCCAGGTTCGATTTCGATGATTCCAGTAGAGATGGCTTTGATGGTCATGTCGAAGAAGCTTTGCGTGAAGCTTGGTTATTTGAAAGTTACTTAAAGACAGATTACGACGATGATGGTATCGCTGAGCTCAGAAGAATCGTAACCGTTGGTGATCAGATTCTCGAGAACGAGCCGGTAGATCGTAAGCCGTTCGCAAGCCTGACTCCGATCAAGCTCCCACATAAGTTTTACGGCATGTCGGTTGCCGACCAGGTACTCGACATCGCGTTGGTGAAAACAACGTTGATGCGCCAGCTCCTGGACAATCTCTATCTCCAGAATAGTGGTCGCGTTATGGCGATGGAAGGACAATGCAACATCAATGACCTATTAACGAGTCGCCCTGGTGGTGTAGTTCGCGTTCGAGCTCCTAACGCAGTACAGCCATTACCAACACCACCGCTGCAGCCTTATACGTTTGAGATGATGCAGTACCTGGACCAGGTTCGAGAAGAGCGATCCGGTATGACCCGTATGTCTCAGGGTCTCGATGAAAATGCGCTGACCTCACATACGTCGGCTACGCAAGTTTCTCAAGTGATGACGGCAGCAGCGCAGCGTGTAGAAAACATTGCGCGACAGTTTGCTGAGACCGGCGTTAAAGATCTGATGCATCAGATCTACGAACTGGTGCAGAAGAACCAGGACAAAGAGCGTGTCATTAAGTTACGCAATGAGTGGGTGCCGGTACGACCAGACATGTGGCGAGATAAGATGGATTGTGTTGTATCTGTTGGCCTGGGTCATGGAAATAAAGATCAGCAGCTCATGCACCTGACCAACCTGATGCAGTTTGCTTCTCAGTCGATGTCAGGTGGACTGTCTATCGTCAACGAGCAGAACCTTTATAACTTGGGTGCTGAGCTCATTAAGAATATGGGCTTTAAGGATGTGGATTCGTTCCTGACGGATCCATCCAAACAACCCCAAGATGAAGGGCCGAGTCCAGAAGAGCAGATGGCACAGTCAGAGATGCAGCTCAAGGAAGCTGAGCTCGAGATCAAGATTGCAGAGACGCAGATCAAGCAACAGAAACTGCAGCTCGATGCAGCACAAGGACAACAGGAAATGCAACTCAAAGCAGCCGAGTTGAAGCTCGAATCAGAGCAGCAAAGGCCGGTTGCAATCGGAGACACGTAATGACCAAAAAGCGTAAAGCTAAAAAGTTTACAACTGAAGAATCTGCCTTTGGTGCTGGAAATTTTACTCCGAGGTATAAGCAAACAAAGACAGGTTTTGATCCAGTGAAGATTGCTATACAGATGGGTGAGTATTACGACGCACCACCACCCAAGCGAGATCCTGCAGTTGGAAGGCTTAATGAATGGGCAAAGAAGGTCATCAAAAAACGTGAAAAAAATGAAAGGCTGAACCCTGACATTCGCAATCGTGACGATAATTTTTAATGAACGAGAGAGAACGAGCAGAGGCTGCTAAACGGCTCCTCGAGGATCCGCTGTTCGATGAATCATTTCAAACGTTACGTGATGAGCTGCTAAACGTTTGGGAGCACTCAGCAGCTCACGAACAGGTGGAGAGAGAATCCGCCTGGTTAGGACTGAAACTACTTACCCGTATTCGCATCCACCTCGAGTCGTTAATTACGACAGGTGAGATGGAGAAACGGAAAAATGACATTGGCATGATGTAGCCAAAAGGAACAAGGAAGCACGGCCCACTTCGGTGGGCTTTTTTTATGGAGTTTAGACATGGCGGATACGCAACAAGCACCCGCATCGGATGTCGCTGATGCACCACCCTCTGGAAGTATTAGAGAGGCACAACAGGCACTCATGGGACTTCTGGACTCGGAAGAGCAACCAGAACAACAAGAGTCCGCACCGGTCGAAGATTCAGAGTCCACGGATGTAAGTCCAGACGAAGAGTCCGAAGCCGTTTCTGAAGAAGCAGAAGCTGAAGAGCTAATCGAAGACGATCCCGAAGAGGACACCGACGACGAAGAGCCCGAAGCTGAGCTTGAAGGTGACGATAGTGAAGCAGATGTTATCTACGAAGTCAGAGTAGGTAACGAGACGCTTGAGGTTCCTATCGATGAGCTGATTAAAGGCTATAGCCGGCAATCAGACTACACCAAAAAAACCCAAGCACTTTCTGAACAACAGAAGGAAATCGATAACCTGACGCAGCAGCACCAGGCCGAGATCCAGCAGATTCAGCAAGAGCGACAGCAGTACATGGACTCGCTCACGCAAGTGATCGAAAACGCCGGTCTCGAGAAGATGAATATCGATTGGGAACGGTTAAAAGCTGAAGACCCTCTTGAGTACATCACTAAGCGTGAAGAGCTTAGAGAATCTCAGGAAAAGATTGCTCAACTCCAGCAACAGCAAAAACAAGTTGCGGAGAAGCAAGCTGTAGAGCAGGAATCGATGTTGAAAGCTGCCCTGGCCCAGGAGCACGAAAAGCTCGTGGAGAAATTACCCGATTGGGGTAAGCCAGATACTCAGCAAAAACTCGCAGGAGAGCTCCGGTCTTATTTAGTCGATTCGGGTTATGAGATCGAAGAGATTGACCAGCTTATTGATCATCGTTCTTTCATCGTTGCTCACAAGGCAATGATGTATGACCAACTGCAAAAGGCTAATCCGAAGTCTAAAAAGCTGAAGAACAAGCCTCGAGTAGTTCGATCTGGAAAAGGAACGACTAGAGCTCGTGAAGACAGAGAACGTGTATCTGCAAACAGAAACCGGCTGAAGCAAACGGGTCACGTCAGAGACGCAGCCCGTGCTTTGGAAGACATTTTCTCGTAAGGAGATACATCTATGGCAGTTCCCTCAAATACCCGCATGACACACAGTGCCATAGGGGTCAGGGAAGATCTCGCAGGGGTGATATACGATATCAGTCCTACAGATACTCCCGCATTGACCAATATGGGCAAGGAATCATGCGATCACACGAAGTTCGAGTGGCAGACTGATGCACTCGCAGCAGCAGCTACCAACACCCACTTAGAGGGTGATGATAGTGCAGCGACAGCGGTTGTTGAGACCACGAGACTGTCGAATTACACGGCCATTTCGAAAAAGGTCGTGCAAGTCTCAGGCACCTCAGAAGCGGTCGATTTTGCTGGTAAGAAAGGGTCAGAGATGGCCTATCACATGGCTCGCAGAGCTCAAGAGCTCAAGCGAGACCAGGAAAAGATGATCTGTGACAACGTAGCAGCGAATGCCGGTGCAGCCGGTACCGCTCGCGTTTCTGGTGGTCTTCCTTCCTGGGTTGCTTCCAACTATCACACGTTGGGTTCTGGCGGAACCTCTGGTGCAGCTTCGGCTGGAACCGGCACGAATACCGCTACGAACGCAACCACTGCTAATGCAATCACCGAGGCCGGTATTAAACAGGTCATGCGTGAATGTTTTGACAATGGTGGTTCACCTGACACATTGATGGTTGGTCCATTTAACAAGCAAGCCATAAGCGCACTAACGCAGACTGTTGCACCACTGCGTGGCGATGCTGATGGCAAACCGGCAACGGTCACAGCAGCCGTTGACATTTATGTCAGCGATTTTGGGCAGGTTCGCGTGATTCCGAATCGATTCCAAAGAGCTCGTGATGCTTGGTTTATGGATTGGGACTACTGGTCGATTTGCATGCTTCGTCCTTATAAGACTGAAGACCTGGCAAAGACCGGTGACTCCAAGAAGAAGCACATCGTTGTAGAGTGGGGCATCAAATCGAAGAACGAAAAAGCCAGCGGATTTTTGGCTGACCTCTCTTCTTCATAACCTCAACGTAGTACAAGCACGGGGGTCCTTCGGGACCCCCTTTTTACTTCTATGGCACACACGAAACTATTCGATAAATCGGGTCCTTATACGACCTATTGGCACGACGAGCCTGACGGCAGTATCACGATAGAGAGTGTGCAAGACGTTGAGCACGTTCTCGAAAGTAATAAGCGTCAGTTCAATGATTACGGTGATAAGCGTACCCCTGGAAAGATGGGTGAGTTACATCACGTTGGATCAGTTCCAGTTGTCGTATGGGATCGCTGGATGCAAGAAACCAACGGGGCAATCGCCAAGGATCACAAACTTGCAGCGAGATATTTAAACGATCCTGAGTTTAAGTATTTCAAAACATCACCAATGAAGGTTTAAGACATGTACAGACCAGTAACAACTCAACGGGTATCTCTAAGCACAACCAGTGCTGCGATGAGTAATGCTGCCGGCGGAAGTGGATCCGTATGGGGCATCATGGTATCAGCAGACTCACACTGCTTTATAGATATTGCCGTCGCTCCAACAGCAACCACAACGACCAGCATGTACGTGCCGGCGAATGTGAATCCAATCTTTTTGAAAATTAACAACGGTGAAAAAGTGGCCGGCATTATGGCTTCTGGCACCGGTAACCTTTACGTGACCGAGATCTCTAGATAGTGGCTTTAGCTAACTACACCGAGCTTCAATCGGACCTCGCTAACTGGTTAGATCGTTCTGACCTCACGGCTCAGATTCCGACGTTCATAAAACTTTGCGAGGCAAGGTTTAACCGTGAGCTCAAGATTCGAGCTATGGAGACCAGGTCAACGGCATCGACGGTTGCTGGTGATAGAACCTATGGGTTACCAACGGGTTACCTGGAGATGCGTAATGTCCAGATCAACACGGATCCGATTACTGCGATTGAGTACGTCTCGCCAGAGATGATGGATCGAATTTGGGGTGGTAGCACGAGTGGCACTCCCAGGACCTACACGCTCATTGGCGATGAGCTCTTTCTCGGTCCAGCACCGGATTCAGTTATGACCCTGGAAATGGCGTATTACAAAAAATTTGATTCGCTATCTAGTACTACAGCGACAAATTGGATGATCACGAATGCGCCTGATGTTTATTTATATGGCAGCTTGCTCGAGGCTGAACCTTTTCTGCAGAACGACGAGAGGGTCCCACTTTGGCAAGCGTTTTATAAAGAAAGTGTAAGTCAGTTACAGCTCGCAGATGATAGAGATCGTTACTCTGGATCTGTACTGCGAATAATGACTACGGCAGGAAATCCGTGAGCTTAAATTGGGACGGAGATCCTCTGTCCTGGGATTCTGACGGAACAACCTGGGACGCTGCAGCGGTAACAGGAGCTGCAACGATGGCACTGTCCGGTGGTATGACGGATAGCGTAACGGCAACGCTTCGTGCAAGCGGAACTATCGCAGTCCAGGCAAACCAGGCATTCACGCCTGGTCTGACGATGCCGGTCAGCATAACGGCTGCGCTCGATGCTGGTCAGACGGTACTTGGTGGATTTACCTATTCACATGATGCGAGTTTTGGCCTAAGTGCCGGTCAGACGTTATCGAGCATCCTGACAGCTCAAGGTGCAGCAACTTTTGCTGCGAGCTTCGGTGAGGTTCACAACACGACGTTCTATGAAGAGTTTGAACTAACAACAAGCTTAGGCAGTACAACTGCATCAGAGTTTTTATGGTCCGACGATTCAGAATCAACTGACACCTGGACCGATCAAACCGAGTCCAGTGACACCTGGACCGATCAAACGGAATCAACAACGACATGGACAACTCAGTATCCCTCATAGCTTCTGGAGACCTAAAAATGCACGAGGACAAACATTTGGGACTAGCTCTCGAGAACACTTGGGAGATTGTATGTTTCGATAGCGACGGCAAGGAAAAGTGGCGCGAGATTAACGACAACATCGTGGTGAATGTCGGTCTTAACGACATACTCGATAAATACTTCAAAGGGAGCTCATACACCGCTGCCTGGTATGTGGGAATTAAAGGTGCGGGTACAGCGGTTGCTGCAGATACCGTCGCTTCGCACAGCTCCTGGAGCGAGCTTACGGGATACTCGCAAGCAGCTCGACCAACTGTATCACTAGGTAGTGTGGCAAGTCAGAGTGTTGATAACTCAGCTAGTAAGGCGACTTTCACAATTAACGCTACTGCGACTGTAGCCGGTGCGTTCATCATCACCGACAACACAAAAGGTGGTACGTCATCTGGAACGATCTATGGGATCGTGGACTTTGGTAGTGCTCGAGCAGTTATCTCAGGCGATACCCTCGAGGTCACGGTAACGCTAACAGCAGCGAGTGCTTGATCATGGGAGTTGAAGCTAGTTATTCAAATATCAATGATCTGAACACGTCCTGGCCTTTAGGCACAGACGTAAAGTCAGACGGAGATGCGCACTTGCGTGGTATCAAGACAGCAGTGAAGACCACATTCGCTAATGTGACTGATGCTGTGACTCCGACCCATACCGAGCTCAACTATGTTGATGGTGTGACGAGCTCTATTCAGACACAGCTCGATACAAAAGAAGCATCAGGAGCTGCAGTAGCTCTTGCGATTGCTCTAGGGGGTTGAATTGGCGAATTCGTTTAAGAACACAGGCGCAGCTTTAACAACCGGCGGAGCTGATATCTACACCTGTCCTGGATCCACGGAAGCGGTTATTCACGCGATCTACATCTCGAATGTAGATGGAGCTACCAGTGCGGATGTAACGATCAAAGCGACCACGGACGGTGGAACGACCTATTACCACGTTGCTAAGACGGTGCCAGTACCGGCTGACAGTACGCTGGTACTCGATAAGCCTGTGAACCTGGAAGCTGCAGATAAGATCCATATCACTGCGAGCGCAAACTCTGATCTCGAGTGTTTTCTTTCGGTACTTGAAATTACATGAGTTACGTCGGTAAAACTCAGCTCAAAGCGAGCGACATTAAGATCTATACGGCTACGAGCTCTACAAGTGCGACTCATACACTCACCTGGACTCCACCGAATGCACAATCATTAATCGTAACAATTAATGGTGTTTCTCAACATTCGGACGCTTATTCATTAGCTGCCAATGTTGTGACGCTAACTTCGGCTTTAGTTGCGACCGATAAATTACAGATCATTGGAGTACAGGATGTCGGGCAGACTATCGTGCCTGGCACAGGCACAGTTACTAATGATCATGTCGGTGCAAGTGCTGCTATTGATCAGAGCAAGTTATCGTTAGATATAACGAACTCAGACATCAATGCCAGTGCTGCGATTGCGACCAGCAAGATCAGTGGACTTGCAGCTTCGGCAACTACTGACACGACCAACGCAAGTAATCTAGCGACGGGAACAGTACCGACTGCACGGCTAGGTTCTGGTACAGCAGACGCTACGACATTCCTAAGAGGGGATCAAACGTATGCAACAGCGGGAGGCACAAACACTCCTGCATTTTTTGCAAAGTTCGCTTCTTCTGGCTCTCAAACGGTAACTGACAATACAACAGTTAAGGTCGAAATGTCGCAAGAGGTTTACGACTCCGACTCTGCTTATGATCCAACCACGAATTACAGATGGACTCCAGGCGTTGTTGGTAAATATGTTATTGGGTTTAGTGTGTATACAGAAGATAACGAAATTGTTAGGGCAACAGCATCTTTATATATGAACGGATCAAGGATATATGCCAATCACAAGAAAGTTGCTCTTGTTGACCAAACTCAAGTAGCAAGCCCACGACACACATATAACGGTCAAGTAATTGTTGATGTAACTTCTACTTCAGATTATTTTGAAGTTTATTGTTGGATAGACACCAGTGATAGTGGAACCGCAAAGATACAAGATCAAGAAATGACATATTTTTGGGGGCATAAGTTACTAACATGAGTACCTCAAAAGGCTTAGAAAAACTTGGATTTGATCCTGATAATGATTTTATCCTCAGAGATGACAGCGATGGACAGGGAGTTCGATTGATATGGAATTCATCAAAACCCCAACCATCGGATGCGGAAATCGAAGCTGCCCGTGCTGAATGGCAAGCTGAACACGACGCACAAGAATATTCTCGCAATCGACAAGCTGAATACCCTCCTGTTGATGAATTGGTAATTGCCCTGTGGGAAGCGGTAATAGAAGAACGCATGGCATCGTCTATTGCGATCCAGAACAAACGAACAGCAATAAAAGAGAAATACCCTAAATAATGGCTAGAACAACCATCAGAACTGAAGACATTACGGCTGATGCTGTAACTGCTCCAAAGATAGCCAGCGGTGCTGTTCCAGAAACAGACCTTACCGGATTAGAAGATGACATAGCATTGCTTGGTTTTAGGGTTGCTTCGAACGGTTCTTTAGCTAAATACAATTTAGTAGATCAGACAGTAGATGATTTTCAAGATGCGTCGGGAGTAGATACATCTACTTCGACTAATGAGTCATTAGCGGGGGGCGCATACAGTGGTGCGATTGGTAATTATTATGGTGATGCCTCTGACGGTTCTTTATCTACTGCCGGCAACGTTACCTACACTGTTCAAAATAAGAACGGCTCCTACGATGGTGACATGGTGGTCAAACAGTACAGCTCTCTCACCATTAACACCGGCCATACCATTACGGTAGATCAGCAGTGTCGTGGTTTATTCATCATGGTATCAGGTGACTGCACTATAAACGGCACCCTATCTATGGATGGGAAGGGTGCAGCAGCAGACCCTACGGCATCTGGCGGATCTGATAGTAATGCCGTTGGAGCATCTGGCCTTCAAGTCGGGTATATAACATCCGGCGGATCTTCTAGCTTTACAAATGACGGAACAGGTTTTAATGGTGCTGGTGGGGCTATTAGAACTGCATTGGCGAACAACAACGACCTATCAAGTAATGGCACGATCTTCACTATTAGTCGAGATGGTGGGGGTGGGGGAAGCGGTGGCTCGACCCCGTATAGTCAGCCAGCCACAGCAGTAGGGGGTACAGGCAGTGCTGGAAGCACAGGCGGAACTACACTGAGTACCGGTGGTGGAGCTGGTGGTGGAGCCAGGGCCTATTCTGCATCAGGCAGTGATGGAGCAAAAGGCGGAGCCTTTGGTGGTGGTCCAGGTGGTGGTGGAACTCAAAGACCTAATGCTGCTGGGCCTCCAAGCGCACCAACCGTAAATACAGCCGGTGGCGCACAGGATTATGGTGGGGCCGGTGGTAATGCGAGAAATTATGGTCCCTCTGGCGGTTACTGGCAGGAAGGTGGTGGTGCAGGAAATCCTGGTGGTTCCGGCGGTTTCGGAGGAAGTAGCGGTGGTACTGGTGTTGGTGGTGGTATATGGCTTGTTGTTGGGGGCGATCTCACCATAGGTGCTTCTGGCGTTATTACTGCTGACGGAGTTGCTGGTGGTGCAGCTTCCAATGGTGGTGGTGGGGGCGGATCAGGTGGTGGATACGCAATGGTCTTATATAAAGGGACTCTTTCTAATTCCGGTGCTATAGCAGCAGCCGGTGGTGCTGGTGGCGCATCCGGCGGAAATGGTGGTGTTGGGGGAGCTGGCGGAACACATACGAACCAGCTAGGAGAAATTGTTCAGAACATGACGTTGGTGTCTACAGCAACCACTGCGCAATCAGCCCCATCAAAAGGTGACATCGTTATGACCTACTCTAATGCAGTAGGAACTGCCACCATAAATACCGATCTTACCGCTGAGTTCTCTGCTGATAATGGAAGTACTTGGACTTCAGCCACTCTTGTAAGTCAAGGTACGACAGGTGGACATCAGATAGTGTCAGCACATGACATTACAAGAACCTCTACGTCTGGAACATCCATGAGGTGGCGAGTAAAGACATTAAATCAGTCCGCTGCAAAGAGTACTAAAGTCCAAGCGGTGAGCCTCGGCTGGAGTTAGGTGGACCCAAAGTACGCCTACTGGTTGTTTAAGGGAGCTTTACCTGAGAAGGATCGGAACGAAATAAAGAGAATAGCTAGAAAATCTGGTTATTCTCTAGCGAGGACGCAGCGTGACCATAAGCGCGAAGATCACGATGCCTCTAACAGAAGTACAGATGTAGCTTTTTCAAGCAATCAGTTTTTGTACGACACACTCTGTCCTTTTGTCCACTCTGCCAATGATAAAGCTGGCTGGAAGTATGACTTAGATTGGTTCGAGGCTATTCAGATAGCCAGGTATAAAAAGAATCAGCACTATGATTGGCATACGGACGGAGCAAACGATCATTTTGCTGCTTATCGATCCGGCGAGAATCTCCAGGGCAAGGTGAGGAAGGTATCTTGCATATCCGTTTTATCAAATGGCTATGTTGGTGGTGGTTTAGAGCTGGCTTTACAACGGCAGGACTGCGAGAACGAGGTTATCTCTCCAGAAATGGATGTTGGTGATGTGATCGTATTCCCATCTTATATCTACCATAGGAGTACGCCAATTTTGAAGGGAACAAAATATTCAGTCGCAATGTGGTGTTTAGGGCCACCTTTTAGATGAGAAATAACTGATGCCTTTAACTAAAGTAACAAGCGGGATGGTGAACCCTGATCCATCTAATGCGTCTAATTTGTCTAGTGGCTCAGTACCCGTTGCACAGCTAGGTAATGCTCCAGCAACAGACCTTACGCCTTTAGAAGACGATATCGCACTTATAGGGTTTAAGGTTGCTGCAAATGGCTCACTAGCTAAATACAACCTAGTGGACCAGACCATTGACGATTTTCAAGATGCCTCTGGTATAGATGCTTCTGCCTCTACAGAAGAGGTAAGAGATTCATCTGGAAAATATTATGCAGCAACAGTATCTACTGGTGCCACAACTGCTAAAACAGCTAGTGGGAGTTGGACATCTGGCGCAGCCGACACATCGATAAAGCTACTTGTAGTTGGTGGTGGTGGGGGTGGTGGTACAGGAAGTCTCGGTGGTGGTGGTGGAGCCGGCGGTTTAGTTTATATCGACGGCTACACGGTAACCCCATCAACAACCTACAACATTACCGTTGGGTCAGGTGGTGGAGAAAATGTTGACGGTGGAAATTCTGTTTTTGATTCTAGTGGGACAACCCTAACAATTACCGGTAACGGTGGTGGTTCAGGTGGTTGGAACTATCCCCCAAATAACTATGGTCGTGCTGGCGGGTCGTCAGGTGGGTCCGGTGGTGCTGATGGTGGCGCATCTCCTCAAAGCGCAAACCAAACCGCCACGTTTGGTTCGTACACGAATGTTGGATTTGGTAACAATGGTGCTACTGGTGGTGGCAATAACACTCGCGGTGGTGGTGGAGGAGGTGGGGCTGGAGCTGCTGGAGCACATGATGGATCGACAGGATGGGGTGCGAATGGTGGTAATGGTGGCACAGGTAAAGATTACTCGTCCGTGTATGGAACCGGTTATGGAGCAAGTGGCTGGTTTGCTGGTGGCGGGGGCGGGGGCGCATATGGTGGTTCTGGTGGTTCTGGCGGACAAGGAGGTGGTGCTAGTGGTTCTGGTGGAAATGGGAATAGTGCCAGCAGTAACACCGGAGGCGGGGGTGGAGGTGGTGGAGATGGTGGCAGTCTAACCGGTGGTTCTGGTGGCTCTGGCATCGTTCTCATAAAAACTTCAGATATTTACGCAGCATCAATGACGCTTGTATCTAACTCGACGACAGCAGAAGCAACGCCAACGAAAGGCGATATGGTGATGACCTACACTGATGGTGTTGGAACGGCAACGCTTAACACTGACTTAAAGGGTTACGTGAGTCGGGACAACGGCACCACATGGACGCAAGGTACGTTAGCTTCTCAAGGTACAAGTGGTGGACACAAAATTGTAACTTTCCATGATTTAGATATTAGCGGTCAACCATCTGGCGCAGCTATGCGTTACAAGATAGAGACCTTAAATCAAGGCGCAGCTAAATCAACAAGAATCCAGGCAGTCTCACTAGGGTGGTCATAGCATGCCATATATAGGAAACGAACCACCGCAAATTGCAGCTTACGGTTACGAAAGTTTTAATGGTGGTGGTACCTCTTTCACACTCAGCAAAACAGCGACCACAGCGTCAGTCCTATTATTTATAGATGGAGTAAGGCAAACACCAATTGATGCGTTTAGTGTGAGCGGGACTACGCTTACGACAACGGCAGCGACACCGTCAGGCACTAGCAACGTAACAGTGCAATTCCTGGGAGACGTTGTTGACTTCGGTGCGCCGAGTGACGACAGCGTGACCAGTGCAAAGATAGTAGACGGTGCGATTGTTGATGCTGACATTAATGCGAGCGCAGCAATCAGCGCGAGTAAATTAGCATCGACTCTAGATCTGTCGAGTAAAACGGTAACACTTCCCGCTACAAGTGTTAGCGCGAGCCAATTAGCATCGACTTTAGATCTATCGAGTAAAACGGTCACATTACCCGCTGCAAGTGTTACTGCGCATGTGACTGAGTATGATGACAACAATGTTAAAAATGACATCGCACTTCTTGGATTTCAAGTCGCCTCAAATGGTTCTCTAGCTAAGTACAACTTAGTGGATCAGACATCAGATGCCTTTGAATCAGAGGCAGGGATCGATACCTCTACTTCATCGGATGAGGTTTATAACTCTTCTGGAAAATACTACAGCTCTGTGGGATCTGAGACTGCACTTTCCGTTGATGATAGTACCTGGAGTGTTACTGGATTCACTAATTGGAATGTCGCGTATTGGAATGGTACTGGCAGTAATGTCGGGTTGTTGTCAGATGGAGTGGGGGCAGGGTCAACAGTTAATCTTGATCTAGGTAGCGGTGTTGCAAAGGCTATAACAAAGATCACCATCTACATTGAGAACAACACACAACTTGATTTCGATGAGGTTCGTTACTCCGACGACAACTGGACAACATCCACAACCATTGCTCTCGGTTCTGGTGTATTAGGTGGTTCTCCCACATCAGGCGGAAGTAGAGATTACACCGCAACTTGGTCTAATCCAGGAGCGCATCGTTATTGGCGTTTAAGAAAAGGTAACTCAGCATCGAATGGATCATGGTCATCTAACTGTCGTCTTTTTGAAACACCAGTAGCTGCAACGATGAATCTAGTTTCCAATTCGACTACTGCTGAAGCAGCTCCGTCAAAATTCGATATTGTCCTGACATGGTCTGATGGAACTGGATCGGGAACTCTAAACACCGACCTTACTGCGGAATGCAGCGCGGATAACGGTTCAACGTGGACCTCGATGACGCTTGTATCAGAAGGTACAACGGGCTCGCACAATATTGCTGCTGCTCACGATGTAACTAGAACATCGACCTCTGGCACATCCTGTCGCTATCGTATTAAAACCTTAAACCAAAGCACATCTAAAGAAACACGCATTCATGCTGTGTCTCAAGGTTGGTCATAACCGTCTAGGAATTAAATTATGGGACTCGAGTCAACAACATATTTAAGCGGTCTGAATAGCAGCTTTCCCGCATCAGGGGATGCGATAAGTCAGGGCGACGATCACATAAAATTGGTCAAGTCCACACTGCTTGCGAGCTTTCCGAGCGTAGACCAGGCAGTGCAGTGCATTCATGTTAAGGCAACCGCACCGTCCACAAGCGTTGCATCTGGCATGCTCTGGTTTGACACAGATACAGACACACTCAAGCTGAGGAATGAGGCCAACGATGCTTGGATTTCGCTTCCAATCTCACCAGCTACGTCCTGGAAGATTATGGGCAGTGCCACAGTTGGATGGACACTACCTACTGCTGATGGCACAGCGAGCCAAGTACTGCAGACCAACGGATCTGGTGCGTTAAGTTTTGCATCGATTCCAACTCGCCAAGTAAATAAGATTTCATACTTTGCAGGGGATGCAAGCGCAAGTGTTCGATCCACCACGATGACAACGGGGTTTAGTTTTACAGTGGCAAAGGCCGAGGCGTCTACTGATTTACTGCTACAGGTCGAGGCACTTACAGGACTTTGGAACTATGGCACAAGTCAGACAGGTGATTGTCAGATATACAGCGACACCGGCTCCGCTGCTTTAGGTGCCTCGGTGCGGTGTACAGGAGAATGGAATAATTTAGGCGCATCCTCATCCTCTAATAATGAAGTCAGGGGTATAACTTCTATAACTCGGCACGATACCACTGGTCTAGCAGTTGGTAACCATATCTTTAACGTGCAGTTTACTTGTGGTGATGCGAGTAATGGTGGAAATTCTATTGGACAATACAACGCTGTTGCCTGGGAGCTAACATAATGACATTTACGGACACAAATGCTTTAGGCAACATTTTAACTACGCTTACACCTGGCGAAGGATTCGTTATTCACGGAGTTGTTGAGTCCGAAAACGACTATAGCTCTGGCGTTATTTATAACGATCCATCAAAAAGACCAGAGTGGTCTACTGTGTTAGGTGGTCGAGATAACGAGCAATGGGTAAACGTTAGAGCGCAGCGGAATAGAAAATTAGCTGATTGCGATTGGACGCAGTTAGATGATTCAGTCCAGGATAAATCATCTTGGGCGACTTATCGTCAAGCACTTCGTGACGTTCCACAGAACAATGCTGATCCATTCGATATTAGTTGGCCGACAGCTCCGTGATCATACCAATTGAAAATCTCGGGCAATATGGAATTGTCAAGGACATACCACCGTACCAATTACCAATAAATGCATGGTCTGGTGGTAACAACGTTCGCATACTTGATAATGCTGTTAAGAAGGTCACAGGCTACTCCGAAATTTTAGCGACCTGTCCTATCGATCCTTATTATTTAGTCGCGCTTCCATCAGGCACACAGTATTTTTGGGTTGCTGGCGGACTAACCAAGATCTACGTTCACAACGGCTCGAGCTGGACAAATATCACCAGGCAGTCTGGCGGATCTGACGTGAACTATTCGGCAACGGCTGCTGAGAATTGGTCACACTGCGTAATCGGTGGTGTGCTGATTATGAACAACGGGGTCGATGATCCCCAGGAGTGGCCTACCAGCGGTGGAATTGCGAGTGTTGCTACCAAGATGCAGGACCTTAGTAACTGGCCGGCTAGTACCACTTGTAAGGTTATGAAGGCTTTCAAGACGTTTTTGGTTGGACTCAACACAAAGGAAAGTACGACAGATTTTCCACGTTTGGTGAAGTGGTCCCATGAGGCAGCATTCCATAGCGTCCCGTCGAGTTGGGACGAAACGGCGAGCGATAAGGACGCTGGCGAGTATGAATTGGCACAAACCCCTGGTGAAATTTTAGAAGGAATGACTCTAGGTGATCAGTTTGTAATTTTTAAGGAAGATGCAATCGTACAAATGAGCTATGTGGGATCTCCATTTATATTTTCGTTCCGCACCTTGTCTCCAACGGTTGGTATCCTGGCGAAAAACTGCGCAGCAGAATTTGAGAAGGGACTCTTCTTTATAGGTAACTCAGACATCTATCTGATGGATGGTCAGAACATACATCCCCTGTTACCAAAGAAACTAAGACGATGGTTGTTCGGCAACCTGGACGGTGATAACTATTCTCGCAGTTTCGTTGCAGCCGATTATGGCCGAAAAGAAATGCTGGCTTGTTTTCCATCAACAGGAAGTAGCTTCTGTGATACAGCAATTATTTGGAATTGGGACGTAGGAACATTCACGGTGAGAGAGATACCAGATCTTTCACATGCTACATACGGAATAAAAGATATTGCAGGGGGGTTAACCTGGAGTGGAATTACTACCAATTGGAATACGGAAACTGCCACCTGGGGAACTCGAGCCTACGACGCAAATAAAAAGAACTTAGTATTTGTGGACCCAGGCAATACCAAGATTTATCGAGATGATTACGGGAACACTAAAGACGGTACGAACATGACAAGTTACATCGAGCGTACCGGTCTTAGCCTTTCTGAAGGTGGACAACCAGATCATTCTCGAATCAAACATGTAAAAGCCGTGTACCCAAAGCTAGAGGCTCTCTCGACTGTGAATATTTATATCGGTTCACAGATGAGTAATGAACAAGGTGTGACCTGGGAAGGACCTTACACGTTCAATCCAGATACTCAGTCAAAGGTCCCGTGTCGAGTGACCGGTCGATACTTTGGTTTCAAGGTTGAGTCAACAACCGACACAGATTGGAAGTTACACGGAGTTGAGTTCGAGCTAGTCGATACTGGAAGACGTGGTTCTGTCACGCACTGATGGCAACTCATCCAGATCGAAAGGTCAAATCGGTCACGCGATTTGAGCCTGGGCCGACACCTGTTTTACCCGCTGATCAGAACGAATTAGCGCAGTACATCATCAACGAGCTCCGTCGTCTATCGAGCGTGGTTCTAAATCAGGCGATCTTTCGTCTGGAGCCAACGCATGTGGTACCCACAAATCCTCGTAAGGGAGATATTCGGTATGCAGACGGATCAGATTGGGATCCAGGAGATGGAGAAGGAATCTACTGGTACGGAACAAGCTGGACCAAACTATAAAGGGCTATTCGTTCCGCCCGAAATGGTCCCACAGGTTTGGGCTTACATCCTTCCGCACATCGAAGCAGCAGCAGTTCACAGTGAAGGCGAGCTCGAGCCCGAAGATTTCTATCCAGATTTAGTTTCTGGAGAGATGCAGTTGTGGCTGGTGCTTAAAGGCACAGAGGTTGCAGCAACAGTAATCACGCAAATTATTCCTTACCCAAGGAAAAAGATCTTACGGATCCTTTGCCTGGGCGGGAAGCAAATGCGTGATTGGTATTTCCTGTTTGATCAAATAGAGAACTACGCCATTTTAGAGGGTTGCGTTGCAATTGAGGCATGGGCAAGAAAAGGATTTGAAAGAGTTTTGACTGATTGGAAATCTAGTTATCAAGTTCTTACCAAGGAACTGAGGAAACACTAATGAGTTTTGGTGGAAAGAAAAATTACGCAGCAGCTTACGCAAAATTTAAACCTAGTTATAAGGATTTTGGTAAGTACGTTGATTCGCATACAGACTTAAAAGCAGCTTGGAAACAGATCCAGGACGATCCAAATCATTGGAAGAGTAAGTATTGGATTCAGCGTGGTGCTACCTCAAAAGAAGCATTCGGTCGAGCGCATGCAGCGGAAGATGCTGCCCTAAAAGGTGGCACCTACATGGGTGCGACTAAATACAAAAAAGGCAATACGGATTGGAAGTCTCTATGGGATGCGGGTGGTACAACTCGTTTCGGAGCTTATCTAGCTGGTCGGTCTGGTGCGGATTGGCGGAATCAGAGCAGCTCCGACGACGGCAATGGTGACGGCAATGGTGGTCGTTTCTCAGGTGGCGGAAAAAGCCACAACATGGTTGCGATGCAAGATTACACCGCACCCGCTGCTAAAAATTGGTCAGGTCTTTCTCCATCTTTTGCTGGCGGAATTTGGGGATCTGTGCCTGACATTTACGGAAGTAAAAGCGGTCTTACAGCATTCCAGCCTTGGAGTGAAGAAGCGAAGAAGGCAGTGCTGCCAACAGGGTTGATGTCTTACGTCAGGCCGACGTTAAAGTCATGGGAAGTGCCTGGAACGCAATGGGTCGATTGGGCTCCATATCAAGAACGTCTCGATGAGCTTCAAAGGAAAGAAGACGAAGAAAACTCAGATGATGATGACGACGATGATGATGAAAACAATGGTGGCAACAATGGTGGCAACGATCCAGAAGGTGCGCCTGACAAGAATGATCCAGACTAAACGTAATCGGAGATAAGATATGGGTGGTGGCACAAGAGTAACAACTAGCAAAACAGGCCCTTGGGATCAACAAAAGGAATACCTCAAGTACGGGTTTGCAAACGCTCAAAAGCTGTTTGACAAAAAGGCTCCTGATTATTTTCCCAACGAAACCCTCGCCGGTTTTGATCCTGCTCAATCTGCTGCGCAAGATGCGACACTGACTTATGCAATGGGAGACCGTCCTGCAGCGCAACAGGCTGCAGCCGAGCAGCAACTGTTAGGCACTTACAACCTGGCGCAGAATCTTGGGACTCGTGGTGGAACTGCAGCGGACTACGGAGCACAAGCAGCTAAGTACGGTCTCACTCAGTCTGATTACGCTGGAATGACTCCGTTCCAGGCAAGTCAAATGTCGGATATGTTGGCTGGTAACGTGAACGTCTCTCAGCTCTCACCGGTAGTAGGAGCGATGTCGAGGGATGTGTTATCTAATCTAACCGGCACGATCCTACCGAAGATTCGAGAGTCGCAGATCGGTTATCAACCAGGTGGATCCTCGAGGGGCGATCTTGTTACATCTAAAGCTGTGAGCAGTGCCACACAAAAACTTACAGACCAGGCATCGAAGATGTACGCAGATGCGTACAGCGCAGCTCAAGAGCGAAGACTTCCTGCCGGCCAGATGGCACTCGGCGCACAGCAGCAAGCTCAGCAGTACGGTCTCCAGGGCATGCAAGCTGCAAATCAAGCGGGGCAGCTCGGTCTGCAAGGGTTGTCAGCATATCCAAGCATAATGAATGCACCGCTGAGTATGTTTAAGGCTATGGGTGATGTCGGGGGTCAGAGAAGGGCGATGTCACAGGCTGAGATCAATGCCGATATTGCCAAGTACAACTACGATTCAATGAAGGACTACCAGCACCTGGGTAACTTTATGAACATGATCCAGGGTAACTACGGTGGTACCTCTACGGTAACGCAGCCTGGGCCGTCAGCGTTGTCACAGATCGGACAGATGGCAAGTATTGCCACTGCGTTGGGCGGATCTGACATTCGCATAAAAGAGAACATTGAACACGATGGTACCTGGCGTAACGGTATCCGCGAATACAACGTCTACAACTTCAACTACATCGGTGACGACACACCAAGACGTGGTGTGATGGCGCAGGAAGTTGAGTTGATCAATCCAGATGCTGTGTTCGAAGTTGACGGTATCAAGGTTGTGGACTACGGAGCACTGTAATGGGAGCGATCACTTCTGGAAAAGCAGGGATGACGAATCCCTTTAAGATGAAGAAACCAACCGTGGGTGACTTCACGACGCCAGGGATTACTCGGGATTTAACACCAGGTGCTTATCCTGGTGATCCCAGGGGTCGAACAGGGGTGCAAACAAGACCAGAAAGTTTTGATGCCTTCGGGTTTAAGAAAGCTGAACAGCGGTACGCATTCCAGCAAGAAGCGATCAAGAATCTGCAAGAGACCTTTCCGATTGGTGCTGACGAGGATAACCCAGAGGCGGATGTCTCAAAGTTTGGTAGCCCAATGGGTGACATCGATGTGGCATTACAACCAGGACCATCTGTACCGAATATGCAAAAGGTGGATTACGGAATCCTCGGAACCGATCCTGGCATTCTGAGTGAGCAGTGGTGGAGAAAACAATATGGCTAATGGTCTACTTCGACCCAGTACAAATCCAGACGATTATCCTGTGACTGTCAGGGGAACTAACGATTGGATGAGAAATTCAACATTCGATCTGAGAAGGAAAAGGAGAGATATTGAGCTCAACAGGTACAGAAGAGACCAAAGACGTCTCAGGGAACAAAACGAAAATAGGGTTATCGACCAGGTAGCAGCAGAATCCGGTGTTGCCACACCGACCAACGCAAGCAACGCTGTAGTAGTACAAGCAGAGCGTGAGAATCCTCAGCCTTTTGAAGTGCCAGCACTTGGCAACGTTTACCAGGCTGCTGATCAGTCTGTCTCGAGAAACCTGTTAACACCAGAACAGCAAGCCGAGCTCGATGCGGATCGAGAACGCTATGGATCAATCCTGGATACCCTGGCGTATCTCAACGGCAACCCGAGTCGTAGAGCTTCATTCGAGAAGCGTGTGGGATCCACACAAGCCAGTAGAGCTGATCGATCTAAAGAACGTCAGGACTACATCGACCAGGTAGTCGGTGGTTTGATTATGAAGTACCAACCAGCCAATTCTGGTCAGATGAAAACTCTCCTCGAGTCTGCCGGCATCACTGACGTTGACGACATCAAACGAGCCTTCGAGGTTTACGAATACTTCAAGCCAGAGGTTGATGATGGATCTGCAGCAGTTCTTAGCTTGTTAGCTGAGAACACCGGCTTCAACGAACGTAGGCCGGTAATGTCTGAAATCATTCAGCAGACAGTTGCGGAAGGTGGAGACATAGACTTCGACAAGTTCGAAGCACTGAATCAGTTAATCGGTAAGCCAGAGACTGAAAATGCAGAGATAAGCAAGACTCGAGACATAGCGGGTTCAATGTGGGAGCGCATGCCGGATGAGGATAAGCAAGTAATACTCGACACTGGAATCAGTAAGGATCAGTGGATCAGTCGGAAACAGGCCGACATGCTCTACGAGCATTATCAGAAACCACTCGTCGCTACCCAAACTGACGAGGACCTACTTGCTCATTACAAGGATTCCACAAAGCAGCTCATGGGAGTTCTGTGGGATGACGACACTAAGTATGCGCAAGCTCGAGCGGTTACCAGCCAGGCCACAGAAGCACTCAGGCTACTTGATGATGGCCTAGTAAAAACTGGACCGCTCTCGAAACCACAGCTCGTGATTCAGCGGTTCATTAATAGCCTAATTGATAAAGACAAGGCCGGCAGTGACATCATGTCCCGCCTCAAGATTGGGTTCACGGAGTATTGGGAGCAGATCACCAACATGCAGGGCGCACAGTTCCTGCAACTCACCAAGGGTCCCATCACAGAAAAGGAGCATGACTTCTTTGTCGGTATGGGTCCACAGCTTAATAAAACAGAAGCCGGTAACAGACTATTACTCAAGGGTGTGTTGAGAAGAAACGCCAGGGACGTGCTTATTCACGATCTGACAGTTGATTATGTATCGAAAAACGGTGGTATCAACCAGGAGACGATGCGGGGTTATCTGAGCTATCTATTTACTCATCCAGAGATGATCGATTATCTCCAGAACGACAGCACAATCACTGATGAGATGATGGAAGAAGCGAGAGCAGAGGTCGCCAAAATCCAGGGTAACGCTGGCATACCGACTGAGGGTGGTTACAGCTTGCACGAGTCTGGTGAGAAGATTGATCTCAATACGCCTGAGATGGCCCAGTACAAAGACCTAGCAGACTCTACGACACCTTTTACCTGGAACGGTAAGAAGTGGGTTAAGAAAGGTGGTTTCCTAATCAGGGTACAAGACTAATGAATGAAGATGAACTTAAAAAACTAATCCTTCAGTCTTCACAAGCCGGTGATGTAGATACGGTAGCAGTTGCTGATGCTGCCGTTGCAGCCAATCCAGACGGTGACATCTTCTCCTGGTTAAGGTCTATGTGGGATATGACCAAGGGTAACGGTAGCCCTGACATCAAAGAATTGGACGAGCGAGATCTATGGGTTGCTGGTGGTGGAGACGCAGATGCTGCGCTCGGGGCTTACAACATGCCCTGGCAAGAGGGGCAGAGCACACTGTCTCCAACTGACGCAGCGCAGTTCACCGCTGGTCGTTACGTCACTGATGATGACACGCAAATGCGTGGCATCCTCGAAGACGTAATCGGTCGAGATAACGTCAGTTACCAGCAGGATAAAAACGGTAACACCGTTGTGATGATCAAGGGAGCTCCAGAACCTTACTACCTGAACAAGCCTGGCCTATCGATGGCAGATATAGAGAGAGTAGCGGGGCAGCTCGCAAGCTTCTCACCAGCTTCTCGCCTGGCGACCTGGGGTAGTAGGCTAGGTCGAGCGATTAAGACCGGCCTGGGGATGGGTGGTACTCAAGCAGCTCGAGAACTTACAGCAGAGGGTATGGGTGGTGGTGATCCAAGCGGTAACCGTATCCTACTGACAGCAGCTCTAGGATCACTGAGTGTACCCGTGGGTGACGCTGTAGGGTTTGCCGGCAAGAGGACCTGGGAAGGTCTAAAACGTTGGTTTGGTAAAGACGGGTCCCTCAGTGACGCAGCAATGAAGGAGCTCCAGAAGGCAGGGGTTTACAGTGACGACCTCACAGCGCAGCTCAGAGCTCTCTACAGGGACCTGGAGTCTAAGCACGGTCAAACTGTAGCGGTATCAAGAGTTGCTGATGAGCTCACACCAGGCGATCTACGCACACCATTAACTAAAGGTGATATTACCCAGGACGTTAAGGCGCAGCAGTTCGAGTCTCGAGTGGAAGCTGGTAACTATGGTGATACAGCGTACATGGTATCGCAGGGTCAGCGAGGTGCGCAGAAAGATGTGATCGAGGGAGCTTCTGACACGCTCAGATCGAGCGTTGGAACCGGCACGTTCCGTAACCGTAACGACTCAGGAGCAATCATTCAGCAGCGTCTCAGGGATATGCGTAATGTTGATAGGGAGGCTTACAGGGTTGCCTATGATGTAGCTGAGACCACCAGCACTGCATTACCTAATAGCGGTCGCCAAGCACTGCTCGATGATGTAGTGGATGTCAGTAAGACCGGCATGCACGAACGCATTCAATCCTTCCAAGACGCACGAGGTGCGCTCTCGAAGATTCTCGACAAAGATAATCCATCTATTACTGAGTTGAATTATTGGAGGCGAGATTGGGGAGCTGCTGCGCACAAGGCAGAGGGTGAAGCTAAGCTCTATCTGGACAAGATGATCAAGAACTTCGACAACCATATCGATGAGACCATTGAAAATGGTTTACTGATTGGTGACGCCCAGGGTGCCGAATGGTGGAAGATGGCAGTGAAGCTGCGTCGAGACTTTGGTAAAAATTGGCAAGGTAAGAAAGAGAGTCCAACCTATATCGCTTCTCGCCTTACTGATGATAAGGCCGGTAATCTAGTAGTTGCACCAGATGAAGCAGCAAACTTTATCCTGGGTGGAAACAATACGCAGTTCTACAGTCGATCTAATCTTAACCAGGGACTAAAGATCGTTAAGGAGAGGCTCGGAGCTGACAGCCAGGAGTGGCTCGGTATTGTCGATGAAGTCACGATGCGCATGCTTAACAATGCCAATAAGTCTGGATCCTTTAAGCCAAATCAGTTTATGAAGGAGTGGATGCAGTTTAAGGAAACCAACAGAGGGTTGGTGAATCTACTCTACACCGTCGATGAGCAGAAGATGATCAGTCGATGGATCTACAACGCTGCAAAGGCCGGTAAGAAAGCACCAGGCGGATATAACCCATCAGGCACCGCACTCTTCCAGGGCTTGCCCCTGGTGAAGCACATGCGCAAGCTAGTAGCTGGAGGACAAGCAGCCAAGGCTTATGCGGGTAAGCTACCACCTAGTGCGCCGAGCCCACAAGCAGCTCGCATGGCAGCTCTTGCATCACAACAGGCTTCGATGCCTATCGCAGAAGAGTACCCAACTGCAGGGTACGCAGCACCCACTGCAGCAATGGGTGGTTACGACTTTCTAAAGAAAAACATAACGGGATTGCTTGGGGGTGAAGGGGGTCATTGATGAAACGATTAACCAAACTTTTCTTGACCGGCTTGATGGCCGGTTTTTTTATGACCGCTTCGGCTGGACCACCACCAGGCGGACAGGTTCGAATGATCCCGTTTCAGACCTATTGCCATGCTGACGAGCTGTTGATGATCAAGGCAGTGATGATGTCGTTTGGTCAGCATATCTCAATCGTGGGCAGCACTCATGGTGGATTGACGATCCACATTTTTGAAAATCCTGATGAAGGAACGATGTCAATCATGGCGACCAGTGATGCACAACCGCCGGCTGAAAGTTGTCTAATTTTTAGTCTGAAAGATGTTGAGCATTATGTTCGTCCACCAGTGATGCCCCCGAGAACTAATGACGAAGAGGGTAAAGAGATATGAGCGAGGTTACTGACGTAGAGATTGGAAAGCTCATTGAAAAAGTGGACACACTCGAAACAATAATTCGTGACAACAACACTCGACTTTATCTTCTCGAGAAAGAACTAACAAAGGCGAAAGGTATGGGGATCGGAATTTTCTTAATGGCAATCGGTGGAACTTCAGTGATCACTTCAATAGTGACTAGGTGGATGAACCAATGAATATCCCAACTTATCTGTTAGGCGCAATCATCTTCGTTGTGGCTCAGACCAGTGCAGGAATCTGGTGGGCATCTGGATTAAGTTCAGAAGTTGAAAGGCTTGCCGGAATTCAAGGCGAAGCTATTCCAGCTTTGGAGGCCGAAGCGGTTCAATGTGGTAAGGCGATACACGATCAGGGTCAACAGATAGAGCGCATCAAAGAACTGACTGCTGAGACTTCTGGATTAGATGTGCTTGCCTTCAAGGTCGATGAATTACGTCGAGTTACGGATAAAGAGATACAAGCTCTGCGTAAAACAGATTCAGAAATTATGACGCAACACGAAAAGATCTTCGAGTGGATGGCGAATTCAAGTCCGACGCAAACGAAGGGTAACCCCTACAACTAATGGACAGTCGATTTTTAATAGGGATTGGAATCACTCTTTTGGTGCAAGCTGCTGGCATCGTCTGGTGGGCATCTAGCCTACAAAGCGCAGTACAACACAACGACTTTCAAATAAAGATGATGAGCAAGGACGTGGATAAGAACTCATCCTTTGTGGAACTTTGGCCGGCAGGAAAGTGGGGCTCGGGAAGTTTGCCAAGTGATGTAAAGCAAGACCTAAAGATCGAGAGGCTTGAAATGCAAGTTAGCAAACTTACCGACAAGATTTATGGCAACGGCGAATGAAACATCTCAAGGAAGTTAACTTATCGTGGAATCGGCATCGAGTCTTTGCATGGAGATTGGCTTTGCGCTGTTTCAAATGCACTTTGATTTTTTTGGTTCATGGACTTTTACCTTTTGTATTGGTCCGTACCGGCAGTGATGAAATTAAGAAATTAAATAAACATCTAAATGAGGATTAATAAGTATGGACAAATTGAAAGAGCTAGGGAAACGAAAAAAGTTCTGGGTTGCGTTCGCAGTGCTCGTCGCTATAGCGTTAATTGGTGCTGTGTCGGGTTGGTGGTCATCGCCACCAGCGGTATAACGGGATGCAGTCATCTAAAAACGATGGGGGCGACCAGTGGAGCGGTTGCGACTGTGGGACTACTGACGGGTGGTGCAATCGTCCCGACTGCGGTTGCCGGAGGGGTGACGGCTGCGACTGTCTCAGCACTGACAGCGAAGCCTCAGATCCAAGCAGCGGAGATCAAGGCTGACACGGTAGTTAATAAAGCTCCCGATACGGTGTGGACCTTATTGGGAAAGCTGATCGAGATCGGTGGTTGGGGATTACTAATCTTCCTGGCAGCTACTTACATCCTGCCAATGTTGTTCACTTATCTTTTGCCTGGACCACTTGAAAGAAAAAAGAAATGAACAAGTCTGAATTTATTTTTCCAGCAGTAATGATTCTTTTTATCCTGGGCATTCCCATTGGAATCGTACTGTGGGCTAACCATGCATTCTTATGAAAACTTTAGTATCAGTGACCTGGCATGACTCGTTCATCCAGGGGGAATGGGCAGAGTATGAAACGCCTAAACCCGCTGATAGCTTAGTGACGACCTACGGCTTGCTCGTCGCTAAAGATCGACAGTGGCTCACGCTGGCAATGACCTACGTTGCTGGTAAGTCTCCATATTGGGGATGCCTCTGGTCGATACCGAGGCGCAACATTGTCTCAATAAAAGAGATCGCAACTGTTGCTGATAAGCCGGAGATCGAGAAAGTGTCTAATGAACGCTCCATCGAACCGCCGAACAATCCATAACTCAATAGGACCTTGCTGCTCAATTATGAAGATACCCGTGAACCCCGTGACCCCTGCACCTGTATTCCATCAGAAACTTCTCGACAGTAAATCCAAATGGGAATGCATTGATATTTTGGTCACGCAGTGTAGCCAACAAGGGTTTTTCTCAAACATGCCAGAGGGCCTATGGGAGAAACTACAAACGCTACGCTCTCCGCAAAAGCAATCGGGGTAGCTGGCGAGCAGTACTTCATAGCTCGAGCTCTGGAAGAAGGGCTCAACCTGTCACTCCCTATTGGTGACAACCTACCTTACGACGTTCTCGTCGATTCGGGAAGCACGATTCACCGTGTCCAGGTGAAGACCTGTGCTAAGCCGAACAAATCCAAATACTCTTTTCTTTTAAAGCGTGGTATCGATGGTGCTCGGTATGATTGTTCGAGCATCGACTTCTTTATATTGGTCGCGCTTCCAGCTCGTACTCTTTATATCAGTCCTGCTCACGAGATCATTCACAATGTTAAAGTGTCTGCATGGCCGACGGTCGAAAACTCAACAGGACGACTCGAGGTCTATCGTGAGAGGTGGGAACTACTATTAGGGTCCTGATTAGGGTCCTGGGGTAAAAAGCGAAGAAGGTAGAGAAACGAACTACTGCTATAAAAGGCTAAAAACACCTATATATGGTACCGAGGGTCGGTGTTGTTGGTACCGGAGGTCGGAGTGGGTGGTACCGGAGGCCGGACTTTATGGTTCAAATCGTAGCTTAGTTTAACCTGTTTTTCAGTTGGTTTCTTTCTTCTAGTTCATAGCGGTTCATTCCCTACCCACACCTTCCACTCACGATTAGGGTCCTATTAGGGTCCTAAAGGGGTACACATTGTGTACTACTAGTGGTACACTATGTGTCCCAGGAGATAACCCCACCAGAGTGAAAGGCCCTGGCCCGAAATAAGCGGAAGCGACCCGAAGTAAAGCGGTCAGCAAATACCCCCTGGTGAACTGGACGATAGGCAAGCGCGAGACGTAGCCACTTAGTCCGGCCAGGTGAACAGGGGGATAAGCGAAAAAAAAGTTGAAGATGTTTTTAACGTAGTTCCAAATACAAGGAGAGTAGTTATGAAATTATTTCAAAATCATCATCGCAGTGAACGCTTCAGCGACATCGATGATCTTCGCGTCTTCGGTGCAAGGCGTTGGAAGCCTGAGTTCTTTGCTCATTATGAGCATGTCTCAAACATCAACGTCGATGATCTCGACGTAGCGTTCGCAGTACACAATGCAAGGGGCGCGGGGATGTTTAAAAAATCTCTCGTCAACAATTGTGAGGTTGTTCACAACTTCAACCCATGTCACTCAATGAGTGTTGGTGACATTCTCGAACATGACGGCAAATACTTCATGGTCGATCCTGACGGCTTCGAGAAGGTGGAGGTGCAATGATGGACATCTCACCACTCTGGGTTGTCCTGGCGTTGGTTGTTGGTTTCGGTATCTCAGGTTTCGCAATCTGTGTTGAAGAGATCTGCTACCGGATAAAGATTCGTAAGTTGGAAAAGGAATGGGGAATCGCTCCGGCTGACTCCCTGTTCGCTAAACAAGGAGATTAATTTGGGTAAAGAAAACGAGCGACTCATGGAGCTCATGCGCAAGCATGGGCTCTCGCTCAGAGAAGTCGCAGAACTATTGTATGTGACTGAGCGCACCGTGAAGAGCTGGCGAGCTCCTGACGATACAGAAAACTATCGCAACATGCCCAAGGCTTATGTTGAGCTCTTGGAAATCAAACTTAAACGTCGTAAATAATCTGGAGACTGCAATGGCAATATCTGTGAAACAGGCTGCTGGTGCAAAACCGAAAGATAAAGTCGATTACCTGAATGATGGTAACAACCTTCGGTTGCGCATTCGGCCAAATGGAACGAAAGATTGGGTGGCTCGCTATACCCTAAATCGTAAACAACGTGACTTTCGTATTGGGATGTTAAACCTGGATCCGGTATCAGTAGATACCTTCAATCCAACTATCCACGACCAAGAAATTTGGGATGCTGGTAAAGAAGAGTGTGTGATGGGTCCTGCACAGGCTCGTAAGGCGCACCAGGAATGGGTGATTAAACCTGTTCGTCTCGGTGTGGATCCACGCTCGAGTAAGTTAGTTCGAGCAGCCGAAGAGTCTGGCCGGCAAGCCGAGGCCCAGGCCGAGGCTAATGCAGTGATCGCAAGTGGTAAGCCGTTTAGAGTTGTTGCTGATGAGTGGCTTAAAGATCGTCAAGCTGGTTGGTCCGTAAAGTTTTACAAGGCAAGTAAAGGTCGTGTGAATCTTCATATGAACAATGCATTCGGTGATGTTCCTATTAACATGATCACCAGGCCAATGATTATTAAGTTGCTCAAGAAGTTTCATGGTGTAGATCGTAAGAGTGCCAAGCTCGAAGCTCGAGATAAGGTTCACATGCAGCTCAAGCAGATTTTCGAGATGGCAAAGCTTGAAGATCTGATTAACGATAACCCTGCAGTTTTTGATCGTCGTGCTGCTGGCTTGCAGGAAGCTAAAGCCGGAAGCAATCTAGAAGCTCAGAGTCGTAAGATGTTGGATGAAGATCCCGAAATAGCTTGGGAGATGTTGCCTGAGTTTTGGAATAACCTTCGTCCTGGCACCTGGGCTAGTATGAGTGAAGTGATTGCGATCCAGATCAAGCTGATCATCTTGACGCTGTCGCGTCCAGGTGAGGTTCGGTGTGGTAAGTGGTCAGAGATCGATTTCGATAAAGCTGTTTGGTCGATTCCGAAAGAGCGCATGAAGCAGCGTAGGCCACATGCTATACCGCTGTCAGATCAGGTGGTGATCCTGCTTCGTAGGCTGCAGGAAATCACAGGTGAGTACGAGCACATGTTCCCGAAGATGAAAGGTGGTCGTAACGTCGTGTTTGACGACAGCGCACCATGTAGTGATGCGGGTGCTCGGACAGCAATTAGACGTATGGGTTACCAGGCAGACCTTCACGGTTTTCGCCACATGGCAAGCAGTAAGCTGCACAGCGAAGAGTTTGGTGAAGAAGGTGAAGAGCGAGCAATGTGGGATTCTCTTTGGATCGAGTACGCCCTAAGTCATGTTGATAAAAACAAGATGCGGGGCAAGTACAACAAAGCTAATTATCTGAAGGCCCGTGCTCGGATGTTGCAGTGGTACGCTGATCAGATATGCCCAACCCAACAGCTCGAGCTCGTTTCGAAGTCTGCTTAATCCACTCCTGAACTTCGTCCGACTTCCATACCACAGTATTTGGTAGGAGTCGGACGGAGTCAGGGAATTCCCCTCGTCGCATCAAATAGTAAATCGTAGTCTTCCCAATGCCGGTCATATGTTTCACATCCGGCAACCTCAAGTACCTTACCTCAGTCAAGAAATTCCCCTGCAGCAAATCCCCCACCACCTGGTATTGCAAAGATCAGGTGTCCTTCCTTAGTTCTCTTAGGTCGTGGTAAATCGCGATCATTCCCAACAATTTCAGTTTTCACAACGCACTCGACACCAGCTATTTTTTTTCCCCGAATAAATCCTTCGGTTGTTAGTGTCCACACGGGACCATTGTCATCTTTAGAATGGGATATCGTCATCGAATTCATCATCTTTATTCACCTTTTTGATTGACTCGATATGAGCCGTTTGAAATTTAGCCATTGCCTGTAGGACCCCGTGCTCGGAATCGAGCAGTTCCTCGTCCAGGTGCTGTAGGTCCTTACTCGTAAAGCACATAGGATCTGCAGACCAATCATTCTTGGACGCATTGACGAATGGTTTGTGTGTGTTGTTGGTAACGTAGGTGATCCGGTTGTTTACCGAATCCATCGTTGCTGTTGTTGCCCAGGAGATAAGGCTCGGGATATACAGATGATCACCACAACCTTCTTTCTGTTTCTTAGAGCTGATCAGTTGACTGTGGTACTCACATTTCCAGGCACCCTTACGAACCCTCTTACCTGGCGCACCGGCTTGGTCCTCGAGCAGGGGAGTGCTGTGCGCACAGGTCCTACAGTGGACCTTTGCCATTGCGTTACCGTGACACAGCTCAGAGAAGTTGCACCACTTGCAGATGTAGTAGTCGGCTTTCTTCGAGATCTTAGGCGGAGCTTCTTCAGCCTCGAGGATCCGTCGCGCCTTCTCTCGTAACGCTTTGAACGCGCCAGGATCGAAGTTAGTACGGCAGGTAGTCATGTCCCTACCACCTGGTGTAGTAACGGTCAGGTAGTGACGTTTAAGGCTCGTCAGACCAAGGTATAGCTGACACTGGCTGTAGTAAACGGAGTCCCACAACTCCAGAGCTGCCTTCTCACCATGCTCAGACTTGAGCTTCTTGAGCTTCTTAAACTTGGTAGGGTTGACGGACTTGTGTTCCCACACATGCATGGTTTTGGGCGCAGCCTTCACCCCTGTAATGCATCCGTCTAGGTGTCCGAGGACGTGACCTGAGAAATCCGAGACTTCATATTCCTTGTCGTTTTTATCCCTGGTCTCAAGCTTGATGTACTTCAGCATGCGCAGCCGTTTAGCCATGAGAGCTTCATCATCGAAGCCTGATCCAAAGGTACACAAGGTGCCGGCATTGAAGTACTCGGTCATTGCGTCGCGCCAGCGGTACCAGGACTGACGTTCACAGTCAGCTCCCAGGTTGTTGCACTGAAGGTAGGACCTAGAGCTCGGCGGATTACGCTTAACGATCTCTTGGTTTATATCTTCGAGTGTTTCGTCTACAGCTAGGTTTAGTTCCATCGTCAATCCTTGAAGGTCTCTGCCTGGCCCCATGTCGCCACAACATAGTGTTCCGAGCCAAGGAGTTACCCGTTATTAATGCCAGGCAGAGAACCTATGTTTAAACTGGTGCTAGAAACATATGCAAAATGATTACGATCACTGCGCCGGTAAGGTACGTCCAAGTCCAAAATCTCTTAGCGGAATTAGTCATCGTCCATACCTATCCGTTTTGCATAAAAAGAAAATTGATCGAGATCGACACGAGTACTCACTGCGCATCCTGTTGTAGCCAACAGAACAGCAATTACGAAGAGCACAATAAAGAACGTGATTATTCTTTCCCACGTCACCGGAGCTTTACGTTGCGTAACTTTCATAATCTTCATCTCGGTAATGACCTCATGGTCTTTTCATATTCGTAGTTCATAATTTCAGAGTTAACGCACTGAAGTTCTTCGACCAGTGGCAACACCGTCTTTTCAATAGAGAACTCCAAGCAATACGCCAGGTCTCCATAGACACAATCATCAGGAAGCTTTACCTGGGTCTCCTCGATGCTTTCACAAAGACTCTTCAGCTCCTCGAGGAGATCCTTCATAGCTTTCTCTGCTCGAGGGCCGAGTGTCTTAGGGTCAGTCATCTTCAAAACGATCAGCAATGAATCCGCCAATGCACAACAGGCCAGCCCACACGGTTATGATTGCGAGCCAAGCTATTGCCTCGGCATAGAGATCGGGAGTCATTACGCTCTCTGCCACGGGGGTACCTCGGCAGCAGCTCCGTTGTTCTGAGGTGGTCTCTGTGTTGCCGTTTCAGCACGTCGGTAGCCCTTAACCTTGTTAAACGTGCCGTCAGGCTCCAGTTTTACTTCAAGACTGTGACCTACTAGATCGGCAGAGTCCTTAACGTTTGCCAGGCCACACGCTCGGCCAAGGTTCTCGAGCTCCTTCGTCGCAATCTCTCGAGCTTGTTCGCTCGTGCTGTGTTTAAGGTTGTACCAGTTGTTAACGGTACGACCCTTACCTGTAATGCTAAAGGAGACCTTTAGTGCTTCATCGCCGGCCTGGGTGTACGTGGTTTCTTCTGAATCGACGTTAGCCTGATACCAACCAACTGGTAACGGCTCGTAGTCGGATGTAGATTCTTCGGGTACATCTAGATTTAGTTTCATTTACGCTGCCTTCTTGGTAGTGGATTTCGCACCTGAGACCTTCTTCTCGAGTGCTGCTAGGTTGGGCTTCTCAAACAGATCGAGTAAGCCTGATCTATCTTTCGCTTCGTACTGCTCATCCTTTTGTGTTTGCAACCAGTGCTCGATTGTTCCGTCGTCGTTCTTAAAGACACGAGCTGCGAGTACCAGATCAAAGTAATAGGGCAGGGCAGCAGCTAACTTCTGACCAGGCATACCTGGTTCATAAAGCATGGTGCCGTTTGAATCATCCTTGTTTCGTGCTTGCTTAGCGGTGAACAGGACGTTGGTGTTTGGTAGATCGCGGAAGCCTTTGATCAGACCCTCGATGATGTCGGCCATTTCACCGTAAGCCTGGAGCTTGTTCTTAACCTTCTGACGTTCTTCCGCAAGGCAAAGCTCAGCAAGCTCAGACACTGAGTCCAAGCACACCCACGGTGGTGGTCCTTCCTTCTTCAGGTACTCAAGTACTTCCTGGACATCCTTTACGGAATGAACCTCGACGATCTGCACCGTGTTTGGTGCGTTACGAATCGATAGAAGGCCGGCTTCTGCCGAGATAAGACAAGTAGGCACTCCTGCTGTTGCACACAGCGTCGTCTTGCCTGTTGAAGATGCACCATAGGCAACGGCCTTAATACCTTGTTCCGTTACTGCATCTGCGGGGTTCTTAAATGTTACTGACATGTAGTGTTACCTCTCTTCGTAGTGGCGTTGATTCCGAAAAAACAAATTTCGGGCAAAAAAAATCCACCAGGAAGAGTTACTTCCTGGTGAATTGGATTTGATGTAGTTAGTCGTCAAGTCTTCTCGACTCGAATGCTTTTTTCATTCGATCTCGCATATGCGTTTGCTCCTCAAGCAAGGATGGAGTCAGCCACTGTGCTTTATACGTACACACACCGACCAGTTCAAAGTTCTCGTGAGTGCAGATGATGTCTGCTGAACACTCAGAATTCAGTCTGCGACGAAGAACGAATGATTTAAGTTTCTTGTATGAACCTGCCCGATCACTGGTTGCGAGATGACCATCAATCGGAAAGAAAAACCCTGAAACAAACTCATCATTCTTGTTTCCAATCACGTAATCGCCTGGGATTGGTGAGATGTCATCTGCAATACCCATCAAAGTTCCGTGTGGCATGTCTTCGCCGTGGTCCTCAATGATCATTTGGATAGCGTATTTTGGAATTCCAGGCACGTCCTCATTCCAAAAAGCCACACTCATGCCGATTCTTTCGCCTGAACTTTGCGCGTTGGCCTTGATGATTTCACCAACGTACTCTTTCCCTTGTTCGATCTCAGCCGTTGAGACCGCCGGCAAGAAGCGATCAATCAAAGGCATGTTGACACCTTCATGTTTGGCCTGTCGTTGAAACTGGACTACGTTTTCATCACTCGAATGCGGTTTCAGGTAACTACTGGTTTCACCCGTGATCAAATATTCGACAGAGGTGCCGAGGTGATGAGCTAGAAGCGGTAAACGCTTGAGAGAAATAGTGCCGTCTTTTTTCCAATCTGAAACTGTTCGCTCTCCCACTTCCATCAAAACGGATAATTCACGGTTACTGGTTCCGGTGTCTTCCATCGCTTGTGCGATTCGGTCACCCATAAGTGTTGTAGCCTGTAGCAACTCTTCCTTTTCCTGTCGTGATAAAGCGTTTTGTGCTGCCATTAATTCATTCCTCGCAGATTCATAAGTGCGCGAAGTATGAAGCTGACCCCTCTCTCTTGTCTCTCCTGACCTCTTCGGTGGCATAACCTTCACTCCCTGTGGTGTCACTACTTATAAATAGTTGCAGTGTGAGCATTCTCTTCCTACAATCACCCTAATGTCAACTAATTCTATACATCTGACGGAAGCGATAGCATACCTAGGTGGAATTTCCAGCACTGCCAGACACTTAGGAGTCTCTCGCCAAGTGGTTTTTAACTGGACTAAAAGAGGTATTCCTGCCGATAAGGTGCTAATTCTATGCGACAAGGTGGCTCATAAGGTGAGTCCAGCGGAGTTAAGACCTGACGTGTTCGCTCTAAAACATCACGCCGGTCAGGAGCGTTAATCCTGATATTTCATCCTCCTCCTAAATTAGCCCCCCGCAAGGGGGGCTCTTTTTAGCGAATTCAAAAAACTTACTAATGCAATTAGAAAAACTACTCAGTCGATTAGACAAAGTCTCTGGCAGTAACGGACGTTACAAAGCACGGTGTCCTGCTCACGATGACCGTGGTCCGTCACTCGCAATTACAGAAGGTGATGAGGGTCGGCTGCTTGTGCATTGCTTTGCGGGTTGCGATGTACACCAGGTAGTGAGTGCTGTTGGTCTCGAGTTAACGGATCTCTTTCCGCCTGACTCGGTTATGGACAGCATGCGACAACAGCGCAAGCCAAGAAAGAACTACCGAGCAATCGTTGAAAGAGCTCGACCGGCTGCGACGTTGTTTGCTGTCTATGCCTCGGACATTGATAAGAATTGGGATGAGCTCGCGCCGGTACTCAAACTCGATGATCGTGATCGTGCAATCTTTCAAGGTTGCTTGTGGGATCTTAGAGTGCTCCTCGATGGGTGAGCTTGAGCGACACGCTGCCTACCTAGAAGACTACTTCGAGTCTAAGGTTACTGCTGCAGCTCCCAGGATCAAGCTAAAGGATTGGGGTATCGATGCCTACGATGGATGGGCGGATCCCATCGAGTGGCTCATCGAGCCCATTATCCCCAGGTACACCAGCGGGATCCTGGCTGCATCAGGCGGACTAGGTAAAAGCTATTTGTGCCTGGATGCCTGTGTACGCATCGCTGCGGGTCCTGGCCTGGTCCATCAGCGAGCTATGGGTGGTTCTATCACCAGGCGCGGTAAGACGGTGATGATCACAGCGGAAGATTCACGGGCTGCTATCCATCGCCGGCTCAACCAGATCATTAATCCTGATGAGCACCACAAACTCAAGGATCATTTCTTTATGGTTCCGTTACCGGATGCCGGTGGTACCCAGGCGTATCTCGAGTGCGTGGGTGGTCAGTACCGTATGACTGCAGCCTGGGAAGACATGTGTAGCGAGATCATCAAGATCGAGCCCGAGCTGGTCGTCATAGATCCGCTCCAGGCGGTCATGCAAGCGGATGCTAACGATCCTGCAGCGGGGCAAGCCTGGTGGAGCAATATGTCTCAGCTCAGCGCAGAGGCCAAGACAGCAAGCCTGACGACCCATCATATGCGCAAAGATGGTGCTATCGACGGAATTGCTAGTGCTAGAGCTGCGATACGGGGCTCGAGCTCACTGACAGACGGCTGTCGTCTAGCTATGGCGTTATGGCCGGCTGGCACAGATGAACGTCTCGCTGCAGAGGCAGCACTGAAGGATCCACTGGGTGCTCTAGGGCTTATCTGCGGGGCGGTTGTAAAGAGTAACGAGTACGGTATGGGCGATGTGGCTACCTACCTTCGAGATCCTGTCAGTGGGCTCCTGTTGGACGCTACGGAGCTTCTGAAAGAAGCTCTCGAGCAAGCCAGTACGCTCGGCCAGGATGCGCTCGAGGAGACAGTTACTGAGGCGAATAGACGCTGGGCTGCGGAGCAGCCGTTCTCTAAAGCTCCCCAATCAGAGAGATGGTTGGGTGCTTGGTTGATGGGTCAGTTTGGTTGCACCAGGGCGGTTGCAATGGCTCATGTGAAGGAATGGATACTGCGTGGATATCTCGTTCAGGAGTGGCACAAACCACTGCGCAGCAACGGACTCAGAGGGAACTGAGACCATGCAAAGACCGTGTAAAGACCATGTAAGCCCACCCCTCGGTGTGGTGTTGGCAGTATGGTCTCTCATTAGAGAGAGAGACCATGCACTGCCACCATTCACCACCTCCAGACCGACCGTGCAGAGACCATGAATTACTACGCACGAAATTGGAGTCAGGGTAAGTGGGCGAATGCCTCAGATCGTGAAGCTGAAGACATGGTCAAGCGCAGCGTAGAAGCTGCCTGGGGCTGTAAGCTGCACAAGTATGCTGACTTCGATCCCGTGGACTTCTGGGCAGAAGCCTCGGATAGGACTGCAGCGTTCATTGAGGTGAAGTCCAGATCCGTTAAGTCCACGACCTATCCGACTGTGTTCTTGAATATGCGCAAGTGGTCCAAATTGTTGGATATGGCTGTCTGTACTGCCGTTCCTGCGTATTTCTTTATCGTCTACCAGGATTGCATTAAGTACATCAATGTCGAGCTGGTAGACGCTCGTAATCATGGTATCGGTGGTACTCGCCACAGGGTCAAGTCTGAGAATGATATTGAGCCCGTTGTCTTAATCCCTATCAAGGAGATGGAAACACTTGATAAATGCCTCGCGGATTAAAGTGGATCGAAGGTGATGTCTTCGGAAAGCTCACCGTGTGGCAGCACGTTGGCAGTGGTCCTCGTGGTGCCATGTGGCACTGCCAATGCGAGTGCGGAAATCTACGTGTAGTCACGGGTTCTGACCTACGGTCAGGAGCTGTCAAGAGCTGTGGTCATTGTTACGAGACGACCGAGAAGCTCGTTGGCACCATCCAGGAGCTCCAGGCACCGTGTGATCGTAATTGCCACTTCCGTGGTCAATGCATGCAGGAAAAGCTCGCATGTTATCCCTTCAGTATTTGGGTCAATTCCGGTCAATCACGTTCCCCTGATCCCGAGTCATATCCACCCAACCGAGCGATCTACAACAGGATATTTAAAGATGACGATAAACAGTCGGAATAAGGGCAGAGCTGCTGAGCAGGAGATCTGTCGCATTCTTAAAGATGAGCTGCGTATCGAGGTGAGGCGCAACTGGATGGCACAGAACGCACAAGCTGGGAACTGTGACATCACTGACGTGCCTGGCTGGGCAATTGAGATCAAGAGACATAAGACATTAGCTCGTTGGAATGATTGGTGGATACAGGCTTGTGCTCAAGCACTGCAGATGCAACGCAAGCCTGTACTGCTAATGAGAGCTGATCGTCAGCCCTGGTACGCAATGATGAGCCTGTATCACTTACAACCAGAGATGCATGATCATCATCCATGTTGGATGTCGCTCGATTCCTGGTGCAAGCTAGTGAGGTTAGAGCTCGATGCCTCTTAATCTCGAGCATTTCAAAATGCTGAATGCCAAGGCTTCGAGCTTGGAGCGTGGTACTGGTGGTGTGCCGGAGATCACATTTCAAGAGGTTGCTGATCTATTGGCTCGAGTTGACTACAAAGTCTCAGTCTATGGTCGTTATGTTTATGCTAAGCAGCGAGACATGTGGGGTACATTGGTCAAGCTCGTGGTCGATGAGATCACACCAGAGGATCTCGAGGAGCCAACACCAGATTATTACTATCAAGTCGCTGAGCTCGGCATTCGCACGACTGACGCTGACTATGTATTGACAAACTCGCAGAAGGCATTCGCTATTGGTGTGTCTTGGTGGACCAGGAAACATGAAAACCTATATCGAAAAGCTCAATCAATCCTCGATGAATGGGATTACGAGCTCAGATTGAGCGTGAAACGATGGAATGAGGATCATCCAGCTTGGTTGACAGACCCATAATGTTGAGCGTAGAACGTATATTCTGGGCGCAGCTCCCACCCTGAAAACAATATAGATCGCACTCACACGTTCGTGCGATCTTTGGCTGCTGTTTTGGCTCGAATTCCCCACCGCTGTGGTCCTGGATTGGTTGATTAGGGTCCTGATCGCATAAAACATAGATAAATCAATGACTTAGGTGCCGATCGGTACCTGAGTTCGGACCCGATCCTGGCCGGCATGGGCCGGAGCTCCACTTTTGGCCGAAAAACGGCGGAAATCGGGGCGGACCCCCCCACCCCCTTTTATTTTTTTGAAAACGTAAACGATATTGTCTGTGCAAATTCGGGGGGAAAAATAGCAATATTAGGAAAAACTGATTGACCGAATCGGTCAGTTTCTAACCGAATTCGGCCAACGTAGGAACAATTTATGTCTGATCGAGAGTTAAACCCCCGCCAGGAGCGATTTATTGAGTTTTTCGTGGCTACCGGCAATGCAACACAGTCTGCAATTAAGGCCGGCTATAGCGAAAAGGCTGCGCATGCCCGTGGGCATGAGCTCAAAAACCGCTACCAGGCTGAGATTGAGAAAAAAACCAGGGCAGCAATACGTTCCCTGGTGCCTGGAGCTCTCGCTCAACTCAAAAGCCTCGCTCTCGAAGGCGAGTCGGAAGCCGTTAGATTTCAGGCCACCAGGGACATCCTAGATAGGGCCGGCTTCAAACCGAAGGATGTAGTCGAGACCGTCACGGTAGAAAAATCCACCGACGAGCTGCGAGCTGAGCTCGAGCAGCTCCGGTCTGGTGTAGACGGAGATAGCGATGAAGAAGTGATGCCCGCGCAATTGAACTAATGCCAAAGCGTAGACGACCTGGGCAGCGGAGACGACAACCTAACTGGATGGCCCGAGCTCTCGATCCATCAACTCCAACGCTGAATAACCAAACAGTGCGAACAGCGAGCACTGAATACCAGGGTAAAGAGATTCTGTATCCCACGATCAGAATGGGAGCAGACGGAAAGCTGAAAAAATTAAGTGAAGCAGATGCATATTGGTCAGCTTTAAAGAATAGGGACTATTTCACGTTTAATACACCGGATGAGGCCACCGCATTTTCAAAACGTCTAAGCAACTTAATTAGACGCTCTCGAGGGATGTAATGGCACTGGCACAGGTCCAGGAGTTAGATCGTCACGCATTAAGTCGTGAGATCGATCTCATCAAACAGATTAAAGAGCGAGAGCGATACAACGCAATCGAGCTTTATGATCCGTACCCGTTCCAGCTACGGTTTCACGAGACCAGTAAAGACGCTTCGCAGCGGGTCTTGTGTGCCGGCAACAGGGTAGGCAAGACAAAATCGGGTGCCAGTGAGACGTGCTTTCACCTTACGGGCTTATATCCGCCCTGGTGGAAGTTTAGAAAATACAAGGATCCGATAGTCGCATGGGTAGGTGGAGTCTCAACAGAAACCTGTCGAGACATCGCGCAAGCTGAGCTCCTGGGCCGACCAGGAGATCCCGAAGCACTCGGTACTGGCGCGATACCGAGAAGCTGCATCATCGAGACGCAGCGAAAACCTGGTGTCCCGAATGCGGTAGCAATGGCGATCATCAGGCATGTGTCTGGTGGTAACAGTTACGTCTACTTCAAAGCTTTTAACCAAGGGAATGAGCCCTGGATGGGTTCTGCGGTCGATGTGGTGTGGCTCGATGAGGAACC
>VTLG01004061.1_pt1 | contig 42556 bp, 64 predicted proteins | sample 4694571 | NCBI WGS metagenome assembly VTLG01 (sample SAMN12604809, study PRJNA352737) | marine metagenome | biome: ENVO:00000447; feature: ENVO:00000209|ENVO:00000569|ENVO:01000036; material: ENVO:00002151; isolation source: viral sequences binned using virsorter ...
GTTACATCGTATAGAAATGACCAAGGTCAACCTAATTTTGCGGGAAGACACGCCCGTGGTTCAAAGGCTTCTCCAGCGATTGTTCAGGATGGAGACACTTTGTGGCAAGCTCAAGGATATGGTTATGACGGAGATGGGGATTTTAATTCATTTGCTGGCGGTATTCAAATACAGGTAGATGGTACACCCGGAGCGAATGATATGCCGGGTAGGATTAGATTCCTGACCACTCAGGATGGTCAAGCTAGTTGGACTGAAAGAATGAGAATTGATTCTTCAGGCAGAGTGGGTATTGGCACAGATTCTCCAGACAGTATTTTAAATTTAGAATCTACGACTGATACAATATTAAACATTGATACTTATAATGCATCTGCATCAACCTTTCCACAGTTAGTATTTAGAAGGTCTGATAGTGGGACTGCTGGTACAATATCAGCAACAGAAAGCGGTGATTATTTAGGTGCAATATTCTTCCGTGGTGGAGATAGTGGAAATAATTTCGATAATGGAGCTTATATAAGGGCGATACAAAATGGTTCAGCAGGTACATATGTCCCAACGAAATTAGAAATTGCTACATACTCAGGAAGTGCCGCTGTAACAAATATAGTCCTTGATGCTAACTCCCGAATCTCACTATCTAATAATGATAGTGGTACACAGAATACAGTCTTCGGGCATTCCGCAGGTTTGAACATAGATGCAGGTACAAATTATAATACTTTTATAGGTTATGTTTCTGCTGGTGGTGCAACCTTAGATGATGCTACTAATAATACAGCCGTTGGATATGCAACCTTAAATGCATTGACTCAAGGTGATAACAATGTAGCAGTCGGCACAAATGCCTTGCTATCTCTTAATACAGGAACTAACAATGTGGCGATTGGAAATTTAAGTGGAGATGCTATGACATCATCGTCCAACTGTGTTCTTGTAGGTAAAAATACAGGTGGAGCAATTAACTCAACAGATTCTGATGGAACAGTTGCAGTAGGACATTCTGCCCTTACATCATTGACAGATGGGGCTATGAACACAGCAGTTGGCTATCAGGCACTTGATGCGGTCACGACAGGAAATCACAATACAGCAGTAGGTTATTTAGCAGGCTCTACAGTCGGAACAGATAGAACTGGTACAACCGCAATAGGCTCAAAAGCATTACATCAAAACAATCCAGCCGCAACAACAGATTATTCAGTTGCAATCGGAGCAGAAGCTGGTGAAAACCAAACATCAGGCTATCAAAATACTTTTTTGGGTGGTAATACGAATGGTAATGATGCAACCGCTATAAATCAAACATGCGTAGGTTACGCCGCAACAGGACAAGCAGACAACTCAGTAACACTTGGTAATGCAGATGTAACTGCTGTTTATATGGCACAAGATAGTGGTGCTACAGTTTACGGAGGATCTGCGGCATTCGGAACTACATCTCCTACGGCTATGCTTGAAGCAACAAATGTGACCATTAATTCTGATGATTATACCGAAACTGATAATTTTCTTGGTATTCGTGGATTGTTTAAATATACAGGAGCTTCAAGTAAAGAGTTTGGAAATGATGATGATTTATACGGAGCTCTCATTCAGATAGAATTTGACGATGGTATAGGTAGTGGTGCATTTCGGAATTTAATTGGAATAAATGGTCAGGCTTCAGCGACTGATTGTGCTGATTCTGGAGATGTTATAGGTGGGCAATTTACAGGTAATGCTGAACACGCAGATGCTGATATACAGAATCTCTATGGAGCTAAAATTACAGCGAATGTTGATGGTGGTACAATAGATGCTAATGTATTTGGACTTACAGTAGATGTAGACGTTGATGGCGGTACGTTAAGTGATAGAATACAGGGAGATTATCTTACCGTTAATACTACTCAAACCCCAGCGGCTGGAATTAGAGCAAGACAAATCAGTCTGGGTGGTGCTGGAGTTCACGCATCTACTGATATATTTTGGTATCTATATGATACTCAAAATAGTGATGTAGTTGCTCAAGTTACTGCACTTGCTGGTGTTGCCACTTTTGATAGTGGTGATTTTTCAGGTGCTCCCGATTATGCGGAGTATTTTGAAAGTAAAGATGGTAAATCAATAGCAATAGGTTCTACAGTTAAACTTGATGGTGATAAGATTGTAGCCTGTTCTGATGGAGATACTCCGATTGGAGTTATTAGACCTAAATCATCATCTGCTGTTGTTGCTAATTGTGCGACTACTCGTTATCAGGGTAAATATCTTAAAACCGACTATGATGAAATAATCTTAGAAGATTATAAAATTAAAGAATGGACTGAAGAGATTACATTTGAAGAGTATATTAAACGAGATAAAGATGAAACTGGTGGAGTTTTAGGTGGTACAGTTAAAGATTTAAAGGTTCAAGGAAGTGATGCTGTTAAAGCAAAAGATGCTGTACTTGATGAGGATGGAAAAGAAATAGAGCCAGCAGTAAAAGCAGTGGATGCTGTTCCAAATAAATATTATCGTAAACATTCTTACCATAGCGATAGACTGCCATCTGGTGTTAAAGCTCCGAGTGATGCAGTAGAATTAACTCCAGCACATCAACGTAAAAAATTGAATCCAGATTATGACCCAAGTAAGGTTTATAAAAATCGTAAAGAAAGAGATGAATGGTGCTTAGTTGGTTTACTTGGCCAGATACCAATAACTAAAGGTCAGCCAACGGGTTCATGGATTAAGATGAAAGATGTTTCTGATACTGTAGAAATGTATTTCGTAAAATAATTAACTAACAAGGAGTCAATAATGGCTAAAGAACAAAAAGAAAAGCCAGTCTTGAATCTTGATGGAGAAGAATACATCATCGAGGATATGACTGATTCACAAAAAGAACTTGCAGGTCAGGTTGCATTAAATCAAGACCATGTAAGGGATGTACAAAACAAGCTGAATACAAATGCTTTCATGCGACAACAATTAGTTGAGTGTGAAAAGGTATTTGTAGAGAAGTTTCAAAAAGGTTTAGCGGAGCTTAAAAAAGCCCTAGAACCTGAAGAGGTAGAAGCAGAAGCATGATCGTAAGAAGGTGTAGTCAAGGTCATCGAGTAAGACTCCATAGAAATACAACCCCCGGTGCAACCCGTGTAAAGACATATCCAGATGGAACTAAAGAGACCTTGGTCTACCCTTCGTCATATACATATTTTGTGGAAGTGGATGGTGAGGTAGAAAAAAGAAGCAATAACTTTAAGACGATCGAGGAGTTCTACGTATCTGAGTGTGCAAAGAAACATGGTGATGGGCATGGAAGACTGATTGTTGGAACCCATCATCTGATAAATGGTGTCGCTACCTCTCAATCGGATTATCCTACTGACTCTAATACTAAGGCACAAATAAAGGATTTTTATGATAAGCGTGGAATCTGGTATGGTTCTAGCGAAACTAAATCGGAATTATTATCAAGGATAGTTCCTCAATTAAAAGATGCTAAGGAAGTATCTAAACACTTAAAGGTATAATATGAAAACATTAATAACAGCAATGATGGTGTGTACACTATCAGCAGATGTTGATAGCGTGAATATAACATCTCCGGAGTGCGTAATTGAAAACCACCCAACTTATGTTGCCGATGCAGACGTAAAGAAGAAAAAGAAGAAGGGTAAGAAATTATCTCAAAAAGGTAAAAAGAAGAAGAAAGGCTTTTTCTCAAAGGTCTTTGGTTCTAAATAATGAATAATCCTATTGCAAAGTTAGTTGCTTGGCAGGTAAGGACTGGTCAGTTAGACATCTGGACATCATATCATATAGCCGCTGGTGCATTTCTATGTAAGATCTTTCAATGGTTGAATTGGAGTGATTTTTGGTGTGTGTTTGGTGTGTTTATTGTGGGTGTTCTTTGGGAGGTCTTTGAGTGGCTCGTTGAGGGCGATGAAGAGACCTATGGTTCAAAGGAAAAATGGGCTTACAACACTGGATCAGACCTTATAGTTGAGACGGCTATGGCATGGTGGATGGTAATATAGGAGTCTAAAATGCCAAAAGGTTTATATAAATATACTGCTTCTGAAGCGCTCTCTTTAGCGATAGGGCAAAATGGATTTGATGTTATTGCAGAGCATGATACAAATACGTCCACCCCTGACACTGGGGCTTGGGTAGCGATACAAGCACTAGGTAAGGGTGGTGGAGATGCCGCTGTTGAGTATTTAAAATTAAAGGTCACATCTAATATTGGCGACAGCATTTCAAGCTGGTTCTATATGGTTCCGGGTGAGATACTATATGGTAGTTTTAGCTCTATTATTAATCATACCGATTCTAATGCAACATGCATCGCTTACAGAGGATAAGAAGAACTGAAAGGATCAAAAATAAGATCCGAACAATGAAACAACCCAAAGATCAAAGCGTTTTTCAAAAGGTAAAGGGTTGGTTCTTGTCAAAGTTTTGGGGTTCTAAATGAGCCGTATTATTAAAAAAATAGATTATAGGGGGGGTGGAGTTGTTAGTACGAGTTATAACATTCCTGTTCATTATAGCTATTGTTCTTAGCTTTACGGGCTGTGATTCTGGTTGGTCTGTTTGTGGCTGGGAGGTGAAGTGAGTGAAAAGCCTGATACCGCCAGAAGTTATCGTGCTACCGTTCTTGATGATAACGCCATTGTTAGCATTAACCTTAAATGGCTTGGTCAAATTGCAGTTCTTATTGGAATGCTGGTCTATGGTTATTGGCAAATTGAAACTCGCATTAAGAACCTTGAGAGAAATTTTGATGAGGCCAATACAACTATTACAGAGTTGGTACAAAAACATATTGTAGAAGAGCAACAGAGGTATGATGAAATGGAAGAGGAATTAAAGTGGTACCAGAAACTAAGTAAAAAGAAGAAGAAATAAAATGGATTTTATGGCAGTATATGGCGAAGCTGGAATGATAGGCGTAGTGGGGGCTATGTTTGTTTACCTTGTTGTTTCTCTGTCTAATAAGTCAGCACAACAACAGGAGACACTAGAAAATTTAAAGGTTGAGAACAAAGGTCAGTCTGAAACATTAGAGAATATGGAAGGAATGGTCATTAAGCTGATCAATAGATGGAATCAATCTGATGATAAGCTAGATAGAAAATTTGATGCGATAACTAAAGAGATAAATGATCTGGATAATCAAGTATCAGAATTAAAAGGCTCTATGAGCAGGATAAATGGGCGGCATTAAGTTAGATGCAAAGTTTATTTTTAATATTATTAGCGTACTTGGAGCAGTCGCTTGGGGCTGGTACCAAATGGAATTAAGAGTGCAAGCTTTAGAAATGAAGATAGAGCACAATGAAAAAATGGCTAAATTAAGAGATGAGATAATGGAAATAAAAGGCAGATAATATGCAGTTTGACCCAGTGGATAAATACAGATTAGACATTAAAGAGCGACTGACCAGAATAGAGACCATACTTCATAGAGAGTTGCCTGATATAAGAGAACAGCTTAAACTTTCCAACGGTAGAACAAGGTCATTAGAGAACTGGCGTAATTATATTGTTGGTGGCATGGCGTTAATTACTTTTTTATTTACAATCATAACATAAGGAAATATCATGGATATTAAATCAATGCTGGTCAAGCTGGCCGAAGAACAAGCTGAAAAAATGCAAGAAGAGGCTGTAAAACATTTAGGTTCTGAAGAGATGACAGAAAAGATCGCAAGTGCGATCAATAAAAGAATTGACATTCCATTTGTATCTGAGGATAAAGAACAGATCTTTTTTGAAAAGATAGTTGATGTTGTCACAGATATACTAGAAGGCGTATTTAAAGGTAAGTAGTGCCTAAACAGCTTTACAAGCTCAATGACTTTAGTGGTGGTTTGAACACCGTGAAGGATGGTGCTGACATAGCCGATAATGAGGTTCAGACAGCACAGAATGTAATGTTCAATATCTATGGTGGTATTCAACCTGCTTATTCCCTAACTCAAACTGCAAATAAGGTCACTGCATATAACGCTGACGAAATAACAGACGTAGAGCCGGGGTATGGCTTAGGATACTTTGAAACTGACCGAGCTAGAGATGCTGTAACAGTTTCTCAAACCAGTTCCATTACAGGGGATGACGACAATGAAGGTTCTGCAACTGGCTTTATAGCAAGGGTCAATGGTGGACTGATGGTAGAGTTAGAATATAGGATTAGTGGTACTCAACAAAACCTAATATCTTCTTTTCCGATAGGGACTTCGGTATTATTGACCTCTTCTTCGTTTGGTGCGGATGGTTTAAATCCATCCGGTCAAGGGATATATCGTGTTGTTGATGCAAATGGGAATAACTTAATTTTTGATAGAGTAATAAATGCTGTCCCAGACAATCCCCCTCAAGACTTTTGGGCGGCCACTCTAAAGGGTGCGTCTTTAGGGGATTCTCTTATTCTTGTAGCTAACCCTGCCGCTCACGACATCGATGTATTTTCAACGAGTGCTAATAATTATACACATAACACTATCGCATTGAGGTCTTCCGCAACAGATACAGCCTCTCAGGTTAGGTATTATAAAGTTGAGGACTCTATACGTTGTTGCGATACGGCGGATAAGAATGATTGTAAGATCCAATGGTATGGATGGGTGCAGAGAAGGCATTTTGCAGGTGCGACTTCTTCTACCGATGATAATGCTTATATGGGGTACTATGCAAATGACAATACCCTTGCGCCACCTACAGAAGATGATCTAGCAACATCTACAGGAACTACCGGTGCGGTATCTGCTTATCCCGCAGGTGCTGGGACGGGCTTTGAGATAGCGATAGCTACAGAAACAGACGTAGATGGTTTAATAGAAGCTGGTACGTACGAACTAGCATCTACTTTTATCTACGATGGAAATCAAGAGTCTTTGCCGTTTACATATACGAACACTCACACCGTTTCAGAGGATAACGAGTTTAAGGCGTTATCTATTAATATAGGTGCGAAAGGCCCATACGATGAAAGAATCTCTGGTGGTAGGATATATATACGCAAGCAAGGCGATGATTCTGAATACACTATGCTTTTAGATATAGACCTTACAAAAGGGGCAAGAACGAAACTTTCAGATGACTACACTGTGTGGTTTGATAATGGAGCTACCGTTGCTTCGACATATAACTGCCCCACCGCAACAGCATCTGCAAATTTTAGCGTAACAGAGCTAGGGTTTATTACCTATGAGGTTATCAATGGATTTAGTTCTAGTATTTTTAGTAATGCTTTAGGAGATCAGGGTGAACATTGGAAAGATTCTGTCGTAGCTAATAACAGGGTGTTTGTATGTAATATTACTATGAAAGATGAAGAGACAGGCTCTACTAAGGCTGAGTCTACTTTGAAAGCGTACCCAGACAGAATCATGTACTCTATGCCTAACAGATACGACACATTTCCATCTCATAATTTTATAGAAGCGGCAAAGGGTGATGCTGATGTATATATTGCGATAGAGGCTTATGCTGATAGATTATTTGCCTATAAAAAATACAGTGTGGACATTATCAATATTGCAGGAGATGATCGTAATTGGTTCTTAGAGGAAAGTAGACAATATCAAGGTGTTGCACACCCAGAAGCTGTTAAGAGAACTCAATACGGAATTTTATGGGCAAATGAACAAGGCCTGTTCTTATACAATGGGTCTAACATAACCAACCTAAAAGATAAAAAGATAGACGATACTACTTGGGCGGCTCATATAACTTCAAGCTCTTCTATTGTATACGACCAGCAACAGTCAATGGCTTTTATTATAAGCAACATGAGTAGTAATGGTGATGCATATATGTGCGACCTAAAGAAAGGGAACTTTACCTTTATTAAAGATTTTGTACTGGACACGAATGATGGTATCACAAACTCTGTTGACGCAGAAACAGAAAGGACATATATTGCTCACGATACAGGCTCTTCTGTTGATATTTATCAGGTTTTACGTTCTGTTGTTGCGGCAACTAACACAAAATTCAAGACCAAAGCAATAGATTTTGGTAGCCCTGCGCAGGTAAAAAAGATATATGCTGTACATATAACGTACAAATCAGACGTTGCCCTTACTAATTTATTTACAATAGTAGAAGATGATGGTACGTCAACAGCTTTAGCTGGGACTATATCCTCATCTGCAAGTAATTGGGCAAAGGTAACGATAGCACCGTCATCACCAATAGTTTGCAATAAAGCATCGTTAAAACTTGATACATCGTCAACCTCTGCAAAGGTATACATTAATGATATATCGATAGAATATAGAACGCTATATAGAAAAGGCACATAGTGGATAGGTTCAGTCGTTCTATTGCTAATAAAAAGCAAGACAAGATACGAGTGGTCAGTACACAACCATCTGTCCAGTCTATGAGAGAAGGTGAAGAGGTGTTGTTCTTTGATCGTAGGGGAGTGCTTTTGAGGTACAGAAAAGAACGAGGGATGTTATGGCGTTCTGACATGAGTAAGAATAGCGATAGTATCATTGAGGGTAGGTCTAGCTCTTCTCGACTTGAGTATCGGTCTAGTTTTGTAGATTACCGTGCTTTTACTCATAACTTTACCGATGATCTTCCGGATACAAAAATATACGTTCCTTGGGTTGGCCCATCAGAACAAACAGCTTTATTAGAACCTCGAAGTAGTTACCTGACTCCGTTTAATATGGTGTGTCATAAAATATATTTTAGAACACCTGCAATGGATACAGCCGCAACTGATATCGTTTTTGGAATAGAGAAAATAGATAGTGGAGACACGACTAGAGATGGAGTTTGTACTTTTGACGCTACGGCATCTTGGAGTGACAATACCAATTTTGTTATCAATCAATCTGACTGGAGTGCTACGCCCACAGTGGGAGCTGGAGACTTAATAGGGATAACAATAGAGGCAGACAATACAAATATCGTTACAAGTGAGAAGCATTTTTTTATGACATCTGTTTGGAAGGTAATTGTAAAAATATAATATTTATATTGTGATAAAAGTTTTATTAAATTCAAAGGAATTATAATATGGTCAAATACTCCTCTCCAGCAAAAGAACACACGGTCAAGACATCTGGGCCTAAGCCATATAATTACAATGTGGGTAGGGCTGGTTCTTTATTGACCATGATGCAATCTGGAGGTGGTTTTGGACAACCACAGCCTTTTGGTAAACCAAGAACTCCGGGATCAGCTCTACTGGCAAGAGCTTTACAAAAACAAGACGACCTTGGGTTGTTAGAAGATTATCAAAGAGAAGAAGCTGAAAGGCAGAAGAGAGGTGGTTTTTGGAGCTCTGCGTTAGGAACAATAGGTGGTTTAGCGGGAGCCGCAATAGGTGGCCCTGCTGGTGCGGCGATAGGTACAAGCATTGGTTCTGGAGTAGGGGACTGGGCTGGTGCTGGAAAGGCAAAGAAATATGATAAAAGTGGTACTGTATATGCACAAGAATCTTTTGAAGACATAGAAGAAGCGAGTAAGGATTATAGTGAAGGTGCATTAGGCCGTTCATTAATGGCAGGTGCAAAAGCTGGGCTTACAGCAGGACTTACTCCCGGTGGTGGTATGTATGGAACATATAATCCATTAAGGGGTGAAACATCTGCTAGGATATCAGGTAGATTAGCTGGTCTCTTTAACCCAGACGCTGTTACCCCACAGTATATGTCTGGATGGGGCAATATTAAGAAGGCTATTTCCGGTCAGGGTATTACTGGTTTTGGGGGACAACAAGGCTTATTTGGTTTTTCTGATCCTCTTTTTAATATTTCTACAAACGCACCTGTCAAAGTTCAAGACGGCGGTCTGATCGGCATGCAGAATGGCGGGCCAATGACACCAGAGAGTATTTTGCTAGGTCAGGGTCTGACCGCTACCCCTGAACAGTTAGCGTTGTTTGAGTCCTTTGATCCTTTTGGGATCCAGAAAGCAACACAGCAAATAGGGCAATCTGTGACAGGTGCAACTGGTGGACAGGGCGTGGCTAGTGTAGATTCTAGTTTTGGTCGTTCACAGCGATCTTTATTAGATATGCTTCAAGCAGGGCAAGAGCAGTTGCAAGACACTATCACAACAGAGCAAAAAGCTTTTGAGTCAAAGACATTAGGCACTGCCGCAGATATTGTTTCTGGTGGTGGTAGGTTTGGTACAGTGTACAACCCACCCCCATCTGTTCCTGAATTACCAACAAGCAATCAAGGCTCTGTGACCTACAATGGACAGACCTATGTTTGGTCTGAGGAAGAAGGGGGGTACGTTTTAGAATAATGGCTAACGGAGTAAGAACAATATACAGTCCAAGACAGCGTATGGCTCCCGGTCAATACGAAACTCCTTTTCGTGATTTTCTTGAAAAGCTCCCTGATTATGTAAATCAATTTCAACGGAATCAATTAGTTCTTGGACAACAACAACTTGAAAAGCGTAAATATGAGGATGCAAGGAAACAGGAGGCATACAGGAATGAAGTAACGCTAATAAACTTGCTTCCTGAATCTGCACGGGCTAAAGCGATGATTGGTTCAGAGAATAAAGATATTCAAGAAGCCGGCACGGCAGTTGAAGAAGAGTCCAATGCTTTTGATGCAATGTTGAACCCATTAGAGGTTTCTGAGACTGACAGCGAACAATTAGAGTATTATAACAATTTACTTAACAATCCTAGTGTTAGAAATAACCAAGCTAGAATAGACCAAGTAAAGACAAAGATAAAATCTATTAATAATAAACTATTACGATCCCAAGTTAAAGAGTGGCATAATGCAAATAAAGACAACCCTAATGCAAAGATCATTCTACAACAATCTCAATACGACCCATCTGGTGCTATAAAAAACATTACCACATTAAAAGACCCTAAGAAAAGAGAGATCATTGCAGATGCAAGTGGCTATAAACGCTATTCAGATACGGGAGAAAGGGTGTTTCCTGATGTTGTAAAACAACCACCTCTTACTGCGGTTATTCGGGGATTAACATCTGCTTTATCTACGATAGATAGGGAGTTGATGGTTTATAGATCAAGTATGAGTTCTGAAGAGGTTATGGAAAAAGAGAGTGAAAGGAATGCGCTTATAGACAAAATTAAAGAGTTGACCTTAGATAATAAAAACAGGACTCTAACAATACCTCCACCCGGCACCGCTACAGCAGAGTCCACAAAAATAAAAATACCCGGCTTTTAATTAATGTATGCCAAAGGAGTCTTTACAGTCATTATATAATACAGTGTCGGAGCAATACGACATTGGAACCTATGATTCTTTTAGTGGTAAAATGCAAGATCCTAAAAAGCGTAGGGTCTTTTACGATTCTCTTGCAGATCAATATGAACTCCCAGACTATGAAACATTTGAATTAAAAGTTTCCTCTCCAGAGCCATTTATAAATGCAGATGATATTTTTCCCGATGAAGAAGTTGCTGTTACAGATTCATCGTTTGTAAAAAGTATTTACGAGTCTGTCAAACAGCAAGAAAATAGCGTAGCTAAAAACAATCCCTACGGTGTGAATATGCCTAGGAAAAAAAGCAACGCTGAAAAGATATTTAATTTAGGTGGAAGTCTTATGGCTGGAAGCCAGACTCTATTAGAGTTTGAAGACATGGATAGCGGAGTTAAAGCTGGAGAAGAAATTATTGACAACATACTTCAAGTTTCAGATAATGACCCTGCTACCTTTTATTCTAATTACTCAGGGCTAGATAAAGACAGCCCTGAAGTTCGTTCTTTCGTAGAAATATTTAACAAGCGATACCAACCACCAAAACCACAAAGAAACAAACACCTTGACTCTATAATAAAAGCACTTGAGCAAAACAAAGACAATCCTAAGTATATTATGAGAGCTGTGTCTGATCCAGACACTGATAAAAAAATTAGCAACCTAACAAGCGGTCAACCAAAGTTTGCAATGGGAATACCTTTGTCTGAGGTGCTAGGAACACAAGATCAGTTTTTTGATGGTGTACCCTCTGGTAAAACGGCTCAAGAAGAACTAGATGATCGAAGGCGGGCACTGGGATTGCCTTTCACTCCTGATAGTAAAGATGTTGCTAAGTTCTTTAATAAGAGAATGTTGCATAAGGAAATGTCTAAGGAGCTTAAAAAGGGCAAAAGCCCTAAACAGGCATACAAAACAGTATTCTCTAGGGCAGGTGGCACTCCACCAAACATTGTCAATTTAGGTATGGAAAACTCTGTAACTGGTTCTGTTTTTAGGTCTATTGGCTTAGAGCAAGATGTTGATGTAAGTGATTATCCGGCTAATAGAATAGAGCACATGGTATCTAGTGCAATATCAATGGTAATGCCTGTAGATGCGGCACTTTTTGCATTTGGTGCGAAGTTAGGTAAGGTAAAGCAAGTAGCTAAGTATGCTGATGAAGCCGCTAATTTACTAGCGAAACGCACTAGTCTGACACTTGCAGAAGCAAGAATATTTACAAAGAATGCCTTGCAAAGAATTGTTGGTGGCGCTGGTGGATTTGCTACATTTGATGCTGGTGCTAGTATTGCAGACCAGATAGAAACCACTGGCTCTGTAGATCCTATAGAGGCATTACACGCACTACTAAAGGGAACAGTTACGGGTGTTACAGTTGGCTCTCTTGGCCTTGCTGGAACTATGGCTGGTAGAAAAGCTACCGGTGAAATAGGTGCTAAGGTTGGTGAATTTGCTGGTGAGGTTTTTGGATTAGGTACGGTGCCAACACTGTTAGAAGGTGAAAAGCCAACATGGGATCATTACATAGATGCGGCTGGTACTATTCTCGGTATAAAAGCAATTAAGTCTTTTACTAGCGCTAAACAACAACAACAGGCTACGGAAGCTATTGCTAAAGAATTGCAAAGTATAGTAGAAACTACTGGTAAACCCTTAGATGTGGTTGCAAATACTGTTGGTAGACAGCTTAAAACATCTTTAGAACTCGCTATGGAAGGTAGGTCACCTACCAAGGTAAATAGAGGTACGGTAATACAGGAAATAGGGGCGGAAACAAAGCCCTCAGACGTAAAGATCTTACAACCTGAAGGGCGTGGTGTCAAGCCTGTTAGTGAGCGTGTTCAGTTAAATCAGGAAATAAAAAGACTTGCTGAAGACATGAGCTCTTTAGAAAAAAACCGTTCTAATCAAAAGCTTTTAGACGATCTACAGGCGCAAATAGACGCTAAGGTTGCAAGGTTAAATGAGATAGGGGTTGGTCAAGCCGAGATCAATAAGGCATTGGATCCTAAGACAACTCCAAGCACGAAAGAAGTTCAGCTTCAAATGAAAAGAAGGGCTAGGTCAGAACAAGAAAGGCTTGATAAAGACTTACAAGAAAGGGATATACTTAACCGCCCCTTTGAGCCAGATCCAATGTTAGAAGTGCCCTTACATCCTGCTGATGCAGGTCGAAAAGCAGTGCGGTTAATAGAGTCAGAACCTAGGGAAAGGATTGCTGAGGAAGCTCAGCGAAGAGTAGGTAGCGAAGGTACTCAACTAGAATTATTACTGGAAACATCTAAGTTGCAGAATCAACCTGTAAAGGTCAACTCTATTGTAGAAGTGCCTGTCAATCCTACAAAACAAGTAGCTTCTACATCTGAGGTTGTAAAGCCACCAAAGCGCACAGTAGAAGAGCTACCAAACAAGGAAAAACTAAAAGGTTATTTATTGCAAAAAGAGTACGCTGATCTAGATGTTACAATAAGGTCAAATGAACAGGCTTTATCAAGCGAAACTCTTACTCAAGCGCAAAGACAAAGACTTGAAGCCTCCAATCAAAAAGCTAAAGAATTAAAAAGAGACGTTCAAGAAAGGGCAGATAGTCAAGGTATTGAATTGATGGCTTTTTTTGGAATCCCTAGCCCCGCAATATTAAAAAGTTTATTCGGATCAAGAAAGAAAAGACCAAAAAGATATACTGATGGGGAAATAAATAAATTGTACGAAAATGCAATGATTAGGATCAGTAAAAAAGATAAAGAAGATAGCGACATATCTTTTGTTACCCCATCTACAAATAACCCCCCAGTAACCAATAAAAGAAACTGGGTTACTAGGGCTTATAATTATGTTTTTTCTGATATGGTTGAACGTACTGCCAGTGTTGGTACCCAGTCTTCTATTCAATCAGCGGAGTTGGGAAGGGAAGTTATTGATAAGCAAAAACAGGTTAGGGGTGAACTGGCACCAACGCTTGATAAGGTATTAGAGCTTAGTGGTAAAGGATTTGGTGAAGACGGTAAGATAATTAGGAAACTTTCTGAATTTGTAGAAGTTGATATAGGCGGTAATAAAATATTACAATCAAGGTTACACGCTGGAATTGAAGGCAATATTAAACTGACCCCACAAGAAAAAGCAGTTATCGAAAGGCATCGTGATTTAATAGAAGAGAGAGGTCTTATCTTTGAACGAAATAATATTTATACAGAAGGTAAAGATGGTACACCTAGGCCTTTTAAGGTAATAGGTAGAGAGATAGCACCAAGAATTATGTCTAATGAGTTTTATGCTATATTAGGTAAGGGTGCAGGCTCAAAAGAGTTTTCAGAAATGGTCTCTAAATTTGCTCAAGCGACAGGAACCTCTGAAGCTAATGTAAGAGAGTATTTTAAAGAATTTACCGATAATATTTCTGGAAAGTCTACAGAGAATCCAACAAGAACTACTCAAGTAGAACATAGTCGTAAATGGAAATACATACCACATGCGATTGAGGTTGGTGGAGATATTATACCTTTGGTAGAGTACAGACCTTACGAGTATGCTCAAAGGTTAGCTGAGACAGGAGCCGCTAGGGTTGGGGTTGCGACTGTATTTGGTCAAGAAATTAATAATACCAGTACAGTAAATAAATTTAAGAAAGCAATAGAGTCTGAGGGTGGAACTACGATAGAGTTTCACGAAATGGTTAGAGCTTTAAGTGGTGCACCTGTTGAAGCCCCTATATTAGAAGCGGGTTCTGTAAGTGGTAAGGCTATACGGGCAGTTAAGGGAACTTATAATACAATAAGAGCTAGTTCGTTATCTGCCTCTGTAATTCCAAACGTAGCTGAGTTTCTAGGAAGTATCAGAAGGTTTTCTGGGACACCCGGCTTAATAAAAGGCCTTTATGATTTAAAATTAGGACTGCCTTCTAGTAATGCTAAAGCTTTGGAAGCTACTTTAAATTCTTTAGGTGCGTTTACTTCCGATGTTACCAACCTAGCTACAAATCCAACAAGACCTGTAGAGTCCAGAGTTAGACAGCTAAACGAAGCTCAGAGAAGCGCATTTTTGTACAGGTATTTAAACGAATTTCAGGAGAAAATAAGTGCTGTTGTTGCGCTAAATAAAGTACAAAAATTTAAAAATCAAAAAGGAACAGGGAAAGATGTTATTCTTGTAGAGGAAATGGGTTTTTCAAGGTCTGAAGCAGAGTTGATGGTGTCGGGAAAAGCTCCACAAGAGTTGTACGATGCTTTAATTAGAAGGGCTCCCGCCGCTTTGACTGGTGGTGCTCAAAGAGCTGGTGAGCAATCTAGGTTGGAGCAACAGAGGATTTTTAGAGCTGTAACAGCTTTTGAAACGTATGCTCAGATGAAAGCAAGGTCTTTTAATAGGATAGTTAGAACAAATTCCAAAGCAATGAATGAGTCAATCGCTGAACGGGACTATAAAAAGCTAGTCAATGTTACACAGTCAGTAATGAGTGATATGTTTGGCGGTGCTGTTGCTGGTGCTAGTGCACAGTTTCTATTGGCATATATGTATGGCGGTTCTGACAATGTTGAAATAAAATGGAATGAGGTAAAGGAGCAACCATTAGAGTTTATTGCAAAATGCTGGGCATATACAACATTTGCTGGTTTGTATGGTCAGATATTACAATCTACAGCAGGCGGAAAAGAGAGTGTTTTAGATATTTTTTATCCTTGGGTTGTAGGGAAGGAAGCTATTCAGGCAATAGGAGGAACGGGAAGGTATACCTATGATGAAGGAATGGATAAGTTGATAAAGTTTGGAGAAAGATTTTTTCCTGCTAACAGAGCATTTAAGCAAATGGTAGTTGGAGTAGGTCTTGGTAATCCGGAGGCTAGTAAAGACGACAATGCTATTCGTGCATATTATAGATGGAAGTTTGAAAATAAATATGGTGGCACATACATATCTAAACCCGATGAAGAGATTAAAAAATTTAGAAGCAATATGAACAAAGCTTATGATGCTATCATGGCAGGAGATGATCCATCTATAGTAAGTGGGTATATTGTAGATGCTGTTAGTGATACAGGAAAAGACCCGGCTAGTATATCTAAGTCAATTATTGGAAAAAGATTGCTTATTAAATCTAAGGTCGCTCCGGGTAAAAGTGATTTGGTTTATTCTCAGCGATTAGCGGAGTTAAGAAAAAGAATAGGTGACAAAGCATATAATAGACTATTAAGGCACGATGAATTACTTGATATGTATTCTGAGCTTTTTCAGTTCTAACTCTTAGCCCTTTCATTAAACTCTTCAGCCCATTCTGGAAACCCCTGCCTTTCCCAAAACTCAGCTAGTCTTCTGTAATAATCATCTAGCCTTATCACACCTGAATTTAAAGATTTCATAATTTGTAGATATTCCCTAACTTGATCTTCTTCCATGATCTGTTCTTCTTTTGGAAAATCGTCTAGTATGTCCATTACGTTTTGTTCCTTATTAAAAGCGCTTGATGTTCTTCCTTTTTCTTTTTTACAAAAGATGAGCGCTGTCCTTTTGTCATTCTAAGCCAGCAATCTGGAAGCAATGAAACACGGCTATCATAACCACCAGCGATCCCACAAAATTCTTTTTCAACATCATCATAACTAAAAGTAGTGGGGTTATAAGTAGAAATACCACAAAAACCACAAGCCTTGTCCACTTTGCTACATTTTTCAAACATCAGTTAAAAAAAACCCCTCTAATCTCTCGTATTTAGCCGTAAAATAAATTTTTTGATATAAGTATCGCATAATAATTATCATTAAAATAAGGGGGCCGTAGCCCCCTTATTATTTACTGAGCTTAAAAAGGGCTGTCATCCTTCTTATAAGGCTCTTTTGCTTGACCAGACAGGTACCGATCACCGTTTTTGTCTTCGTTTATCCAAAGGGAAACATCTTTTTTCTCTCCCCCGAACATTCCGTTGCCGGTGTAGTCAGGTTTTTTATCGCCATCTTTTTTGTACTTGTTCTTCCACAGCTTAAAGCTGTTGTCTTTTTGCTTGTATTCGGCCATACATGCCTCCTATTTATGAGATGGTTCAGTTTAGATCTTTGGTAGCCAAACCTAGTGAGTTGCTTTTACTTGCCTCATTTCTATATCTAACGCCGAACCATCTCGTTTGTTGTAAGTGTTTTTGCTCAAGCTCTTTCATCCTGTGATAAGCCGGGCCAAATTGTTTTATCCTGTTTTCTTTTAATAATTTTTTATACATAGATATTAAAGCTCTACTCTTCATTGTCTTGTTACTATTGTTCATCTGCCATTTCCTTCATTATCGATAGTAGATTAATAAAATATTCATAGTCCAATACAATATAAGGCTTACCTCGATCCTCCCTGATCACCACACCCTCTTCCTCTTTTTCTGGTTTGAGCCATTGTGCAATGCGGGTACGTCTCTTACATCCATAGTAATGCCCTTCGATCTCTATGTCTCCCTGTTCGTGTTGTGCCCCACCTCTATCTCTATTATAGGCTTCTAGCCCTGCATCTTTTGCCATGCGTACAGCCTGTCTTTGTAGGTCGGCACCTCTACGGCGTGCTCTTCTTCCACGTTTTACATTTTTTGGGTCTTTCATACTGCGAGCCTCATTCTGCTATTTACTTTTTTTACAAAACATTGTGGACAGCGTTTAAACAATCTTTTGGAGTCGCTCCAGTATGTTTGATCGCAATTCTCACACTCATATAAATATTCTATTTTGTCATATCCGGCTATGGTCTTTTTTCTAGTCACTTTACGCATCCTGTACCACCGAACTTACCACCACCTGCTCTTTTTTATCTCTGTTTATCATAGCATCGTTCTCTTTGTCGAGCATTTGCTCATCAATTCTTTGCATGTCTTTTAACAACGCTTCGTACCTTCCACGATAGTTGGCAATATTAGGGCTGTTGAGTGCCATTTTTAAGGCATTGATATGAAGCTGTACCTCTTGCCTTGTGTATTTTATCTTTGCTGTGCATATATATTTTTTCATAACAATTCGTTTCCTTCTTTAAATGGTAGATATGCATTTGTCCTGATCACACTACCGCCGTTTATTGTTTTCTGTGTCCGTGTATTCTTAACGTCAAAGTCAAATAAAAAGTTCCCATACTTATCAGTGATCTTCCAATACATTATTATTTTATCTTTAATAAGGTAAAGAAAACCGAGATAGGGAACTCGCAACATTTCTGAAATTCGTTTGCCATCCATGATCTTATCAAATGTAACAAGCCAAGATCCGTAGTTTCTAAGCTCCATCAGGCTCATGTCTCTACACTTTGATTCAAATATTCCTGTAACCTGATCGTCTTTCACGATCATACCATCTACCTTTGCATCCATGTTCTTATCTGTCTCAAATATATAAGAATCTTTTTTATGTTGGGCGCATATAGAATATCTTATGCGGTCTAGCATCTCTCTTTCATAGCGTAGTGATGCCTGTCCTTTCTTTGTAAGTATATCCATTAAAAAGGAACCGAAGCTGATTCGATCAGCTGTATCACTCTAGCTACCGGGTATCTTATTTCAGAATCAAGGTCGTTAAAGAATGTTTTCATAGACACATCTATTAATACTTTCGCATTTTTAATATCAACGAGATGAAGGTAGGGTAATTGCTCACCCTTACCCCCATCCCTGCGGAGTTGCATTATAGAAAGGAACTTAGCGAAACCCCAGTTCTTCCTATGCTCGTACAAACAATCATCTATCTTCTTATATCGAAACACACCATCATCTTTGACCACACATGCCTCGTACTCAGGGTGCTCCTTTCCATCTATCTCGTATTCAGGTTTGAATACATCTGCCACATACCTACCAAACTTAACATTCTCAGATGTGCTCATCCCTTTGATCATTGCCGTGTACCTACCAGTTGGCACCGATCGTGTGAACTGATTGTCATCAGAGGGGTAAAATGCATCTCCAAAATCAACCATTTCTTAGAAATGTTTCATTGTTCCTATCTTGTCAAGACACGCTTGAAGATTGTCAAGAGTTATATTACCGGCTTTTAATTGATAAAGAACTTTGTTCTTGTCTTTTTGCCCAAGAGTCTTGATAGCGTTCTCGATCTCTTTCTTGATGTAATCCTCATCCGTTTCTTCCACTACCTCACCATCAAACTTGTCTACTACTTTTTCTTTTAGGTCGTTATCCGATAGAGGTTTACTGTCTTTTTTTGCACGCTCCAAGATAGCGTTAAGTCCTTCATATCCATGAATAATGAATTGAACCCATTGCTCTATCTTTTTTGCATTCTCTTTGTTTAGTTCCATCCCTTGACTAAAAGCCTCAACCGCAACGCCGTGCCGTATCTTACCTTCGGTTATTTTGTCCCAATCGGGTTGTTTTTGATCGCTCATTCTGATTCTCCTTTACTTTTTCTTTTAATGTCTTTTATTCTTGGAAGCCTAAAAGTATCTTTTTCATTTGGGTATATTCTATCTCTAAGCTTCACAGCTTTAAAACGAAGCTTGTCTATCTCTTTTTCTAATGTGGTATTTATTGTCCTTTCAGCATCTGTAGGGTCTCTCAACATCAGTAATTCCATAGGAATATTTACAGCACAAGCAATAAACAAATCCTCATACGTTCTAATGAGCCTCTTTATTTCTTGATCTTTGTTTTTCACAGATCATCTCCTTGTTCTCTTAGTCCTCCGCCACACACCTTATAAAAGTTGCAATACTTGGGATTGCATTCCCATTTATATACAGGAGCAACTCCAAGTTCTATGGGCGGATTCCCTTTTTTAAATCTTTCATTGACATCATGCCAGTATTCCTTAGCCTTGTCTATGTATGATGTTCTTATTCTTTTTTCCTTCATTCTTGAATTGTCTTTATTATAGTATAGTAACGCAAGTTTTTTCAGTTTGTTCCCATATTCTTCTTCGCACCACCAACCATACGTTCCTAGCTGTAGGTAATAATTCTCAGCGGGGTTAGGATCAGGGTTTCTACCAAACAGCGTTTTCCATTTCCATGCATTGCATGTTTTAATATCATAAAGAGCATCATCCTCAACAATAACTACGTCCAAGAAACCTCTCACATTAACTTCCGGTAGCTGTATCTCTCGCTCTATCAGTATTTGCGAACCATTCAAACTAGCGTATTCCATTAGGGCATCCTGTATGTCTCCATGAACAAGATCACCCAATCTAAAAAGTCTGAGTGTGTCATCATCAACGGGTTTTGGTTCTACTCCTGCAACATGCTGAAAGTAATGCTTCCTCATACACATACCGGAAGCCGAGCCGTGAAACCATTCCTCATTACCCTCGTATCTTTTCTTATAATGTGTTTCGTTGTTCTTCCGCAACCAATCGTGGTATATCTTTTGTATGTCAATCATTATTTTGTTCCTTTAGTATGTGAATATTACGGGGCAAACTGAGATGTGTAGTTGTGGGTAGGCGGTACAAATGGAGTTGAAAACCGCCTTTGGTCTGCCCCGTGTAGATCATTGGTCTTGGTACTCCAAGACATCCCTGTCACTTGAAAATAGAGTTATCTCTATCTTGTCACCGGCCTCTGTCTTGATGTAAATGGTTTTAAAATATTTATTCTTTTGGCTAAAAGAAGCGTACTCAGTCGTTTCCTCCACAGAAACGGATTTCACATTATGAATACTAACTTCCTGCCCTGTTCCTAGTTGTAATTGCATGTTGTTCCTTTCCTTGTTTTTCTTGCGCCCACTTATCAAGAGCAGTGAGCTCTTCTGACTCTGCGTGTATTATATGGTCTAATGCACGTCTTAATCCGCATATCTCAGCAAAGAAAAAATCGTTATTTGGGTTAATGTCCCACTGCTCCTCTGCTTGTTGTATGTCCTTATTTATCTTGTACTTTAACTTGCTCAACACCGTGAACATCATCATCTCCTTTTATGTCGTATATGTCGCCAATATCATAAGTAAATCCCGTCTTCGGATCGTACATGACCGGTACTCGTATATGTTTCTCTCCGTTGAAACCATGATACTCATACCTCACTTTAAGCGAATCTTTAAGTTCTTTATTGATCGTTATTTTTGTCATATTATACACTCATAACGCACTTCACCATTGGTAAGTTCCAAATTTTTTTCATATTCTTCTATCATCCCTCTTAAACTTTTATAATAACCGTATTGTTTATAGGTTCTTATCTTGTGACAATTACGACAGCGCACTTCACACTTTTCTATTTCTCGCTTGATCGTACTCCACTTGTATCCATTCCTGACCATGTAAGATATACCCTCTGTCTTGTATGATTTCTTTTTAATTCCTGTAACGTGGTCAAACTCCAGAACTCGGTGGTCTCTCGTACCACAGTCCACACACCCTTTTATAAAATACAAATACAATATCTTTTCATAGTTCTCATCCCGAAGCCTCCGCTTTCTTTCCTTCATGTCTTTAATTCTTTTTTCTCTGTTCCCTTTATACCACAGTTTGTTATGGTATTCTCTCTGGCATACCTTGCATGTGGTCTGCCTACCATCATGCTTCTGTCTATTGATATAAAAGTCTTTCTTGGGTTTTTCGTGTTTGCATCTACTACATCTCTTTAACATTCAACTACTCCTTTAAGTTATTGATATCTAGTATCTTATACCACTAAAATCTTTAACGATTTCTTCGCATAGGTCTCTTGGTAGTATCCCTCTTTCGTATGCGCTCTTCAAACCCTGCGTACCTGTCTTGCTACCTCTCGGCGCTCTTTCATGGTGGCAGTCAGGGTTTCCGTTCTTACACATTGGTCTCGGTTTCCACGATTCACTGTTCGTCCAGATGTCGGTCGGCTTCATGCGAATATCTCCGTACTGACAAAATGATATGGTGTGTCTGATCGGTAATTCTTTTACTACATCTAATTTTCTGAGTAACCCTCTTGGGTTCTCTACATACCAATGGTCAGGCTCAAAGTATTCTATGATCTCCAATGCTTTCTTTACCATTGCCAATCCAATGTATGCTTGTGAGGTCTTGGGTATGTAGGCTCTGTGTCCACCTTTCCAATGATGTCCAATGGATGCAACACTAAAGGTTGTGCAGGGCGGTGAAGCCCACACCACATCAGGCTTAAAGGGTATCTTTTTAGGAGCAATATAAAGGAGGTCGGTCTCCAAGCTGATATCCTCGTTTGCCATGATGTCAATGGTGTAGACCTCATGCCCATATTCCTTAGCCACCTTTGAAAAGGTGCAAGAACCTGCAAATAATTCTAAGACCTTAATTTCCTACTCCTCTTCTTCCTTGCTAAATAATAGTTCAGACCTATCCACATCCCAGTATTCGCATTGAAGATTTTTTGTTTCTTCACGAGGGTCTTTTACACTTCTACCCATTATAATATCTACATATCCTATTTTCTTTTTATTTTTATCAAAAACAGGAAAACACCATGCAACAGTATGCTTTTCATCATATAAAAAATCTTCTGCATCTGCTTCTGTTAAATCTATGTAAGTTCTGCCGATAATATTTTTCATTACTCCTCCTCAAATTCTTCTTTGGTTCCAACGACAGCCAAAGTAACTCCGTAGCAATCATCAATGCCTAAGCACTGTAAAACCTCTTTCCATATACCGCCCCTAAAATCTTCGGGGTATATGTTCAAGCGCTTGTCGCAAGGATCGTACTGCAATCTTTGCAATTCTATTTTTTGTTCATTAGTTAATTTCATTATTACTCCTTTGTTTATAGGGGCGGGTTGCCCCGCCCCAGTTTAGTTTACGCTACTTCCTCCGATTTTAACCAAGCAATCATCTCTTTGTACCTCTGTCTAATAACATGGTCTACAAAAACATTGACAAAGGTACGCTTTATCTTGTCTTTGTCTGATGGTGCAACCTCGCACTCTCTAATGGATAGATCTTGATAGTGCAACATGTATTCCAACCATTCTATCACATCCTGTTTAGACTCAAACAACGATTGTTTTTTATCGTTCTTTCTTGTTCCTTTAGGTACCTGCATTTTAACTCCTTTGTTTGTGGCACTTTTTTTGTGTGCCGTTTCCCCTTATACGCTCTAGGTTTCAAAAAGTTCCAAATTAATTTCTATTGACAGGAACAAACTCAACCTCACTTTCCGTTTCGACCCAAACCTTCGCACCGCAAGATAAGGGATCATTAGGTTTATAGACCACCTTTGAGTCCCCTTTTATATTTACTTCATGTGTGTAATCATTACTTTTGTAGGTCTTAACAGTTATCACAGGATCATTTCTCTTGTTTTTTATATTACTCCTTATTTTGTGTTGATTTACATGAATGACCGTTTTCATACCTACTCCGTTAATCTTTATCAATCAGTTTAATAATATACTCAAACATAACTTCTCTATCTCGGTCAAGATACGAGAACTCATCAATTCTCACAGCCTGATCGTGTTCACAAATGAACACCTTATTAATGTAGTTGATTGCATCTCTTCCTATTCGTCTTCCGCCCTTTAGTCTTAACCTTCTATCAGTATGCCAATCTTCGTACTTACAGTCCCACCGCCTAACACCACAGACACCTAACAATAGCAATATTTTAGCTTCTGCGGGTGTTTTATTGCCGTAGCTATACTTATCCATGCCTACTCCTCCTCTTGGCTAAAATGGTACACCTCCACATGGGTGTTGCAGTCGTAATTAGAACAAGAAAAATTGGATGCGATACCTTCCTTGTCCTCGTCTAGTATGATCTCCTGTATGTCGTGGTCTCCGCCCCAGATCAGTTCACAATCGCAATGCCAACATCTAAATCTATGTAGATCGTTTGGATCCTGTGATGCAATTACGCTCTGTAATCTTTTTATCTTCTCTTCTCTTCGTTCCACCATCTGTTCATATCTTAGAACTTCCAACTGCAACTCCATGTATTCTTTCACTTACCTCTCCAATCCTGTATCGAATAGACCACTAGGCATACAATAAACAACACCATTGAGATCGCTACTAAGCTAACAGAGAGGATGAATAGATTGATTATCCATTCCACTAGGTCAATTACTATCATCATTGTCCTCACATTGGTCTAATATGTCTTGTATCTCAGCATTGTCATCAGACATGATATATAAAACATTCAATATGATGTCCTGCTTTTTCTCTATTTTCTGTAAGTGGATCCTGCTACAAACATTCGTGTAGATAAAAGTAATACAGGTACAGGCAAACACCACCATCATCAACCACCAAGCGTTCTTTTCATCTGCCGTAAAAAGCTCCCAAGTATAGTATAACAATTCCATTTAATTCACCTCGCCCCTGATCACATCATTGTATTCATGTTCAAGTATATGAAATGCTGTACTTATTAGACCTATCAAGCTAGGGATGGTTAGCTTTACCACTTCACCTATCTCATCACCGCTAGATTCTTGTGTAACAAGCTCTATTGGTATCCTTTTTTCCTTATCTGGATATAGATCTGGATTCGTTAAGGACATTAAGTACAATGCATAATGTTCCCCTTTGGTGAGCTTGTTCTTTTTCTTTTTATATTTCACTTTCTCGCTCTCCTTTTATACTTTCTTTTCTTTCTCTTCGGTTTAGAGGTCGCTTGTTCTCCTAGTATCGTTTGTGTTACCATTTCCATTGCTTTCAGAAATCGTTTCATTGCTATCTCCTTTGTATGTTCTGATCATGCAGAGCAAGAGCAACAGATAATTAATGATATCCATTATCCTTCCCTCTATGCTTTCCGCATATTCTTTTTCTGTTCTCAAGTAATTAAATAAACTACTGATATGTTTCTGTAAATATACAGCCAACACTTTCATTGGCGTTAGCCCTAATGTCTTGCCAATGTGTTCAAAGTTCCATAGAACATTAGACTTATGATTCCCTTCGGTGTACTCAATTCGTTTGGTATCTGAAAGCTCTAAGGTTTCTGAAAGAAACTTCTCTCTCATAAATTCATATTCTTTAGCGTTCATTTTCCGTCCCCATTTTATAGCTCTTGCGATAGTCTTCATATCTGACCTCAAATTCTTTTTCGATATCAAAGTCCATTTCACGATCTGCCCCAGACTCTGCTAACTCTATACGAATATCTTCCTCGTTAATAGAAAACCACTCTACGTAACTAAATTCATATTCTTTTGATGTCATTCCTCTACCTCATAACACTCTTCGGGGAACTTATAATATGGTATGAACTCATCTTCGTTGTCGTAGATGCCGAGCCATTCAAAACTATCCTCATCATACTCCTTTGGCAGTTCAAGATTCTCTACTTTTTCCTTGATCTCTTTGATCGACATTTCATCAGGGAAATTATAAGCTAACTTGACCTTTATTATTGCTGTTTTCATTACTCTTCCTCGTTATTAAATTCATCAGCGGTTGTTGGCTCTCCCTCTAAACACACAACTGCTATTCCAAATATCTCCCATATATCTGCATGGTCAATATGTATCACGCCCTTGTTCGCTATTAGATTCCTTATCTCTTCCATGCCTCGCTCTATTTTTGCGCTATCCCTTTCTTCCTCACTATCCTTTCTCTCCCATTCCAAAGCCTCTTCCTCCAACTCGTTCTCCAATTCCTCTAGATCTTCCTCTTCGTATGGATCAGTGTGTTCTAAGCAACTAGAACATATATCGTGGTACTTTACCTCATATCCGCAACAATTACTTATTAACACTTTTTACTCCTTCCTTTAGTACCTTCATTGCTTTTTTATCTACCTTAATGGTAAGTGGTAGTCGTACAGACACCCCCTGAGACCATGTTTCTACTATCTTCATCATTAGGTCGTTGTTAATTCCCCACTCATCTTCTATCTCTCCGATCACCTCGTCCAGAACCCAATCCAATCTCTTGGCTACCTCTTCGTAGACGTTGTCAAATAAAATGTCTTGTTCGTTTATCACTTTGCTCTCCTTTTGTTTCATTGGATATGGCATATACGCTCCTTACTTTAATAAGTTCCCATCTTTTCTTGTAACATGGAATGTGTCCTCAGCATGAATACCGATCTCCTCTGGCTCTTTATCTCCTGACTCTTCTATGTTGCATATCTGAGGTGATAGTCCATTTTCTTTCAAGAAATCAAGTGCAATATCCTCTGCTTGTTTTGAAGATTCTGCATTGACGATCATGCATGAAAAATCAACATAATATTCTTTTATTTTACTCATTTAAAACTCCCTTGTTTACCTCTATAACCACGCTATTCGTTAAAAGTTCCCATTTATTTTAATAATGTACATCTGCGGGTACGACATAGACCTTCTTGCCCTTATAATCTTTATGGAAATCGTGATCTTTCCACTTACTAAGTGCGTTATTCAAATGACCTCTGTCCTTTATACCTTCCCCATCATTATCGTATAGCCAAACGCTTTCTCCCTGATAATCACCTACGGATTTAAAATGGTACTGAAGCCAATCCTTTCTGATATTTCGCATGATCTCTGTAATTCTCTTACCTTCTGTAAGTTCTTTTATTTTCCTTATATTCTCTCTCATATCTCTTAGGGTAGCCTTCCATCCATCTACTATCATTTTGCGTCCTTCAGGCTTATTTAAAAGCGATATTTCGGGACATCTGTTGCCCCAATACCGACTGCCACCATCATCAAACAGATCGTAATAGTCAAATGGATCTTGTCCTTCGCATAATCTTTCAAGATTCCCCCTAGCTACAGAAAGTGCTTCTTTCTTAGAATTGGCATAAACTATGTTCCTTATTATCATGTGCATTACTCTTCTCCATTTTCTGTGATTAAAAATTCTGTATTATCCCAGTCTATCCAGTCGATATCTTGCTCTACCAAATCTTTTAACTTATCACCAACATTCCATAAATGTGGATTAGGGAAATTTTCAACTAAGTGTACAGGGAACATTTCTATGACATCGTTTAAACGATCTTGGTAGCCAAATTCAAATTGCTTTCCATCTTTTAGACATTCTACTATCTCATACCCCAAACCTTTGATCATGCTTTCCTGTTCCTGATCCGTCCCCATTTCATATAACCAATGGACAAAGTTTCTTTTAGTGATATAAAAGTATTGTTTTATTGTTTCTCCCTTATTTAAAAAAGTAACTGCCTTACCCTTAATGTCTGTTGGGGCGTACTTTTGACCATCCTCATTCATAACAATGATCACCCTAGATAGATCGGGTTGCTTTTTATGCGCTCGATAAATGTCGGTAGTAAAAATATCGTGATATTTCTCTACATATTCCCCATGCTCATCAAAACAATCACAATATTCAGTGGGTAGATCCTCACCAAACATCTTCATCAATTCAAACCATTCGTGGTCTGTATGGTCTTCTCTAAAATATTGTTTCACTACTCTTCATCCTTTGGTGCTAGTTCTTTGTAAGTGCCATCTGAAGATCTATAATGCTCTTCAACTATAAATAATTCATCTCGATTCAAAGCCTTAAAAAACTCATCATTCTCTATGTCATTAACATGACATCCACCATCTATATCGTAGCCTCCATCAGCGTACATTGGATAGGTTATTCCATTTCGATCAATAACACATCCAACGCTATTTAGTTTAATTAAACTCATTCCTCTTCCTCCCCGTCATGTTCTCTTATTGCCTCTTGTCGTGTCTCCCACAGATGTTCAGCTATCTCGTAGAAATTGACTGATTTTATAGAACTATAAATCATATCTGTAATAAAACCAAATTCTGATGTGGCTGAGCTTATACACTCATCAGCCGTATCATTTGCCCACGATTCTAGTTTTTTACTGAGTTCGTATTCATTTTCAGAATCAAAGGCAAGTTCTAAGGCGTACTCATAATCTGGTTCCTCGTTTGTGATCCACAAATTAAAGTTCCATGTCTCATAATTTGTCCATCCGTTATATTTACTGCTCATTGTTTACTCCTTTGCTTACCTATATAACTAGGTTTGTTTTAAATAGTTCCAAATTAATTTGGCAATTCATAAAAATCTTTTGCCCATCTTCGATCGTTCTGATTCTGAAAGTTACCCCTCTCGTGGAATTTGTCCTTGTCCATGAAAGCGAAATCCCTCTCGTATCTTTTGCCTTTCATGTGCTTCGGCTGAGGGTAGAAAATAACTCTGTTCGTGTGTTCGTCCAGAGGTATGGCGATATAGTCGCAGTAATTCGGTGTTATCTTTACTTGTAAGGCGTGTCCATAGGTAGTTTTTGAAATCCTAGAGTGGTACTTGACTTGGATAGATCGCCACTTGTTCATCAGTATTCTTTTGCCCCACTTTTTAGGCTTACATACGACCATATCCACCCCTAGATCAACCTCTGGTCGTGTAACAATGTACCCATTTTTGAGAAATAAATTAGACACGTTATTCTCTCCGATCGTACCTTGCACCATTGTCCCCACGTCTAAGGTGTTGGTCTTTTTGTATCTTTGTTTTTTCATGTTGTTTGCTCCCTTGCTTACTTATTTAACTATGCTTAAAGTATCTGAAAACAAAATGTTCTATTTCCTCGGTCTCTTCGTTCCAATCCTCGATGCGAAAAGAATAATCGCAATGATCTTTCTTTAGGCTATTGATATATTCCATACACTTGTCAAATTCGCTTAAACTAAACATCTTATCAGACTCGTACTTATTCTGCACCTCTTCCGATGCCTTCCTACCACATATCAAGTTCCCATCAAACCAAACATAATAATACACATGGTCTTTTAATACTCTATCCAATCTCTTGGCTACCTCCTGCATTCTTCCTATTTGCTTCATTGTTTACTCCTTTGTTTACTTATATAACTACACTATTTATTAAAAGTTCCAAATTATTTTTTTTCTTTCTTGCTCATCTTGTTCCAATTCTTTTGTATCATTCTACCCGCAAACCTTTTTCTGTTGTCTTCTCTCATTTTGTGCATCATGTGGAACACCATGAAACCCGTCTCTTTCTCAGAAAACTGTGTAGGCATCACCTTTCCAGAATCATCCCTTTTTACAGAAAGTGATAATTTTCTGTGAACCTCTTTTATTTCTGTATTTGTCATTGTATCTCTCATTTTGTTTCTGTTCCCTTGTCTAAGATCAACACCCCGTTCAAGTGGTCGATCTCGTGTTGTATTACAACCGCATTAAATCCTTCAAATTTTCCACTACAACTATGACCGTATTCGTCTTCATAGTCCATCTCTACCCAGTCATGTCTAGCCACCTCGTATTGGGCTTTAGGAATTGATAAACACCCCTCGATCCCCGTAGTGGTTTCTTTTGAAGCCCTAACGATAACGGGATTCGCAAAGAAAAACCACCTTCCATTGATCAACCCTAAAAAAGCATAGTGATCCATCCCTAACTGATTACAAGCAAACCCGACCGCTTCCTTTCTTTTTTGCATTGTTTTCAGCCACATACGAGAAAATATTTTTCTGTGATCACCTTTCTTTACGTCCTCAACTCTTTTTCTGAGTATGCTTTCCGCTTTTGTATCTTTAATAATTCCTCTCATGATCTTTACTTGCTCTCATTCCTTTCTATGAATTTTTCTGCCGTTGTTATTATATCCCGCTCTTCCTCTTCGTCAGATATTTTAGTATTTGCCCATTCTATAATATTGCCCGAGGCATCTACTGAAAGAGGAACATCCACATAATACGGAAATTTACTTTTCTCTTCTTTTTTTGTTGTCTTTGGTTTTATTTCCTGTACCTCGTAACCATACTCAGCACCAACGTAGTTTATATGTTTTGAGGTTGTTACAGACCACCAACCCAGAGGGGTTATAGTTCTGCTCTTGTGGTCAATCTCTGCGACCTTTGTATTATAACTATATACCGCGTTTCCTGTGGCTCTTAGATTTTGTTTGTATTTGTCAAATGTTATCATTTATTTATCCTTGTTGCTTTCTTGTTATACTTGGGAGATCGGGAAAAGTTCCCAACATCCCAAAGTTTTTTTTATTTATTATACCTCTTATAGTATTTTAAAAATATCTCTTCAGCTTCTTTTTTTGTTATTCTTTCCGATCCCGCTTTCATTAATTTACATTTCTCATCATGCTCTTGATTAAATAGTGTATGTACTAATTCGTGGTATGTGGTATGGTATAGGCTATAATTATCTTTCTCTGCTACATCTTCTCTTATATGAATAATATTTTCCCCTAAATAAGCATACCCATACACTAAGTTACTTTCGCAAGGGCTTTGTTTTACGATCCTTACCTCTACTCTTGGTAGCCTTGAACCATCATAATTCTTTACTATTTTATTTGCATCATATATGATACTCATTACATTTTTTCTGAGTCTGTATGTGTCATTGTTCATCTTTCTCAGTTTGCATCCATACGCCGTTTTATTTTTTAATTGTGCTTTGTGCATCTCTGCCTCTATTTGTTTTATATATACTATACTATTTAAACTCTGAAAAGTTCCCATTATATTGAAAAAAATATAAACTTTTTTTTATCGGGGTTGTGTGTGGGGGTTGTGGTATACCTCAGATCTATATAATATAATAAAAATATAAAGATAGATTTATTTATACAAATACACCTTATTATATAGGCACATATTAGCCCCATATCCCCGTTTTATTGTAGAATTGACCATGTATACAGGGTAAAAGAATGAGTTACCCTCGTAAAGCAGTTATATTTAATGAGTTACCCTCGTTAAGTAGTTATATTATTATATATAAAAAAAAATTTTAAATAAAAAAAAATATAAAAAAATAAAAAAAAATAGAGAATCAGGCGCCTTTCGGCGCCCTATCTCTTTTCCTTTCTTTTTTATTATGATTGAAATATATCAGTTTGATTAGGATCTACAAAAGGTTCGTCATACGTATCTTTACCATATTGTAGGATCCCATCAACCACCAGAGCATTATTTTTAATAGCACCCTGTGTGATCTTCTTTTGATGCCACAGTATCTCAGTACCAGAATTAAGCAGATCCCATACTGTAAACTCATTTCCGCTTTGCGGGTAATTCTGAGATACAAGCATATTTCGTACGATCTGACCGTATTGCTGTGTAGGAAGCTTTCCTAGATAATCAGGATTTTCTGAAAGTACCTTTAATTCCTGAAAATCAATAGGTTTCTGTAACTTACCACACGCTTCAGAAAACTGACCAAGCATATACTGAGGGTTATTACCCGTAAGCTGAATAACTGACTGATTGATCTCTGATTGCCAGTCTAACTCATTGTTAGCCGTGTGCCTAAAGCTATATCCGAACTTATGAGTTCGTGACCTCATACCATTAAGACAGGCGAGTCTCATAAAATAACATAAAAGACTAGCTTTGGTACTACTGTCATAGCTATTGACTACTTCCATAACTAACCCGACAATATCACCAACTACAGGAACCTCTGACTGTAGACCACCGTCTAAGCACAACCAAGTTTCTCTGAATACTTTACCGTCAAAGAATACTTTTTGTAGTTCCCATTGCATACCAGAAGCGCTACGGATCTCAGAACCTACCTTAGATATCTCTTTATTAGATATACACAGGTAGTTCTCTTTAACAACACCGATCTCAGTATCTTTACCGTTTAATACCATGCGAATTGAATGAGCTTTAGAAGCCCCATTAAATTCTGTAGATAACGGCAATTTCTGTATCTCAGCAAACGGATCTAATGATGAGTCAAAAGAATTGACTATCACAGGTTTGTCTACCAGTTCAGCTTCAATGATATTACTAGGGTTTGTTAGGTCTATACCGCGACCATTTACTATTTCCAATGTATTTTGCATTGTGATCTCCATTTTGTTTCATATTAATTAATGTATCAAGTTTGTTACCTTATAGTACATTGTTCATTATAAGGCGGTCACTGACTCTGGTATCTCACGCATTGACCAGATATTTCACGATCAGTGTCCCATTGTGCAAATTGTCAAAAAACTGTATACCTTATATATGCCTGTGTCCTGATCAGGTTCCATAATAATATTGAATCACACACATACGCACAAATTATAAGGTGTAGATCGCGATCGAGTTTTTCAACACAATTTTTCCAACGGCGAAACGCATGTGGGGGGTACACACGTCAAATACAACAGAAACACCCATACTAATATAATTTTTTAGAATTTTTTGGAATTTTTACCGGGCCGGTACTATAAAATATGGAGCGGGTACTATATATACTACTTACTACTTACTATATATACTATAGTACTATATATATATAATATATATATAATACATACTACTTACTACATATACTACTTACTACCTATACTATAGTACTATTATAAAAAACCCACACAAAACAAACAAACTTAATTAAATATATATTATATAAAACATTGTTGTCAAGTTTTATTAAATTAAAACATGGATATCTACAGAACCTTGTATCAAAAAGCGTTAAGTGGAGATTATGACATTGGTAATGTTTATGAGAACCTAGAGCGTTGCCGTGAGATATCCCATGAATTAAAGATAATGGACATCATAGACCCTAGCTCAAGACAGATCGGCCTTTTATCCGAGTTGTTGTACCGCATGAAGAATATGCCAGAGCTGGAGATATTGGATCTAAGCACGATTGACGAGCAGGAGCCTAACTGATTTGGCACTAAGCCGCACTATAAAGGGAAAGAAGCACTATGCTTATGAATCAGAACAGGAGTTTCGCAATGCGCACCCCGATACAAAGCTGATAAAGGACTGGAAAAAAGCAGAAGAGGGGGATTGGTGTTTATCTGATGATGGAAAGATAGTCCAGATATTAAAGAAAGGCTGTTTCGTAGATGCAAAGAAAAGGGACAATGACTATATAAGAACAATTATTGGTATGTTCAACCACAGGAGTAAGGGTTCTTTTGTAGGTACAGTAAAGGATGAGATATATAGATTCACTAAAAAGTCAGACTATCAAATAAAGACAGGTGGATACTTAACAGATGCGAAAAGGAACTTTGCAAAGTACATAGCACACGGCATGGAGCCTGTAGAGGCTTATCAAAAGGCCTTTCCGGGTGCAAATAGCTTAGACTATGCAGAAAAACGATCAACACTACTACTTAAAAACAAGACAGTGAGGCAAGCAGTGGACAAGGAAATAGAAAATTTAATGTCAGAAGTGGGTATTACAAAACGATACCTCTTGGAGACCACTAAAGATGTAATAGATAAGACAGATGTAAAAGATAATGACAAATTAAGGGCTATCGAGACCTTAATGAAGATCTCTGGCCTGCTTTCTACAGAAAAGAAAGTGGATTCAGTGGCTCTTATACAGGAGTTCAGTGGGTTTAGTAGAGAAAAGCTAAAGGCATTTGAACAGGGAATACTACCAGAAAAGCAAAAAGAGCTCACAGATGGCTGAAAATCTACTACAAATGGTGACAGGAACAGCTCACGATAACGTAGATGGTCTTATGCTGGAAGGTTATAAGGGTACACTACCACTTACAATGGAAATGTTTCCAGAAACACCATCACCTCAATGGATGATAGATGCTGGATTGGCTAAAAAAGGTGATATGTCAAATATTATTACGCAACTTGAGGGTAGCGATGATATTGGCTGGTATTTGTTTCCAACAATGGTGGGTGGAAAAGAGCTAGAAAAAGAATTTCGTGGGGGAAATATAAAAGAATTTATAGATACGTATTTAGGAGGTAAGCATTTTGGGTTATATGACACTGCTAAAGAGGCTACAAAAGCCGATAGTCTTATCCATGATTATTTTGATAGGATAAAGGGATATCAGCAAGGTGGTGTTGTACAAGCTCTTTATTCAATGATTTAATGAGCAAAAATTCTTTTAACATTACCCCTCCACCATCAGAGATGGAGAAAAGAGATGAGGTATTAGCAAAAGCATATAGCAACCTTATCTACTTTGGTAGAGCATTTCTACCTAATGATTTCTTAAAGAAGTCTGAATCCGCACCATTTCACTACGAAATGGCTAAGAAAATGATAGATACTGCCCCCGGAGCACGAATATGCAACATTATACCTAGGGGACACGGCAAATCTGTGATAGCAAAAGCGGCTATTATGCACAAACTATGCTTTGCACGGGAGGGAGACCAACATTTTATTGCTTGGGTATCTGAAGAACAGTCTCAAGCTATTGACCATTTGAAGTATATCCGCTCTCACTTTGAAAATAACAAGATGATCAAGTATTATTTTGGTAATATGGATGGAGGTACGGTTGGAAAGCGTTGGACAGAAAAGGATCTGGTCACGCCAAAGGGGGATAGGGTTATTTCTAAAGGAACATCACAAAGATTGCGGGGAAGGGCAGAGGTAGATGTTCGATATACAGGTATTGTTCTTGATGACTTTGAATCGGAATTGAACACCAAAACACCAGAAAGGCGCTCTGATATCAAAAAGTGGATCGTATCTACTGTTTATCCAGCATTGGAAGAAACGCCGGGTAAGGAAGGGTGGATATGGTTATCGGGTACGATCGTTCACTATGATTCTTACCTACAAATGACCTATGATGGCTGGAAAAAAGCCCAAGAAGACAAAAGAGAATACCCTTGGGATGTAAACTTTTACAGGGCGATCGAAAATGGTTCTCCTTTATGGGCATCTCAATTCTCAAAAGAAAAGCTAGAGTATAAAAAACGGGAGTTCATAGAAGCAGGTCTGGTCAATAAATTCGCTCAAGAGTACATGAATGATGCGAGGGACGTGACCAATGCCGCTTTTAAGATAGACAGGATACAATATTACAACGGAAGGGTTGAATGTAAGAATAATTTTAACTACCTTATAGATGGTGATGATGCTATCCCGATCAATATCTACATGGGTGTTGACCTTGCGGCAACAGCTTCAGAGACCTCTGACTACCAAGTTATACTGGTCATGGGTATCGACTCAAGTAACAACCGTTATGTCTTGGAGTATTTCCGTGAGAGAATACCTACATTTGATGTACCCAAGGAAATTATACGACTTGCGAACAAGTATACGCCAGTTCGTAGGGTCACTATTGAAACGGTTGCGGCACAGGAGATGGTTCGGGATATGGTTACACGGCTTTCCGCAAAAGAAAAAAGACTTCTTCCGGGTATTTTTAAAGGAGTTAAGCCTCCTGCTAGAATCCAAAAACAAGATAGGCTGGAAACCAGTCTTGGCCCTCTTGTCAACTCTAAGAAGCTATATATACAAAGAGAGATGACAGAACTGGTAGATGAGTTCTTTGAACACCCAAAGCCTAGAAACGATGATGTGATGGATGCGTTGTACTATTCTGACTATTATGCACGTGCACCTAAAAGCTCAAAAGTATCTGTAGATTCCATACAGGAATCCAATGACGACCCTATAAGATCTATCCAAAAAAAGGCTTATAGTTGGATGACTGGAGCAAGACTTTAAATATATTGCACTATAAACCGTTTTATTATTAAGATAAGATAGCGAAATACACACATGCCAAGGTACTCAAAACGATCAAAAGATAGACTAGCAACCTGTGACAAGCGGTTGCAAAAAGTGTTTAATGAGGTCATTAAGCACGTAGACTGCTCCATTTTGGAAGGTCACAGAAGCAAGGAAAGGCAAAATAGACTCTATGATGAAAAGCGTACTAAGGTCAGGTATCCTAATGGCCGGCATAATTCTAACCCTTCTAAAGCCGTTGACGTTACCCCTTATCCTGTGGATTGGGAAGACCGGGAGAGGCAGACCCTCTTTGCCGGGTTCGTTATTGGCATTGCTCGTAGCATGGGCATTAAAATAAGATGGGGAGGTAATTGGGATATGTATGAGGAAAAAGGAAGGTGGGAGGTCAAGGACAACCGCTTTGATGATTTTCCTCATTTTGAGATCAAGGAATAATGGCAGGGACTGATTCAACCAAGGCAAAGGTGCCTTTTGGTTCTTTCATTCTTACAGAGCAGGCTACCAATGAATTTCCTTGGGTAACTGAATTGGCAAGCAGATACAGTGCCAGTCCTTCGGAAGTGGCAGGTGGTCAGAATGCTATATTAACTAATGGAGAAACATATTTTCCCCCAGAAGCAGTAAGGGATATAGGAGTAGATACATTGAGACAGATGAACAATAAACCAAAAGAAGGCGGTCACGCCTCTATAGATAGATTGATCGCAATGAGCACGCTTCAAGGCTTAAAGCCTATGTACGGGGGTGGTGAGATCACACCAAATTATTCAGGTGGTGGCTTAACTGGTTATCAAAACGGTGGAAAGATAGAATCAAAAACATTAAAAGATATGGTAGACTCATATTTACCAAAAAAAGATGATATGCTCCCCTTTTTAGAATTTTTAACTGGAGCTACTGCTGAAACTAATGAGTACCAACCCGGAGCTGTAGATGCGGCAATGGCTATCCCTGTACTTGGTGGAATTGGAAGACTTAGTAAGAAGGGATACGCTACTTTATCTAGGCTTTTAAGAAGGTACGGCAAGGAAGGTCGTGAATTAGATAGAGTATTTGGTAAAGGGTCTGCGAAAAAAGCTCTTGAACCGGGTAGCGATCTAACTACAGATGCCAAATACTATAGAGAGGTTGGGATAGATAGCCCAAGAAAAGAACCTATAAGCTGGGATAAAATGGAAGAGATAAGAAAAACAGCTGGAGATGAGTATGGGTTTGGTTCTAAGTTTGATATCTTCGGGGCTGAAGGTAAATATCCACCGGGATTTACTAAGGATAAATTTGGGGCTATATTTGGGAAAACTGTTGACGATGTTACAGGTGAGACCTTTGAGAAATTTAGACTTAGCCCAAGTGGTAAGCATTTACCAACAGATGCGAAATTTCAACAAGGTGGCTTAACTGGCTATGAAAATGGCGGGGTGTCTTTAAAAGATTATGCTGGTCTTGTAGGGAACATGGTTACTGGTTTTGGTGGTGATCTTCCAGAGGGGATGTATACACCAGAGGGAGGCCTAACTCGTGAAGGCTATGCGCAGAAATTCAATTTAGAGCCTGAAAGTGTGAATATAGACACCCTTTCTTTTAGTAATCCAGCAAACTATATGTTCGAGGTTACTGGAAAGCAAAAAGGTTCTGGCGCTGATATAACCGGAACAACAAGAGCTACAGGATCTTTGCCTATAGAAAGATTACTTGATACTGTTATGGATAAAAATATAGAAGACCCATTTGAGCGCATGCGTTGGAAAATGGATTTGAGCAATGTAAAAAGGGGCGTTTCATATCAACAAGGTGGATTGACCGGTTATCAAGATGGTGACATGGTAGGCCCACCAGTTCCTCCACAGATGATGGGCGATGCCATGAATCGTCAGCTAAGTGAAAGTATTGACAGGAGAATGGCTAATCCAGAGGTCTATCAAGGGAGTACGCTCGGTGCGGTTAGGCAAGAAGCTAGTGCATTGCAAGACAGTATCTATCAGGATACTGTGAACAAAGCAAGAAAGTCTTTACAGTTGATCAAATTGCAAACATTGTTAAATAACCCAGATATGACAATGCAGTCTTATACAGAGGGCGAGTTTGCTGTCCCTTCTGATAAGGCAGACATGTTTAAGTGGGGCATGTCTGCACTACGTGACTCTTCTAATATGAGGGCGTTAGACCTAATGAAAAAATTAGCACCGGCTGGTTCTGGTGGCTACACGCCTAGATAATATGGATCAAGACCCAAGAGCCGCATATAACGAAGAGCTTTACAAAAGATGGAGAGACTCTAGGACTGACTGGGATACGGAAGCACGTAAAGATATAGATTTTTATCTTGGGAATCATTTTACAACAAGTGAATCAGATGAATTAGCATCCAGAAATCAAGCGGATATACCAATGGATCGTGTATCTTCCGCAATAGAAAAATTTAAAGCGGTACTTACATCCCGCCCTCCAGCATTTACGATTACCCCTAGAGAGGATTCAGATGTTCAAGTAGCATCTTTGTGGCGTTCTGTATTGGGCTATGTTTGGGAAAAGTCAGATGGCGATTGGCAAATGAAACAAGCTATACAAGATTATGCGACCACAGGTATGGGTTATTTGTATGCTTATATTGATTCAGATTCAGATTTTGGTAGAGGTGACGTTAAGTTCACATACATAGATCCGTTTAGGGTATATGCGTCTCCTAGCTCTCGTGATCGCTGGTTTAGCGATTCGGATGGTCTTATCCTTTCCACCATCCTGACAGGTGAACAAGCCGTCAACCTCTACCCAGAATTGGGCGATAAAGAAGACCCCGAAACTGGCGAGACCATACCGGGGCTGATCAGGAGTATATCCAGTTTTAGTTATAATGATGAGGATTATCCTGATTCTCAAAACAAAAATTCAATGACAGTATTCACTCCGGCTGAGGTCAAGGACAAAGATTATTTTGAGGTAAACAAGTATCAAGTTCTTGAAAGGTTCTATAAAGTGAAAGTACCATTTTATAGGGTCATTGATATGCAGACACAAGAAGAGAACATCCTATCACAAGAGGAATACTCCCAGTTTTTTGAAGAGAATGCAGAGGCATTTGAGATCGGGGCTTTTACGGCCGTTGAGGTTTTACAGAACCGAGTCAAGATCTGTTGTTCTATGGGTGAGATCGTTCTTTATGAGCAGATCTTACATACTGATGAGTATCCTATCATACCCCTTCCCAATATCTGGACTGGGACACCATATCCAAAGTCTGATGTCTCAAGAGCCAGACCCATGCAAAGGCTATTAAACAAACTATGGTCTCTTGCTTTGTCGCATGCACAAGCTTCGGCTGGTTTGAAATTATTGGTTCCCTTGGGAAGTGTCGATGATATTGATCAGCTTGAAAAAGATTGGGCAAATCCAAATGCTGTGATAGAGGTCGATTCTTCTCAGGGAGAGCCCCATTACCCAGCACCACAACCTTTGGCTGGGGAGTTCTATCGGTTGATACAACAGTCTGAGTTTTATATAGATTTTATATTCGGTCTTCCTGAAATGATGCATGGCTTTGCTGAAAAGGCTCCTGAGACCATGAGGGCTACAGAAAGAATGATAGCATTGGGTAGCGAAAGGCCAAAGTCAAAACTTAGGGACATAGAGTTTAGTATCAATAGGCTGGGTAAGGTGTTGTATAATTTGTCTAAAGGGCACTATACATATAAAAAGATATTTAGAATGGCACAGCCAAATAATAACATAACAGAAGTGATGGCTAATTTCTATACAGATGTTTCTGGTGCTGTATTAGACATGAAGAAAGAACGCCATATATTAGAGCAACATGATATAAGAATTGAACCGGGCTCGACAATGCCTTCTAATAAGTATGCGGAGCTTAATGTGTACTTAGAGGCGTTCCAAATGGGAATTGTTGACCGGTATGAAGTATTGAAAAAGAATCCTGAACTGTTTGATAAGGAAGGTATTATGCGTAGAACAGAAGAGAAGCAGGCAATGCAACAACAGATTCAGGCAATGGAAGAACAAATAAAGAATTTGCAGGGTGACTTGCAGACAGCCCAAAGAGAATCTGTCAGTGATCGGAAACGGGTCGAGGTTGAGAAGTTTAAAACACGACTCTCTGAGATCAATTCAGAATCAAAGGCAGATAGAAGGGTGCAACGTGGAAAACTAGAAAACGAGGTGAAGCTTGAGGTGGAGAAATTGTCCAGTAATCTGAAAGATGTTCAGAGGAAGGTCAGTTCAACTCCGGAAGCCTAAAGACATCTAAGGAGAAACTATGTCAACACTAGAACAACAGGAAGTAAACGTCTTAGACAACCAGCCCGTAGCTAATGAGGGCTTTGTTCCCAGCGATGGGAACATTGTGGAAGATATCGTTAATGAACAATCCGGCTTCAATGAAGCGGATGTTGCTCAAGAAGCAGTAGATGAATCAGCTACTTTAATAGACTATGAAGCTGAGTCTAAAAAGTTTCAATCTATGTATGATCGGTCACAAGCCGAGAATGCTAGACTGCAACAAGGGGCTCAGATATTACAGTTATTAGAGCAGAGACCTGATCTTGTACAGGCGCTTGAGAGCGGTATAGCTAACCCACAAACTCAACAGCCAAACGAGCAAGCGGTTGGAGCAGATGATTTTAATCCTTGGGATGCTTTTACAGATGAAAATTCTGATTCTGGAAAATACGTAAATAATAAAATAGAATCGTTAGTGAATCAAAGACTTCATTCTGTGATGGCAGAACAACAGCAACAGATGCAGGCTGAAATGCAGTTGAACAATACTGTAAATGAATTGCGTGGAAAATTCAAAATGTCAGATAATGACATTAGAGATTTTTTGCAGTTCACTACAAAACCAAAGGAGCAGGTAGGTTTGAACAATCTGGTGAAACTTTGGCAAATGCAAGGTGGTCAATCTGTTGCAAACAATGACACAATGGAAGCGGTTAACGCCGCAAGACAAGCTCCTCGTTCAGCGGGCGTTTTACAGGGCCAACCACATCCAAATCCGAAATCGGATGATCAAATGGTGTGGGACAGCATTGTAGGCGCTGGGGACAAGGGCAAATTTTAGTTAAATAACTCTACTTGAAGGCCGGAAGGTAGTTGATAGAGAGTAAAGTATAGGAGAGTCAAAATGGCTGTAAACTCAGGCATGGTCAAGGCAACTGACATGACAAACGCCGCAACAAGCGTTTCTGGTGAAAGTACGCCGGATCAAAGACGATTATACGACTTTAGTGATAGAGTCGCCGAATTAAGTCCAGATGAATCTCCATTCTTTGTATATTTAAGTAAAATGTCGAAATCGCCTACCACAGATCCTGTTTTCAGGTTCTTGGAGAATAGGTCAAAGATCGATTGGACAACCAGAACATTTGAACTAGCGGCAGATGTGAATGGTGGTTCAGCAGTGACTGCTGGAACACAATATTCATTTGTTGTTGATGATAGCTCAAGTGGTTCTGCGGCTGACGTGAATTGGCTTGTTAAAGGCATGGTGTTTGCAGTTGAGGTACTTGATTCTACTGCTGGTGTAGCTTACGCCACAGTAAGGATCGATAGTGCTGTTACAGACGCTGGTACATCCAATACATTCACAGGGCGTGTTATTTCCTTGCCTAGCTCAGACTATAGCTCAGGTTATAACATCCTTAGTAATGATGATAAATGTCAGGTCATTGGTACTTCTTTTGGTGAAGGTACTGGTTCTCCTGATGCTTGGTCAAAAACATTGGATGATGATTATGGGTATACCCAGATCTTCAAAACATCAGCGGAAATGTCAAACACTGCGATTGCGACAAAATACAGAGGATATGCAGATGAATGGTCACGGATCTGGAATCTGAAATTAAGAGAACATAAGGTGGATATTGAAAGAGCGATGCTTTTTGGACAAAGAGCACGTCAAGACAGTATTCAGTACACTGAGGGTATTGTTGGGCACTGTGTGCTTAACGGAGCTCCAAGTAATGCTGATGCCGCACTTTCATACACACCGGGTTCTGCATACCAACGAACCGTAGCAGAAGGTGAGTTCACATACGATAGGATCCTTGGCGATCTTGAAGTATTGTATGATCCTGCACGTGGCGGTTCTTCAGCTAAGCTTGCATTAGCTGGTCTTCCTGTGATGACCTTGTTCAACAAGTTCGGAGCAGGTGGTATTCTTAAAGAAACCTATGATGCTAATAATGCTATTCGTTACGACATTAACAAAGAGTATATTGAAGGTTCTTATGGTCATAAATTGTTACAAGTACAAACAATTCATGGTGATCTGAATCTTGTACGTGAGCCTTTATTTAGAGGGTTCTCTAACTCTTACATGATGATCGTTGACATGGCTCAAGTTGCATACCGTCCACTTGTTGGTAACGGTGTGAATCGTGACACCCACGTTATAACGAATGTACAGCAAGCTGACGAAGATCTACGTAAAGACATGATCCTCACAGAGGCAGGTCTTGAAGTGTCTCTTCCTGAAACTCACATGCTGTATAACTTTGAAAGCGTAAGCTAAGGAGTTGTGTAATGAGATCAGATAGATTAAACGCAAGTAGTGGAAGTCATCATACTGGTGAAAAGGCGTTTCAGAAGATAGATAACTCTTCAGCGTTAAGTAGAACGTTGACAGCGGCTGAATCTGGAACTCTTTTTGCTGTTGATATGTCCACAGTAGACAACAACGTAACCCTAACATTGCCAACTGTATCAGATGCAATAGCAGGTTGTAGTTATGATTTTTGCTTCACCGTTAATTGTGACGATGATGCAGATTTTATTATCACAACCGGTGCTGACGCAACCGATATCTATGGCTATGTTGTTACTGGTGCGGCAGATAGCACAGTTGATGATTTTAATGGGCTTTCAAAAATAACCGTAGATGGTTCTGTTTCACAGGCTGTTGAAGGTTTGAGAATGACAGTGATTTGCGATGGTACCAACTGGCACCTAAGCGGATATGTTCCTGTTGCGATAGGAACAGTTGTTCTCGTTGAGTCTGCGACTGC
>VTLG01005767.1_pt1 | contig 42548 bp, 53 predicted proteins | sample 4694571 | NCBI WGS metagenome assembly VTLG01 (sample SAMN12604809, study PRJNA352737) | marine metagenome | biome: ENVO:00000447; feature: ENVO:00000209|ENVO:00000569|ENVO:01000036; material: ENVO:00002151; isolation source: viral sequences binned using virsorter ...
TTGATGCCGCATTTTCTCCTATCTTTAGACTAATGAAGGGTCGTAAGGAAATAATTAAAGCAGAGTTAGATGGTAAAAGTGCTGATGAGATTATAACAATAGAACAACAAGCTCAGAGTCGATTACTTGCTAAAACAATATCAGAATCTGATAAACCTTTGTCAAGACTTAAAAAATCAAAGACTGCATCACAGAAGGTACTTAACGCTAAACTAGAAGATCCTACTATATTCTCTGCTCCTGCTACTGTCAAGCGAATGGTTGAACAGTTAGCTCGTGGTGATTTTAAAGGAATACACCCAGATAACTTTAGTGGATACCGTGTATTTAACACAAAGTACATTGAAAACGGAGATGCCGCTGAAGCATTAAATATGATGGAAGTCCTTCTTAGGAAGGAAATGCTTACACAACGTGCAGGGCTACAAGTACCCAAGGGACCAAAGACTCTAGCTGAAATAGAAAAGGCAGGACTACAGTTATCAGATACTATTCAAGGTAATAGGATTATCAACGTAGTAGAAGATACAGCATCAGGTATGGGGGTAGATAAAGATACTCTAATGACTTTGATGATGAAAGATCTCGATGACCTAGCAGGGTTAGAAGCTAGGGTACTAGCGTATCGAGGTGTAATAGCACAAATGGGATCTGAGTTACAGTTGGTAAGACGGGAATTAGCTGGAAACCCAGGTAACGATGTTCTTGAAGCTAGGTTTATTAATTTACTTGCTCAGACAGAAGATGCTATCCGTGTCTTTGGTGAAGTTAGAAGGATACCTGCTAGAACTGTGACTGCCCAAAGGATTAAGATACCTGACCTAGATGCAAATGGAGCACCAATACGTGCTTCAGATCATGTTCAGTTACTTAATGATCTCAAAAAAGCTGGTATTGACTCTAAGAAACTTAGTATTCTTGGAGAAGCTCTTGGTCTTGGTAAGAATCCATTACATACAGTTCATATTGCTCAAAGTGGTATAGAAACTATACTACAAAGGGGTACTCGTGGTTTACTAGAGTTCTATCGTGGTATGCTTCTTGCAAGTCTAAAGACTCATGTTACCAATAGTCTTTCAGGTGTCATCGAAACCTTTGTTCCACAGGTATCAAGGTTGGCAGGTGGATTACTAACAGGAGATCGTCAAGTAATACGTTCTGTAGGTGCTCACATGGTAGGACTTACTCATGGTCTACGTCCTTCTATTGGTAAAATGATTGAAGCAGTATATCAAGAACGTAATATACTAGATCCACTAGGTACAAAGGTAGACGGACTTATATCCCCATACGGACATGCTATTGCAATGGACCCATTAAAAAAAGGTTCAACTCAGTGGCACCCATATAACTGGGTATCTGCCTTTGTTAATGGCGTAGGTAAAATATCCAGAGGATCATTACGATTACTTGGAGGTGAAGATGAGTTCTTTAAGCAATGGAACTATCGTGCTTCAGCTTACGCTAAGATTGTTATGGATATGCCAGAGGGGTTGTCAAAAGAAGCTAGGAAACTAAGGATTAACCAACAGCTTAGCGACTATTTTGATGAGATGGGCCAAGCTACAAATAAAGATTTACTTCAGTACGCACGTAGAGCAACATTTACTGAAGAAGTCCTTCCTAACACTATGGCTTCTGGTATACAAGCGTTAGCAAAGAGACAACCTGCGTTACAATTCTTTATTCCATTTATTCGTACTCCTACTAATATTATGGTAAGGTTTGGCGAAAGGACTCCTATACTAAGTTTATTTCAAAAGACTACAAGGCAAATGCTTGCTAGTGGTGATCCTAATCTTAGAGCACAGGTAATTGGAAACCAAGCTATTGGTATGGCAATGTATGGTACCTTTCTTGGATACATAATGGAAGGTTCGGTTACTGGACCAGGACCATTAGATCCAGATCAGAATAGACTATGGAGAAACGCAGGTAATCAGCCTTATTCAATTAGAACACCTTATGGGTGGGTATCGTATAATAGATTAGATCCTTTGTTTATGCCTTTGGTCTTTATGACAGGATGGTATGATAATGCTGTGGTCTTTAATGAAAGTGATGATATAGGAGAGCAAGCTATGATGGGTGTTGTGGGGCTTGCTCGTGCGGCTACTGATCGTACCTATTTACAAGGTATGAAGCAAGTGTTTCAAATGTTACACAGTCTTACAACTGGTGACATGGATAGACTTGCGTTGTCAGGTATACAAATGGGAGCAAACGTAATACCTTCTATTCTCAATCAGCAGTATGAGATTGGTCAACATCTTGGTTTTTACGAAGGGGCAGAAGGTTTTAGAGAAGCATTACAATGGCAAGAGAAGTTTTTACGTAGGGCACCTCAGTTGACAGGATATAACGCTGTAAAACATAACTGGATAACAGGAAAACCCATTGTATCACCAGTAGGATATAACTCAGGGTTTCCTGTTGTAACGGATAAACCTAATAAATATATCAATGAAATAGTGAACATGGGTAGATCTATAGATCCTCCTGACACTAGAATTGGTAATGTAGAACTTTCTGGACCTCAGTATGCAGAGTTAAATAGGCTTATTGGCACCATTCGTGGAGAAAATGGTATGAATTTAATGCAGTCTCTTGAAGCATTTATGGGTACAACTGGTAAAAATGGGTACAACCTAGACCCTAATCGTAAATATAATGAAAACTACGATGACTGGAGAGTAGAAGGTGTCAAGAAAATTATTAGAGGGTACAAAGATGCAGGTAGAAAAGTGTTATTGCAGACTAACCCTGATTTATTACAAGCATTTGTCGAAGACAAAATAAACAAAGCCTCCGTAATGGGTGGAGGTACCCAACTCTTCGATCTAAACGAGAGACCATAATAAAAGACATTTACGGACTGACTTTCTAAAATATCATGGCAATCAATGTTACACTAACCAGTTATGTACTATCTCCGTGGGATGGTAGTCATCATGGAGGAGGTACTAATTTAATAGCATTATCCTATGCTGACCTAGACTTTACACCGTCAGCCGCTGATAGTTACAAAAGTACAAGTGGTGATATATTTAAAGTATACGTAGGTGGTAAAAGAATTTACAGAAGGTCAGATCAAACGTATGCAAGTGGATCTGGATTCTTAGAAGATGGTGACGCAAGTTCAGGTGCTACATTAAATGGAAAGACTGGAAGTGTTAATGGAAATACAGTATCATGGGATTCTACTACAGATGCTGTGTGGACTATTGATACCGCAAACAGATTAATATTAATTAGTAAATCAGCAGTAGCGGCTACAGACTTATATGGTAGTGGAACAAGTGCTCTTAATATAGCTTTTACTGGTAGTTCTACTATTATAACACTTACTCGTTCTGTACAAGACCTCAAGTCTCCTGCTATTGACTTTAGTAATGCTTCTATTCTTACTGAACAGGATCTTGATAACTCAGCTAAGAACGTATTCCACGCTTCTCAACAAGCTATTATATCAACCGAAAATGCACTTCTGTATTCAGAAGGTACTGATGCGTATAGTGCGGCTCAACCTGGGACATCCAATCCTAAAAAGATACAAAATGTTCTTACTCCTGCATCTGCAAATGATGCAACAAATAAAGCCTATGTAGACGGATCTAGTACCACAGTTACAGTAGCAGGATCTATTGATAATGTCAATACTGTTGCAGGACAGATTACACCTACTAACAACATTGCTACAGTTGCAGGCATAGCATCTGAAATAGCAGCAGTAGCAGGAGATGCTACAGATATTGGTGCAGTAGCAGGTAAGGCAACTGAGATTGGACGTTTAGGAACTGCTGATGCTGTAGCTGACCTAGCTAAACTTGGTACTGATGATATAGTCAATGATATGAACAAATTGGCTACCGATGATATAGTCAATGATATGAATGTACTTGGTACTGATGCAAATGTAACAGCAATGGGACACCTTGGTACATCTGCTAATGTAACCAACATGTCTACCATAACAACTGGTTACGATGGTGGAACAAGTACTTCAGGAACTAATACAAACCTAGCTAACATTAATACTGTAGCAACTAATATTGGAACTATTAGTGCAAAAGTTTCTAAATCAGGTGACACAATGACAGGATTACTAACCTTGTCTGGAGCACCTACCACAGATAACCACGCTTCTACTAAAGCATACACAGATACACAAGCCACTGCTCTTGCTTTGGCGTTAGGATAATATATGGCATTTAATAATTACGTAAAAACTATAGCCGCTGGTGCAAGTGGTGCAGATGTTCTAGTAAGAACTGCTTCAAGTACCGATGTAATCATAGGATTAAACATTGCTAATACTCACGCTACAGCTACAGCTACAGTAAAAGTAGAACTAGGAACTACATCATTACTAGAAAATACAAAAATACCAAGTGGTGGAGGAGTAGAAGTAATACAAGGTAAAGTAGTTATAAAAAATACTGATACTATTAAAGTTTCACCCACGGGTGCAGGAGTAGATGTAGTTCTTTCTGTATTGGAGAACGCATAATGAAAAGATATGGAACAGGAACCATAGATCCTAGTGCTTTCACACCAGTGCAAACCGATAGTTCAGGACTCACAGGATACGAAGCAAATAACCAAGGTATCCTGAGAAACCCTTCTACCATCGCATCAGATATTGAAATCAAGGCAAACGAGAACGCATGTCTCGTGGGGCCAATCACAATTTCTGGAACCCTAACAGTCTCAGGTCAACTACAGGTTATCTAATGGCAATACACTTAACACCCGAAGCAAATCCTACAGTACAAGAAGGAACCCTATACGTTGATAGTGCTACTGGTGAATTCAATGTTGCTGGTAGAACAGTTCCACATATTATTCCTGGGGTTCTGTATCCTGCTGTAAGTGGAAATGATATTCATGGAACTGACATAGATACGAGTCATGGTAGTACCTACACTTACGGAACTGCACACACAGACGGACGGAAATACTATTACACTGACATCAAAGGCAGTAAACCAATCAAAGATCCACGGATCGGTGGGCATTTTGGAAGTCAGAGACATAAGTTTAAATCACTACAGTTGCTTGAACAGGAAACTGCTACACACGGCAAAAACGTCTATTCAGTAGACGGCAGGGAATGGGTCAGAGCAGTCGATAATATAGAAATTAAATATGATGACTCAGGAAATTACTGTAGATTATTAGACACGAGTTCGTTTATTGAAATAGTTGGTTATTTTTCAGATTTTAACTGGAGTCATCTTACATTGTCGGATAGAACTGTAAGATTCACGATTGATGGAGGGACAGAGAACAGCACAGATTATGGTTCTGCTGCAGTGGCATCACCATTAAACTCTCGATATGTTGACACTCACTCATTAATTAATATACCAATTTCTCAATCACTTGGAATTCACACGATAAAAATTAGACGAACAGGTGCAGGAAATGAAGATTCTAATGGTTTTGAGTTAATAGCCCAAGACACCACATCAACCGCAAACCGATCAAAGATTCAGATTCCTAGTCAGAATGTGGTTAGTTATGGGAAGAAGTTTACTGTTTCTGGGACTCCGCATTATGATCCTTTTAATGGAATGTCTGGTGCTAAGACTCTAACACAACTAGGAGATTACATTGATACTGCAACTTCTCTAGGAATGGAGAATTGGAAAGCAGGAACTGCAAATTACTACAAACCTTTTAATGGTGGTAGAGTTATCAAGTGGGTAGATAGTTCTGGAACAATTAAAACCTCAGTAACTATGATGCCACCCAATGCTCAAAATTTTTCAGCAACAGCTTCAAATGCAGTAACAAATACAGAAGTACAAAATGGAACTAATGGTGAGACTATTAATTTTGATACTACAACATTAGCAAATGCAACTCCATTATCAGAAGTAGCCAAGACTTTTCTCATGAGAGAGTTTGGAAACGGAGGTGCAAATGCAGGAACTGGTGGGGCTAATTATGCAGATGCAAGTATGCTTAGTGGAAATGATGCCATAGCGTATGTGATGGATGACGGCTTAACTTCTCTATCTGCTAAACAAATAGGAATAGCAGGTAGTGGTACTGCAAATGCTTTTGGTTATGTAGCTCAATATGGTGATGCTGAAAATTATCTAACATTTATTGGAACAGGCTTTGATTTTAGAAACAAGACTTCATCTGGTGATGATAGACATGATATAGTACAAAACCTTCCTTATGGTAGTCATATTTTTTATCAAGTCGCTTCTGGTAACTATCCAATAACATTTGATGGAGTTTCTTTAGGTGATCATAGACCAAACAGTAGAAATACTGATTTTGGATTTTATGAAGTTACTATCTACCAACCCAAGAAACCCCCAATCCCTGAAGATGCGTGTGTCATTGCAGACTATATGCTGATGGCTGATTTTGTGGCTAAAGGTGCAACTGGTATTGATAAAATTAGTAAAGGAATTAGGGCTTGTTCAGTTTCAAGAGACTTGTTTTATGATTCTGGGGGTTCATTTAGTTTTGATCACAACCCTGAAGACGCTGCCTTTGGTTTTCAATCATATAACAATAACAATACTTCTTTATATAGAATAACATCATTTTCAACAGGGATGGGTTTTAATGGTGCTTCTCATACAAACCGAATTGACAATGCTCAATTTAAATTAAATGGAAGTAATTTTTCTTATAATGCTTCAAATATTTATGATTTAGTTGGAGAGTGGGATGACACAAATGATGATGGTACTCTTGATTTAAGAGGCACATCTCAGGTAGGGGGTACTGTATTTGGGGTAAAAAACCAAACTTTAGGAAATAATATCTACGAAGTGAATAACAACAGCAATACTGGCTATCAACTTCATACATTCATTGAAGCCCACACCCCAATCCACACTTCGTCCCACTATCAACCCTTTGAAACCCCATATCTCCATGAGCTAATTGGTGGTGACAGGAATATGGAACAGACGAATTTAGTTTGTAGTCCAGATGGGAAAACTTGGGATGAGGTGACGAGGGATACGAGTTATATGGGGTTAGAGATGCTATGTGCAGATGATGAAACATCATACACATCTTCCACCGATATAATAAAATTTGATGTATGGAGAGGTTCTATAGACGGCAATAATATGGGGAATAAAAATTTTGCCATAGCTTATGATCGTCAAATATGTTTGCGAGATGGAATGTATGAAATTACAGCAAGTACAATTAAAAACATAAATACTACATATCACGTTAATATTCTTGTTAATGGAGTTAGACGTAAACTAGGACACTCAACTAATATCAGCCACGATACGATTACTAATATAATAACCACCCATTTAAAAAGAGGTGATTACGTTCAAATAGAAGGTGGCTGGCGATACACTGGTTATAGTCACTTTCAAATTACAAGGGTTGGATAATTATGTTTATTGCAATTAAAGACACGAAACTAATCGCTATTCATGAAGTTGAATGGCAATGCAGAAGGAAGGCTAAAGGCTTAGACAAATCCGATTATTGGGCTTGGCTTGCTACTGTTACTTCTGAAGACGAAAACGGACATAAAACCTACGACTTTAGTGGTGAAGACTACGAGATTGTAGAAACCAATGCACCTCTATCTTATGAAACTAAAGACTCTGAAGGTAGGGATATTACAGTTTCTTTTAACCAAAGTGGTCACATAGTCTCAGACTTAGACGGAACACACTACCACCTTAAGTGGGACGGATCTGTAATCCTGAAAGACGATGATGCACTAACCGCATACCAGACCGCAGAAAAGTGGAAAAGTATCCGTAATGATCGCAATGTTCGGTTAGCAGAAACCGATTACCTCGCATTAAAAGACAACACATTAAGTGCAGATATGAAAACCTATCGACAAGCATTAAGGGACGTACCGAAACAAACGGACCCAGATAACATCACATGGCCTAGTAAACCATCATGAGTAGCATAATAAAAGTAGGGAAAGTACAGTCATCCACAGGGAATGATGCAGTTACTATTGCAAACGATGGAACAATAACAGCTAATGGTGCAATTGATAGTTTAAAGACTGATACTATTAGCGAAAAAACATCTGCAAATGGTGTATCAATCGATGGTCTTAAAGTAAAAGACTACTCGTTGATGTATGGGAGTAATATTGGATTAACAATAGATTCAAGCGGTTATGCCTTAACACCAAAAACAGTATGGTTTCACGCTTATAATGGTGCTGCACAAAATCCAGATAATACTACAATAGAAGTTGTTAAATTTTCCACAGCTAATCAAGATTCATCAAATTCTTACAATGCAAGCACTGATTCCAATACATTTACTGCACCTGTTGGTGGCACATATTATTTTTCGTATATGTTTATGAATAATTCTTCTGAACATTGCAGACACTCGTTCTATATAAATAATTCGGCTGTTAATACTAAATTTTCAAAAAACGAAGTTTATAATCTTTCAACAAACTTTTGGGTTGGAACTTTAGCTAATGGTGATTCTGTAAATGCAAGAATAAATACAGCCGCAAATAATGAAGGTAACATTCATAATGATTACAGGGTATTTACTGGATTTTTAATAGGATAAATATGGAATACACAATTAAATTAACAGACACAGAAGACAAAGCACTTAGCTACGTTAGTGCAACACAACAAGATTGGATAGATAATGTAGTTCATAATAGGTGTAGAATTGCTACAGATGAAATTGTAGGTATTTATACAAAACGTGCGTTAGATGAAGGTGTTCAGATACCTACAACAAGAGAAGAAATAGTTAATGATGCGTTTGCTAGAAGTTGGGTGAAAACAGGCCAACAACGTAATGAAGAAGCAAAAAAAAATAAACCAGAATAAGGAGGCAACATCCCTTCAATTATCGAAGTAGATACTATAAAAAATAAAACAGGAACCCAAAACACTGTTTTGAGTACCGATGGTTCTGGGAATAATACGCTTAATGCTAATACCATTAAAGACGGATCAGCAACTAAGACTTTAGCAGAATATTCTTCTAGTGCTTGGAGTTGGGGGTCTGGGGTTCCTGCGGGAACAATATTACAAACAAAAGATTATACATTTACTAATTCGAGAACTTTTAATGGCATAACTGGAGTTACTTGGAGATGGGTGACAGACACATTAAAAGGCGGTTCTTCGGATCATATTACTTTTGATAATCCTATAACTGCTAACAATAAAGTTTATTTATGTTTTTTGTCTACTATATGTATTGATAATTACGATTGTAAATTTGTAAATTTTTTTATTCGTGAAGGAAGTTCAACAAATGATGGTATAAATGCAGGAACTAATGTGGCAGGACAAAACACTTCAAATGGCGATGGGCAAGGAATATATTGCTACAGCGATTATTACACATCTGGAAGTCAACATGGAAACACACACGATGTATCGTTTCAACATGCTTGGACTGAATCAAATACAAACCCAAATTATAATATAGTATTTACTGCAACATCTGGTAATAGTAGCACTGAAATGACTGTCCATATAGGCCGTAGTGGTTTTTCAAATTATACAAGAAGTGATGTTCATGGTTATACAATAAGACTTCAAGAAATACAGGCATAAATGAACACAATCAAAGCAATACAAAAATTAGTTCCTAATGCAGTTTTTGACATAGAAGGAGAGGATTACGACAAAATAAAATGGTATGAAAGTAATAAAGAAAAACTACCTAGTAAATCTGAAGTTGATGCAGAAATAGTTAGGTTAGAACAGGAATTTAAAGACACCCAATACCAACGTGATCGAGCCAAAGCATACGACCCAATTCCAGAACAGTTAGACCAGATTTACCACGATATGGATGGGTGGAAAGCTAAAGTTAAAGCAGTAAAAGATAAGTATCCGAAGCCAACATGAGTGGACATCATCCAAACCCAGCAGATCAATATTATAACTATTCAACACAAGCAACAGAAGTTATGCCAGAAGTAAGTACATTATATCAGATGGTTATGGACTTAGGCATACCAGCCTGTGTCATCATAGCCGCATTTTGGTTCATCAGGTATCAAAGTGAACTAGCGAAAAAAGAACGAGAGGAGTTCTGGAAGAAAGACGAAGAGCACGATAGTAGACTCTTGGATATGATCGAGAGATCCTCAGATGCCATTCTTCAGATCAAGCTGGCATTGGAAGCCAATACACAAGCAATCAAAGAAATTACAAGTAGAAAGTAATGGAAACAGTAACAGAGAAAACAACTGTAAAAAATGGTGGGAAACCAAAGGATGACCCACATATACAGCTTATGAAACTTAGATTTTGGGCAAGATTTCTTATATCGTTACTTGCCTTTGGTCTATTCGGATGGTTAGTATTTACTATGGTAAACAAGCCTGACGAACTAGCTCAGTCTAGTAAAGACCTTATTAACTTGGCTTTTGGTGCCTTTCTACCCATCATAGGTATGTTGGGGAAGCATTGGTTTGAGGTATCACACGATGAGCCAGAACACAACCCAGAACCACCACCTAAACCGAAAGAAGAAGATGCTACCAGCGTTACTCCTTAATGTAGTCCAGTCATTAGTATTGGATCAAGCCCAGTCGTTAGCTAAAGAACACGTTGCTGACGCAATTGAAAGAAATCTGGATGATGACCAGAAGAAAATGTTAGATGATGTTGTGGATATGATGCCTGATAACCAGTTTAAGACATTTAAGGAATTTATAGGATAATATGAAAGAAGGAAATCTTAACTCTCATGCTAAGAGAAAATATAAAAAGTTTGCAAAAGCTATTCAGGGAAAAAATAAAGTACCAAAAATGACTCAACCAGTATACAAAGGACAGAAATCAGCAACATCTGACTTGCTATACAGAGGTGATCCTAGTAAAGAAAAATTTCAATATGCAGGAAGTAAAAAAATAACTGAGGGTATGAAGAAATACTTTAAGAAAAAATGAAACTAAGTAAAAACTTTAGTCTTAAAGAGCTTACCAAGTCTACCACAGCAGTTAGACATAACATTAACAATACTCCAGACCAAGAGCAACTCATTAACCTAGCGGTACTCACCAATTGCGTACTACAAAGGGTACGAGATGCTCATGGTCGTGTTGATGTCAACTCTGGGTTAAGGGTACTTGAGCTTAACCGAAAGATTGGTAGCGGAGATAACTCACAGCATGTTCAAGGCATGGCGGCAGATATAGAGTGCCCTGCTATCAGCAACATGGAGTTAGCTGAGTGGATTCGGGATAACCTTGAGTTCGATCAGTTAATCCTAGAGTTTTACACACCTCAAGACCCTGCTTCTGGTTGGGTCCATGTGTCCTATAACAAAGAAGAAAATAGGAAACGTGTGTTAAGAGCAGTTAAAAATGACGGTAAAACAGTTTATCAAGAGGGACTTACCTAATGGCTAAGAGAAGATCAGGATCTACCAACTACAGAAATAGAAAAACCACTAAATCCAAAGGACCGATAGAGTCTTTGTTTAGTATGGCTAAAGATGTTTATAAAAGTAGTCCTATAAGTCAGTTATTTGGAAGAGATTCAAAGTTTAGAATAGGTGGAGATAGTAAAGGAGCAAAGTTTACTCCAGCCGCTACAGCACAACGTAAGAAAAATATGAAAGTTGCAAGGCAAAGGATGGTAAAAAATCCTGAGTACCAACAACTTATGTCAGATGCTGCCTCTAGTGTTCTGGATATTGGCGGTATGGCTAAAATAACAAAAATAACTAATTTAGCAGGTAAGTCAGTAAAAGTAAAAGGAGAGTCGTTTAACAAAGTCAAAGCACGGACAGATAAAGCTAAGTTAAAAATAGCTAAAGAAAATAAAGAAGCTAGAGCACCTGCTATAGCCGAAAGTAAGAAATATAGAAGATCATTTGGATCACATAGAGTAGTAGAGCCTACTAGAAAAGATTATTTGTTTCCTGCAAAAACTTATGAAGACCATAAGTATGCTAAACCTACTAAAGACATGCCTAATCCTATTGCATCAAGGGTTGATAATGAGATGTCTATTATGTCAGGTACTGATAAAAAATCTATTGATCGTATAAAAAAGGGTAGAAAAAATAGACAATTTTTAGATGAAGGTCATAAGGTAGAGTATGTTGGACCTGGGCAACGAGATATAGGAGATGGTAAAAAACAAAATTGGGTTTCAGGTACTGATGTTGATGTTGCTATAAATCAAGCCTTTCAAACTGGTGATAAAAAAGATTTTGATAGAATGGTAAATGTTACTAAAAAAGCTTCTGAGCAAACTTGGGATAGGTATAAAGATTTTAACCCACAAATGGTTGACCACCACACAGAGGTTGTTAAGCAAACAATAGGGAATGCACAAGGTCGTGGTAAAAATGTTAGTAGAGTCTTTATTGCAAAAGAACCTCCTGAATTAAAAGCATTTGGACAAGGTAAAGAAGAGGACATAGCAGGATTAAAGAAAGATTTAGGGAAAGCAACTCAGCATGGTAACATGGAGTCTTTTACTCCTGAAGAACTTGCTCACCCAACAACTAAAAAGTTTTTAAAAGTTACTAGAGATTATGGAAAACAACAAGCAAGGAATAAAAAACTTTCTACTGGCGAGTTAGATGATGGGACAAGAGCTTGGCCTGAAGGTGCTAAAGTGTCAGATATTCTTCATGGTAAGGGACAGAAATTTAGAGAAGCTGAAAAATTAAAAATAGAGAGAAAAGAAGCTGGAATACAAAAAAGATCAGAAACACTAAGAAAGAAGAAAGAAAAAATTAAAGTTTCTCGTCAAGAGGGGTGGGATGTGGAAGAGAAAGCAATCATCGGAGGCAAGGAAACCACTACTACTATCAGAAAAGAGAGACAACAAAAAGCTAAAGAATTAAAAGCTATCCCACAAGGTAAGAAACGTAGAGACTACTATAAAAAAACTCACGGAAAACTAAAAACTACTAAAAATATTAATAAAAAAAGTAGTGGACAAGACGATATACCATTCTAATGAAAGCACGTAAAGAAATATTAGAAGAACTACACGGCACAGTTGCTGTCGAACTATTAAACCGCATTAGGAACGGTGAAGCTAGACCTGCGGATATGGCTAATGCCATAAAGTTCCTAAAGGACAATGGTATCGAAGGTTTACCAGTAGAAGGTTCGCCTCTAGGGAACCTAGTAAACTCTATGCCATTTCCCACTAAACAACAACTCATGGAGACTAATGTTCCATTGAGTTAGAACTCGCTTAAAAGGAGAATATGGTTACACATTTAACAACATTTGATCCCTTCAGGATTACTAAATTTGGAGTCGGGTTTGACTCTATCCTCAACACAATACAGTCTGATTTCTTTTCAGATTCGTATCACTCGACCTTCCCACCTTGCAATATAACCAAAAAAGATGAATTTAATTATGATATTGCTCTTGCTATCGCTGGCTTCTCAAAGGAAGACATCGAAGTAGAGTATGCTGATAACGTACTAACTGTCAAGACAAAAGATTCTTTTAAGGAAGAAGAAGAGGACACTATAGTACACAGAGGTATTGCAAAAAGGAAGTTCACTCGTCAATGGACGTTAGCAGACGATGTGGTGGTTACAAGTGCTGTACTTGAACATGGGATGCTTACTATCTCAATGGAAAAAGTGGTACCTGAAGGAAAACGTAAGAGAATAATTGAAATCATTTGATTTTGGAAACCCTATTATAGTCACGTTACTGGGTCTCGTAATATTCTATATAGGGTTAAAAATGTTTGCTGGTGGAATGAAATCAATGGGTAACATTGAGCACCTCCAGTATTTCATGGGTAATCCTTATTGGATGTTCTTTGGTGGTATTGTGTGTACATTGCTTTGGCAATCTAGTTCTTTAAGCACTACTGCTATCGTAGGTTTGGTAGCCAGTGGTGCCCTGCCATTACCATCTGCTATAGCCGCTGTACTAGGTGCTAACATAGGTACCACGGGTACAATTTGGCTTGCAGGGCTTATGGTATCCGATGGAATACCCACAGGTACAACGAAGCATATAGCACTTGTGCATACAGGGGTTAATATGTTTATGGCAGCCACCTTACTGCCCTTTATTCAACCAATAGCTAGATTCATATCTAAATTTTAAATGGAATATAATAATAAACCTAAACCAAATAAACCTCCCAAAAGGAGTGATTATGATAAGATATATATTAATTCATATAGCCCTCGTGATAGCATTGTTGATGCCTACCTCTACTTGGGGTATTAAAACAAAGGGTTCTTTCACTACACAGCAGATTAGAATGCTGTGGATGGGATGTTATCAAGGGGCTAACATGAAGAGTCCTCAGTCACCCCAGGTTAATGGAATGGTGTGTGATTGTATATTAGATAAAACTAGAATACTTTATACTTACGATGATATACAAAAGAAGTCAGGAAAACCAATGCAGGACGAATATACTAGATTGGCTGACATTTGTATTGATGAACTTGGGTTAATGCCTAATCCAGAATTAAGTATATAGTAATTCATACAATGGACGTAGACGCATGGAAATGATAGTAGATGACCTAAGAGACTTCCGTAACTTTCTTTTTGTCGTATGGACCCATTTAAACCTTCCAGAGCCTACTCCAGTACAGTATGATATAGCCGAATATTTACAGTCGGATGAGAAACGTATTGTTATAGAGGCATTTCGGGGTGCAGGGAAATCTTACATTACCTCTGCCTTCGCATGTCACCAATTGTACCTTAACCCTGAAGTTAAAATACTGGTGGTATCTGCAAGTAAGATAAGAGCAGACGACTTCAGCACATTTACAATGCGGCTTATACAAGATATGCCGCTGTTACAGCACTTGGCACCGAGAGAAGGGCAACGGCAGTCGAAGATCAGCTTTGACGTAGGACCAGCTTCAGCCTCACATTCTCCTTCGGTAAAGAGTGCTGGTATCACAGGTCAGCTTGCAGGAAGCAGGGCTGATATAATTATTGCAGACGATATAGAGATTCCTAATAACTCTCTGACACAAACCATGAGAGATAAGATCTCTGAGGCTGTCAAAGAATTTGATGCTGTCTTGAAACCTGATGGGCGAGTGGTTTACCTCGGTACACCTCAAACCGAGATGTCACTATATGAACTCCTACCAGAAAGGGGGTATAAGGTACGAATCTGGCCTAGTAGGTTTCCTTCTGGAACAATTAAATACGGAGGTAAACTTGCACCTTTTATTTCTGATAAGATAAATAAAGACTCAGAACTCATGGGGCAACCCACGGACCCAAAGAGGTTCTCAGATTCTGATCTACTGGAACGTGAGTTGTCCTACGGGAGATCTGGGTTTAGTCTTCAGTTTATGCTTGATACATCATTATCTGATGCTAATAGGTATCCTCTGAAACTTGAGGACTTGTGTATCATGGACGTTGATAATGATAAAGCACCTGAAAAGATAGTATGGGGAAGAGATAAAGATAAGATTGTTGACATTCCTAATGTCGGTCTTCCTGGTGACTTTTATTATAAGCCCTTGGATACTGTTGGAGATTATGTTGATTACACAGGGTCAGTATTAGCAATTGATCCTAGTGGTCGTGGTAAAGACGAAACAGCGTTTGCTGTGGTTAAGATGCTCAATGGTGTGTTGCACCTGATTGACTTTGGTGGGATAGAAGGAGGATATGATGAGAATGTACTCAAGACCATAAGTGTACTAGCACAAAAGTATAAAGTTAATTATATTATTGTAGAATCAAACTTTGGTGATGGTATGTTTACTGAGTTACTTAAACCTGTGTTGACTAAAGTATACCCTGTTACCATAGAGGAGATCAGACATAACATTCAGAAAGAGAAGAGGATCATTGATGTCCTGGAGCCTGTCATGAATCAGCATAGGCTTGTGATTGACAGAAAAGCTCTTGAGCGTGATTATTCTTCAGTACAGCATTATCCACCTGAGAAGCAAGCTAAGTATATGCTTGCATACCAGATGACTAGGATCACTAGAGAGAAAGGTGCTCTTGTTCATGATGATAGGATTGATGTTCTGTCAATGGCTGTGGCATACTGGGTAGAACAAATGGCTGCTGATGTAGATAAAGAGATCAAGGTTAGGAAAGATAAGTTGCTAGATGAGGAACTTGAGAGGTTTATGGAGAATGCCATAGGTAAAGATAGGTATCGACCTGAGAATATCACATGGATGCAAGTGTAACCTAAGATTCACCTTTTCCATAGGTATACTATTGGGAGAAGTGAATGTTAGATATGGGTATACTATAGTATACTATATACATAGGCAAATATTTGGTAAAAAAATATGAGGTACTAAAGAATCCATACGGATGCAAATTACCCCCATAGGGGTACCTTAGTTTTGCCTCTGGTGGCACAGTTCTTGCATCGCATGGGTATGGGCACGGATGCAAGCGTGCATACATACGTATACCTGCCTAACCTATGTGCATCATGTGTATACACACGTACATACATGAGGTTTGATTGGGTATATCCTGAGTCAAACATGGGGCAAACATTGGTTTTCTATATAGTTATTCATGTTTGTCATTGTATCTGTTTTTTTACTCATGGTACATGAGTAACCAAAGTAACCTCATGTAACATGACTATCCATAGGTATTATACATAGGGATAGCATAGGTACACACAACCAAAGTAAATAGTAATATCTACGATATTAAAAAATACTTAAAAAAAACACTTGACACTTGAGTTTACATGGTTTACTTTAGTAAGCGTTCGATGACGAACATCTCAACAATCAATTTCAATACGGAGTATTGCTATGTCACATACCATGAATCCTAAGCCAATCACAGACTCCAAGGAGTTTGTAAAAAGAATGAATGACCTTCGGTCACAGACTGTCAGTGCTCAAGCACTCGCTGAAGCCCAGCACTTCGTAGAAGTGGAAAATAGTTTTGATGATATGCTCTTAGAAGAGCATTTTAATGATCTTGCCAACTCGGAGCACTTCTAGGCTCGTAAGCACTCAGGCATACTCAGGTGTGCTTGAGTGCACACACTCACACACATGGACACACGTACACACACGCACATGTACACACATACGCACCTGATCGGACACATGTGGACACATGCTCACGTGTTGCAACTTCTGTGCCACCATGTTGAGAGTCTAGTTCCTAAAAATGAATGCAAACGTAGTTTGAAAAATAATACTTGACATTTGAAATTGGTCGTGAGAACATGAAAGTATCATACACACACGGACTGACTGTCATCGATGTCGTATGATAACAAGTTATCAACAACAATAAACACGGAGCCATTCTATGAATGAAACAAAACACAACGTAGGTCTTGATAGTTTAATTTTATTAAGTCAGAAGTTTTCAGATCTGATAATAGACGTTCATGCAATGAACGAAACCTTATGTAAAGACAACCAGTGCATACGTTTACTTGTAAACGACATGAATAGTGCACAACGTAGGATACATCAGGCAATAGGCAAAGCCACCATGGAAGGTACTTTAGTACGAGATTAAACTTGACACTTGATTTTAACCAATGATATACTGGAAGTATCACATATACACGAGTCTGACTGACCAGCTATACTGTGATATTTTCAATATCAAAACAACAACAACATAGGAGCACTATGACACAACGTGAGAAACTTGCAAAGCAAGGAATTAATATTGACTCATTGGTACCAGTAAAGGTACCATCATCAGACAAATGCAGACAAACAGGTGCGTTCCGTGAACGTACTTGGTTTGCTATCAACAAATGGTCTTGGAACAAGACAAATTTTTAACTTGACATCTCAATTAGGAGCATGATATGATGTTTGAAAAATACCTACACACACCGAATGTTCACGTTCATTTGTGTTCAAATGACATCGTGTGTTTAAGCGGATATTGTAGGTCTGGTAAATATCACGAGTTTACCGTAGGTAAAAAGAACCTAGAGGATTACAATAGTGGATCTTTGATTCAGGATGCTTTTCCAAGCTTGAGTGCAAGTGAAAGGGAATTCCTGATGACAGGAATGTGCTGTGATCCATTATGGGATCTTGACGAACCTGATGACACTACGTGTCCTTTTTAACTTGACATTCAAAATAGGAGCATTTATTATGAATGAAAATAAGCGAGTCAGAACAAAAGCTGCATTAGCCCGACACATGGTACAACTGGACAAGTACAACCATGTACGGAATAACGTAGCACTCACTGGCGATAAAAAAGAGTTATCCTTGGTAAAGGATAAAATCAATAAGCTTAAAACTTGTATTGAAAATACAAAGAAAAACCTTGACACTTCATTTAGGAGCATGAGATAATGTGGGTATATTGCATGGACGGATTTCACATGTCAGTCATTGATGCTGACGAGATGCCTCTGGCATACTGTGACGATAAAACAGTTGAGATTGGATTTCCTTCGGAAAAGGAAGAGTTACTTATGGAGTACGCTGAGGATCATGACCGACCTACACGTACTGTATACAGTTTCGTTCCTCACGAGGTAGTTCATGAAGTAATCATGAAACACGGTGGTAAAAAAGATGACTTGACATTATGAAAATCGTCATGTTATCATATAAGCATCACGTTGACTTGCATGGTGGTCAGCGTGGTGCAAACATAAACCATGCCTAATTGCATTACGGAGTAAATATGCAATATTTAAACTCTATCACTGCTGTCCAAGGACAGAGTGCAACAAGTGGTCTCTCATTACATCCTGGGCAATGGGTACGTGAGGGTTATGCGAACAAGGTTGTTCGTAAAGGTGTCTACATGGGCACCATCAGATCCTCTGGTGAGGATATTGTAGTCTGGGATCTTGGGCAACCAAGGTCTGAATTCAGGCATCAAATGCGGCTGATGCGTCAGTTCGTAATTGAGTCTAACCTTCCTGGAAGGAAGATGAAAAACTTATTCGGATACCTTGCAAGGATATTCGCATAAGCAGGAACCATGCAGGACATGATGTCCGTGTCCTGCTTTCACACTATACATAGGAGCAATTATGCAAGCTACACGTAAACATTACATCCAACACAACGGTTACACACGTAACTTCGGTCAAACCAGTGCGAAGCACATGGAGCAACTTATAGCGTTCGTATTCGCTAGTATCAGAGTCCAGACTTTTCTCTTGCCTAAGTTTATGAAGGAATGGAGAAAAAGAGGATTAAAATCCTCATGGATTTGGGGCAACAAGCGTACAGGTTTAACCTATGTACGTAAGAATCGTGATGACCTATACTGTAGGGCTATGTCCATCATCAAAGCTAAAAAAGCTGATGCCGATCATGATCTTATCATGCTATTTCTTGAGGTTCCAGGGTTAGGTATACCTAAGTCTGCTTTTGTAGTTCAACTACTTACTGGCAAAGCAGGTTGTATGGACGTTCATAACATCAAGCGTTACATGCCAGAGGTTGATGCGTCCAAGGGTACACCTGCATTCCTGCAAACCTCTGGTAACAATGAGGATACCAAGTCTCGTAAGGTATACCAATACCTTGACATTGTAGATGAGGCAGGTGGTTCTGTCAACATGTGGATCAATTGGTGCAACCTCATTGGTGAGAAGCAAGATTGCTACTTCACAGGTGGTGCTGATGTGTCTGCATTACATGAGGAGTGCCTACGATGATTTGCACTTATTGCCATAAGTTGTTTAAAACAAAGAGCTATGATGTTTCATGGCTCTTTAACACTCGTAAAGGTACAGTTGACACTTGTAGCAAAGAGTGTTTTAATAAAGTAAAACAAGAGCACCAAGGTTGGTTGACTTGGTACGTAAACTATTAGGAGCATACAATGACCGAGAAAAACCTATGTGGAAAAACGAGACCCATAGATAACCCATACGAAGTATGGAGATCCTATGATGGAACATGGACATGGAAGGTACTTAAAAAGTATCAGAAACCTAGCAAAGAGGCTGAAAACCTACACGCTAGATGGTTCTGTGCTGTCCAGAGTCCATATACTTATGGAAGTTATGATATGGGAGATGTTTATGTCCATGACATAGTATTTCATGCGGAGCAAATAAGATAACCACGGGGCACCACATGCGGTACATAACCCATTTGCTCCGTGGGTTCGTATGTAAGGTGCCCCAATTATACAAGGAGTAAGATGTTAGCAACAAATGTTAATATTAAAATCAGAGATTTTGTAGGTTCTGACGGTGGTCGAGAGACTATTGGTACATTAAAATTTGATTATTTGAGTACCGAATCACTTGACAAACTGCTGAACATTTGTTCAGAAGAAGAGGAGTCCGCTGAAATCTTAGTGTCCTTTAAGGTGGAGCTAATGTGATGAAAGCACAAATCCACGTGAATCAGCACGTAATACGTGCAAACAAAAAAGAGGATAGAAATCATCCACCTCTGACAGTAAAAACGTACAAGGCTAACCATTATTGCTACGAAGTAGAAATTAATGGACCTTCCAAGGTTGTGTACTCACCCGACAAACCTTTGTCATGCGGTGCACGAGTTTGGATCGAATGTGATTTTAATGACTTGACAATGGAGATATAGAATGGTAGATTTAAAGAAAAAAGCGAAACCACGTATTGAATACCTGAGTAAATCAAAGAACAAGTTCATAGACATAGAGGCTATGAATGATCATCACCTAATGAACGCCATTCGTAGAATGGTAATGGACACTACAGGTGCTGAGTTCCGTATTGTACACGAGACACATGCAGAAAAAGCGTATGTCACGAGTACCATTACAGAGGTGGAGATTGTAACAGAATAATGGGAGTGTAGCTCAATTCGGGAGAGCACTTGTTTTGCATACAAGAGGTTATCGGTTCAAATCCGATCACTTCCACCAAAATATGGGTGAGTATCCAAATGTAAAAGGAACCTGACTGTAAATCAGGCGTGTGCACACACTTGTAGGTTAAAATCCTACCTCACCCACCAGAATATAGTACACCTAACTCGACTGAGGGGCTATGGTGGACTTGGTTGCTGATGTCCGATGGAGTTCGTTGTCTCCTGAGACAGAGGGTTGACTACCTATTCAGCAGGTAGGTTGATTATGTGCAGGTGCGTACAGAGGTGATTGCAAGCCTTGGACTTGAACTGCATGGTGTACTATACTTTGCGAGTATCGTATAATGGTAATACCTGAGATTTCCAATCTCAAGATGTTGGTTCGATTCCTACTACTCGCTCCAAAATTATGTTGACAGTAGCTCAATGGTAGAGCACCAGATTGTGGTTCTGGAAGTTGAGAGTTCGAGTCTCTTCTGTCAACCCAAGGTTCCATCGTCTAGTGGTTAGGATATTGCCCTGTCACGGCAAAGACATGGGTTCAAATCCCATTGGAACCGCCATATACCTCATTGGTGTAGTGGTAACATAACTGATTCCAAACCAGTAGACATGAGTTCGATTCTTATATGAGGTGCCAGAATGCAAAAAATAGTCTTGACAGTTGTTTCTTTGAATGTTATAGTAGTTGTTCCATTATTGGTATACATTGCTTTAGCACTCCAGACTCTCGTATGGGATACACGAGTAACTCAATCAAAGATTGATACTTTAATGCTAAAGCATAAACTTTATCTCAAAAGGTTGAATCATGAAAGGTATAAAGAACCGAGGGTCACAGACTCACAAGGTAAAGACTGACTACACACGTAAACTCAAGCACAAAGGTTTAACCTTTGAACGCAACGTGTGTGATGATGGAGAAACAGAGGATGATGATGAACCTGAGCCAAATGGCACACATAACCAGAGATGACCTGCGTACAAAGTACGGATTGTCGGAACAGGAAATAACAGATCTTGACCAGGAATCTCAGCGAATTATGGGAAAAACGATCATGATGGTCGATACTGCACTACGTGATGAATCTTTAGACGCTGATGAACGTATTGCAACTGGTCTCAACTTCATAGAGTGGAGTATGCAGTTGATTGAGCACAACTTTGAGTCTCTTGTGGATTCAAAGGTACCCAAAAACCAACTTAATTGAATTTAAAACTTGAGCAAGAGAAAATAGAGTCCGAAATGAACGGACTTGGTGTCGAAAGATACCAAAAGAATATTCGTGATGCTAAGTTGAAGGGTCGTGAGTCTGTAACATTGTATGGTGTTACACTCATGAAAGAAGCATTGGATGTTGTTCGCAATGGTATTGATGAGTACCTCACAGAAGCCTTGACTGGTCGTGTAGGTCCAAATCAGACATCAGCTAACATTCTAATGTTACTGGACCCTGAAGTGTGTGCTTACCTGACACTGAAGTACACAATAGATGGTGTGTCGGCCCGAAGTCCACTAACTAGAACAGCAATGAAACTAGCGAATGGACTAGAGGATCAATTTAAGTTTGACTTATGGTCAAATTCAGACGATTCTGGTCGTTTATTCAGGATTATTAAAGATCGAGTAAACAAAAAGACCACTAATCGGGTCTACCGAAGGTACAATCTGATTAGACAGATGACCAAGGTTGAAATGTTGGATCATGAACCTTGGACTAAAGTTGAAAAGGTACACCTTGGGTGTAAGTTGATTGACATTCTCGTGCAGACTACTGGTCTGATGGAAGTCAAGACTGTCCAATACAAGCGTAAGAAAAGGGTCTTGTATCTTCAAGCCAATGATGCTACACTACATTGGATAGAACAACTTAACAATGAGGGTGAAACTATACATCCTTACTTTTATCCATGTGTCATACCTCCAAAAGACTGGAGTGATATGTACAATGGTGGGTATCACACATCGAGAATCAACTCGATTCCCATGATTAAAACCAGGAATCGTGGTTATCTTGATGAGATGCGTTATCATCCTATGCCACTAGAGTATGGTGCTATCAACGCATTGCAACGTACACAATGGAAAGTAAACCAACGTGTACTTCAGACAATAAAAGACTGTTGGGAAACAGGTGAATCGTGGGCTAACTTGCCTCCACGTGAGGATTACAAGATATTGCCTAGTCCTGTCAAGGGAAAGCGTAGTGAGTTGAATGACCATGAGCTTGACCAGTTGATAAAGTGGAAAAAGAAAGCTACAGTAGTACATGATTTGAATGCCAAGGTTACATCCAAGAGGATACAACTGGCTAGAACACTAGCTATGGCAGACAAATTTAAAGACTATCCTGCTATCTATTTCGTATATCAATGTGACTTTCGTGGACGTAAGTATACAGTAAACTCGTTTCTTACACCACAGGGTCCAGACTATGCAAAATCTTTGTTGCACTTTGCAAATAAAATGCCAATCAATAACCATGAGCAGGAAGAATATTTTGCTGTGCATGGTGCTAATTGCTTTGGCTATGACAAGGTTTCATTTAAAGATCGAGTGAATTGGGTATATGACCATTCAAACGAAATATGTAAATCGGCTGAGTCACCTCTTGACTATCGTTGGTGGACACAAGCAGATGAACCTTGGTCTTTTCTTGCATGGGCTTTTGAGTGGGCTGATTTTGTGTCTGAAGGTCTCGGCTATATGTCACAGATACCAGTGTGTCTGGATGGGTCGAATAATGGACTTCAGCATTTTTCAGCTATGCTCCGTGATCCTATTGGTGGTAAGGCAACAAACCTTACACCAGAAGAGTTACCACAGGACATCTACCAAATGGTAGCAAATGTTGTCTTGACAAAGGTGAAAGAGGATGCTACACTTGGTGTAAATTATGCACAAGCGTGGCTTGACTTCGGGATTGATCGGAAGATAACCAAACGTCCAGTCATGGTGGTGCCCTATGGTGGAACACGATACTCGTGTCGTGAGTATGTTGAAGAAGCCATGAATGATAGGATACTGAATGGTGCACGTAACCCCTTCGGTGAAGGTGTATATGAGGCATCTATGTACCTATCAGCACACGTATGGGATGCAATAGGTGAAGTGGTAGTAGCCGCTAGAGAAGCAATGGCATGGTTGCGTGATATAGGTCGGAAAATGTCTGACAAGAATCTCCCTATAACATGGGAAACACCATCAAAGTTCGTTGTGAATCAAGCCTATAAGAGTATGCGTGGTCAACGTGTGCATACGCACATAGATAATGTGCTTATTAAACCTTCGGTTCTTGAAGAATCGGAAAATCTGGACAAAAGAAGGTCAACCAATGGGGTTAGTCCTAATTTTGTTCACAGTATGGATGCTTCTGCCTTGACATTGACTATTAACGAATGTATACTACAAGGCATAAATGATTTCGCTGTTGTTCATGACTCGTATGGAGTACATGCTAACTTTGTACCTGCGATGGCTCATGCAATACGTAAATCATTTGTAAGCATGTATGCAGACTCAGATGTACTAACTGGACTACATGACACACTAAGGGATGTGTTGCCTGATCTTGACGATCCACCACCTTTAGGTGAACTAAATGTTCATGATGTAAATGAGTCTAAATATTTCTTTTCATAACCCCTCTAATAGAGGACATTTTAGAATTGGCTAACTTCAATATAGGATAGAAAATGACAAAGTATGCCGTAACTCCAAAAGGTCAATTTCACTGGGCACATGTAGGTACGCCCGATACAACCTACAAGGCCGAAGGCCAGTATCACGTTAAGCTCCAGTTATCTGGGCAGGACGCAGAAACTATGCGTTCTCAGGTGGATAAAGCCCACGCAGACTGGAAGTCTGAGGTCAATAAGACCAAAGGACCAAAAACCTACCAAGAGTTTATGCCTTACAAGGTGGTTCTTGGTGATGATGGACTAGAAGCTGGTATCCAGTTTCACTTTAAAATGAAGGCTAGTGGTGTAAACTCACGTACTGGTCAGGCATTCACCCAGAGACCTATGGTTGTAGGTCCAGACAAGGCACCTCTGCCTACCAATATCAAGATTGCCAATGGCAGTTCAGGTAAGGTAGCGTATGAGATGGCTCCGTATCAACATGGTGCAAGCCTTGGTGTTCAACTGCGTATGCGTGGTGTTCAGGTTCTTAATCTCATCGAATGGAATGGTGAGTCTAGTGGTGATGACATCTTTGATGTAGAGGAAGGATACGAAGTCAAGGTAAACATTGAAAGCACACAACAAAAAGCGGATAACGAAGACATGTTCGCAGAAGAGAAGAGTAACGCAGACTTCTGATCTACAAGGTTATAGATCAAAGTTTGAACTCTCTATTGCTCAGAACTTAGAGCAACGTAAGTGTTCTTTTGATTACGAGTCGATGACCGTTAGGTATGTATTGAATTGCAGGTATACACCTGACTTCATACTACCTAATGGGGTCATCATCGAAGCAAAGGGACGTTTGTTAAAGAAAGATGCACGTAAGCATCGAGCTATAAAAAAACAGTTTCCAGACCTTGACATACGCTTTGTATTTGCTGACATAAATAATCGTGTCGAAGGCTCCAAATTTACCAATAGGCAATGGTGCGACAAATACAAATTCCAGTATGCAGAGAGGGTAATACCAAAAAAATGGTTCGATAATGTCAAAAAGAAAGCAGACTGATTACATTGTAATTCATTCTTCTGGTACTCCACCTAAGATGGACATTGACATCAAAACCATAGACTCGTGGCATAGGCAACGAGGTTGGTTACGGATTGGATACCATTATTTCATTAGGCAAGATGGCACAATAGAAACGGGTAGGAACCCACATGAAGTTGGTGCACATTGCAAAGGTTATAATGGTAAGTCCGTAGGTGTTTGTTTAGCAGGTGGTGTAGATGAGAATGGTCAGGCTGATCCATATTACAGTGCATTCCAATGGGAAGCATTGTTTTCTCTGGTGAATGCCTTGACATTTATGTTTAAGGGTGCTAAAGTAGTTGGACATGGTGAGTTGATTGGGTCTGATTGCCCAGGCTTCTCAGTTAAAAAATGGTGGGCACAAAACGGAGAAATAATATATGGAAGGACAGGATACCGTACCTAGTAAGGTTATAAACCTTGCTGACAAAAGGTGGGAAAATGTATTTACCAATGATCTGCAAGAAGCTTTCGAGCAGGTTATGGGTGTACTAGATGAAAATCTACCACCAAACGTAGGTAAGGCAGTTGGCCTTGCTATTGCAGAGTGTATGTATATCATCGGTGATCATCTGACTGAAAAGTACGATGATGATGAGGTAGAGGGTGCTGAAGTTATATTCACACCTGACTGGCATGAAGGACACGAACCACAGATAGGTGGGCGTACTCTCTCAGAAGAGGAATTAGCTAACCTAAGAGGTGGGCAGTGATGTGATGGAAGAAGATAGTACATTTGTTAGGCATGAACCTTGCCCCTCTTGTGGGTCAAAAGATAACTTAGCGAGGTACAATGATGGACATGGATATTGTTTCGGGTGCCATTATCGTGAGCATGGCAATGATATTGGTGTACGTAATTATCAACCAAGACAACGACAAATTCAGATGAATAGTGATTTTGTGGATGGTACTTACCAGTATCTATCTGCACGTAATATCAACGAAGACACCTGCAAGAAGTGGGACTACAGAGTTGGTGAACTAGGTGGACAGCCAGTTCAGATTGCAAACTATAAAGATCAAGTGGGTACTAGAGTTGCTCAGAAGATCAGGTTTCGCAATAAAGATTTTACTGTCCGTGGTGATATGAGTGACATAGGTTTGTATGGTGAGCACCTGTGGTCTGGCACTGGAAAACGAGCAGTTGTATGCGAAGGTGAGATAGATGCTATGTCTATTTCTCAAGCACAAGGCAACCAGTGGCCTGTGTATTCCGTACCAACTGGGGCCGCAGGTGCGGCACGAGCAGTACGTAAGTCATTGGAGTTACTCAATGGCTACGAAGAGGTTGTATTCTGTTTCGATAACGATGAAGCAGGAGTTAAAGCATCACGTGAATGTGCACAGGTTCTACCACCTGGAAAGGCTAGAATAGCAAAGTTGCCACTCAAGGATGCAAATGATATGCTTGTACAGAATCGTGTACAGGATCTTGTGAGTTGCCTATGGCAATCAAAAGTCTTTAGACCTGATGGTATCGTATGTGGTACCGAACTATGGGACATAGTGTCTGCTGAAGATTCTATGGCATCCGTGTTGTACCCATTTACTGGAATCAACAACAAGACTCTTGGTATTCGTAGAGGTGAGATTGTAACCATAACCGCAGGTTCTGGCATTGGTAAGTCACAGGTTTGTCGTGAGATTGCTAATTATATGCTTGAACAGGATGAAACCATTGGTTACATTGCTCTGGAAGAGAACAACAAGCGTACTGCACTTGGGTTCATGGGTCTCTATCTGAACAAACCTTTGCATCTTGGCGATACAGAGATTCCAAAGGAAGAGTTTAGAGAAGCCTTTGAGCACACATTGAACACAGGTCGTGTGTATATGTACGATCATTGGGGTTCTCTGGAATCAGACAATCTACTGAACAAGATCCGTTACATGGTTCAAGGTTGTGGATGTAACTACATCATTCTTGATCACATATCCATTGTAGTTTCAGGTATGGAAGGTGGTGATGAACGTAGAGCCATTGACAACATGATGACCAAACTTCGGGGCTTGACAGAAGAGGTTAATTGTGGTATGATACTGGTATCACATCTGAAGAGACCACAAGGTAACAAAGGTCACGAGGATGGTGCACGTACATCTATGGCACAACTACGTGGATCTGCGGCTATTGGTCAGTTATCTGACATCGTTATTGGATGTGAGAGAGATCAACAGGGTGAATACCCAGATCGTACTACAGTACGCATCTTGAAGAACAGATGGACAGGTGAGACTGGAGAGTGTTGCTTTCTGGATTATGATAAAACTACTGGCAGACTTAATGAAGTTGCTGGTGCTATTGATTTTGAAGAAGAGGATACTATTCCTTTTGAAAAAGATTTCTAATGATACGATCATGTATATTTGACATCGAAACGAATGGACTGGATGAAAAACTTACAAGAGTACATTGTATGGTCATACATGACATTGACACCAATAATGTTAGCAAGTATGATCCCGATGATGTACCTTCAGGTCTTGCACATCTTAGTCAGTTCGATGTTCTAATTGGACATAATATTATATCCTTTGATTTACCTGCTTTGAAGAAGATCTTCAACTGGGAACCAAAAGAAGGATCTGCTATACGAGATACGTTAATCATGTCTAGGCTTATGTACTCAGACATGGCACAACGTGACCATAGTGAAAACCGTATACGTCAGGATCTATACGGCAGACACTCGCTCAAGTCATGGGGTCAAAGACTTGGCTTTGAAAAAGGTGCCTTTGGTGAAGGAGAGAGTGTATTCTCATCCTTTACAGTGGACATGCTAAACTATTGTGCACGTGATGTCGAGTTAAATCACAAGTTGTACGAAAGGTTAATGTCAAGAGGATTCAGCGATGATTCCATTGAACTAGAGCATGAGATCTATAAGATCTGTGAGACTCAGAAAGAGTATGGGTTTCCTTTTGACTCACTAAAGGCTACTAGATTCTACGCTATTCTATGTGAGCACAGGAGTTTACTACAGAACAGGCTACGTGATAAGTTCGGATCATGGATGGAACCAGATGGTGAGGTATTTACACCAAAGGTAAACAACAAATCACGTGGTTATGTCAAAGGTATTCCTGTTCAGAAGCTGAAAAAGATTGACTTTAATCCTAATTCACGCTATCATATAGCTAAAAGGTTGAAAGACCTACATGGTTGGGCACCTAAAGAGTTCACACCTACTGGTGAACCTAAGATAGACGAGACTATACTTGAGAGTCTTGAGTATCCTGAAGCAAAACTAATGGCTGAATCATTACGACTGAATAAAATGATTGGTCAACTATCTGAAGGTAAAAATGGCTGGTTACACATGGAGAAAGAGGGTAGGTTACATGGGTCGGTCAACACTATGGGCACAATCGCCTCTCGTTGCTCTCACACGCACCCTAACTTGGGCCAAGTACCAAGTGTCAAAACACCCTTTGGCAAGGAATGTAGACAATTGTTTTACGCTCCTGAAGGGTTTGATCTTATGGGATGTGATGTATCAGGTCTTGAAGCTCGTGTTATTGCTCACTACCTTGCTAGGTATGACGGTGGTGTATTCGCTAAGACTCTTCTTGAAGGAGATATTCATACTGACAATCAAAAGGCCGTGGGACTCTCTACAAGGGATGAGGCGAAGACTTTCCTATACGCTATTTGTTATGGTGCAGGAAACGCAAAACTCGGTCAGATCGTTGGTAAAGGACCGCAAGAAGGACAAAAGTTAAAGGATAAATTCTTTAAACAGTTACCTGCTTTCAAAAAGTTTCGTGATGATGTTATGAAGAAAGCAGAGACAGGGTACCTACGTGGCCTGGATGGACGCAGAGTACCTGTTAGATCCACACACTCTGCACTTAATACACTATGTCAGTCGGCAGGTGCTATTATTTGCAAGAGATGGGTTGTGGAGTTTCATAGGATAATGAAAAGAGAAGGCTACATAGAGGGTACTGATTACCAACAAGTTGCCTTTGTGCATGATGAGATACAAGTTTTAACAAAGAAAGGACTTGGAAATGACATCGGTGAAACGGCGGTACGTGCAATTGAGCTTTCAGGGAATTGGTACGGACTCAGATTGCCCCTTACAGGAGAGTACAAAATTGGAAGAAACTGGGCAGAAACTCATTAATGAATATGAAGACGAGGCTCAGTTGCATTTAAAAGATATTTATGAAAATAAAACCGAAGATCGAACAACTACTGATTGATGGTGATATACTGGTCTACAAAAACACATCTGCGGCTGAACGTGAAATAGATTGGGGTGATGACTTTTGGACGTTGCACTCTGACTTCAGAGAAGTAAAACAGATGATGGACACAGAGTTACATCAGTTACGAAAAGACTCTGGTATAGATGAGTTGTCAATATGTTTTTCTAGTCCGAATAATTTTAGGAAAAAAATTTTGGCCGATTATAAAGCCAATCGTTCAGGTGTTCGCAAACCTGTGTGCTTTAACATTGCCAAAGATTACCTTCGTGAACAGTATGATGCCTTTGAATCCAACTGGCTTGAGGCTGATGACTTGATGGGTGTCAAGAACACAATGTTTCCAGAGCATTGTTGTATTGTGTCAATAGACAAAGATCTTCTTACAGTTCCAGGTTATCATTGGGACTTTGATAAGAAAGAAATCTTTTTTATAGATCAAGTTACAGCAGACTACAATTTCTACATGCAGACTCTTAGTGGAGACTCTACAGATGGGTACAAGGGGTGTCCAGGCATAGGTAAAGTCAAGGCACAACGTATACTTGACAAAGCCATAGAAGAAGATGAGGATATGTGGGATGCAGTTGTAGAAACCTATGCTAAAGCTGGGTTTGGACATGAGTACGCCATAGATCAGGCACGTATGGCATATATATTACGTAAAGACCAGTACGAAGGACTTGACAAATACCCTAAACTATGGTATCCTAGTGACGAAATCATTGAAACAACGTGAACAATGGGCAGGATATAGTATGGCAGACTATAATCAAGATGAAACCAAGAGGTTTGAGAAGAGACAGTTAGGACAGTACGATCCACAGATGAGATACGTGGAAAAGCTAGGTCTTGATCCAGAGGGTGAACAGTCATTTGGTAACGCTAAGTTCGATGACATAACAAAGCCTGAGCATTATTGTGCAGGGTTTCAGATCGAGCCTTTGGATTACATCCTGAAGAATGGGCTTGACTTTTTAGAGGGAAATATTATAAAGTATATATCTCGCTACGATATGAAGGGGGGAGTAAAGGATCTGAATAAAGCAAAGTTTTATTTGGATAAACTAATTGAACGTGAGACTCGTAAGAATGAGTCCTGAGTTCCGTGATTATATTTTAACTAAATTTGGAGAGTATGTATTCGTGACATTACCAACGCAATATCAACAGTTTATACATCTGTCTCGCTACTCTCGGTGGGACTATGAGCAGGGTAGAAGAGAGACATGGGAAGAAACAGTAAACAGATACTTTAATTTCTTCAGCAAGAAACTAGACATTGACTTTACATCTACACAGACACTACGTGATCTCGTGGATGCAGTCAAGAACCTGGATGTCATGCCAAGCATGAGGTGTCTCATGACAGCAGGTCCAGCGTTAGAGAAAGAGAATGTAGCAGGATACAATTGTTCCTATGTTCACATAGATTCTCCAAGATCCTTCGATGAGATTGTATACATTCTTATGAATGGGACAGGTGTTGGCTTTAGTGTAGAGGAGAAGTACACAAGTAAACTACCTGTGATACCAGATAAGTTGCATAAGACTGACACAAAGATCACAGTACGAGATAGTAAACTTGGGTGGGCAAAAGCATTCAAGGATCTGATTGCTCTGTTGTATGCAGGTGTGATACCTGAATGGGACATGAGTAAAGTGAGACCTGCTGGTTCTGTGCTTAAAACATTTGGAGGCAGAGCCTCTGGACCAGAGCCATTGGTGTCTCTATTTAATTTTACTGTACGGACATTTGAATATGCAAAAGGAAGAAAGCTCAAGTCAATCGAGTGTCATGACATCGTTTGTAAAGCGGCGGAGGTTGTGGTCGTTGGTGGGGTTCGTAGGTCTGCTCTTATTAGTATCAGTGACCTTGGTGATGAACAAATGCGGAAGGCGAAAAGTGGAAGATGGTGGGACGAACATCCTCACAGAGCACTGGCAAACAATTCAGCAAACTATTACGGAAAGCCAGACACAGGAACCTTCCTCAATGAATGGACTTCCCTTTACGAGTCAAAGTCTGGAGAACGTGGTATCTTCTCAAGCACAAACGCTAAGACTCAAACAGAAAAACTTGGAGATAGAAGAGATGCTAGAGAAGACTTCGGTACCAACCCATGTTCCGAAATCATTCTACGATCCAGAGAGTTCTGTAATCTATCAGAGGTTGTGGTCAGAGAAAGTGATACCCAAGTAAAGATAAAAGAGAAGATTAAATATGCTACCATATTAGGTACCATGCAGTCTACATTGACTGACTTTAAGTACCTTAATACTGAATGGAAAAAGAATTGTGAAGAAGAAAGGTTGCTAGGTGTCTCATTGACAGGCATTATGGACAACGAATTGACAGCATATCCTACACCTGATATGCTAGAGGACTTTAAGAAAGTAGCAGTTAGAACAAACGATGAATGGGCTAAGAAACTTAAAATCAATCCTTCGTCAGCTATTACATGTGTTAAGCCAAGTGGTACTGTATCACAATTATGCGACTCTGCATCGGGCATACATGCTAGACACTCCAAGTATTATATACGAAGAGTCCGTATGGATAGGAAAGATCCCCTCTGTAAATTTATGCAAGAGAAAGGATTTCCATGTGAGGAAGATGTGATGAACAACTCTAACATGGTGTTCTCATTTGCTATGCAAAGTCCAGTCAAGTCTGTTAAGCGTGACGAGATGGATGCTCTAATGCAACTTGAGACATGGCAGATGTACGCAGAACATTGGTGTGAACACAAGCCTTCTATTACTGTGTCAGTTAAAGAGGATGAGTGGGTAGACGTAGGATCATGGGTATACCAGAATTTCGATAGTATCTCAGGTATATCGTTCCTACCACATAGTGATCATATCTATCAGCAAGCTCCATACGAAGAGTGTGATGAGAAAGCGTACATTGAACTCATGAGCAAGGTACCTATGATAACATGGGGTGAACTAAGTGACTATGAGAAAGAAGATTATACCACAAGTTCACAGGAATTAGCTTGCACTGGAAACGCATGTGAGGTAATATAACCCATTTATGGACTAAAAACTATGGTTACACAAGAATTAATAAATTATCTCAAAGAATACTACCCTAATCACATCCCTATGGGAGATGTAAATGGTAATCAATTATCATTCTTACAGGGTCAACAGTCAGTAATACAACGATTAGAACAATTATTAGAGGAAGAATATGGGCGGCCTACTGAGTCCACCTAGGGCACCAAAGATTAACATGCCACCACCCCCTCCCCCTCCAGCACCTATGGATCAGCCAGAGGTAGCAGGGGCAGAGTTGGAAGGCGGATCTCCAAAGCAAGATGAAGCACCTAAGACATCAGGTTCCAAAAGGAAAACTCGTGTCTACAATAAAAAACCAGCAGGTTCTTCAAAGTATAAAGGTGGTGGACTGAATGTCGTATAAGACCCTCTTAAATATAGAGGTTAAGCCTATACATTCTGAAGAAGAACGAGAACACTTGGTAAAAGTGTGTCAAGATAAAGGGGGTGTACTACCTATATTCCCTACTCATCTCGTTAAGAAACATGGTGAAATAGTAGGGTGTTTTAGTATTGCCAGTCCTACTGTGTACTGGTGGATGTCTCCTGAAGACATAGGTATTAAAGAATCTATTCCTATCTATCAAGCATGTGATACCCTTATGACACAACAAGGGTACCATAGCTATATCATACCCTGTGAACCAGAGTCTCCATACTTTGGTCTTCTGTCGAAAAGACTGAATACAATATGTACAGAGGGTGGTGATGATTTTAAACTTTTTATAAATAAAACATAATATGGGTGGTTCAGCTAAACAAGTCAGAGATAAAGTAGCTAAAGAAACTGGCTACACAGGATCTGACTTAGACAAAGGTGCTCAAGCAGTAGGACAAAAAGGTGCCGAAGGTGCTGAGTATCTTAAAGACAAAGGACGAGGCATTGCCGCTGGTGCTGACAATGTAGTACAAGGGTTTAGTAAAGGTATGCAAACTTTAGGTGGTCAGATTGAAGGAGGACTAAAGCATAACTTTGGTGAACTAAGTAAGTTTATCATGGGTGGAGGAGGTGGTGGAGAAGAAGGTGAAACAGCTTCTGCCGCTAATTACTCTGCATCCAATAAAAAAGGTAAGGCCGCTGGTTCTCCTGAAGGACGAATGGGTAAGAAAAGAGAACGTCTAGCCAAACGTGATGCTCTTAAAGTAAGAAAATAATAGATGGCAAACGAGTACAATGCTACCGAAGGTCAACTAGCAAGCATGTATCAAGCATGTTTTGGAGAACGTGAATCCTATCTCCAACGTGCTCGTGACTGTGCCAAACTTACGATACCTACGTTAATTAAAGACTCAGGTGATTCGTATAACACTATATACGAAACTCCGTTTCAATCCATTGGTGCACGTGGAGTAAATCATTTAGCTTCTAAACTTCTTCTTACACTATTACCACCCAACTCTCCATTCTTTAGACTGACAGTTGATGATTTTGATGTTGAACAACTTGTCGGCCCAGAACAAAGAGGACCAGTAGAAGAAGGGTTAGCAAAGGTTGAGAGATCTGCCATGCAGGAAGTGGAGACTCTCGCACTACGTGTTCCAATGTTTGAGGCTTTAAAACACTTGATTGTTACAGGTAACTGCCTTCTGTATATGCCAGATGAAGGTGGTATGCGTGTGTTCCATCTGGATCGCTATGTTGTCAAGCGTGATCCTATGGGTAATTTATTATATGTTATTACAAAAGAAAATCTAAATGCCAAGACACTCACGAAAGAAGCAAGAGAAACAATCGGTCTTCCACCACCTGAAGAAACAGGTACAGAAACTCCTGAAAAACCTTACGAATTATATACCTACGTTTGTGACAAAGGAACCCACTGGCACATCCACCAAGAAATAGGTCGTGTACCAATACCCGACAGTTATGGTAAATATCCCAAAGATAAGAACCCCTTTATACCACTCAGGTTCAGTAGAGTTGACGGAGAATCCTATGGTCGTGGTCTCGTGGAAGAGTATTTGGGAGATCTACGGTCCCTTGAAGCTCTTACGCAAGCGATTGTAGAAGGCTCTGCGGCCGCCGCTAAAGTATTATTCTTGGTAAGACCCAATGGCACCACTCGTATTAATACGCTTGCTAAGTCTCCTAATGGAGCAATCGTACAAGGAGATGTTAATGATGTTTCTACACTCCAATTACAGAAAAGTCAAGACTTTCGTATTGCACTTGACACAATCACACAAGTTAGAGATAGGTTATCATTTGCTTTCCTACTAAACTCTTCTGTTCAACGTAATGCTGAAAGAGTAACAGCAGAGGAAGTTAGGTTCATGGCACAGGAACTAGAGTCTGCCTTGGGTGGAGTCTATTCTGTATTGTCTCAAGAGTTTCAGTTACCACTGGTAAACCTGTTACTTCAGAGACTTGTGAAAGCAAAGAAGATGCCTAAGTTTCCAAAAGATACTGTGAAACCACAGATTGTCACAGGTATTGAAGCCTTGGGTAGAGGACAAGATCTTAATAAACTATCTCAATTTCTACAGTACCTTGGTCCACTTGGACCTGAAGCTATTATGCAGAACCTTAACCTAGATGATTACATTGATAGACTAGGTGCTTCATTAGGTATTGACACAGGTGGGCTTATAAAGACTCCAGAGCAGAAGCAAATGGAGGCACAACAAGCTCAAGAACAACAACAACAAATGATGCAACAACAGTTCCAACAGGATCTTATAAAAGGGGTTGCACCAAATGCAGTTAAAGGTATGCAAGATGGAATGGCACAGAATCCTGAAATGGTTCAGGAAATGATAGCATCCATGCAAAAATAATAATAAATGGAAGAAGTACAAACTGGACAAGCAGAGGGTGTAAACCAAATAGGTTCACCAGAGCACATTAATCAAATGTTAGCGGCAGTTGACGCTCCTATTGAAACATTTGATGAAGGAACAGTTCAAAAGAGTAGACCAGTTACACATGAAGGGAGACCTGCTTGGCTTCCAGATAAATTTGATTCTCCTGAAGCTATGGCTCGTGCTTACTCTGAGCTTGAGACTAGATTTCATTCAAATGATGAACAGTTACAGCAACTAGAGCAACAAGCTAATTACGAGCAACAAGCACAAGAGGTCATGGAAACTCCACCTCACATGGTAGATCAACTACTGGATGAGAGAGGACTTGACTTCTCTGTGTTTCAACAAGAGTACAACGAAACAGGATCATTATCTGAAGATGCTTATTTAGCATTACAAGAAGCAGGTATTGAACCTCAAATGGTTGACACATGGATACAAGGTCAAGAAGCTATTGCAGATCAACAAATTGATTCCATATATAACATGGTTGGTGGTGAGCAAGCCTACAATAGTATGCTAGAGTGGGCAGGAAATAACCTACAACCATGGGAAATGGATGCTTTTAATAACCAGATAGAAAGTCTTGATGCAAATAGTATGTTTGCAGTACAAGGTTTAATAGCTAGAATGCAGAATGATGAAGGAAGTGCTCCAATGTTATACCAAGGAGAGCCTTCTCAATACTCTGCACCTAAATATGATTCACTCGCACAACTTACAAGTGCAATGAGTGATCCACGATATGCTTCCGATCCTGCTTTTAGGATGGAAGTTACGAACAGACTGAAAAATTCGGAACTGTTCTAATTAGAGAAATCAAACAGTAATACTTAGCCCCTTGCGAGGGAGAACTTTGTGTGACCTTTGGTAGTACCTAAGTTATATTCATAATATAGTTATATTGAAAGGAAAATATGGCTACAGATTATACTGGATTAATACGTCCTGGTCATCCTAATGCTGGTTCAGGGTCAGGAAATGCCAATGACGTTAGGTCTATGTTTCTCAAGTTGTATGCTGGAGAAGTTCTGACCGCATTTCAGAGTAAAAATATTATGATGCCTTTACATCGTGTACGTACTATCACAAAAGGGAAATCAGCACAGTTCCCAATGACAGGTAAGTATCGTGATGCAGGGTATCATACCCCAGGTAAGGAAATTGTTCCTACTGCAACAAAGCAAGGGGAAAGAATTATATCAATTGACGATCTTTTGGTAAACGCTCAGTTTATTCCTAATATTGAAGAGGCTATGTCGCACTACGATGTACGCTCAATCTATACTCAGGAAGCAGGGTTCGGATTATCAAAGGTTGCTGATCAAAATATTCTTCGCCTAGCTATTAAGGGTGCCCTTTGTGAATCAAAGACTATGGCGGCTCTTAGTGCAGGTGCTCCTATGATCCAAGATTATAGAGAGTTTGATGATGAAGACTTTACTCAGAATGTAGTTATTGGTGCTACATCTGGAGCAGGGTCCGATGCGGCTGCTGGAAGAAATCCTCAAAAGATTGCTCAAGCAATCATGGATGCCAAGCGTATTCTTACGAATAAGAATGTTCCTGGCGATCCCTTTATAGTTCTTGCAAATGATGTTTACTTTGATATGTTCAAGGTAGATCAAACTGACGCATTGAACAGTCTTGCTATCTTTAACCGAGACATCGGTGGAGGGGGAAGTCCAATTGCAGGTGCTGTACCTCAGATTTTAGGTATGCCTGTTTATGTAACCAATCACTTGGGTAGTTATGCTACTACAGAAGCTACTTCTGCTTGGAATAGTGATCTTTGGACAATTAATTCCCATGTAGGAGAGCATAAAACTGGTGTAGCAACTTGGGGTGCAGAGCAACCACTTGCGGCTACCGCAGGTTCTGGACGTACTACACAGTATGATACTGGAAGTACGGACCATAATGCTTGGACTACCAATGTAACCAATGAAAGTGGAACCGCTGGCACTAGAATTACAGCACGTATCTCTGCTGTTGCTAATCGTGTTGTAGGATTAGTAATGACTCAGGATGCTGTAGCTACTGCAAAGTTAATGGATATGAGTGTTGAAAGCGAGTATCAGATTAACCGACAGGGTACATTGATGGTTGCTAAGTACGCAATGGGTCACAACGTATTGAGACCTGCGTGTGCAGTTGCATTAATTAAGCCTAATTGATTTTAGGTTGTTGTAACCTCTAGGGAGGACTCTTTAACTAGGGTTCTCCCTTTTTTTTAATAAAAATTATGGCTTTAAGTCCTACTACAGAATTAGAAGCAGTAAATACTATGCTCACAAGTATAGGAGAGCAACCTATACAGAACCTAGATGATCTGGCAGGACTCACCGATGCTTCCATAGCAAGACAAATTTTAAGTAATGTGTCAAGAGCAGTTCAATCAAGAGGGTGGGTATTTAATACCGATCTTGATAAGGTAATGAAACCAGATCAGTATGGTGAAATACTTCTTAATGACACGATACTACGTGTGGACACGACTACAAGGATGCGTGATCCAGATAATGATATTATAGAACGTGGTCGTAGATTATATGATAGACAAAAGAATACAGATAAGTTTGACGAAGGTACAGAGATTAAATGTAATCTAATCATACACCTTAACTTTAAAGATCTTCCAGAACCTGCACGTAGGTACATCTCAATACGAGCCGCTAGAATATTCCATGACCGTGTTGTAGGATCAGGTGAGTTACACAGGTTCTACCAAGAAGATGAGTTACAAGCGTGGTCTACGTTAATCGAGTACGAAGGTGATACTGCTGACTACAATATATTTGACAACTACGATGTATATCGGGTGGTCGATAGGCTACCAGGATCTAGTTCTAACAGACTAGGGTATAACGTAATAGAATCTTATACTACATAATGCCTCTTATTTCAGGATCGGTACCTAGTTTAGTTAATGGAATATCTCAACAACCTGCTACACTAAGGATGCCAACACAGGGTGCCAAGCAGGTTAATGGGTTCTCTCATGTATCACGTGGATTGCAAAAGAGACCATGTACGGAACACGTTGCTAAAATTGTTGGGATAACTTCTACTACATCTAACGATGTATTTATTCATACCATACGAAGGTCAGAAGATGAAGCGTATGCTTTGATTATTAAAGGTGGTGATAACCCATCTGCTAATACTAACAAAGGTAACGCAGAGATGCGTTTGTATGACCTAACTGGGTTTGCTACTGGTACTGCTGGTAGTGAGGTGTTTATACATCCTGATACTGTAGGTAGTAATATAACAGGAAATGGAGCAATAGATGTCTCTTATTTATCCAATTTTAGTGGTACTAATAGTTTTGAACCAAATAAACTAGGGGCTACCACAATTGCTGACTTTACCTTTTTGCTTAACAAGACTACTAAAGTAAAAAAGAAAACTAATACTACACACCCTGCTAGACCTTATGAAGCATTGGTTCACTTTAGAGTAGGAGATTATGATGCTGATTACAAAATAAAAATAATTGAATATGATATAGATAGTGAAGGAGAAGCTGACAAAAGTGCTACTCCTTTGCAAACAATTACTGCTACCTACGCTACCCCCGATAATGAAACCAAATCAAGAACAAATGGTGGAGAAACCAAATCTCTTAATAATGCAGAGGCAGTAGTAGTTGCAAATATTGCAAAAACTTTTACTAATGGTAATACTAACCATTTAACAGTAGGTACTTTAGCAAATGATGGGACTACTGGAGTTACTAAAACTGGAAACTGTGTATCAAAAGGTAGTTTTAGTGGTACTACCTTATCTACTGCGGCTATGAATGGAGCTAATCCTAGTCGAGCCGCTATTGATATGGGTGATGGAGCAGGGTCTCATAACAATCCTTGGACAGTTAAGTATGATGCAGGAGAAAGTATTGTATACATAAGTAACTCACAGAGACCTTTTTCAGTTGAGTTTACAGATGGTAAAGGAGATTCTTATGTAGTGCCAATCAATGGATCTGATGAGGTACCTAGTTTTGGTAAGTTACCTGGGTCCAAGCATCCTGACTCTGACACTGGATTTGTAGCAAAGGTGTCAGGTGACAAAGATACTGGTCAAGATGACTATTATGTAGAGTGGAGTGGGTCAGTATGGAAAGAAAGTGCAAGACCTAAGTACCCTGCTGTCAACGCTAAACATTGTAGAAAGGATTTAGACGCTACCACATTGCCACTAAGGTTATACAAAGCTTTTGGAGAAGTAAACGGTGTTGCAGATAGTATTTATTTTATACTAAAAACGGTACCGTGGGAAGAACGTACAGTAGGGGATGACACTATTAATCCATTTCCTTCATTTGCTAACTATGATGAAACAGAGTTTACAGATGGTCTATTTGTGATTAATGATATATTCTTTCATAATAACAGACTAGGGTTTATCTCTGATGAAAACGTAATACTATCATCAGCCGCTAATTACTACCAGTTCTTTGCTACTACTGTACTTTCTGTACTAGATACAGCGGTTATTGATGTAGCAGTATCGAATAACCAAGTAGCTATCCTTAAATCCGCTATTCCATTTCAGGAAACCCTGTTGTTATTCTCAGATCTACAGCAGTTTAAGTTATCCTCAGATCAATTCCTAACTCCTACCTCTGTAACAGTTGACGTTGCTACCAACTTTGAGACATCAACTGTAGCCAAACCAGTACCTGCTGGTAAAACTATATTCTTTCCTTTTCTACGTGGAGCATACTCAGGTATCCGTGAATACTTTATTGAGATTGCATCACAGACCAATGATGCTAATGAAATAACATCTCATGTACCTGAGTTAATGGCAGGAACTGTAGCTAAACTAGCAGTATCATCCAACGAAGAAGTCCTGTGTGTACTTGGTAACACAGATAGGAAGAAGTTATACGTATATAAATACTACTACGCTGACAAAGAAAAACTTCAGTCATCATGGTCTACATGGTCATTCGATGGTGATATAGTAGACATGTCATTCCTTGGTTCTGTTGCATTCCTGTTAATACGAAGGGGTACTCAGATATACCTTGAGAAGATGAACCTGAGTGTTGATAATGCTACCAATATTATGGATGATAAAATTGAGGTAAGGTTGGATCGCAGGGTAAGACTACAGAATGGTATAGCTACAAGTAATGAATTGTCTGACTTCTATACTGATGTACAACATGATGCAGTAGCTACTACTACTATATCAAAACTAGGAGAAGAGTATGGTACTAAAATTAAGATTGACGCTGTAGGAGTTACATTAACAGATTCTACCCCTACTCCTGCTGGTGGAGATTGGCAAGCAGATCAAACACATACAAATGTAACACAAACAAGTACCTCTGGTAGTGGGTCAGGAATGAAGTTTAATATTACTACTGACTCAAATGGAAAGCCTACTGTTACAGTAGCTTCTTATGGAACAAATTATGTTGCTGGAAATACTGTAGTCCTTACAGATCCAGGTAGTACAAGTAATACTGCTACAGTAACCATTGATAATGCTACATTTGGTATACTAAATAAACCTAGACCTGGGCAAACATTTACATCGGCCCATGATGCTACTATTACGTATACTGTAGTAGAGAGTGATGAAATTGATACAACAACTGTTCCTCACTCAGTAGCTATAACTGTAACACCATCAATTTCCAGAGAAGCTCCAATAGGAGATAACACAGTATTAACCTTCAAAGAACGTGAAGCAGTGTACGTAGTCGAAACTGGAGAGGTTATTAATGCAAGCCAAGCCTCTGGTATACTCTCACTTGGTACTGATTTCTCTGTAGCCAAAGGTAACACAACACCCGATATATTTGTAGGAATACCATACGAATTTGAGTATGAGTTTTCAGAACAATTTGTAAAATCTGGAGAATCTTCTATTAACTCAGGAAGATTACAACTTAGAAATTTTGAAGTATCATACGATAGAACAGGATTCTTTGAGGTAGAAGTTTCTCCAAGACCATTCGATGATCGTCTAAGAAAAATAAACAAAAGAAAATTTACTGGTAAAAAGATTGGATCATTGTTTCTTGGTCAACAAGAGTTACAGACAGGAGTGTTTCGTGTACCTGTGTATTGTAATTCAAAAGACGTAAAAATAACAGTAAAAAGCGACTCATGGCTTCCTTTAGCCATACAATCAGCAGACTGGGAAGCCTTTCAGATGCTTAGAAACCAGAGAATATGAATTATTACATTAGGCATTCTAAGAAAGAAGATTGCTATAACCTTTCTAAGACTTTAAGGAAAGAAGATGTACAGGAAATATTTTCCTCAAGTGGTGATAATCCTGCACAAGCGTTAATTAAGGCATACCTATGTTCCCACAAGCATTGTTTTTCTATGATGCTTAATGGAGATGTAGTAGGTATGTTTGGTATAAATGAGGTAAATAAGAATGTGGGGGTACCTTGGTTAATGGGATCTCCTGACCTTACCAAGTACAAACTTGAGTTCTACAAATTGTCAATAGAGTATTTGAATACATTTATGGACTCATATAACGTGCTATTTAACTATGTAGACCAACGTAACACACAAGCTATACGTTGGTTAAAGTCCCTTGGATTTCAATTTACCAAGTTAGTACCTGAATATGGGTACGAAAGAAAACCATTTTACGAATTTATTAAGGCTAGATATGTGTGATCCAGTTTCAGGAACATTGGCGGCTTTGTCCGTAATGCAAGCATACCAAGGTCAAGAGGCGGCTGAAAAGCAAGCACAAGCTCAAAATGAAATGTACGAGCAGAACCAAGCATTGCAAAACGAAGCCTACGCCAAAGACATGGAGGCATTCTACGATAAAGAAGTAGATATGAAGTTGCAAGACTTTAAGGATGCTGAAGCCGCCGCTGATGCTAAACTGGAGTTACAAATAGAAGCCTCACAATCTATGGCGGCTATGAAAATGGCTAACATGTCTTCAGCCGCAGGTCAATCTGCTGGTAGATCTACAAGTGTTTTACGTAGACAG
>VTLG01006984.1_pt1 | contig 42548 bp, 61 predicted proteins | sample 4694571 | NCBI WGS metagenome assembly VTLG01 (sample SAMN12604809, study PRJNA352737) | marine metagenome | biome: ENVO:00000447; feature: ENVO:00000209|ENVO:00000569|ENVO:01000036; material: ENVO:00002151; isolation source: viral sequences binned using virsorter ...
TTACGCCCCACCTTGTCATGACAATGACAATGGCACCACCCGGCTGCAGTCTTTGCCTTGGTCCCGATGTGTACCACTCGTAGGCGTTGTCCAGCGCTGTTTCGCTTAGTGCGTCCTGCTCCGAGTGCGGATCATCAATGATGAGCAAATCGGCTCCACGACCGGTGACCGCGCCTCCTGTTCCAGCGGCGAAGTATTCACCGCCCTGCGCCGTCTCCCATCTGCCCGCGGCCATGCTATCGGGTTGTAAAAAAGATTTTGGAAAAATTTTTTTATATTCAGGAGTCTCCATAAGGTTACGCACCTTTCTTCCAAAGCGGATGGCGAGTTCTCCTGTGTGCGTAGTCTGCATGATCTTGGATTTTGGATTACGGCCCACGAACCACGCGGGCAGTAAGAAGGAGGCAAACTCTGACTTCGTGTGCCTTGGTGGCATGTTCACGATCAAACGTTTTATTTTTCCATTCGCAAGATTTTCAAATTTTTTTGCAATAATTTTATGATGACTCCCTTCCAGGAATTCAGGCCATACGGCTCTTACAAAAGGAAGGAAATGTTTCTGGGCTTGATTTTGAATATCAATTTCTAATTTTTTTATTTTTAATTTTCTTGCAAGTAATTGGGCTTCGGTGGTGCTTAAAGCTTCTATATTCTCCATAATTACCAAGACTTATAGCACAAAGACTGACTGTCTGTCACTTGCCTAAAGTCGCCCGAGTCGGAATCCGTTCTGGCGTTAGGGGGGTAGGCGATTTTTGGCTGTTTTCTGGGGTTTTTTTGCTACCATCAAAGGAAATGTTCTGGGAGGGAGGCAGCTGGAAGCCCGTGACGCAGGTCATACCAGCGTAAATAATGGCTGTTTTCTGGGGTTTTTCGGGATACTTCAGGAGTTGCTGCGCAATCTCCGGACCTGGTCCCTGGTTTTATTACCTGGTAATACTGGGCAAAATCATTAGAGCTTGGGCAATGCACATTAAAAAACCCCCAATCTCTTGGGGGTTTTAAGGTAGAGATACTACCAACTATTAAACATTCCACCTATCTGCAATGTTAAACTTTTCTCCAAGTTTAAGAGCAAGGTTTTTCCCAAACTCCCTTACTTCTTGGTTTTCGCTTGTAATACAGAAGTCAAAGATTTGACCACTCATAAAATCACAAACTGCTCTATAATCGATTGTAGTCTGATTATCATTAGTAGTAATAACAGATTGGTTATTACTTCTTTCTTGTAAAGCATTATTCAATTCACTTCTAATCAGTTCTTGAACATTTGCTATTGTTAAATCATTTGGCATAGTATCTCCTTTTGTTAAATGATTATCCCATAAGTATAGGAAACTTATTAACAAGTCAAATAAAGAATAAACTAATTTTAGGGGGTTACAATCATACCACCGACTTGCTACAACCTCAACCTCGTTGAGATATGACCTTTTTTATTTTAGCGAAATTCCCAAATTCAACGAACTCGAACTTTTCCACTCTGCTAGGGGGGGGGAGATACCTTACTTACTTACCACTAACCCACGAACGACTTGGCAATGCGTAATGCAGAAATAAAAAAAGCCCGATTAAATCGGGCTTTGTAGAGTAATTATTAATTAAGAATTAACCATTAGCTGTATTTAGTACATCTAATATTGGTCTAGAGATAGTTCTTTCAATAAGAGTTCTCTCTTGTAGACTATCATTAGGAATTGGTTGGAATTCAACACTTTCAACAATCTTTGTTTTGAAAGCATCAAATTTCTTTTCGCCTATAGTTTCACGAAGCAGCTTACTGTCTAATCGTCTTGATTGTCTTTTAATCAATAAGATAGTGTAATCTTTTCCCGTAAAGATAATCTTTTTAGCATTAGGATTTTTAGCCAAACTTTCTTTAAGTATACTTCGCTTTAGGTCGATTTGTTCTTGTATCATTTTTTGAACAAGAGTCAGTCTTGCTAAATCATCTACTAATACTGCTCGATTGTGTTTTGCCATTTTCTAATTTCTCCTTTCTAATTATGTTGTTAATATAAATATGGGATAATGTCAAGAAAAGAAAAAAGAAAGTTTTACAGGAACTCCGTGCTAGTTCCTCCATACATACCTTATAGTATAACCCACGACATGTGAGCTAATGCAGAATGGAGAACAACGCCAGAAGCAGAGCTGCTGCCAGCGGCTTTGCCGCCAGCAACATTAACCCAAGTATGAGCAACTTCACGATGCGCTTCCCGGGCGCAGGTCCTTGACATATACTGATCCTGCTTCATCGTACAAACCGATCGCCGATGCGAAAACATCAACAAGGATCGTGGACTTCCATCCCCTCCCCTGGCGCGGGCTTTCCAGTAATGTTACCTTGACAGGCGACCCGAGATGCACGCTGATGCAGCTGTCACCCTTTTTTAACTTGCTTAGTTCTTGTGTATTCATACTTTCTCCTTTGATGGAGACTGTATACTCCCATTTATCTAGGACATCAAGAGAAAAGTTCGGAGGGACTGCCGTGCCGCCGCGTGCTAAATAATTCCCTAATATACACACGAATCCTAGGAAATTCGGCCAATGGAGAACTTCCCGTGCCGCCGCGTGCTAAATAAATCCCCTTAATATACCCAAGTCCTAGGAACTTCGGCCAATGGAGAACGCTTCAATTTACACTGTTATACCACAGGAGTCCGAGTATCACCAGGACCCGGAACCATGTGAACCTGGCGAATAGGACCGAAAACAGAATAAGGGCGCCAATGCAGAACTGCATTAATGAGCCATGTAAGAGACATCCAGGACGGAGGAACTCCAGCACGCCCGACAGCTCCCGCAATTGTTCCCTTGTTCAGGAGCAGGGCACAAGTGACACGATGCAAGTTTTTTATCTGTAATCACCGTTGAACTGTGCTCATGGAACTTGTGCGGCACGCCGTTCACCATCGTCGCCGACACACGCACGACCAGGTTCGCAGGTAGCGCCCTGGTCTTTTTATATTCCTTCAGTATACCAACCTCACGAGTCGGCATCCAATGCGCAACCGACGGCGTCCGTTCGCAAACTCTAACAATCTTTTTTAAATGCTCCAGACTCTGGAGATCCCCCGAGTCGTGCCACCTGAAGAACTTTGATTTTTTGGAATTGATAAGATGCACCATCGAATCGACCCACAGCGTATGTTGCAGCGACTTCAGGCGTCGCTTGTGCGCGTTTAAAACATTCGGGAACACGTATCGCCCCTTTAATGCGTAGCACGCGGAACAAATTGAATTCTTTATTTTTCGCAGCTTTGATCCAGTCTTGCAATCAAGCGCGCTCAGTCCGTAACCGAACCCCGGCATTTTAGACGGCTTCGAGAGTCCCCCGACCAGGGACCAGGCTTCTAATGTTTTCATTCTAAATTCTCCTTTATATATCCTAAATATATGGGATATAATGACTGAAGTCAAGAGCTACGCGGCATTTTTTTCCAGCTGCCTCCCCAGGGGAAGACCGTCGAAGCCTCCCTAAATACCCCAGAATCGTGGGATTATTCACAATGGAGAAACCGTTACAACCCGTTACCTGCTTTCTGGATCCCGGTGCTGCTGCTTATCACCTACAGTAATGGCAGAAATCTGGGAAAAATGGACAATGGAGAACGCTTCAGGCAGCAGCCTTCCGGTCTGGAGCTACCTAGATAATGGCTGAAAATAAGGGAAAACTTGACAATGGAGAACGGTTCCCGTCCCCGGGATCAGGATCCCAGCAGCTGAAGGAAGTGCATCACGTGCTTGACCGATGGGCAATGGAGCAATGGAGGATGGGCAAGGCCCTTGATGCAGAGTTCGCGGACCTGGGATCCTGAGTAAATATACACGCTACTGTCACCGAGGGCCTGGACCATGATGTAGTTCAAACCTCCAAGCTTTGAATGAGTGTAATTCCACGAAATTTGTTTAGGAGAAATCCTAACTTTTTTCATCTCACTACATTTTAATTCTACCCAAAATGTTATTGTTTTTCCCTTTTTATTCTGAAATATTCCATATAAATCAGGAATTCCGGGACTACTGAAAGATTCTATGCGAAACCAATGAATTTCCGGTGTTGCTCTTTTAAGTTGTTGCCAAAATTTAGTCTCTAGTCTCATAGGTTTTGAGTATCGTCTTGCCTATCAAATAAGGAATAAAAGGGACTAAACTATTCCCTATTCCTTTAAGTCTGTCCACCCTATTGGATACCCCATTAGCCACTCGACCCACGTCGGGTTCAACGTCCCAGTTTCCTTCCATGACTTTCCCTCGCGATGCTGGACTGCGTCCTCTATCGTGTTCGTCAGGGGATTTCTTCCCACCTTCTTCATCGTTTCCGGAAGTCGTGGTAGTTTGTATGATCTGTTGGTCGCTGTCGGCCACAATGCCACTGACTCCTCCAGCTTTCCCTTTGACTTTTTTGTTTCCAGTCTCTTGCTGATTGTTTCCGTTTTCTCCCCCATAGCTGCCGATGCTCTCGGTGTCGGCCACATCAAATTCGGATGCCTCACCTGATCGTTGAGCGAGATTGGCATTCCCTTGTCCAATTTCATTTTCATTCTCTTCTCGGAGCTCGGACCCCGATCGCAATGAGCGTCTGGTGTCCTCCACATTTGAACTGTCTCTGGATCCACTTGTTCCCTTAAATTGCAAGGTCGAGTTCGTCCCTTCCTGGCTCCTTGCATCATTTTGATTGTTGCTTCCTTTGATCTTGTCGGCAAGTGATCCATTGTGTTCGGAGTAGCCCATAATCCAGACTCTTTCTCTTTGGTGGTTGGCGCCGACGCGCGAAGCTGAAATACTAAACGGCCTAACGGCGTAACCTTCACTTTCCAAGTCCTTGATAACGGTGTCGAGACCGAGTTTAATGTGTCCACTAACATTTTCTCCAATAACCCAAGTCGGCCTAAGTTCCTTGACAAGTCTAAAATACTCTGGCCAGAGGTGTCTCGGATCTTCTTCACCTTTTTTTCTACCTGCAACGGAGAAAGGTTGGCAAGGGTATCCTCCCGTAATGATATCGATGGTATCAATTCCATCTGCCTTGAGTTTGTCATATGTCAGCTCCTTTATATCTTTATACTGTTTAACATGAGGCCAATGCTTTTGCAGCACTTTTCTCGGAAATTCTTCTATGTCACAAAACGCTACTGTTTCAAATCCACCCGTTTCCTCCAGACCTAATGAAAATCCACCAATGCCACTGAACAGATCTAGGTGTTTAAGTTTATTTTTTATCAAGATATCCCTTTGCGTCTGGATGGCTTAAATAATCTTTTCTCGCGTAGCTAAATAAGGCATAGCAACTCTCACAATAAAAATGATCTTTAGGTTCCTCAATCACGGCGTCCTTTTCACAGTTCTTGCATTTTTTATATTCTTCACTCATGCCGCAACTCCATCTGGTTCATCTAACCTCCAACGCGGAGGAATTTTCCAAGACAATAATTTATCTTTGTAATATTCTTTGTATGCTTTTACAAAATCATCTTGTTTAAATTCATCAGGCATACATAAAGGCGGTGTAGTTATTTGTGCTGGGTCACCCCAAAAAACATCTAGCTCGTTTATCACTAATTCTGATTTGTGTATTTTACCAAATCGTAAAGTATATTCTTTTGCAAGAGCTTTACCGTGTTCAACAGCCCATACATAATTATGTAAATTGTTACCAACCCACAAAGTCATAGGATGATTAGGGTAAGCTGATTTATATCCTAAATCTTTTTCGTGTCTTCTTGCAGCTGTAGACAACATTTGTGCTGTCTCCAAAACCATTTTAACAACGTGTTTATCACATTGTCTAATGGCTGCAACATGAGGATTTTTATCTAAAAAAAATATATTCATTTCTTCCTTTCTATGCTTGTTAAAACAATTTCCCTTAACAACCGTCTAACTTCTTTGTCAGACAATAAAATTTGCAATAAATATTTTTTAAATAATATTCTAATCATTAAGTCCTCTTCACTGTAGCTATTTCATCAAATTGATCCTGACGACGATATTGATTCAAAACATCATCAATATTATATTCATAACGCTTCATCAAAATAGTTGTTACACGATCATAGTTTTTTCGTGTAATTAATTCCTGATTTGTTCTTGGAGAGCGTAGAGCTGTCTTGCCCAACTTCTTTTTTAATTTAACTAGTCTATTGTAAATGGTCATTTTCTAATTTCTCCTTTTATCCCATATAATCCTATTTGGGCTTACTGTCAATCTTCTTCTCGTCCTTTATTTCAATAAAATCTGTATTTATGGAGAATTGTTTCTCAATTTCCTTTAATTTTGACTCCACTTCCTCTTTCGTCATTTGGTCAATAGAGCCTGTAAGTATCTCTTTTCTATCAATATAGAGTCCTGCTGCCTGGCCCCTGGATTTCTCCGCCGCAACTGCCGCATTCCAATTACCAGCATCCTCCGCCTTGTGGGACAAAACATCCAATCTTTTTATATGCCTGGAATATGTAACTTTAAATTTTTCATTATACTCGTCACGCATACGTTGTATTTCTGCAACAACAGACGGAAATATTTTAGGATTTTGTAGATTAGCTGCCATTTGTGGGGCTGACTTTTCTGAATACCCAGATTCAATTGCCAAGTCTGCTGGGCTGGATCTATCCCCCTTGGTGACAATTAATAGGGCAAATTTGTATTGTTTAGGTGTTAGCCGCCTAAGGCTTTTTGACTCTGTTTGCAAAACGTCTCCTCGCTTTATCCACTCCTGTTATTTTACCAGCATTCTTGCTGGCGTAAAAGACTCGCTCAGCCTTTTTAGGACCATATTTTCTTTTCATATTATTAAGTATCTTTTTTCCCGTATTAGTTAGTGGCATAAAAAAACCATATAGTTGTTATAATTCAAATTATATATTATTAATAGTAAATATTTTTTTTGCAAGGCCTTCTTATGTTACCTATGTTACCTTTAGTATATTGTATAGGTAACAGAGAGGTAACAGTAATAACTTATATATTTCAGTTACATATACTGCTTGTTACCTTGTTACCTCTAAAACAGTATATTTTTTACTTTTAAAAAATAAAATTATTTTCTATGCAACTATAGGGTTGTGAAATCCCTTATTTTTGTTTATTGTCCCAATTATAAGGAATGGGCAAGGCTAGGCAGAATATTCAACTCCCGAAAAAGGTAACCCTGGGTCCCTTCACTTGTGAATTACTCCTTATTGAACATGATCTAGCCTATGAAGTTTCTGAAGCCCAGGGTGCCTCAGTATTTAAAGTTCCATACAAGGCATATTTTGACAAAAGCATTATCGAGCTTGGTGGTCCTGATGCCGTGAACGTTGTAATCCATGAAATGCTGCACGTGGGCTTCTACCAATACATGCTCAAGGACAAGGACGAGGAGACCATTGTCAATTCTTATGGCAATTTTATGACGGAGCTACTGTGCCGCTCAGAATTATCCGACTGGATCAAAGATAATTCTTGATCCCATACGCGTGTTTCGTGTATGGTGGTAAACTTTTCATTTTTAATATAGGGAGACAATATGACAACATGCGCATGCAACAACGAATGTTCCTGTCGGCTAACGATCAAGGAACTGAATGAACAACGACAAAGAGACCTTTTAAAGATTGCATACCTTGTTGATACGATAAAATCCCAGGATAAAATAAACGACGCCTACCAAAAGGCGGAAAAGGAGTTTAAACAGCTCCAAGCGAACGGGCATCTTTCACCGGCTGATCCGATTGCTGCTTCAGGCTGAAGTGAACATTAAACGCTAAAGAACGTCTTTCCCCCTCTGACCGAAACGGATATACTTGATGAGCCAATTGGCTTGGAAATAAATATACATCGCCGATTTCCGGCTTGACCAGATAACTGTGCTTGCTGAAATGTCCCGGCATGGATCCCAGAAATTCCAAACAGCCAACCGTTGCATGATGGTCTTCCTTCTTGTACTCGTCCTCGTATTTTTCCGGAAGACTTAGAAACATAACACCAGAGAGATTAGCATCGTGAATATGAACAGGATTAAAGTCACCCGCGTACTGCGAGACAACCCAGACCTTATAGCCGAGATTATAGTCGCCTTTAGGCCTTTCCTTTTCCGTGAGAACATTGTCAACGTATCCCGAGACGAGTTTCGTCAGCGTGTCACCGAACGGTGGTAGCTTGTCCAGGGGAAACTGTATTTCATATTTTACATTGCCCGCCAGGTTCTGGCTGTAATCCTTTTCCCGGCGCTTTTTTTCATCGCCGAGTATGTCATCCGATACCCTGTTAATATGATCAACAAGAATCCGAGGAAGATTAGCGTGAAGGACACTAGGACCGAAAGGACGGTAAATGTTAAAATCGATGTTATACTGTTGCTCATTTTTTTGATTCATCTTTTTTCTCTGGCTTTGGTTGAAACTCCTCCTGCAAGGTTTTCAGTCTGTCCTTTCCGTCGGTAAGTTTTTGCAGTATTTTTTTAGCCTCGTCTATGTGCTGGGGATGTTCCCCGATTCCTACGGAAGATCGTAGATAAATTGAAAGTTCCGCTCTAGCTGCAGCAATATCATTGTTGCAGTCAGCAATAAGAGCGCTAAATATAAGTTGGTCACTCATTTCTTCTCCTTTGTTAATATTTCATACTTGTCAAGATCTTTTTTTGATTCTTTACTCTTGATTTCTTCTCGTTTATCCGGAATAATTCGCTGCCTAAATTTCGGCGTGCGTATCTCTTTAGCCACGGGATTACGTTTTTTCAATCGAGAGTTCATTGATAAAGTCCACGTCCAGGTCTTTGTCTTCCAGTAAAAATTGCCGTCCCTTGCCCATCAGCATTCTCCAGTCCTGCTTACGGTACACTTTTTCCGTCATGTCGGAAAAGGTGACGCGCACGTGGTCCTCTCCCTCCTTGCGGACGGACATAACAATCTTTTCTATATCAACCATTCATCATTCGGACAGTGAAATCACGAAGCATCAGGACGGTGTTTTTTCGCAGCTCCTGGGAATCTCCCTCTTCTCGGGACTCCCACACACGGCGAAATGTCTCAACGGTCTTGAGCTTTTGCTGGTTGTTGGGGATAAACTTTTTGTCTTCCTCGATGATACGGACAAGAAGACTTCTCGTTTTCAGAATTTCATTGTCATTTAATTCAGTGTTTTTTCTCATTTGTACACCTTAATAACCGTCTCTCCGGTTTGCCACACCACGCAGTATTCCCATGAGGAGTAACCACCCAGGTGTCGGGTTTATGTCCATATGTCAAGACAGTAACTATATACAATTTTTTGGGATTTATAGCAATAAAATTGTTATTTTGCCTTGATTTCTATTGTTTTTGGCTTCTCGGATTCCGGTATTTCACGGTGGTATGCCACTTTTAAGAGACCATCCTTCAGTTCAGCGTTATCAACCATAATATGCTTGTGCAGCTGAAATTTTTTAGTGAAACTCCTGTCAGAAATTCCCTTGTGCCAAAAATCATCAGATTTTTTTTCTTCTTTGCATCCATACACACTTAAAGTGTTTTCTTTAATCTCAACTTTCAAGTCCTTTTCAGCAAATCCCGCAACAGCGAATTCAATGACGCCTTTGTCATCTTTTTCCTTAATGTTGTAGGGTGGATAAGTTGAAACTTTTCTGAAACTGTCGAAAAAGTCGTTGTGAAAACCAAGAAAATGGTTGCGTATAATATTATCTAGCTCAGTCATAAATACCTCCTATTAAAGCAAGATTATGTGGACCCATAACGGCATCCACATAATCTAGTATGGGTATTTTATGAAAAAAATCAAGTGTTTTTATCAATTAAACTAGTATCTACGAGTTCCGTGTCCCGTGATCTCTTACGCTCGAGCGACGCCTTATGGTCCTCAAGCGTTACGATAGCTAAGGGAAACGTGCTTTTTTCCGCCACGTCCTTCTTGCAATAGTTCAGTACCACTTCCAGCGCTTCTTCCACGGTCATCTGTGGTTTCACATAACTTGGCGTTACATCATTCATTTTGCGCTCCCGTTCTTTTTTTTCTTTTCCCGTGCCTTGTTTTCCTTGTCAACAAGGAATTCAATGACCTTGCCGACCGACCGGAAATCCTGGCCTGCAAAGGATTGCAGCTTGTTCCATATCGGCAAGCGGACGGCAACGGATTTGTATTTAGATATATCAGTCATCCGTTCCTTCCCATTTATCGAAGTCGTAGTCTTCACTACCTTCTGCCTCGTCGATGATTTCCGTAATCTTTTCAACGATGGCATTTTGTTTTTCGTGTAGTTTCTCCAGCTTATCAAGCTCTTTCCTGATTTTTTCCAGAGGGGTCTTCTTAGCCATAATAGCCTCCTTATAAAGTGTTCATTAAAATTAAAATAAAAAAAGCCACTGCGATCAGTGGTTTCCAAAATATTAAACAAAACGCAATCACTAAAAACCAGGTCATGCTTTCAACGCCTGCCTGACAATATTGCCATAAAGATCTATTTTTGTGTCTTGTTTTGATTCCGTGGGGCAGAATTTTCGTCCCACGATTCGTGCCAGGCCAAGCCATTGTTTTGCTTGGTCCAGATAAAAATTGGCCATTTCCACATCGCCGTGCCTTTTGTAAATATGGTGCAATCCATTGCACTGCTTTACCATGGCGATACGATAGCCGAGATAATACCCCTGCTTGAAGGTATTTTCATAGTCGTGTCTTAGTTCCATTTCTCATTTCTCCTTTACCCATTAAATATAGTAAAATATGGGATAAGTCAACCTTTATTTTAAGTAATCGGCTCTAGTTCGTCCTGCATCTCTTCTGATCGAGTCTTTTCTTTCTGAATTCTTTCGTCTCGTTGACGAAATGACTCCTTCATTGACATGTCCAACAGCTTCTTTTCCTCTTGTGCCTTGGTATGAAAGTCCTTTGGCTCATAGACAAATTGCGTAGCGCAATATTCGCACATCGCCTTGTTATTCTTATCAAAAGTATAATAGACAATTGGATGATCATCGGCGCAAGAGAAAGTTTTTGTGTGAATTATTTTTGGTTTCATTTCCTGTCTTCATCTTGCCTATGGCCGATGATAAACACCATAACGGTGATAAAAGCCAATAATAATGTTGAGATAACACTAAGAACTAAAATAATGGTTATCATTTTTTCCTCCTATTCTTATTCCATCTTAAATGCCATGCCCAGTTGCTGAGCCTGCTCCCACCATGTTCGCAAGCCCACAGAAATCTGTCTCTTAAATATTTTAAAAATATCATTTAGTGAATCGTGACGTCAAATTCTGGTTCAAAAATTACCACCTTTTCTATTTCCATAAGTTCCTTGCACTCGGGACATTGGTAAATGTCATTTTTAATAGGGTTAGGTAACACATTTTCTCCACAGTTTGGACACATAGTGAATTCCAGTTTTATTTCTGTATTTTTCCCCATGAGTCTCCTTTTGCTTCGTCCACTTTTGATGGTACTTTTAATTCTATGCAATTTTCCATAATTTCTTTTATGGGTTTTACCTGATCTTCCGTAATAGATAAATTTAATTCATCATGTACTTGTATGTGAGGTGTATATCCCTCTTTATACAAATTTAACATTGCTTTTTTAGTCTGGTCAGCGGCACTGCCTTGAATTAATTTATTTAATGCTTTGTATGTCCAAGCTCTTTTAATATTTCTACCGTATTCTTTTTCTGCCTCATCACGAGATAAAGCTTTTGTAGGACCAACACGGAACATATTGGGCTCCCAAGTATTAAAACGGCATTTACGCCCTAGAATAGTTCTAACAAAACCATTGTCCCCCGCTGTTTTCATTGCTTGTTCTGTTAATTGTTTAACAAACGGAACACGGCTGTGATAGGTTAAAAACAACTGCTCAGCGTCCTCTTTGCCGAGTCCGAGTTGACTGCCCAGCTTGCCTTTTCCCATGCCGTAGGTAAGCCCTAAATTGATTGTTTTGGCCGTTTTTCTGTCTATTCCTGCCATTTCCGCAGCTATCTGGTGAAAATCCGTATTGGGATTGTTTTGGTATGCCTCAACAAACTCATCAGCTCCTATCAATCCACCATGTGTCAGCGAAGCGAAGTGAACCACGAGCCGTGGTTCCTGCTGCGAATAGTCAAAAGACCCCCACTGTGTCCCTTCCTCTGGAATGAATATGGACCGGATCAGGGGTCCCAGGATCTTGTTGCGTGACGGAATCTGCTGGAGATTGGGGTTGGACATACTAAGCCTCCCCGTCACCGTGCCACCCTGGTCGGATCGCATCTGGTGTATCTCCCCGTGTATTCGTCCCTTGTGTTCGTGCTTGAGAATGCTGTCAATAAACGTGGTTCTTGCCTTGTTAATCTCCCGCGCCTCAACAATGTTCTTTGCCAGGGAGCTGGGGTGCGTGGCCAGAAAGTTCTTGTCGAACTTTGGCTGGCCGGATTTTTCCGTTTTTTTATATTTTATTTTTTTGGCGTCAAACGCTTTCGCCACGCTGGCGGCAGCCCATACGTCAACATTAATTCCCGTGTCGTCTTTAATTACTTTAAGAATTTTCTTTTCATTTTTTTCGAGATCTTTTTTAATTTTTTCCGCACGGTCAATGTCAACACGGACGCCCTTCCATTTCATGTCAATCATCAAGGGAATAAGATCCGTCTCCAGATCAAAGATGCTTGTGAGCTCCTGCTTGACAATTTCTATCTTGAAATGATTCCATAATCGCAGTGTCATGGAGGCATCCTGTTCGGCGTAGGGTCCAACGTCTTGTGCCGGTAATTTGTACATTTCCGCTTTGGGATCAACGCCCCAGGCTTTTGCGGCTTCATACAAACCGGATTCTGATTTTGATTCCTGGAGGTAGTCCTTGCCAAGTTCGTTTAAAGAATAACGAAAACGGTTTTCATCAATCAGGGGAGCTGCAATCATTGTGTCAATGATACGTCCCTTGACTTCCAGTCCCCATTGCCTGAGCCATCCCACGTCATAGGGAGCATTGTGAAATATCTTGTCGCATGGCAGTTCCAGGATTTTTTTCAGTTGTCTTTTGAATATTTTTTCATCGAAATTTCCACCGCCCTGATGGTGCAAGGGAAAATACCCTTGCCACCCATCAACGGCGATGGCTACACCTATGATTTTTCCATGACCAGTTGCCCAGCCAGGTCCGATGTCCTTGATCCCGGGGTCGTGGGTCTCAAGGTCAATCGCAATCTGCTCGGCGGCATGCAAATTAGGTATAGTCTCAGGAGGAAGCCACTCGCTTGGAGGCTGAAACAAAGGGATTTGAGTCATTTTTTGAGTTTCCCTTCTATATCAATCTCCCGCGCAATGGCAGCATAGCCCGCTAAGTCGATGTACGCATCTTCATGATGGGAATGCATGATACGCGCAATCTTCAGCAGAGCCATGCAAATCGCAACATCGTGGGCGGATATTTCATGCTGTAAATATATGCTCCACAGATCAGCAATGTTCTGATGGTTCTTTAATTTGTTTCCGTAGTCGTCTTCCCGCTTGCCTGTTACGGCTTCAAGCGCCTCTAACAGTGTTTTCTTCGTAATCTCCATTAAAAAAGCTCCTTGAATTCCCGTTCAGTTTGCGAGCGCACGATGTGCAGCTCTTTTTTCGCACGGGTCATCCCCACATAGAACACCCGCCGTTCATCGTCCTTGTTTTTAAAATAATTTTCATCAATCACGCGTGGCAGTTCCGTCAATAGCATAACGTTGTCCGCCTCGCCACCCTTAGATCCGTGAATGGTTGATAACGTGATCCGTGGTGCGCGGTTCAGGTTCTCCTTACGGCGCAACAGGGAAATAATGTAAACTTTATCCGACAGCGGAAAGTTCAGTACCTTGTGCCAGATCTTGTCTTTCGGAACGAGCAGGCCGAAATCCTTTTCCAGCATGTCGTAGGTGTAGAGAATGTCATCGGAGGCGTTCGGCATAGTTTTAAAACCGTGCTTCACTTGTTTCTTAACCTCTAGATAATGATAAATTGTTTTGACGCGTTCAAGTTCTATTTCCTTGTCACGTATTGTAAGATCCGTCCACGCATTAATGGCACTCAGTCTTTTTTTACTGACAGAGGGAACTTTCTCTCCGTTCCACAAACGAGAAAAGAAAAATCCCCGTGACTTCATTTCATTTTCAATTCGATCCAGCGTATAGCGGTCACGTCCCAGGATGAGCCATTCGCCTTTTTGTAAATTAACCGCACTGAATGGCGTACTGTGATACTGAAGAACACCGTCGTCACCCTTGGAGTTCCATATTTTAGGAATTCTGTTCTTGACACGCTTAATCAATGTTGTCGCCGCATCGTGTATCTTGCGAGGCACGCGCCAGGATTGATCAAGAATGTATCTTTCCCCCTCTAAATTAATTAAGTCGTCAGGATCAACACCCGCCCATCTGTAAATAGACTGGTCGTCATCACCGGCAACATAAGTTTTTCCTGCGTACGCAATAAGTTTTTTTGCCATTGTCCATTGTATGGGCGCAAGGTCTTGTGCTTCATCTATAATTAAAACTTTTAACTCAGGGCATTCCTCCCGTCTGTTGAACTCTACAATCATATCCGTAAATTCATACAGGTTTCGTTCTTTTTTATATTCCTCTATGCCATCAGCTATGTATTTCAGCTTCAGCCAACCGCCCTCCAAGTGACCAGACACCTGAAACTGCTCACGCAAACTGACGTTGCGCACGCGCGCAAGATCTATAATTTGTGAATAGGGTTCGTCCTGAATAGACAATCCGTCACTGGATCTACTGTTTGTATTTTTTAATCTTATCCCCAATAACCGTGACAGCTCCTTGTAGTTGATATCACGCATAACGTCCTTGGTTGACAGTCCCAATTCCTGGAATGCCAAGCTGTGCAACGTTCTAAAATATTTAAAATGTTTTTTATCCAAGTGAGGAAACTTGACAATAGCTCTGTCCCGCGCTTCCTTGGTGGCTTTTTTTGTATAGGAGAAATAACCAATTTCCTGGGGCTGTATGTCATTGGCCAGTTCCTCTTTCACACGGCGCAACAAGTAGTCTGTCTTGCCCGTGCCAGGAGGTCCTAATATGATTTTAGTTGTCATATGCTCTTCTTAATCTTTCAATGGTAAATTTACGAAGCTGTGCTATTTTCCAAGCTTCTTCCTTTTTGTTACAGTCAATTTCTATAAATTGTTCGAGTCTGTTGCAAAATTCACGGCAATAATGTTTCCATTCATTCCCCTCTATAACAAACTTTTTAAAGTCGAATTGTCTGTCCACAATTAAAACAACGCCTTTTTTTATTTTTGTTCCTGTCATAGAGTTATGACAAATTCCATACGCAGCTACCTGCATAAAATAATCTTCAATGTATTGTCGTTGTGGCATTTTTCTTTTTTGCTTAAAATCCACAATACAAGGTTCCCCTTCATAAATACCTACGCAGTCAACAATACCTCGAAAAAAATGTTCATAATATAAATGTGATTCCAATCCCCACACTTCCTCCAACCTGTTCTTTAATCCCAATTCCAGGATAGTTGCTCCCAGCTTGTAGGCAATATTGTAGTGAGGATGAAATTCAGGATTAATGATAGGTGGGTGATTTTGATATTTAATGTTGCAAAATTTTAAAATACTTTTTTCCAGATATTGATGCATACTTTTTCCGATGCTGATTGATTCTTCAATAATACGATCAGCTTCTTCATCACCTACTTTTTTTCTCCATCTTTCTATACCAGACTTATCGCTTGTTCCATCAAACACACGGGAAGGTGATAGCAAATCTGTACCAGGCCAAAGATATTTTTTTTGATATTTGTCATTGTATTTAAAAGTTATTTCCCTGCAATTTAACGGATACATACCAACGGTTCGTAATCCATCCTTGCTTCTTACTGTATCTTTTGTCATGCGAATGGCACCTGCTCTTTCATATTTGGTGTTTTTAATTCTTTTTCATCTCGTTCAGCAAAGTCCTCTGGAACATACCAAAGGTGAACAAGTTTTTTATTCTTACGAATACGTCTTTTTGTTGAATCTCCTCCCAGGTCCCTGATTCGAGCTCCCATTTGCGTTTCTGTGAAGTTACTGAATCTTTTTTTATTGAGATACTCTATCAAAGGCTTGAACTGAAAAAATATTTTTTCATCATCCTTAAAAGCTTTACCAATCAATACTTCATCAATTTCCGTAGCTTCTCCCTGCTCTAGAATAAAAGCCTCTAAGTGTCTGTCAAACTGACCTACTTTTCGTATCTCATTGGGCATTTCAATTTTATCCGCCGTTGCCAATAATCCTTGAATACGCGCAATCCAGTCACGCTTGCTGACAGGAGCCATTAGAATAGTTAACTGTTCCATGCACGCTTTAGCAAATTTAGTTTGGTCATATAAGGAATCCGTGTCCAAAGACAATCTCTTACCCCCTACATTTAAAAACCATATAGGTTCGTCTGATTCATACTTGGACAGACTGTCAAAATCATACGAGAAGCTTTGGCCAATACCAAATTGTCTCGTCCGGCACAGTCCTGAATTGCATACGGAACACATAGGCTGGTCTTTGCATTTAAACTGATAATCTTTTTTCTCGTGCTGGTTAATTGTTTTTTGCACTTGCGCTGATCCCAGGGGACTGTCCATATGCTTGTGATTAAAAGCGTCTATTTTTTCTTTCCAGTTATCTGGATACTTTTTCTTCGCGTAGACGGCGTACTGATACAGCGTGTTGTCTCTTCCTCCTTCTGGTATGCCTTTTGACATAAGATTCTCTAGACAAGGAGGACCATCAAAGGATCCTTGTTCTGATTCTTTTATAATTTGTAAATTTTTAAGCTGCTCTTGCGCTAACGCAGTTTTTGAATGCTTGTCAAAAAATTCTTGTAAGGTTAATGCTTGTCCATTTTTATCTAAAGCATAACGATTACTTTCATCGCCATTAAAATAAGGCAGATTTAAAAAGTTTCCCGTGTCTCCTCTGTCAGCTCGTATTTCTTCCTGCTTGGGAAATATTTCACAGTTGGCGTAACCAATGATGGATGCGATATCCATAAGTTTTTCACGCAACAGTTTTGCCATTACAGGCTCTACTGTAAATAAAAATATATGTGCTCCACCACTCTTTGACCTAAATACAATGAGAGGTAGTTTTTTTTCTTCTATGTCTTTTACTATTTTTTTATGATCCAACGGATAGGAATCAACATCAATACACCCCCAATAACATTTATTATCGTCCATAATAGGAATGATGCCTAGGCTTGGATCCTTGCCTTCTAGGTGGTCTTTCCACAATTGATCGGTTACATTGTTTTTTACAATGTAGGCTTGTCCGCCTTCCTTGCCATTTCTTTTCGTATCACCACTGCGATACTGCCCGTAAGCGCGGTCAAGTCCTTGAAATATTCTTTTAAATGTTGCTACGTCGTATTTCTGCATTCTCTTTTCTTCCCATGTGTTTACAAGGCCAGGAAGATCCTGGCCTTATGTTTTTTATTTTATTCAAACGGAACATTTGACTTTTGCGCATCTTGGTCTGGTTTTGCTTTCACCTCACCAGATTTTATACTGCCAGCAAAAGATTTAGCCATTTCGTAAACACTTTTAGATTCAACAGGTCCAACTCTTTCGACGTCCCAACCATACCAAGTTCCCAAGTCATTTTTTTCTTTAACGACTTTTAACTTATACTTGTGACTGTATGACGGTGGAGTGAAAGGTCCCTTCGATCCCTGGATTTTTAAATTCAACATCATTGAATTCCAACGTCTACTTTTTTTGAGTTGAGTGCTTTTCATTGTTACCAAAGCAGGTTGAGGATTTCCCTCTGCATCAAAGTACAGAATAAAATGATTAGCATTTACATCGACGTAATTGCCGTTGTCTAGTCGATCTTTATTACCTTGATCACGTGTTGTTTTAGATAGTATATCACTATCTGCGTCATAAACATTGACAGGAGCTCCCGAGCTTTGTCCTCTGTCTGACCATTCAACATATTGTCTATTGTATGCAACAGGTACAACAATAATACCTTTTTCTCCATCATTAAGTTCACCCGTTACAGTATTCATAATCATACCAGCGCGAGCCTCTTTATTTTCTTCCAATTCAGGGGAAAGCTGCATTAATATTTTCAGTCTAGGAGTGGCTAAATCCTCTTGAGTTATGCCCTCTAGACCTGAGTTAGCGTCTTGTTCCATGATCGACATGTCAACAGGAAGCTTGTCTTCTATACTAACTACATTAGTATTTTCTTTAGTCTTAGTCATAATACCTCCAGTATTAAATTATTTTCGTTTTCGCACGAGTTTTGTTTTATTGGCTACGTGCACACCAAATTCGTCAGGCAAGCTTACACCTTTATTGTGTTGCTCGGTGGCGAATGCTTTTAAGGTTTGATAATGAACAGATTCTTTCTGCTTATGAACCAAACCTAAACTCTCAATATGTTCTACAAGTTTTGTAGCGTCGTTATCTTCTCCTCTGCCAAAACTTACAGACACATCATTTTTTATTAAATCACCAAAATGATTATCCCTCAACCACTTATGGCAATATTCTCTGTTTTCAACTTTAATATATGGTTTTATATCCTCAACGACATTAACAACAGTTCCGTTGTTCAGTGTTAAGCTTGTCAAGCCTTTTTCTTGTAAAAAAGATGGAATTTCCTCTTCTGAGATCTTGCGTTCTTGCTCTTTTTTTGATTTAATGGTCTGTTCCAGTTGATCGATTTCAATCTGAACGGCTTCTAACTTAGAACATTTTTCACTAAGAGCTTTGAGAGATGTATCGTCAACTGGCCCAAGGAAAGCCTGATCCTTTTCTAAATCCTTGATATCTAATGATGTCATTCTTAATTCTCCTTTAGTTAATATTAATTTCTAACGGATAGTATTTACGCCTTTCTCTATCCCATTTCAAGACTTTATATTTATTTATATTATTTTTAGCTGCGACAGAACATGCCACGCCAATAAGTGAGGGATCTCCCATCAATAATAAATAATCATCATCGTTGAAATCCTTTAAAACTCTTTTTATTTTTGCTACTGTTGGGGCAGGGCTTAGTATTAATTGATATCCAGGTGGAAGAACTGGTACTAATTCGCCGTATTGTTCTGCACTAAGAATATCTCTGTTAGGCATTTCTTGTACTACATATACTGTCATAATTCTTTTTTTCTATTTTTACATATATCACTTGATTTTTATTTCGCAAGTGATATATGCCAGTTTGAGAAAGTAGAAAATATGAATTATAGGTTTAAAACGGTGCCCTATCGGCATCAATTAAAGGCTTTGGAATGTTCCTGGAATAAGACTGATTATGCTTATTTTATGGAAATGGGAACGGGAAAAAGTAAAGTATGCATTGATAATATTGCCATACTGTATGACAACGGTTATATTGATTCCGCACTAATTGTTGCACCCAAGGGTGTATATCATAACTGGAAAAATCAAGAATTACCTATTCATTTACCAGATCATATTAATGCCAATATTGTATGCTGGACACCAACGCCTAACAAAAAAGAACAAGCTACATTAGATTCGTTGTTTGTGATTAATGATAATTTAACAATTTTTCTTATGAACATTGAATCCTTCAGCACGTCTAAAGGACACGACTTTGCCTATAAATTTTTACTTAGCCATCGTTGCCTGATGGCTATTGATGAGTCAACAACCATAAAAGCACCAACAGCATCAAGAACCAAAAACGCTTTAAAACTACGATCTTTAGCAAAGTATAGGCGAATACTAACAGGATCACCAGTGACAAAAAGTCCATTGGACTTATATACACAATGTCATTTTCTTGATCCAGATTTATTGGATTTTTCCTCCTATTGGGCGTTTAAAAACCGTTACGCACTTATGGCCAGCAGGAAAGCTGCAGGAGGATCACACACCTACAGTCATGTTATTAAGTATGTCCGTCTGGATGAACTAAATGAAAAACTAGATAAATTTTCCATTCGTGTCTTAAAAGAAGATTGCCTTGATTTGCCGGACAAGGTTTATATGAAACGGACAGTCAGTCTAACGCCCGAGCAACAAAAAGCGTATTATGAAATGAAAAAATTTGCCTTTGCGGAACTATCGGACGGAACAATGACAGCATTTTCCGCCCTCACGCAACTTATGCGACTTCACCAGATAACGTGTGGGCATGTTACAACGGACGATGGTCAAGTAAAGGAATTAAAAAATAACAGATTATCAGAACTGTTAAGCATATTGGAGGAAACAAATGATAAAATTATTATATGGGCTAATTATAGGTATGATATACGCACTATTACAAGAGCTCTTCAAAAGAAATATGGTAAGGAAAGCACTGCGAGCCTATATGGGGATACACCTATGGCTGACAGGAATCAAATCATACATGATTTTCAGGACAAAAGTTCTGATTTGCGTTACTTGGTCTCTAATCCAAAAACCGGAGGGTATGGTCTTACTCTTACTGCCAGCCATACTGTTATCTATTATAGCAATAGCTATGATTTAGAGGTTAGGTTACAATCGGAAGACAGGGCTCATCGCATAGGACAGACGTCTAAAGTAACTTATATAGATTTGATCGCAGAAAAAACAGTTGATGAGCATATTGTAAAATCACTGCGCAGTAAGATAAATATCGCTACCCAGGTGTTGGGAGAGGATTTAAAAAAATGGTTAATATAGAAAAGGAGAAATAAAATGATAGAAAAAAGAAAAAGAAACAGAAGTAAAGGTATTCCTAAGACTACTGGATACTTCAAAAAAGTAGGAAAACGTAGCTGTAATATATGTAAAGAAGAGTTTACTATGTACGGACACTATGATAGGTTTTGTGGGTCGTGCAAAAGCACGGACTTTTATAGACTAGATCATGCATATTCTTTAGGGACATTATAGTGAAAGAAATTTGTGCAACACTGATGTTAATGTGCTTTTCCTTTATGTATAACTTTACCTTTGAGTACGACGAAAAATCAGAATTTGTTTATGGTATAGCTGAATGCACATTATATATTAATGAGTATTGGGAGGGACCAGAACGTCTACCTATTTTATTAAGTATTTCACAAGCTGCTCTAGAATCTAATTGGGGGGAGTCACGTTTTGCGAAAGAGGCAAAAAATTATTATGGCATTCGTCAAACAGATTTAGGTGAACCACATATTTTATCTAAAAATGGAATTGCCTTGCGTAAATATGATAGTCGATGTTCATCAGTTGATGACTATATTGAACTATTAAATACCTCACATCACTATCAGGACTATCGTGACTTGCGTTTCGATCAATATATTTTAGACTATGTTGATATTGACGAGCTGATTGATACATTAACAGTATACGCAGAAGACCCTGAATATAAAAATAAACTAAAAATATTGTATAAGAGTATTCAAAAGGAGTATTTTAGCGGAAATCAATTTAAACCTTAATTTTTTGCGTTTCTAAGAAGAAAAGCATTTCTCTGGTGCTCTACCCCTATTGTATCGTGTTTCATTGATTCTAGGCTATTTGTAGGCTTGTTTTTTTGTAAACTATTCTCAAAAGCATCCATTTCCAAACAAAATGTATCTATATATACTGTATTGCCTCTTTGTATTTCAAAATTAGCAATCGAATTTTCTGCTGTTATTTTTTTTTCTTCACACTCTTCTTTTTCTAAAAATCCTCCAAATCCCTTGTATGCAATTGCAGGGACATTTGGATATGACATCAGTGCTACTAAAAACCATATTTTTATCATGTATGCTATTTTTAATTAAGAGACCTTTTTAACGTTAATCGCGTTTTCTTTTCCTCTGTTTTCTCCAATGTCGAAAGAAACAGCTTCTCCCTCTTGTAAAGTTTCTATACCGGCTTCCTCTAAAGCCGATACATGTAGGAAGATATCTTTACTTCCTTCTTGTTCAATAAATCCATATCCTTTGGCCGGATTAAACCATTTAATTTTTCCTGTAGTCATTAGTTTCCTTTATAGTTATTTGTTATTCCATTTTTCTTTGGATCGAAGCGTCCATCTCTTGAATGCTTCTTTGCTTATTTCTTTCTTTATCGTACATTATTCTTCTTTTTTATGTTTTCCTAGAATTTCAACTATTTCCCAGGAGCCATCTTCGTAATGGTGAACGTGTGCATCCACCAAATCACACATAAATGCAAGATGCTCTCCGTCTATTTTGTATGTGATCCCATTTATTTCAATTGAATCCATTTGCTGTGATTTTAATTTCCATTTTTTTGTGATTTCCCTTTTGGTTTTTAGGCAGTCACTCATGCTTTCTGCCCCTTTATGATCAATTAATGTTCCATCAGCAAATACACAAACAGCAAAGACTACCTCTGGAGTAGACATTTTACCTTCTATGCTTTCTGTTGTGGATTCAGCACCGTAAGCAACGCCGCTGAATAGTAGTGTTATTAGTAAAAATAAAATTTTTATCATTTGTTGCTCTCCCATTTTTCTTTGCTTTTAAGAGTCCATTTTTCCATGGATTCCTTTGTTACCTTCTTTTTATCTAATGATAGTGTGCTTCCCTCCGGCATTTCATTGTGTAATTTAACAACATCTCCTGCTTCATTTAATTCAACGAGAGCCGGACCGCAGAATGCGTCTTTCGTGTAGTCTGTTTCTTTTTTCTTGAGTATTCTCACTTCCTTCATGCATGAGGAAAGTGATTCCATTGGAACATACTGTGTCATTCTATGCTCTTGATCGTTCATATTACCAAATATGAACATGACAATAATGCTAATTACTTCCATTCGCATCCCTCAATTTATCTTTTAATTTCTCCACGTCCCCTAATAATCGTTCTATGTCCTGTTGAGCCCTCTTTATGTTTACGGTATTACTCATCATTGACTCCATTTCTTCTTGCATAGACTCGACCTGCTGGGCCATAAATTCCAGAAGAAGGTCCTGCTGAGCGTCTGCGGGGAGGGACCCTAATTCTCCGCGCGGCCATTTTATGCGGAATTCCGTGTTTTTTGTGAGGTCGGCTTCCATGAGCGTGCTTCGCGTCTCAACATTGTTAAGCCTTTCTTGTATTCCGAAAAAGGCGTAGACTCCAATTCCGACTGCTGCGAGTATTGATAAAAGGTTACGCATAGGCATAGAAATAGCAGTCGAAGAAGATACATCCATCCTGTCATTAGCCATTATACCATCACCATTGTAAATATTATCACCGCCATAATTACTACAATCATTACAGATTTATCAAACCAATCAAACATTAATTCGCTAGTGGGTTATTGGAAGCTTCCTTGATCTCCTCGATCAATATATCTTGCAGTTCGTTTTCTTTTGATATAATTGCAGTTTGTTTGCTTAACTCTTCAATATCTTCTTCTAATTCCCAACCGTATTCTTCTAACATTTTGAGTTTTTCAAGAATAGGTTTTAAATTAGCAGGTTTAGGTAATCCTGCCACTTTTTCCCGCACCTCCTGTATCGATTTAAGAAGGCCTGTCAAGTCCTGCGGCTTTATCTTTGCCTCGACGGCCGTGTCTCCCGCTTCAATCCTATCAATCAAGTCCACTTCGAGTGTTGAAATCTTATCGTTGATGGGATCAAGGTCGACGGTCTGATTGACTACAAACTTTTTCTTTTCAATTGTATCCAGACGGGTATTAAACTGGCCCCATGTGTAAAAGCCACCGCCGATGGCTCCAATGACACCTATCAGGGCCGCGTAGGTGCTGAGCTTTTCTATAATTTTCATTGTTGGCCTTTCAGTTGTTGCAGTTCAATTAATAATCGTTGTTTTTCCATGTTAATTCGTTCCAGATTTTTACGGTGAACTTCCACGGGATCGTTGTCCATATAGGACGCCAGACGCACGTTCTGGTAAATTTCCTTGCTGTATTCTAGCATATTCACTTGGTCAAAGAAAGAAGTATCAACATCCGTATAAATCTGCTCTGGCTGGTAGAAAGATACCTGAGAGTATTCCTGTAGAGCTTCCTGGTTGGAGAAGAGGTCAACTTTGACCTCTTCCACAATGATTTCCTTGATTTTTGCCACATCAATCTTGACTGATTTGGTCTTGATTTTTTCCTCCTTTAGTTTTGCAGTTGATATTTTTTTCGCTGATTTATCTGCTTCTGTATCCGTCCTATTTTCATCTTCAGCAACCTCTTGTGGGCTTTCTTCAGACTCTGACTCCGTTTCCACATCGTCTGGAGTCTCCTCAGTAGATTCTTCATTAGCAACCTCCGTTTCAGTTGGTTCGTCTTCCGTCATTTCTTCTGGTTCTTCCGTCATTTCTTCTGGTTCTTCCATGACCTCTTCCGTCGGCTCTTCCATTTCTTCCGTCATTGCTATTTCTTCTTCCTCAAACACCATTTCCTCTTCCATTGGTGCTTCCTCCATTTCCATCTCTTCTTGCATCTCAGCAAACTCTTCCGGGAATTCTTCTTCTATAAATTCGGTAAATTCTTCTTCGGACATTTCTTCAAATTCTTGCCAATCCTCATCCGTCATTTCCGTGAAGAATATATCCATCTCCGTCATCTCTGATTCCATCTCCCATGCATCCTCGAATTCCTCGAACTCTTCAAACTCCTCAAAATACATTTCTTCAAACGTATCTTCTGGCATCATCACGGTTTCAAATTCCTCAAGTACATCTGGCATTCCAATTTCTTCAAATTCTTCCATTTCAAAATACATGTCATCATTAAATTCTATTTCATATTCTTCCCACACTGTGTCAAACTCTTCCCATACTGTATTGAAATCTTCTTCAAAATAGAAATCTTCTTCCCATGCATACTCTTCCTCGAATGTCCAAGTTTCTTCCCAGTCTATATTGTCCTCTATATCCTCAACAACGTCATCAATGTCTTCGGTAATCTCATCAAGCTCTTCTTGCGTATCTTCTTCAATGGGGGGAACGTCCGTGTAGGTAATTTTAAGTTGAATATCGTCAATGTCGGGGCCATAGTGTCCAGTTCTGTTGTTGGAGTTTGCCACTCCCACCTTGATACTGAAGTCATCCTTTGTATTGGATCCTTGAATGTGTGTGTCAGTGTAGTTGGTATACTGTCCGCAGTTGATGCCTCCGCATCCAGTATCAGGGATGACACGTTGTTGTACTGTTACATTGCCATCATTATCCGTAATTGTCTGCTTTAGTGTTGTGGTGTTGTCGTATGAATTCCAGTACCATATGTCGGTTGACAGGGTGGATGACCAGCCTTTTCTTACCTCATTGACCGTCATTCCAGCGGCCGTCTTGATCGAGCTTACAGTCTGTTCAATATTTGTATTATTGCCTGCGGCTACTGCGCCGCCAGGATCATTACCATTACCTAAACTTGTATAATTATGTGAGCTATCATATCCAGTAATAGTCCACCCCGTATCAGAATACGTGGTCCCTGTTCCGAAAGTCGAGTTGCTTAAAAGATTATCAGTAGTTACTGTCTCGGCTTTGAGCAAAGAACAAAATAATAATAATGTCAGTAAATACTTTACCATCCTATTCTGATTCCCAAATTATGATTATGTTCTATGATCGGTATTTGTGGTAAAAATGTCACTGTCAGCCAAGCAGGTCTGAACTTTTTAGGTAGCCATTTTGTTATATGATAATGCATGGCACCTCGTACCATAAAGTACGTTATAACTTCATGTTGCTGGGGGTGCTTGCCAAGTATGGGATTTGTTTCATAGTATAGATTACTATGCTGAACAATCTCTAAAGTTTGCATCATGTCAATAAAATTGACTGTTTGAAATGCTAATTCTCCAATTTTTTCTGATTTTGATAATTCTTCACTAATCGCGGTGGATGATAACAGGATCAGGATCAACGTGAATAATAACTTCTTCATTTAATTTTGCTTCCTCTTCGGCTTTTTTCAATGCTTCCTCTTCTGCTTTCTTCGCTTCTTCCGTCGCTACTCTTGTAGCTTCTTCCTCTTCCTCTTTTAGTTTTTGCGCTAGTAATGCGGCGTCAACATTAGCCATAATTTCCGTTCTTTTCAAATGATTTTCATAATCTGGTCGTAGTTCGGGATACTTGTCCCACATTGCTTGTGCTTCTTTTCCAATTTTTCCGTCAAAAGGACAAGGAGTCCCCGCACTTTGCATTGCTTCATGGACACGCCTATCTTGACATAATATGGCCACACTTGCCACTTTCATCCCAAAATCCTGAAGAACCTTCGCTAGTTTTATTCTTTCACAGTTCTCGTCTACAAAATGCTTGCCACCAGATATACCAACGAGACCAGTAGAAACGGAGCCACTAACACCCATGCTACACACATCTTGAGACATGCTGGAGTAACTTGGTGAATTGGCCGAAGGAGGGGGAACGGTAGAGTTACTAGTGGTTGTGTTTGTCGTGTCATTGTTCGTTGTTGTTGTGTTTGTTGATCCATCTTGATAAGTAGTTTCGGAAGTGCTTTCATACCCACCCGTGATGTTTGTATTGCTGCCGGATGTGTTGGTCTGCGTGTTCGTGTCGTCGGCAAATATAGGTTTAGACCATACAGCTATCACTATTAGCAGTGCCAATAGTAATAAATTTTTTGTTATGGATTTCACGCACAGTCCCTCATGTGATCACTCATCTCCTTTGCCCTGTTAGGTGTCTGTTTTGCCCATCTGGAATCCAGCATCTCTGTCGCCGCCACATCATACTGTGGTGGATCTTGCTGAAGGGCCTTCCACATATTGCGAAACTTTTTCACACCGGTTTTTCCAAGCTGAAAAATCATTTCAATTATTATTATTTTTGCTTCATCACTTATGTTTGCCTTGTTGCCGGAAGGACAATTATTAATTAAATCTTCCGCCCCGTCTATGGATCCTTGCAGATCTTTTTGCAGTATGTCCATTAAGAATTGTTCTTCGTATTCCTTACCGTCTTCCCAGAAATCCTCCACGCAGAGATGTCCCACCCCCACGGTTCTTTTTCCTAAAGTATCAAGGTAGACCTTGTTACGATAGCCTTCGTGTTTTTTTACAGACTCCAAAAGTTTATTGTAAGTATCAAAATCCATTATTTTTTCTTCATGTCGTCAAGCTTCTTGTTGATGTTCTTGACTTCCGTTTCAATGACCGCAATGCGACTTTCAATTTTAATGAAAGTCATCAACGCCGTTTCCATGCGGTCCATGTCCTTTTCCATTGCCGTGACTCTCTGGCTCATCATACCCCACGATACGAAGATGGCCGCAGCTACGCCAATAAGCCATACAGTATCCTTTACACTAAACATTGTACTCCCATTCATCATTTTCCACAGGATCTCTAAACATTAAACTGTCGGCCTCCGCAGTATCAAACTGACCATTATCCAAACTTGCAATGCCTCCATCGGCATAATTAAAGTAATATTGTCCATCCACCCATTTTCCTTCTCCCTCTGAAATGCCTGTTGCGGCATAGAATTCACCCCATGAATCATATCCCGGAGGCGGATCTTCATCAGGGTCGTCCGGGTCATTGGAATCAATTCGATTTTTAGCAACTTCCGTTCCCATCAATCCGCTTTGCTCTATTTCATCCAAGTCATAAAATAATTTTGGATCAAGAGGCTCGCCGGTGAATATGGGATCAAGTTTTGGTTCGTTTTTTTTACCTGTCAGAGCGTTGTAAATTCCTGTCCCAACTGTTTTAATAGGAGATATTAATGCTCCTCCAATTGCCGGAATGGCCGCACCACTTGACCAAGGACGAGCTTTTTCGTACGCAGGAACGTTTGCCTGCATTAATTGTTGATTAAAATTAAAATATTGAGCAGGTGTTAACCCTTCTCTAAGTAAATCAGTATTTAATGCTTTTATAGTTTGTGCCGTTCCTGGACTTTGTGCAGCTTCTAGACTTCCTACACCTTTCATTTGATTTATAGCATCTAATCTTGCTTGCTGTGCAGCAGTGTCTTGAATTGTGACTCCTGTTCCAAATGTAGGATCTGGTGCTCCCATACCTCCACCTTTATTAACAGAAACTCCTGAAAGATAACCTAATAATTGTTGACCTTGACTTGTGGTAGCAAAATCAGGTCCGTACTTAGCTACTAAACGATCAAACTGTGTACGAAGTTTGTGTTGACCTGCTGGTACTGTTGCTAAAAATTCGTCATCACCTATGTAATCTTCTTCTATGTCGCCATGTCCAATTTTTGAAAGTATGTTTTGTTTTGTTTTCTTTTCCTTTGATACTTTTACATCAGAACTTTTTTGAATTTTATTTTCTTTTTGTGCAACTTTTTGTGCAACTCTTTCTGTATTTTCAAATTTTCCAGGATTATTAGCTATTTGTTTTTGAACATAGTTACTAGTATCCCCTGCATCAATACGTCTTTGGGTTTCAGCAGCAATATTATCTGCTTTACGTTGCTCTCTAGTTCTTTTTTTACTCATTACACCCTCCTTCTGTTCGCGAGGTTCATGATGCCGCCACGGTTAGCCTGCGCTATGGCACCATATAAGTTTCCGCCCGCAAGAGCTGCCCGTTGTTCGGGTTTCAGGTTTCCTCCCTTTGGTCGTATGTAGTTTGATGTCAGGCTGCTTGTCTTGATTTCATCGGACACATCTTTTGGCGGTTGAAATTGTTTTGGTATAAGGTTTGTCGGGAACACGCCACTTGGTGAAAATTTCTTTTTCTCCGGTTGCGTAATGCTTTCCGGCGTTATTTGGAACGGTGTCGCTTCCTCTTCCGCTTTTTTAATTATTGCCTCCTGATCCGCGTCATTGAACGCAAACGTGCTTCCCATTAGGAAATTCATCGTATCGTCAATATCGGTTACATCAAGTCCTTCTGGTACATCATCCTTGACTTCATCATCACCAAACACCAATCGTGCCAAACGAACATAGTTTGCGCGTCTTGCTTTTTCCGTCAATCCTTCATTGGTAATATTTGTTAATAATTGCAGTCGTTTTGGATCGGTTAAAATGTTTGATCCGTAACGCGCCACCATTGCCATACCAACACCAATCAATGGATTGCCGAAGTTTGTTGCGATGAACGCGCCTGTAATACCTGAAGCTCCTGCCAATACCGCACGACGGGCAACGAATTGCGCCGTCTCTGCTACGTGAACGCTTCGCTCCACTTTTGACAGCTCCATCAAGTCTTTTAAGTTTTGTATGGCTTTAATAGAATCTTTTTCATTATGGCCCATGGACAGATAGAATTGTTTAAGCATTGCATCACCCTGGTCCGTTCCCAAGCCAATTGTTCTTTCAAATTTTTCAGGATTGAATATCTGAACGTCAACAACCTTTGTTTCTCCTCCCTTAACTCTAACTCTTTCTGATGGCATTTGAAAGTCAATGTATTCTCTCGTTAAGTTGCCGTTCTTGTCCCTTATTAATCCTTGCGGATTTGCGTCTAGAAATGCCTTTTCCTTGCTGATTGTTTTGGAAGGTGTAGTTCCGGCTAACGGACTGCCACTTTTATTAAAGGTATGTGTGTATGTTTCACCCGCATTATCATAAGCATTCTGCAAATATCCCCTCGCCGCCTTTTTAAATGTGCTGGGCTTGGTGATTCTTGCCAAATCCTTTATGGCCTGGGCGCTTGGATTGCCTGTGTTAATGAATGAGTCAAAAATATTTTTCGCCAATTGATCAGGATACATCCATCCGGGTTTATTGACACCCGCTCCGAATATGTTCTCATCGACAAGCGATATGTGTTTGGCCACTGGTGTTTTGAATGTATCGGCGTGCTTGCCAAACCAATAGTTAGCCGTATCCAGTGATTCTATCGTTGATTGCATTAATTTTAATGCTTCTTTGTTATTGGCAAAATTTGCCGGAAGTTTCCAGTGTTTTGAATCATTTAATCCTCCTTCCAACGCTCTCTTGAATGCCGCCGCATCGCCTACAATTTCATCTCCTTCGCCGACTAGTTTACTGAACTCACGCCATTGTTTGTTAAAGTCTTTCTGCAAATTCCTGAATTGATTGGCGTTAATGTGATCGGGAAGACGTGATAAGTTTAACAAGAAACCGTCAAATTTTTCAAGATTTGATATTCCCCCCAAAGTATCAGGTTGTCCCTGTGCGTAGCCCTGCAAACGAACCATTCCCCGTTCCATTTTTTCTTTCCACAGATTTGCCAGAGTTTTAACTTTATCAGTTGGAATGTAGCCCGCTCCTCCCTCAAATGTCTGCTCTCCGTACCGTGTTGTTCTTCCCGCTCCGAGTAGATCGTCCAATTTTGCCGCGTTAGCGTAAAAATTATCGTAGAGCTGTGCATTCAGTTTTGCGAACGCCTGATATTTTCTTCGTGCATCCGCTGTAATTAATTTTCCAATGTCCATCATGTGCTGAACGGGAGCCAGTTCATTGAGCGTGTTAACCACTTTTTGATCAAGCATCCAGTTAATTTGCGCCTTCGCCGCCCTGAACGGTGTTCCAACAAAAGGAAACACGCCGACAACTCGTGCGTACGCCTTAACAGCAGCTCTTTCACTTGCCGCCGCTATGCCAAATGGTATTTCCTGTTCCATGGCTATTTTTGCAATATTTTTAGCCCTGTCTCCACTGACGCCAAGTGCCCACGCTGTTGATTTACTCAACCCCTTGAACAAAGGTCCGAGAGACGCGGCCCCTCCTGTAAACAGCATAGCGTTTCGCGCCAATACTAAATTTTCCAGTCGTGGGTCATTCTTTAATTCTGGCTCCGGTATGTCGTTTATGTACCGCGTAATTTGATTCGCCATGTCATACAGGTTCGCTCCTATATAGGAGCCCGTTCCTGCCGCCACCATTACTCCACCTGTAAGCGCCGGATCCTTGCCCGGGGACTGTGCGAACTGTTTCATGAACCGTTTCTTGTCCGCCGCGTATAGAGGCAGATTCGATGCAATTTGTCCTGCAATATCCCATGTTGTTTTGTTATTTTCAGGCAGTAAACGCCACGCTGTCAAAGGAACGCCTAAAAGACTGTCCCCAAGATATTTACGTGACCCTTCAATAAACTTATCCCAGTCTCCGCTCATTATGGCATTTTTAAGATCTGGCAGTCCTGTAAGGATTGAAAGTGCATGCTGGTCCTGTTCCTGCAACCATTGATCACGGCGTTGAGAAAATTCTTTTAGTGGATCCTCCCGTAAACGCTCGTAGGCTTCAAGATCCGTTTGCGCTTGTTTCATCGCTTTTAATTGTTGATAGCTTTCTTCCGTCATCTGTGCCTGTGGCACTTCCGTTTCGCCGTATTTTTTACGAATAGAATTGATGTAATTAACCAAAGCCTTTTTTTGTTTTTTGTATTCTTCGTGACCTTGGTTTTCAATATTTAAAAAATCAGCTTTATTCTTAACCTTTATTTGTATGTCGCCCATTTCATCAGCTGCTTTTTGTCCGATATAGTCCGCTATATTCGTTCCAGGATAAGCTTCCTTCCAGCTCCATATTTCGTATTGATCTGTTTCTGCCATTTTATTTAAGCTTGTATGCTCCTCCTGTAACAAATCTTCTTATTTCGGGTGGTGTAATATACTCTATTTTTTTAAATATTGATGTTCCTTTTTTCTCTATTCCACTTTCCCCTGTAAACCATTCATCCATGGGATCATAAATGTAATATCCGTTTTCCTCCGGTATTGCCGGAACTCCGTCTTTAGGAGAAGTAAGATTCTGTTTTTTATATTTTGTAAGGTCAATGTTTGATTCACCAAAACTGACATTACCTGTCGGCAGTCCGTCATCACCGTATTCTATGTTTCCTGCCATGTCAAATGCATGTTGCTTTAGTGCGGCCTGTCTTACTGCTTCGCGCGTACTGTTTAATAATTCCGGATCCTGATTTGCTAAATCTTCCTCTTTTATATCCATTGTCACTTTTCCGTCCAAGTCATACAGAAGAGCCATCAAGGTTGTGAACTGCAAGGATTGCCATACAAAAGGTACTAAAGGTCCCATTACGGTGACTCCCCTGGTAAAGTAAGATCTGTAATTCCTTTATCGGGGTCATATACAACCAAAGGCATTTTTGTTGTGTCCGGCGTTAAAGATGTTCCCTGATAATTTTCAGGAAGCGTTCCACCTGACTGTCCGAATATAAAAATATTGTTGTTGTTTCGAAGTGACATTTCCTCACGAATGGTGTTTAATTTTACAAGAACCGTTTTGGAATCACCGAATGATTCCGTTAAGTCAGCGTAAGCACGCTGAATGTCATCCAGGTTCAATCGGCCTGATGTTTTACGCGCTCTTGCCAAAACATACGCAATACCGTTGATACGCGTTCTGTTTTCCGCAAGGGCTGGATCAAAATCGCCCCAGAATCTTGCAGAGTCCGGATTGCTTGGATCAAACAAGGCACGAATGGCATCGGCGTCATTTGGCTCCAGATGCGTAAATTTAGAATCCTCGATTGCCGCTGATCGCACCAGATCTAGATCTGGTTTTGATATAAGATCAGATAGAATTCCCTTACCACGCTGAACTAAACTTCTAACATTTCCTACTGTTCCCGCACGGGATGGATCAACCTGAATGTTGGAAATAACCTTATCCAGACTTCGTATCGCATTGTCATACAATAGAATTGTTCCAAGCTGCTCTAACTGTTTTTCCTTCGGCAGATCAGCGGCGGTCAAGGCCACGTCCTGCATTGGAATGAGATTTGCATCCGTATTTGGTATATGGGCAATGCTCAAGTTATTATCCAGAATAACGTCACCGTCTTCGGTTAAGTTTGGAACGGCGTATGTGCCGTCTTTTAATTCCTGGACAATGCCTTCTATTTGTTTTCCTAAAACAGGATGGACATACTGTGCGTACACCATTTTCCTGATAGGATTTGTAACCGCATCATTTTTAGGTAAATAACGGTTAGGTTCTTTTTCTGCCGCTTCCTTGTATAATTGCGGGCTTGAGAACAGTACATTTGTTTGTAGTGATTTATCAAATACCGTGAACGGTTTTGTCACGTCTATTTCTTTGCTGTATCGACGGTCTGCTTCCGGTTTCTTCAAGTCTTCCTTAAACATTCCTAGTGTAATAAGCGCGTTATCCCCCGTGGTTTTATCAAACATGTCTAATGTTTCCGTGCTTAGCTTAAACTGATTGGCATGATCCTGCTTGGATATTTCCTGCAAGAAACCAAGGTTGGCGAATATTGCATCGGTTTGCAGTTTTAATCTGTTTGCGTCATCTTCCTGTTGCTGGGACAGTACATATTTTTTCTGCGCTGTTTTCAGTGCGCGCTCTTCTTTAATTAAGGCCGCTTCCTCTTTTCGTGTTGCTGATCGAAGAGGCATGTATGCTCCTAGAGCCTGTGTTCCTGCCTGTGCCAATATTTCCATCGGCTTTCCTTTTCCGCCCAGTAATCCCAGACCAAGGGCCATCAAGCCTGCAATCTTGTCTTCTTCCTTTTGTCGTTGAATGAGCGCCCTGTCGTCCGATACGTCGGAGGGATAAAGTTCTTTTGCTTCGTCTAGATAATCCGCTCCTGATTTTCGAGGGTACAGTGTTTCGCCCAACTGCATTGCGGGAACAACGGCTTTACTGACTGTTTCATCGTCGAACCCTTCCATGATGCCGGACATGATTTCCTCCTGCTCTGCTTCTTGTGCGTCTTGAACAGTTACAGGAACTTCATTTCCTGTTTCCAGATTAATGACTTTCCCGCCTGTCTGTGTTGACCTGTTTTGCAGTTCAACAATCTTGTTCTGAGTTTCCTGATATTCCTGATATGCTCCAGCCTCTCCTTGTTGAACTAATTTAAAAAGTTCGTCGCGTCTTACTTCCAGATCCTGAATCGCAGGATCCGTGCTGGAATGATATCCTCCATGTCTATAGTGCGGAAGAAACATGCTTCTTTGTAAAACATTGCTCATTAACCAAATCCTGGCATGTTACTTGGAAGATTGATTCCCTTCATCGCCGCTAGACCAAGTATACCTAGACCGGCTGTCTGCATCAACGGACTCGTTGATGGTTGCTGGGTAACAGTCATTTGTGAGGCAGGTGTTCCTGTTAACATACCAGAAGCGAATTGTAGTCGCTCGAATGGTTCCTGTTGTTGTAATAATCGTGTTTGTCGTGCCGCATCAATGACATTTTGCGCTTGCGTTTGTCGAAGTGTTCCAAGCTGTAGTTGAGATCCGATGTCCCCGGCTTGTAATCCCTGCTGCATCTGGCCAAGCTGTGCGTACTGCCCTCCCAGTCCCTGATAGAGCGGTGCCGCCTGCATGGTTCGTGCCTGCTGGTTTTCAAATGCCTGCTGCGCCGTTTGCTGCGCCTGCATGTAGTTTCGTGACCGGTCTTCCAGCACACGCTGTGACTTGATGTCCTGCAAGTTTCTCGCGAGCTCGGCACGCTGTATGCCTTCCCTCGCACCACCGAACGCTCCTGCGCTAACCGCTTGCGCGCTTGCCGCCTGTTGCGCCAGTTGTCCCTGCCTGTCAATTTCCGCCAGTCCTCTTTGTGTTACTTGTTCCTGCCACGGGTCCATGTATTGCCCGACACCTGCCGCCGTTGGAGCGAATAGTCCCTGCGATGCGCCGAGCGCACCCAAGCCCATTCCTGTTATATCTCTTCCTGCCTGTAGATACGGTTCGTATCCCCCAAGGCCTTGCTGGCCCATTTGAACGGCGCGAAGCTGTTCTGTTGTCAGTCCTGCCGTCTGGAATGCCGGAATAGGACGGGCAACGCCCGCACGTCCAAGCTTTCGCAGTTTAAAATCTTCATCCGATTCACCTGATTGCTGGACGGCGTCCGGATCACCGAACACGGTGCCCAGCAGCATTTCTCCACGTTGTTCAATGTACGGGGCTAATCTATTATATTGATATACTTCATCAACCATTATGCCGTTCCTTCCAATCTGTTCATTAGTTTATACATTTTTTTAGCTCCTTCACGTCGGCTTCCACCACCAGCGTTCCTCACAGCTTTTGCCGTCATTACGAATTCTCCGTCACTCAGCATTGCGGGCACGCGGTCATCCTTTGGACCGCCCGGTCCTGCAATTGCTCCTGTTCTTCTTGGGAATGATCCTTCTGCCAAATAGGCGATGCCGCCGTCTCGCAATCCTAAGTCACCTTGTTCTTCCACACCCATCTCGGATCGTGGTCCTAAATAGTCTTGTACACTATTTAATATTTCTTGTGCTCTTTCAATGTCATCTTCATTTATTCGACCTGCTGTTTTCATTAGTCGTGCTAACATGTGAGGAGTAATAGCTCCACTTGCAATGTCTGCCATTGCTCTTTCAATGTCGTCTTCATTTATTCTTCCAGATGGTTTTCTTGCTTTTGCAATTTGCATTGCTAATGTGTTCATTGTTCCAGCAGCTCCAGATACAGTTCCAGTTCCAATACCACTTAACATTTCTTTTGCTCTCATAATATCATCTATATTTAATCGACCTGATGATTTACGTTCTTTGGCAAGTTTAAAAGCTTCCATATTATTCATTATAAGTTCTTTTACCCTTTGAATATCATCCATATTTAATCTTCCAGTTGGTTTTATTGATCTGGCAATATCAAACAATACACTTTGATCAATTATCCCTTCTCTGTCTAAAAATTCTAGTCTTGCTTCATCCGTTATTCCTGGTTCATCAAAGCCGTACCTTCTGTATGGATCCTCATCTACTTGAAAACCAAATTGATAGCCTTCTTGATCTTTCATATTTTCCGCCGCACCAGCAAAAAATTCATTCGCCGCAGCTCCCGCTCTGGCTCCCGTGACTCCCGCTCCTGCTACAAATTCTTTTAATCCTACTTTATCAAATTCATCCTGCAAACCTGTACTCATTGGTGCCGGAACAGAATCTTCTGTTGGTGGTGCCATTGAATAACGGCCAGGGTTCCGCGCAAACTCTGCCCTTGTTATGGTTACCACTCGTTGTTCCACGTTGTCGTATACGGTTAACATTTCATTCAGTCCCGCCACTTGCATGACGCCTTCCTGATCAGCCAATTCATTTGCCGCCATATCGTCTCCTAGAAACAAATCAAGATCCTCTGTCGGATCTACGACTCCTGATTCATTGATAACTTGACTTGCATCGTAATCAGTTTCTTCCGGATAGTATGCACCAAATGGTCCTGTTCCTGCTTGGAAATGTTGCACGATGCCACCTTCTGCCATGCCCATAGGGTTTCCTGTAATTGGGTCAATGGCTTGTGTAGTGCCGAATTCTCCGTACCACGGATACTTTCCTGTAATGTCTTCCATTGTCATTCCTGTTGGATTATCTTGTTCCGCTTTTAAGGCTTGATAAATAGGAACACCTAAAGCTGCCACTGTTGCAATTTGATTACCACTTAAACTTGTTATAGCTTGACTGGGATCAGGTAATAATCCTGTTTTTTGTAAATCTTTTAATCTTGTTAATTGGTCTGGTGTTATATTTTCTAATGTTGTTCCTTCAGGTAAAGCTTTTGTTTCAATTGCTTTTGATAGTTGTTGATCACTACCATCACCAAATCCTAAATTTGCTCCTAATTGTTTAAAAGGTGTTTTGGAACCAAAAATATAATCTCCACCAGCAAATATTCCTTCACTAGGTGCAAGAAAATTTGCTCCAGGTAAACCACTTGCATACTTTGCTGTGCCAAATGCTTTTCCTGCGCCGTAGCCACCAAGACCACCCATTAGTGCTTCGCCCGCTCCTTGTCCTGCAAGAAGAGGAACGCCCGCTCCGATGAGAGCCGCGTACCCAGGTCCGAGACCCGCGACGCCTGCTATCATGCCCGCGTACGGTGCAACTTTTTTTAAAGCCTTTTTCGCTTCCTTGAAAATTTTCTTTAAAAAAAATTCCGGCTGTCCGGTGATAGGGTTAATAGAATTAAATTCACTACCAACAATATAGCGCTCGGGCTGAATGCCCATTTCACGCATTTGATTAAATAACATTTCCTTGAGTCCGGGATTGGAGTCAAAGACTTCCATCGGAACAACGGTTTCCCCTTCCGCTGCGTGTACAATGTACGCATCTTCGTAGCGACCTAAATTCGCTAATTTAGAAACTTCGTTATGGAAGTTGGCCAGTCCGCCAGATGGTAATATTTCCTGCATGCTCTCCATGTTACTTTTTTAATGTTTCTCCAAGTATCCCCGGCAACGACTGTATGTTTATACTGACGTCGCGCTGTATATCTTGATCTTGTGTTGAAGTGGCAGGATCGGAAACGTCTTTTTGAGCTTCGTCCTCGTTAGCGTATACCTTGCCTGTTTTGGCGTGCTTTATAGTTGTTGTCGTAGGGACCTCAATTACGGGAAGAGGTGCCTTTCCAACTTTCACGGTAATATCGTCATTTATAGTCATTTTTTATCCTTCTTTCAATAAGTTTATGAGATTTCTAGTACACTTAAAATGACATGCAAGTCGCCGCCATTCTCCGCCTGTACTTTTACTACCTCTGATTCTTTCAGCACCACGGGGGATGTTGAAAAGGAATAGCTGTTAAACAGCTCCTCCGATGTTCCTTTTTGAACGCTTCTGTTTGTCTCCAGCGTATAGCTCACGCTATCCGTATCCACAACATAACAAGAAATTTTACAGTCATTTTCCTCATCAATGTTCGTTACGCGCAGTGACTTGATAATCGCCGTCGTCTCCGATCCCACCGTATAGAGCGTTGTCAGTGCGTTGGTTGTCAGCACCGCCTTGTAATTTGTATAGACGTTTGCCATTTATGTCAAAAACCATGAAACCGCCTCATCATCATTACGAAGTGTCTCCGGCGTGTATGTGTTGTTCAATAAAAAAATCATTTGCTCCAGTGACTGTACCAATTGCGCCATTTGCTGCCTGTCGTATTGATCGGGTGCGTCCGGTAAACGTGGTATGGTAATTTGTGCCATTATGCCCCTCTTGTTCCGTCAGGCTGTATTTCCAGGCGCAATGTTCCGTAGCGCCACTTGTCATCAACGGCGTCGCTTGCCACGCGTATGGCTACCTGACGTCCCCTGATCCGTGTGTCCTGTTTCGTTGTTGTTGTTGCAATGGTATACGAACCATGGCTTGTCTGTGTTCCTGCCGGGTAGGGACGCGTCTTAACAGTCACATCCACGTTTCCCGCTTGGTTCTTGAAATCAGGAATGAACCTCCTGACAGACATGAACTGATCGCCGTCGGCGATGTCAATGTCCCCTGATTCTATGTGCGCCGTTATGGCACTGCCGTCATCGTTCACGCCTGTTTCATGCGCGTAAACAAATGTTCTTCCCGCCGTTACGCCTTCCACTGTCGTTACGGGCGTTGTTGTATCGGATGCGCTGAATTCGGTTGCGTATGGATTGTTATAGACACCTCTGTCCACCCATGCGGTGCGTGAAAGGGTTCCTATGTGCCATAAATTTTCCGCATAATTAAATGTCACTTGCCTGTCAATTTGCGTTGAATCCGCTGACGCATAAAACCATGTTATTTCATTGAATTCCGTATTGGCCGCGCAAAACACGTCACGTTGCGCGCTCACCTGAATGTCCGTAAAGACATAATCCTGGACTGTGCAGGGTATTTTACGAACAGCACCATCATATAAGAAAAATGAATCACTGCCCATCCAATACGCTATGCCACCAACATCAATCGCGGCGTGAATGCCTACCGCTCCGCAGTTGGATCCTATTTGCTTAAATCCAAAAGTAAAGGGAGGACCAATAAACTGCATTGAATACAATGAGGCGTCCGTCCATATCAGGACAGCTCCCCTACTTCTCACAGCCGTTTGAATAAAGTTTCCGTCTGTTAGTCTTTTTGTTCCCGCCGTGTTTGTTGCCGTCGGTGTCCAGGTGTTGACATCTTCCTGGTCCGACCACCTGACAAACATGTTGTCCTGCGTGGATGTTGTTCCTATTGTTGTTTCCGTTCCTAAACAAATAACATGTCTATCTTCGCCTGATACCAGCATAAATCGTGATTTAGTAGGAGCATTAGATACATTTGTTGTAGACGCTAAATTGCTTGAAAGTCCACTTGATGTATCCCAGTAATAGAGACCACCATTGAACTGCAAGGCCAAGGCATCCTCTCCCCAGGTGTCAAGAGCCCATTTTCCTGAATCCAACAGCACGCCTTCGGCGCCGGTCAGTGATTCACGGCTCGTGTCCCATGTGGAAGCGCCCCATGTGCTTGCTCCCCAACCATAACCAAAGATGGATGTGGCGGAAGATGTATTAATTTCATATGTAGCTGTTGCCGTTGCCCCCGTTGTACTGGATGTTGCGTTTGCGGGCGCCGTAATTGTATATGTACTTGTACTTGGAACAGACAGTATTTCAAATTCATTCTGTAAATTAGCTTGAGATAATCCTCCAATGGCTCCACTAACACTTGATATGGTCACCATGTCTCCAATGACTGCTCCGTGACTCGCGTCCGTTACCGTAACAGTCGCGGATGCATTCGTTGTTTCAAATTGTGTTATGCTTCCTGTCCCGCGCGTGGGCGTGATGTCTGCGTAACTTTCCTCCGACCAAACGTAGAGTTTTTTATTGGTGCCGTACATGGCGTACTTAACGCCGTCCAAATCGGACCACGCAAGAATAGCGCGTGTTGCACCGATTAAGGCGTCACTTGAGACTTTCGCCCAGCCGCCTATTTTTTCTGGCAATCCATAGCGAAAACGAACGTTATCGCAATCTACCCATTTTCCTTCTGCACCGTATTCGGTATTTTGTTTATCTATTCCTGGTGCAATTTGCAAATTTGTCAGTGGCATGCATGCTCCTAGTTAGTCGCGTAGTAAGGTATCCAAAAATCTGTACCATTAATGTCAACACGGATATGTCCGGTTATTGATCCCACGCTTGTATCGGTTGTTAAACTTGATGATTGATCCGAAGCGGTTGTTCCGTCAAACTTAATAAAAGGTTCATCGGTATCGTCCTGATCCAATGACAGACATGCAATTGCTCCTGATGAATTAGATTGATTTATTTCAACCATCGCACCTGCTGGATCTTGACAACCAAAACCAACCTTGTCCGCCGAGCCATCAATAAAAAAAGCATCATCTAATGTATTTGTCTCACATCTAAAATCTATTGATGCTCCTGTTTCATTCCATACAAAAGCTCCACCGTCCAGATCAACAGCTCCTGTGGCTTTAAAACCACCAACAACATGAAGTTTTGTTGAAGGTGTGGCTGTTCCTATTCCTATCCTGTCCTCCCCTCCATCAGAGAAGAAGTTAGCAGCGTCATCATCGGATTTAATGGTAAAATTAAGATCTGCTCCCGTATTATTGAAGACAAAAGCACCGCCGTCAAGACTGACCGCTCCTGCCACATCCAATGTTCCGTTAGCCGTGATGTCTCCGCAATCATCCAGGACATCGAACATCGTCGATCCGTCCGTGTACAGTAAGTGTTTTGATCCTGAAACTAAATTCGTAGCCGTACCGCCACTAGGCTTGAAGCCTAGTGTATAAGTGCTCATGCTTGCTGCATTATCAACAATGTACCATGATTCCACGGCTTCGCAGCTCATGGTTGTATTTCCTGTCAGTGTTCCTGTCAGTTTGATTATTGCGTTACTTTGCTCATCCGTCGTTGACCCATCTGTCGCTGTCAAGGAATCTGATGTGCTCGCTATTGCTACCGAGACATATCCCTTAACTGCTGATTCTAGCTTTTGCAAATTTTCATTTGTAATTGTACCCCAGGTTCCTGATTTCTCCCCCGTGGTTATTAATTGTAAGTTCAGTGAACTTGAATATGTCGAAGCCATTTATTCCTCCTTATGCCACATCATCTATTAAAGCGGCCACGATCGCATTTGCCGTCGCGTCACCTGCGTCTGCTATATCCGAAGATATCGCGTGAATGTTTGCCACGGTTACATTTGGCAGTCTTCCGAACCATGATTGTTCTGGTCCAATAAAAATACCATCAGCTAAATCATTCGCAGCCGTTCCGCCGTCCAGGCAAATAACAATACCATCCGCTGTGCTTGTGTTCTTAATAAATAAAAATTTTACTTTATCACTTGTACTTACCGCTGTCATATCCGTATCCTGATCAACGGCCGTATAATCAATAAAGCGACCTGCAATTAAATCAGCGCTAGTAGTAGTTACTGCTGTCAGCTTGTAATACCATTTGTCATTTGCGTCATCCGGCGTTACCGTCATAGATCCACTAATAGATTTAGAAATCTCATCTGGCAATATTGTTGCTGTTAAACTTATCGTTGCATCATCTGCCATATTTAATCCTCAAATACTTCCGACCATGTTACACTATCAGCTTCTGTATCATCCACTTCATTCCAAATTAATAAATTTGGAGATCCCGCCGACAGGCTAATTAACACCTGGAATGCTTCTCCGAATGCTGTTTCTTCTCCTGAACTGACAGTAATTGAAATACCCTCTGGTGACACATTCGCTCCACCCGTTGCCACTTCCGTGCCGAGGGAGAAGGTCATACCGAATCCCGTTTCCGCAAATTCTATATTATGAATCTGCGCATTGTTCGGATCTCCGAATGGTAGTTCACCAAATGTTCCTAGTCCTAGCATTTACGATGCACTTAATGTACTAACATCAAAGCTATTATCTGTTGTTTCAACAACAGGTGTAGCTATATGTACACTATATTTTTTATTGAACATATCATCCCAGTGGTCTTTGTCCATAAGGGTCAACAGTTCAGCTTGTGTGTATGCAGCAGGTGCCTTTGACGGTGTTTCAATTTCTACTTTTTTATCAAAAGTATGCACATAATCTGCTTTACCTTCAACAGCTAGAGTATATTTGTATTTACAATGCCACTCTATAACATTTCCATCAGCGTTCTTTTTTGGTACTGCACTTACCCAAGCCTTTGTTGCGTCATCTGCGTGTGCCATTATTTATCCTCCAATTCTTTTACTCTTGCTGTTAATTCCTGTACGGCTCTGATTAATGGTATAACAAACATTTCCCTTGAAACTGATTGTGTTCCATCATCTTGTACATCCCATCCTCCAAAAGTTGAAACTCCTGCGGTGTCCAATGCGGCTTTAACTTCTTGTGCAATCATTCCGTGCATAGTTATATCCATATTCATTTTATTTTCTGCATTATATGATTGAGTTAATTCTTGAGGAACGTCTCTTGAATCTTTCCATTGGAAAGTCACTGTTCTTAAATCATTAATGAAATTCAGACCAAGCGTATCATTTTGTATGTTTCTTTTTATTCTTTCATCAGAGGAACGAGTCCAAGAATTATCAGCATCAAAATTATTATAAACGACATTACTTGCCTTACCAAAACTAAATCTATTACTTGCTCCTGGTTGAAAATTATCGCCTATAACAATTTCATTTACTCCTGCTCCTCCTGAAAGACCATTAAGGTCATAACCAATAAAAATATTATCACTACCGGTTGTAGTAGTTTTTCCTGCATCTTTTCCAACAAAAACATTTTTACTACCTGTAGTTAGGTCAGCACCCGCATTATAACCAAGAGCCGTATTGTCATCTCCAGATGTCACGGCATCCAAAGCAGTACCCCCTATAGCTGTATTATATTCACCACCTGCTACGGAACCACCAAGAGCATTTTCCCCAATACCTATATTATTACTTTCTGTATCAAAACCATCTATTGCCCCTTTACCAAAACCCATATTCATTGACCCTGTAGTAATAGAATTACCTG
>VTLG01009329.1_pt1 | contig 42542 bp, 47 predicted proteins | sample 4694571 | NCBI WGS metagenome assembly VTLG01 (sample SAMN12604809, study PRJNA352737) | marine metagenome | biome: ENVO:00000447; feature: ENVO:00000209|ENVO:00000569|ENVO:01000036; material: ENVO:00002151; isolation source: viral sequences binned using virsorter ...
ACTTTCAACCCACCCGTTCACACGGTGGACGGTGTAAAACTCGAACTTTAGTTTTTCCATCAGTTCGCCTCCTTTATGCGCTTGCCGCGCAGTTGCCGCGCTTTTCCTTCCCAGATAATCTTGATATCTGGATCGTGAGCCCTGTCCCGCGCAGCCTCGCACTGGGCAATACGCCTCTCGGTCAGCGAGGGCTTGAACAACTCTTCCTGTAACCATTTCCAGCTTTCCAGAAATCTTTCTGCTTCGTTCATCTGTTTTCTCCTCTTCTATATAGGAACAATCCCATATAAATAGGACAAAAAAGAAAGAGTGTCAACTAATTAATTATGGAGGGAAAAGAATCTTCTTCTTCTAGCTGGCATTGGAGGCAGTTCTGCTCGACCATATCGGTGATAGAGGCATAGCACCAGACGCAGAAAAACACAGGAAGGATGCCGAAAAAACCTGTGATGCCGCCCTCTTCTTCGGGGTTAAAGTCCGAGGAACAAACGGAACACTCAACGGTTTTTGATTCTTTTTCGGAAGACATTTTACGACCAAAAAAAGGGGTCATCTGCGCTGGGATTGCAGATGACCCCAAGTTTTAAGGGAGGTATCACAAAAACAACTTCTATCTCAGAAGTCCGAGCAAGCTTACGGGAATCAGTCAAACTTTTCAACCTCGTTCCCCCAGTTGTCCCAGCCTTCTGTGCGGGATCTTGAAAAAAGCTCGATTCGGGGCTTGTCACCGACAAGCTCTACAATCCGTTGCCGGATGGAGTCAGGCTTCCTTGAGTGCTCCCTTCTCGGCTCGATAACAAGTCGGCGCACGGATTTTGAAAACCGCTCCGGTTTGCCCTTGGTCGCTAACAGACAGATTTCTGGGTTGGCCCTTGTCCAGTATCCCATGCCCGTGAAGAAATCTTTTTCGGTAAAAAGAAGCTTGGGGGCTGCTTTGTTTAGTTTGGCCCACACAAACGCCACTGTTTTATATGTAAAACCCCAAGCTTTGATTGTTTCCAGAGCTTCGGGTAGTAGAGGGTCCGTCGCCCACAGGAACAAAGCACAGTCGGTGTCAGCAATATCTGCAACAGGCAACGCTTGAACGTCACGGATGTTCATACAGTTGTAATGCTTTTCGGGAGAGCGGTCCTTGCCTTTGTCGCTCCACGTCCGGAAAGTCCATGGCGGATCAGCATATATGATGCTGTACCTACTATTGGGTAAGCGCGGAGACAAGAAGGCAAACAGTATAAAATGCAGCAGTTGCAAAAACAGCGGTCATTTTTTAAATCCTTCCTCTGCCATTTCAAAAGACTTTTCCAGAAGATGTGTGAATTGTCCGGAGATAGTCCGGTGCTCGCGTTCCGCCAACCTCTTCAATATCTTGTAATCCTCGATAGGGATTACAACACTTTTCCACTTTTTGGGGTCCATAACTATTTCCTTTCTTCTGAGAAGATATGGGATTTGTCCACTTTTGTCAAGTTACCCCAGTTGGGTCCAAGCGATATATCGCTAGGCGAAGGTACTTCAAGTTTCACAGCGGATTCCATGATCTTACAGAGTTCTTCTGCTTCCTGTTTATTAGATACAGAAAAAGCTAACTCATCGTGAATTTGTACTAACGGAACTTTACCTTTTTCACGGTATATTGCGGCCATGCTGGCTTTTGTTTGGTCCGCTGCGCTTGATTGAATAAGCCTGTTCAATGCCTTGTAGGTGTACGCTCTCTTTATATTGTCGCCATACTCAAGGTGCGCTTCCTCTCTGGGCAATGCTTTGGCAGATACAAAAACATTCGGTTCCCACAAATCAAAACGGCACTTACGGCCTAACAAGGACCTCACAAAACCGCCTTTGTCTCGGTGCGAGACCTTCCGCTGTACAGCGTCCATAAGCTCTTTCACAAAAGGCACGTCCTCGTGGTACTGGCGCATGAGGCGTCGGGCCTCGTCCGTGGACACATCCAGTTGCTCTGCCAGTTTTGTCTGGCCCATCCCGTACATAATGCCAAGGTTGATGGTCTTTGCCTGTTTGCGTGGAATCTTTGCAATATCGGCTACCATTTGATGAAAATCGGTGTCTTGCTCTGTTTTATAGGCATTAACAAAAGTGTCAGATCCAGACAGGCCACGGTTCGTGAGGCTTGCAAAGTGAACGAGGATGCGTGGTTCTTGCTGGTCAAAATCCATCGACGCCCACTGCTCTCCCTCTTCCGGCAGAAACAGGCCGCGTATCTTCTTCGCCATGTCGGGGTTACGTGCAGGGATTTGCTGGAGGTTGGGATGAGCCATGGAGATGCGTCCGGATACGGTTCCTCCGCCTTCGCTTCGTAGCTGGTTTATGTGACCGTGTATGCGTCCTTCATGGGCATAACGGAAGATGCTGGAAAGGAACGTATTGCCTATCTTGTCGTATTCTCGCGCCTCTGCAATCTTCTGCGCTATCGGATGCTCGTGCTGTGACAGAAAGTTTTTTGTAAAACTAGGCAAGCCCGTCTTGGTGCGCCCGTATGGAATGTCGAGGTGGTCAAACACCTTTGCAATAGACGCTGCTGCCCATAGCTCTACATCCATGCCCGTTTCTTTTTTAACGGAGGTCAACAGCTTCTTTACAACTTTCAACATGTCCTGCTTGAGGCGTTCCGCAGCATCTAGGTCAACGCGGATGCCCCGTCTTGTCATCTCAATGCACAAAGGCAGAACCTCCGATTCAAGGTTAAAGACCTGCCACAGATCCTCCTTGGTCAGTTCATTCTTGAATAACTGCCACAATTCCAGCGTCAGCCTAGCGTCGGCCTCTGCATACTCACCCACAAAACAGGACGGTAAACGGTAAAGCTCGCCTTTTGGGTCTACGCCAAACTCCTGCGCGGCCTCCCTGAGGGCGGCTTCACTCTTCATTTTTCCCGTGTAGTCGTAAGAGACTGCATTCAAAGAATAGCTGTAGCGGTTTTCATTCAATAGCGGAGCCGCCAGCATAGCGTCGATAATCGGACCCTCCAGTTCTATGCCAAGCCAGCCTAACCAGCCCACGTCATACGCTGCATTGTAGAAAATTTTGTCAGACGGGTGCTTGGCTATCTCTCTTTCGAACCAACGCATGACCAGCTTACGGTCTAGATTGCCGCCGCCCTCATGGGCAATGGGCAGATAGGCGTTGAAACCTTCGTATGCTACTGCAATCCCGACAACGTCCCCGTTGCCCGTGGGCCACCCAGGTCCGTGGGTCTTGAGCCGTGGATCTCTGGTCTCCAGATCAACCGCGATTTCCTTGATTCCAGAGGGTGTAGGAGGGAGCTCCTCTACGGGAACCCACTCCGTCTTTACCCCCCAAGTAGGCCGTCTAAGGTTTTTTTTCATTACGCTTCGTGTCCTGCTTTTCGCGGCACTCCAACGCAACGGCGGAATAACCCGCCCCGTCTGTATAGTCGTCCTCATTGAAGCCGCCTAATTTCCGTCTGGCGATTTTCAGAAGCTCCATCATGTTGGCAACGTCTTCCGCGCTGAGATACCGCTTGTTGTAGAGGTAACCGTTCCATAGCTGTGCAATATTTTCGTGGTTCTCCCACATGTTTCCGTATGTCTTTGCCCTGTCACCACTGACTAAAGCTAAAGCTCGTTCCAAAGCTTGTTTGGCTGGCATCAGATATCCTCCTCTCTTCAATGTTAAGTCCAACGCTTTTAGCATGGGCTATCCCTCTTTTCATGCCCTCCGATATGCCATGGTCAATATAAACGGCACAGATATCAGCGACCTCGTACCATCTAAGGGCTAGTCTCATTCCCATTTCCCGCTGTGTAGTAATTTCATCCTCCAGAACCTGCGTGTATAAGAGGTGTGAAGCAAAAGGTGATTCCTGCCGCAGAAGCGAATCCCACAGGCAATTTCGTGCATATCCAACGTTGACAGAAAGGTCCCCAGCGTAAGGACTCTCAATTATAACTCTCATATCGCCCACCCCCTTTGAGGATCTTCAGGCATCTTCAACACCAGATTTTGTTTTGCTCTTGTAAGGCCGACGTATAAGACGCGGTGGGCATCGTCCGGATTCCGTTCCATCTCGTGCAAAGCCTTAGTGGACAAATCAAGATAGAGAAGAACGTTGTCCGCCTCACCGCCCTTTGCGCCGTGTATCGTGGACAGTTTTATCTTGGGCTTTTCAAATATGTTGATGCCCCTGTTCAAAAGTGCGGAGGCGTAAGCCCGATCTTCGTCACTAATCCTGTCAAGAACTATATCCCAAGTACCCTCGTGAGCTTGCAAACCAAAATGCTGGCATAATGCCGAAAGCGTAAACAGGTCCTTTTCATCCGCACCGGATATCATTTTCTTGGCACCGCGCTTTAGACGGCCTTCACCTGTCGAAATATGGTCGTATAAATTAACAGCTTCTTTCTGTGAAACCTCATGCCCACTATCAAGTTGTAGGTGATTCCAAGCACTGATGGCGTTTCTCACAGACTTCTTTAGTGACGCATGGCCTTTACGCTCAAAGTACTGACCATTGGAAGTCATCCTGTCAGCAAGTTCATCGAGCATGTAGTTGGCCTGTGCCAATACAAGCCAGTTGTCGCCGTTAAAGTTTATGGTGTTTGGGTCATACACCCGCTCGACGGAGCCCTGTTCTCTTCGCGGAAGCCAAGATTTCTTTTGTCTGTATCGGATGCGACTTACCACCCTGTCAGCGATAGCATGTACGCTTCTAGGTATACGGTAGGACTGCGATAAAACTTCTGAGCCTCCCGCCAAGGTTACAAAATGGTCTATGTCTGCGCCAGCCCATCGGTATATGCCTTGGTCATCGTCGCCTGCCACAAACATGCGCTCACTCTTTTCGCTCAAATGGTGAGCCACTTTCCATTGCAGGGGCGTTAGATCCTGCGCCTCATCCAGAAAACAAACTTTCAAACGCGGCACGGCGTCGGGTCTCTCTGACAGTTCCACCATCATGTCCGTAAAGTCTTTGAGGCCGTTGCTGTCTTTAAACTTCTTATACTCATCAAACAGGTGCTCAAACTCATAGTAAGGTATGGCAAGCTCTGTAACGTTGTAAGCGTACCGAACACCCCGCAAAGAATTACGGGCTAGGTCTATAGCCCTCATCGTAGGGTTGTTACTCTTTAGGAGAACAAAACCGTCGTCGCTTATGTGCTCTGTCCCGCCGCTGGACAAATCAACGCCCGTCGTCTTACTGAAGTCTTTGAGGTTGCGGTCACTCAAAACTTGCGAACCGGACAACCCCAACATTTGGAATGCCAGACTGTGCAATGTGCGGAAGTATTGAAAGTCTTTCTCTGGGTCTAGATTAAACCTCACCACCGCTCTGTCACGCGCCTCGTGCGCTGCCTTACGAGTAAACGCAAAGTAACCAATCTCATTAGGCGACATGCCGCTAACCAAGAGTTCATCTACTTGGTTAAGAAGGGTGGTTGTCTTACCTGTACCTGGGGGACCAAAGTACCTAAACATCCGCAAGGGCTTTCCTAGCGACCATCCCGTAAAATTTTGCTCCGGACCCTTCCGATACTTCAGCAATCTCGGCAATTTCTATCAGACCGTTTTCAAGTTTTTCCACCCGCTCTAGAAGGGAGGGAACGCTCTGGCCGACTTCCCGTATCTTTTTTTGAATGTCTTGGGTGGTAGAGGAAACTTCTTCAAAAACCTCTTTGAGTTTACTGGTTTTTGGTTTCTCCCTCTCGCCTCCCTTTAGAAAAACGTCGATTTCATAGCCAAGGCAATCAAGAATCTTCTCAACCTTGTTTATTGAAAGCTCCCGTGTACTACTTAAATTTTCGTATTCTGCAAGGGTCCTTTGTGGCATATTACACAATTCCGCCAGCTTCCTTTGGGAAAAATTCGATTCTATTCTCAGATCCCGAATAATCCGTCTCCACTCCGTGGCGGAAGAAATATCAGTCAAATAGTCTTTCATCAGAACGGTACATCCTCTTCATTAAAACGACTTTCAAAAGCATTTTCTATCTTTGCAAACGCGGGTACAGACCAGCAGCGGACGGTTCTACCTTTGATTCGAAACTGCTCCGCCCTGCCGTCTATCTCTCTCAACCTTTGCGCTATTTTGTTTGATCTGTAGTCAAAGAATTTGCTGCGCTTGAGAAAAGCTTCGAAATCTTTCAAACGGAAGTACGTCCTCCCCTCCTCTTCGTCGGTCCACGGGCGGCGAAGAAGTATCTCTTCCTTATCCATGGCAGATTGCATGTGTGTAGAGAACTCTTCTAGCAGGTCGTAGAACTGACCTCGCAGACTTGTGTCGTCGGATGTCGTGATTACGGCACCTTCTGTATCCAGCATGGTGCTCAACAACATGTTTATTAGCGTCTCCCAAGCCTGTTTGGACATGGTGCGCGGCATAAAGTTTATTTGCTCCATGCACAACATCTGGAAACGAGGCTGCTTCTGTAAGCCCTCCGTGTCTAGTTCAACGGGACTGCCGTTTACATCAGCAAACCATAGAGGCGGCTCACTATCATACTTCCGGAGGTTGGCGATTGACGGTGTATTTGCGCCGCCACCAACACCGTGTTTCCGGCTTCTGCAAAGATCTTTATTGCAGAAGTTGCAGATGGGTTGGTCAGCGCACTTATATTGATACTCTTTCTTTTTGACCTGATCCGCGACGACGTTGACCTCGTTAAGATCCAACGGGGGGTCCATAATCTGCTGATTGTATTCGAGGATCTTTTTTTCCCAGTCATCCGGATACGCCTTGCGTAGATATACGCCTATGTTAAAGAGGCCATTGTTCCGTGTGCCTTGAGGAAAGCCCTGACGTAAAAGCGCCTGTAGACAGGGTGGGCCGTCCTTGAGCTTCTGATCCACCTCCGTAGAATCTTTGGAAAGTAAATTGTCAAGCTGCTCCTCGGTAATCGCAGCGGCTTCGGCATACTCCAGAAATTCATCCAAGGTTGCGGCGCTTCCGTCATCCTTTATCGCGTAACGGAGGCCCTCTTCCTGATTAAAATAAGGCAGGTTCAGAAAGTTTCCGTTGTCTCCCCTGTCCAGAACTAATTTGATCTGCTTTGGAAAAACTTCGCAGCCGCCAAAGCCAATTTCTGAAGCTAGTTCTTTCAGCTTGAGTTGTAGCTTTTCTGCGTCAACAAAGTCTTTCAAAAACAGGTATAGGTGAGCACCACCGCTTTTGCTTCGGCATACCACAAGGGGAAGGTCCAGTTCATCCAGCTTTTTGATTATCGCGGTATGGTCCAGCGGGTACTGGTCTATGTCTAGCGCACCCCAGATGCAAACGTTGTCTTCGTTGATGGGAACAACGCCAATCGATACCTCTCCATTAAGGTGAGAGGCATAGGTGGCACTGGTCCGTGGTTCGTGGACAAACTTGTATTTGCCCTTTTGCTTGCCGTTCGCGTCTTTCCCCGCTAGGTCAACGGCTCCATAAGCCCTGTTCAACCCGCGAAAAAGTTTCGCAAATTTTTCTATCTGCTGCTTCATTGGAAAAAAAGGGGGGAAGAGGAGTCAAAACTTCCCCCCATAGGCCCCTAAAACGGTGTTTCTTCGTCAGAGGAGCTAGAAGCCTCATCCTCGCGCTGATGTTGCACGTTGACCTTACCAGCTTGGATGGATTCTGCAAAGAGTTTTGCTTCGGCATACAAGGCCGGATCTTCAATTTGAGCCTCTTTGCTGATCTGCCACCCATTCCAGGAACCGTTCTTGTTTTCTTCCGGCAGTGTATGAAGCCTCCAAATGTGGCTAAAACGTGGCGGTGTGAAAAGAACCCCCTTGCTATCCTTCATTTTTAAAGCTCGCATGGCCGAGTTCCACTGCTTCGACTTTTTAAACTGTGTAGACTTCATTGGAAGAAGAGCTTGTTGTGTCAGGCCGTCATCGTCAACGATAAGGACATAATGCTGGGCTGTGCGCTCAAGGTAGCGCCCACTCCCATCAACAACGTAGTCCTTGTTGTCTTCTCCTCTCTCTGTTTCGGGAATTTTATCCCCCGCGCTGTAAATTGCGTGTGGCGCACCCGTACCGGAACCGCGTGGCTCCCATTCGATGTACTGCAAGTTGTAGGCGCAGTTGATAACGCGAACGCCCTTCTTGCCTTTAACAACCTCTTTGGTGACGGTGTTATAAATGTCTCCCGCCTTTGCGTCCTCAAGGTCATCGAGTTCGTCGGACATCTTCTGCAAGATCTTCAGAAAAGGGATTGCGAGATCCTCCCCAGATAAGTCATTAACGCCGACACCCGCGTCGGCTGCAAAAAAATCGTCGGAGACGATAGCAGCAACTTCGTTCTCTTCTTTCTTGGCTACTGACTGTTTCGGCATTTTACTTACTCCTCTTAATTGTTGCTCGTTGTGAAATGAAAGCCCCGAATAAATCCAGCGGGACGGGGTCCCCCGCTTCTACCCGCTCGCGCAGCCAAGCTTTGAGCGTCATCGGCTCAACCTTTTCAAGCTGCGAGGGGGTAAATCCTTGTGATCCGCAAAGGTCTACAAAGTCCTTGGCAATTGTGTCTTCGCCGCGACCAAATGTAACGGTCACATTGTTTTTAACAAGGTCACCAAACTCATGGTCACGCAGCCACTGAAAAGCTTCGTCTTTTCTATCCCTCGGGATAGAAGCACTATAAATGGGTTTGACCGAAATTTCAGCCCCATCCGTGAGGGTGAACTTCTGGAGACCCATTTCTTCCAGAGCCTCTGGAAGCTGCTCGTCAGTAATTTTGTGGAGAGCCTGTTTCTTCTCCTTTGCAAGAAGCTCAAATTCGGCTATTTCTTTTTCAAGAATTGCAGCCTCTTGGGCTAGTCGGGCAACGCCATCCAGTTTGTCACTGTCCAGCGTGTCTATTTTGTCGGATTTGTCTCCTGAATCTTGGGACATCTCTGAAAGTAGTTTGTTCATACTAAAAAATCTCCTTGTTACTTCATCGGCGGTTGACTCGACCGTCAATTATCTTTATATGGGTATTTAACAGAACATGCAAGAGAAATCTTTATGACTGACTTTATTTTTCAAACTGACCCATACAGGCACCAGCTTGAGTCTTTTGAATCCAGCGCAAATGTCGAGAATTTTGCGCTTCTTATGGATATGGGCACGGGCAAAACTAAAGTGTGCATCGACACAATCGGGCACAATTTTGAAAAAAAACGAATCAACTTTGCTTTGATCGTTGCGCCGAAAGGTGTGATTGCAAACTGGGTGAGCGAGATTGAAACGCATCTGCCGGATCGTATAGACCGAGAGGTCGTTCTTTGGAAGCCGAATCTTACCAAGGCCAGAACAAAAGAACTGAAGGACCTAGCGGAATCCAGCGAAAAATTGAAGTTTCTTTTGATGAATGTCGAGGCCTTTAGCACAAAAAAGGGTCTGGACGTGGCTGATTTTTTTGTTCACAGGTTTGGTGTTTTTATGGTCGTTGACGAATCGACCACAATAAAAAACCGGCAGGCAAAACGGACAAAGGCCATCTGTACCGTGGGCCGTTGGGCGGTAATGCGGCGTATTTTGACGGGCTCCCCCGTCACCAAGAGCCCTATGGATCTGTTCAGCCAGATGGGTTTTCTAAGCCCCAAGATCCTTGGCTTCAAAAGCTATTACGCATTCCAAGGCCGCTATGCCGTTGTTCAGCGGCGCACCATGGGCTCTCACGCATTTAACCAGATTGTCGGGTTTCAAAGGCTGGACGAGCTTACCGAAACGTTGGATAAGCATTCTTTCAGGGTACGGAAAGAAGATTGTCTTGATCTTCCTGACAAGGTGTACATGAAACGTGAGGTGGAGCTTACGAAGGAACAATCGGACGCCTACGCGCAAATGAAGCATCTGGCGTTGGCTAGGTTGGACAATGGAGAGCTTGCTACCACACAAAACGTTCTGACGCAGATCATGCGTCTTCAGCAGATTTGTCTCGGGAGCCTGACGGATGACGACGGGGAGGTTCACCCCCTGAAGTCCAACCGCCAGTCCGAACTGATGGACATCTGCGACGAGATACAGGGTAAGGCAATCATCTGGGCGACATGGACCATGGACATTCGTTCGATAGCCGAGGCCTTGCGTGACCGCTTTAGCGTACAGGCGGTTGCAACGCTCCACGGTGAGACCCCTGATTCTGAGCGCCAGAAGATCGTGGAATCTTTCCAAGATCGGCAATCGGAATTACGTTTCATCGTGGGGCATCCTAAAACAGGGGGATTCGGTCTTACTCTTACCGCTGCAAATACGATTGTATACTACAGCAACTCGTATGATCTAGAGCTTCGTATGCAGTCCGAAGACCGCGCCCACCGCATTGGGCAGGAAAACAAGGTCACATACATTGATTTAATTTCGCCCAAGACCATAGACGAAAAGATAGTTGACGCCTTACGCAACAAAATTAAAATAGCGGATACTGTAATGGGGGAAGAAGCGAGGGATTGGCTTAGTTAGGGGTTCTTCGGGGGAAAGTCGAGCGGTTTAACGCGGTCAGGCCAGTAACGACTGAAAAAAAGACGCTGGCGGGTTTTGGGGCACCCTCACAAGAAGCCCCTTTTTAATAGCCATTTTACACCAGATCGAACCATGTTTTTCCGTCAAAGATGCGGGCAGACTTCCGGTGCTCTTTGTCTACGTCGTAGCTGCAATGGACCCATCCGCTGGTAGGCTCCCCTTCCTTATAAAATTCCAGTATAAGTTGGTCAAAATCACAGTTCTCCTTAACCCAAAGTGCAACCTCTTTGTTGTCTACTCCAGGTATCTCAAAATCCACGGCTTTTCCTTGTACATGCTGGGATCTATCCGACGAACCGATTGCCCGATTTAGCTCAAGACATCTATAACCGCTGTTAGGAATAAATGGAATTCCGTACTGTTCCCGCACAGGTTCCAGTATTTCACTGCAAACCATAATAAGGTTTTCTACCTCTTCGTCTTTTGGGACGTTTGGGATTCCTTTTCTTACAGCAGTATCAGATTTTGTAAGTTCTGATAATGAAAAATGATCGGATAACTTCATCCAACTACCTGCCTTGGTTTTTTCCTGACGGACATGATGCCGGATTCCTCCATACGTCCTACACCGCTTCCGGCACCCCCGATTATGTAACCGCCGTGACTTGCAAAGAGCGGCAGACCAATCTGACTTAAACCTGCAAGGGTTTCCTGAGAAGCTTGGCCCGTGGGCGGTGGCCCGATAGGACTGACCTGACTGAGCGTGGATGAAGCCGCAGGGGCTCTTGGCGGTGGCATGGCAGACGAAACCCGCCGCGTGGGAGGTTCAGCAGGGACCACGGAGCTTTGGTCTCCCACTCCGCGCCTCTGATAAACCCCTTGTTCCGGGTCAAACTCTATTACTTTCTGACCGCCCTCACGTTCGATACGGTCTATTTCTTTCTGCTGTTCGACGCCTTCACGTATAACCTGAGTTGGAGGACCGGCCATAAACTGATAAGGCCGTAGTGATTGAGTTAGTCTTTTATCGAATACAAACTTACCCCTCTTGCTAAGGTTTGCTGTTTCTGTAAGAAGAAGTTTAGCCATCGAAGGATCCGCAAGAGCGTCTGCAACCAAAGAAAATATGGCCTGGTTTCCACCAGATTCAAATAATCGCCCTGCTAACCTTCCCCCTGTCCCAGCCATCACAAGGGCTGGCCCCCCTGTGTATTTCGCAGCCTGAACACCAAGGATACGGCCAACGTTTCGGATAAATTCGCCGCCCCGGAAGGTCAATTCTACGGGTTTCGAAGCTGCTCCTGCGGCTTTTCCTGCTCGTTCTGCCATACCCAAAGATACTTCATCGTTAAATATCTTGAGCATGTCGTAGGTTGTTATGTCTTGACCATCAGGCCCCTTGCGGATGACATCAGAAAAGATTTGGCGTAAGGCATTTTCGTTTTGCGTTAGCAATTGGTTTATTTGAGAGGGGTCTAAAACAGCTTCCCCAGGCATCCGTCCTGCGGTTGAAGGATCCGGTAAAGTTCGTTTTAGCAACTCGTTAAAGATAGATCGCTGAAAACCGGCTCTTGCAGCCCCCGTGTCATCCGCGTCGAGTATTTTAAGAATAGACCCAATGTTCGTTTCAAACGTTGCCGGATCTGCAAACAACGATGCGGCCACAACGTTGGGATCCTTGTCTAAGAAAATAGAAGAACTTGATCGGTCACCTTGGATTTTTCTTGCAATGCCTCCGGCTTCCTTAACAGATGCCAAATCATCCAAATTCTGTGTTGCGAGTGCCTTGTCTATGGTACTTCTTGAAGGGTCCTGCAACACCTTGTTTCGGATGGCTAACTGATCGCCCGAAACAGCCAAGTCTTGTATTTCTTTTCCAAAACCGGGGTAGGACTCTTCAATTTTTGCAATCGGCAACGCCCAAGAACGAAGGGCCTTCTGTACTTTTTGAGGCTGTAGAACTCCAGTCGCGTCAAACGCTATTAGTGCCAATTGGTTCAAAACCTCTTCTCGCAGAAGCTTACCTGACAGTGCCGGAGAAAAAAGGTCGTCACCCCCTGTTCGTATGCTTTCCCAAGTAAGACCTTCAAGACCGGGAGTCAGGGGCGCGTTTGGATCAACAGCAAGCGTTCCGTCTTCTCTGCGAATTAGGAAAGGAGCCTTTGCCTCTACAAGAGCCGCGTCTAAGGCGTCCAGACTTCCGGTGGGCACTCTTCCGGGACCGACCTCATTATCTTTGATTATCTTTGCAAGAAACTGATTGTGGTCAACTTTAGCTCCACGGTCAGCGGAGGTCGCCAGATAATCTGCTATCGGTCCTCTAGTATACTTTGTATTTAAGTCTCCGCTAAATTTACGAGCAGCGTCGTAAGCTGCGGTTTTTCCTATGTCGCCAAAAATTTCGGGGTTCTGGAGCCAGTCATCAATGATGTAGGACTGAGCCTCATTGGCTATTCGAGCCGAGTTTTTGCCTCCGGTTCTGGAACCCAAACGTGCGGCTGCGTCTAACAAAGCTCCGCGTGTTGCAAGAACTTCGTCTAACGTGTTTACGCTGTCGAGGATGCCGTTTGGCCCAAGTGCTATTGCTTCATCCCCCGCCGCCGTTTGGGGGACTATTTCATCTTCAAGGGATTTAAGTTTAGCTTGCTGCCCTGCAATGTCGTCGTTGACCTTGATAAGTGCGGGATTGACTACGTCCCCAGATAAATCATCAATGACCTGTCGCTGACCTGCTATTTCCACTTGCTTTCGGTTTATTCTACCGATAACAGAGGGGTCTTCGATTGTGCGACCACCCGGTATTGCTGCAAGTTCCGCCTCTAGCTTAGAAAGTTTGGCTTGGGCTTTTGCAAGATCAGGATTTTGATAAGGTCGGGATTCTATCTCTGCTCGCCTAGCCTCCAACTCAGCTATTTTTGCACGGGCATTGCGAATTGCAACGGGTGTCTCCGTCGAAGCCCCGGCAGATCTTGCCATAGCTTCTAAAGCTTCGTCGGAAAGAAGACGGTTTCTACCAGCTAGTTCAAAAAGAATAGACGGTATCTGTTTCCTTTGTGCGACAGGAGTAGACAGAATTATTTCGGCTGCTCTATCCCCAATCAAAGCCATGTTTTGAGGAGCTATTTCTACTTGGTTTGCACCAATGTTAGTCCATAGCGCAGTTTCAATTTCTCGCGCTTCTCTAAACGCATTTCGAACACCCTCTATAGCCCGTTCGGCATTTGCAATCTGTCCGCGAGCAAGAGCTTCCGGGTTATCAATCATCGCTTTTAGTTGATTGTAGAGGAGAGCCTCCGTTGCGTGAGTGGCTAACGCATCGTCAGCAAGCTCCGTCAGCCTCCGAAGAGAGTCTTGTATGTAGGCAGACGCTGCGCCGGGATCTGCATCGAAATTCCTAGACAAATCCCTGAAAACTTGTTCGGCAACTTTTAAACGATCCCCAGCGGCTCTCAAGACCTCGTTTTTAATTGGTGACCCTGTCTGAAGCCAAGACATTGCTCCATACATATTATCCGAGACTACTTTAATAGCGGTCCCAGCTTCATTTAAAGTTTCTATAGAAGGAGTCTTTTGTCCAAAAACAGGTACTTCGCCGTTTATATATTTACCATACACAGCGTTTTGTGAAAGTTGTGCAATAGCGTCTGCATCCGAGACCCCTCTGCTGCGAAGGTCACTCCAAGCCTTTGCCGCCTGCCCTATCTCCTCGGAGACAGTGTTGAAGTATGCGGGGGTGGTAACAAGGGAATCTTGTCCGGGCCTCGTTGGAACGTTTTCCAAGTCGGTCAGGAGTTTTACGATAAGAGGTTCGTTTCCTTTTATACCGGGTATGGATGCAAGATAACGAGCAGCGAGCCTCTGCTGGCCCGATTGGGTGAACGGTTCCAGAAACCCACCAAGTATAGGAACCCCCTGACCCTTGGTCAAAGCGGTCAAGGCTTTTTTTGCTTGAGACAGAGCAAGTGGTGCAGTTAACCCCATCATTATTTTTCCGGTGGGTCCCCACTCGTCCGGGGTTAGGTACATCGCGGTCCCGGAAACTCCCGATATACCTAAGTCCTTTGCTATAAACAGAGGAGTTCCCGGTATAGTAAACGTTCTCCGCGTTTTATTTCCCGCCACAAAAGTCGCGCCGGGAGAATTTGCAACAGAGTACAAAAACCTGTTTAGAGTCGTTGCGTCCTGCAATTTCTCCAACGTCATTCCTTTTACGGCTGCTTTTGCGCCTAAACGAACAGCGCCGCTGGCTGACAAACTTCCTCCAAAGATACCTCCAAAAAATGCAGCCATCCTTTGAGATTCGTTCTCTTGCTGCGGCGTTAAAAGTTTAGGAGCATCAAGATTTTCTAAGACCTCGTCCAAGAGCTTTCCTGTTGCGGCGTGAAAAGGCATAAGTTCTCGATTAGGGTCAACAACAACAGCCCCCTGGTACATAGCGTTGGGATATTCAGTCGCGTAAAGCCCAAGAGATTCCAATAGACGCGGTTTTTCCTCCAGATATGGACTGTCTCCTCTAGGTCGCGTACTTCTAAGACCTGAAGCCTTCCGGATACCTTGTACTATGTCCTGTCCAAGGGTATTGGTGCCAACCGGACTAATCACATAGTCGAGGGCTCGAATACCAAGACTTGGCAAGTCAAGGAGGGACGGTACTCCAAGTAGCCCTTCTCTTGCGAAAGACTTGATTCCACTAACGAATGCTGATTCGTATTCTTTAGCCGCTTGGTACTCCTCTGGTGCATTGGCACGAACTGTTTTTATAATCTTGTCGAAGACATCCGCTGTTATTTCATTCGGACGCATTCCAGGAGGCAAGTTAAAGGTAAACGTTGGGGATCCCGGTCTTGGAGGTCCGGGGAGAAAAGACCCTTCTGCCGTCATCTTGCCACCAACCAAGGACCCAAGGTTGATTGTTAGTTGTTGGCTTTGCGTTTGTTCTAATAGAGGGTCGTAGTTTATAGAACCGTCAGGGTTGACGGTTTCACCTGCTTGTAAACCGCCCGCTGGAGCTTCCGGAGGCAGGTAACGTGGGTCCTCCGTAGAAAGTGACCGCAGTTCTTGCCCAGCGGTAGGGGGTGCTTTTATGTAGGTCCTGTTAAAAGAATCTACAACATCCTGTTTTATAATGTCCCCTACGTTTGGGTCAGTAAGCATCTCATAAAAAGTACGATCCGATTGAGGAACGTTTGTTTTCCTAGACCGTGGGTCTTTTATGACTTGCTCAAACACCTGTTGCTGTAAAGTTGCCATCTTTTCCTACCGTATCGTAAAGGTGCGGTCGGATTCTTGAACAGCCGGGGAAGCCGTCCGAGATGTTCCATACACACCAAGGAAACGCGTCAGGTGTAAGCCTTGCCGAACAAATTCGGTTACGGCATCTTGAGGTGTTTTGTCAGGATACGCTTCTTTAGCAGCGGAAAATACTCTGCGGTAAAGATTTGCCGTAGATTCTTCGTCCACGTTCCCCGACATTGGGGAGATAGCACCACCCCGGTATCCGGGAATAATTCTTCCGGACGCGGCCTCCGCTGCACGTTTAATTGTATCAGAGCTTCTACGGAACAATTTAGCAGATTCTTCTGCGCGTCCCCCTCGTCTGGGATCTACGTCGCGAACCGAAGACCTTTGCAGAGCCCGAGATGTGTGATCCAAATCAGCTAAGAACACAGGATCAAAAACAGCTTTTACAGAAACACCCCGGTTGACACTTCTGTTAAGACTGTTAACGTGGCGGTTCTGCAATTCATGCAGTTTTGCGAAAGTCGTCGTATCCGAATCTCTGTTTCCAACGAAAGCAGCCAGCAAAATTTCAATGTCTTTGTCCGAGGGCCGTGAATCCTGAATCATGGAGAACGCACGAACCTTGTACCTGCTTAATGCACCAAGATACTCTGCGGCTCTCTCAAATTCAGTAAGACCTATTGACTCCCCTTTTTTGCCTTGAGAAGCAGATTTTTCTTTTAAAAACGCAAAGGCCCGTCGTTTCAGTTCTAAGTCGGCGGCGTTCAACTGATTGTCTGGCTTTGCTATGTCATCCCACTTGTCGCTGGGCATTGCCCGTTCTTTGCCGTCCGTGCCAGACCACGCTTCGACAAGTTCACCAAGGCCACCACCGCGAAGTTCGGCAATCCAAGTACCGTCAGCGAACCAAGCACCGCCCTGATCTTTGAAACGAAGCATAATTACATTGTCGCGGAGAGCGTCCAGATCATCATCTAAAGCACCCTGAAGGTTTTTAGCCTGTGCTCCTTTGCCAATGTTTATTTCTGCGGCGGGCTTAAACTCTTTTGCCACTTCGTTATACTGAGCAGTGGCTTTGTCAAAGGCGTCTCGGAACTCACTGTCACTTAGTGTTCTCGCACCTTGTCCCTTGGCTACTCCAGGAAGCTTCTTCCATAGACCGCTAAAGAGAAGGATCCTTTCTTCCGCATCCCCAATGTCCCGCGCTCCTCCGTAAATTTGCTCAAAGGCTTGCTTTATTGCAGGGAAATTCCTGCGGGATTCCAGAACATCCCCGGAAGAAACGGATTGGTTAAAACCGGGATGGCTACCGGTGCCAAGCTGTATGTTTTCGCCGCCCCTTGTCCACGGCTGAAATATGCGCGGATTAACAACTGAACGAGTAAGACTAGTAGAACCTTCCGGCACGGTAGCCATGGCCTTGACGCGGGGGTCTAACTGAAGAACTACGCTCGGAACGGTAGTCACAGGTTCAGGGGTCTCTCCCGTAAGCTTCCGGATGCGAGCGTTAATTATGTCGTTAAGAGCGTCGGTGCGCTCCTCTTCTTTTAACGGAGCAAGTCTTTTAAGGTCGGCTTGCGTTAAAACCTGTTTATTAAGTTTTTTTAAAACGGCTGGCTCAAGGTCAGTCCTCAGACTCACCGCAGATTTAAACGCTTGGTCTAATACAGGACGGAAGTTCTGATATACCTTATCGTCGGTTATGCTTCCCCAAAAGGCTCCTTGATATTTTTTGTCTACAAATTGCCCGCCTTCTCCGGTTTCTTTCCATTGGAACACACCCGGAGCCGTCTGCATCAAAACAGCTTGGATAGTCTTTTGAGTGCGTTTTCTGGTAACCGGGTCTTCTTCGGTTACCGTTAGTTCTTTTGGGGTTGTCCCGAAAGGCTTCGCTTCGAAAGGCTCTTCAATCTTAGGTTTCTCCGTCGTAAGATACTTGTTGGCTTGGGCAGGCGTAATATTTGCGGAACGTCCTTTTACATCAAACCAGTTTTTAGACAGTTCCGGATTTACCTTGTGTCTAAAATTCCATCTTACAATGCCTTCGCCGCGCTTTAAATTCTCGCTACCCAGAAGTTTTTTGGCAGCGGCAAAGTCCGCGTTGTCAAGGTCTTTTCTAATGTAGTATTTTGTTTCTTTAGGAGCGTCGTAACTGTCCTTGTCCGTGGCTACAAAATCAACACCCTCTATGGGATTCCGAAAAGTAAACCCACCTTTACCGTCTGGCACTTTTATCTTCATGGGTCTTTGTGACCCAAGCGGATAAAGCTCGGCACCAAACTCTAACTTGGGGCCTCCTGGGGTAGGTATGATCTGTTGAAGTTGCTGTAAATTAACAAACTCCCATCCTTTTACAGACCCGTCTGGGTTACGAATCGGAAACCGTGTGACGCGGTCTATAATTTTTGCCCCGGTGGCCTTGGTCGTGGCTACTGTTGCAGGTTTTCGGTAGTACTGCAAATCCTCAAAAGGAATTTTTTGGAGTACACCCTCCTTGTTAACGGCCCCAACTGCCGGAAGATTTGTCAGCTTGTCCGTGTAGTTGAAACCTACGAAGTCCACCCATTTCCCGTTTACTTTTCGTTGAAGATCCTTCGTCGGGGTGTAATCCCGTTGCACCAAAGACTTAGCCAACGCGAGGCGTTTGGCTGCTGCCGCGTCTTCCTGACCTAAACGTTGTTGGGTCATGGTCAACGCTGCTTGAGACAACCGTGCCTTGTCCGCTTTTTCTGCCGCTCTTAAAGCACTTCTCTGTTGCATCATCTGGCTGGCAGCCTTTCCTGCGTCACCAGCAAGTGGAGAAAACAATTCTCGGGACAACGTGCTTAGAGGCGCTTCGCCACGCCGGGGCGTAGCGCCTGCTGCTGCAAAACCACGTTGGGCCAACGCAAGGGCAAGCTGCAACTTACCCAAATCCTGCTGTTCTTGCAGTTGTTTAGAATAGTCGGTAGGCTCCAGTCCGGGAAGTCCGGACAAAAGTTGTCTTTGTTTAAGAATTTCTGCTTCAGTAAGCGCGGTGGGCGCAAAAACGCCCTGCTTTTTCAGGGTATCCGCAATGCCTGTGGCTCTTTCAATAGTCGTCGGTGGTGCCATTCAAGCCTCCTCTACGCCATGCCTTGCATCATGGATTCCAACACCTGTGGGTCTATATCTTGGCCCATGGGCCCTGTACCTTGCATCTCTGCCATCATACGCATGTCATCCGTAACGGTGGGGCGGTCTGTCGGAGCCATGTTGCTTACAGCATTGACCAGCGCATTGGTTTCTGCCGCCATGCCCTCTGCCACGGCAGTCTCCTTGGATCCAAGGTCCGCGATTCCTCCACCAAGTCCACCTACTTCCGCCAGTTCTTCCTGCATCAAGGCTCCTATCCCCTGATCTATTTCTGCAAGTTGCAGCGTCGGTTGTACAAGGGCAAGGACTGAATCGGGTGTGCGGTCAGCATCCTCCCACCCGACAACATCGGCGAGGCGGTTGCGATAGGCTTCGATATCGGCATTATCTTCCCATACTACATTCATCAGGTCACGGTAATCACCTGCCATATCAATGTTACCAATGCTGCGGGAAACCTCCTCGTTCACCCCTGCTGCAACCCCCTCATTGGTTAGCTCCTGTGTAACCGTAGAAAGCTCCTGATCCGCTGCCTGTAACACTTCGGGGGGAAGATTTTGCGCTTCCTGATAAATCATTGCCTCTTCTTCCGGTGCCATCAAGGGCATCTCTTCTTCCGGAACTGGAGGCATCATTCCTCCCGCCTGCATCCTGAACATTTTTCTATTGTATACACCTGCCATGGTCTGTTCCTTATTAAAATATCCCGCTGCTGAGTTGTTTGGCTGCTGCTGCGGTCCCGAGAAGCCCCGTGCCTACTCCCGCTACCTGTTGAAAGGCCGAAGGAGACGGTGCGGCTGGGGCTACCTGAGAACCAAGAGTCATTTGACTGGAAGGGGCTCCTTTATAAATATCCGAAAGAAAACCAAGTCTGCTGTAGGGTTCATAAAGTTGTTCCTTGTCGCTCATTCTTTCAGCCTCCAGTACAGACTGGTCATACGCCAATTCTTCCGCACCCAAATTTTGAAGGGTTGCTATGTCTTTCAGACCAAGGGTTTGAGCAAGCTCGGAAGCAGTTAACTGCTTGCCACCAAGATCCCCATACAGGCCCGCAATACCGCTGTATAGCTGTGCTTGGTTCTGCTGGCGGCGTTGTTGATTTTCAAAAGCAGAAGCGGCTGTCTCTAGCGCCTGCGCGTAGTTCTGGGCATTTAGTTTTGCAATAGCCTGACTCTGGATATCAGCCAGACCCCGGTCCAGTTCTGCCCCCTGAACACCAAACCGGCTTCCCCCGAAAGCACCCGCGCCGACAGCCTGCGCGGCAAGTTTGTTACGGGCCAGTTGCCCCTGCCTGTTCATTTCTGCAAGGGTGGTGTCTATAACTGCCTGTTGGTAAGGATTCATGTAGGAACTAAGGTCACTGGGCGCAAAAAGACCTGCGCTTCCAGCCAGCGCCGTTTCGGCGTCACCCAAAGTAGTGATCCCGGTGCCCAAGGAAGTTGTTCCACTGGTCAGGTAGGGTTCATAGCCCCCTATACCACCTGATTCTGGTTGTGCAAGGGTTCTTGCCGTTTTGGTTAGGGCGCTTTCATCGGCAATTTGATAATCAGGAATTTCTATTGCTATATCTGCAAGGGTCTTTGCGGAGTCCATAAGGCCAAGCTTTTTAGCCTCTATCTCCGGAGCCTCCCGGATAATTTGTTCCTGTATTGTTTTATCTACCATGGTCAGGCCTTCATTTCGAAGTTACGCATCATGTTGTATAAGTTTTGTGCTCCCGCGTAACGGTTTCCTTTTCCGGAAGGGTCTGCCCCGCGAACGGCTCTGGCATTCCACACGAACTCACCGTCCGAAAGCATTGCCGGGATGTCATCAGAACGCTCGGTTCCCGGACCCTCCACAAGAAGCTCCCTACGCGGGTAATGCGCCATTCCACCGTCTGCCGCTGGCAACGTGCGCGGAACAAACTTATAGGGGTCCAGATCTTGTACAAGGTATTTATCGGGGTTCGCTGCCAGAAGCTCTGCCCCTGTGGGACCTCGTGTAAAGCCTTCCAGATCTGATCTTTTGGGTTGCTCCTCTTCGGGGACATCAAATGCGCCACCAAGGTACGCGGCCCCTGCTCCAATAGCAGCAAGCGGACCATATTTCCTCAACGGACCTGCACTAAAACCTTCACCAAGTCCTGCTGCCGTTTTTCTTAGTGTTTCATAGTCTTCAGGGGTAACATTCCGAGGACTAATATTTGCTGCTTTTAAAACATCATCAGAAGTGTATTTTGGGCCAAAAACAAAGTCGGAAAAGCCTGATTTTCCTGCGGCTTCGGAAAGTTTTTCTTCTGTAAGCCTGCCTAACTCTTTATCATAATAATCAACCCATGTCGCCTGATTTTCGGTACGGATCGGAGGGGGTTTTGTTGTCCCTAATGCGGGCAATCGACTGCTATCGGAAGATGCTACCTGCACGCCCGGTCCCAAATCTCTCGGCACTCGATTAGATAAAAACTCTCCTGCTGATGGATTAACTTGACTAATATTCGACCTTATCGTCTTTGCCGGTACAAAACCGGGAGCTTGGCGCGTGGCTTTGGGACCAAGCAACGTGCCCTCACCTGTAAATGCATCTGTTATTTTTCCACCTAAAAGATCTTTAAATTGAGCCTTGGAAGCTGCTGCACTGGCTACCCTTCCTGGGCTACTTCCCAGAACATCCGCAAAAGGTGAAGCAGCATACTGAGTTCCAATTTGAGTTCCTGCTGTGTTATATACAGGAGTAGCTCCAGTAAAGGAACTTGTTATAGCATCTCCGATATTTCCTCCTTTTATCAAAGAACCGATACCGGACGAAGCCACGGACAGACCACCACTTAAAAGACCAGATTTAAGCGCATCTTTTAGACTACCTCCGCCTGCAAGTGTTCCTATGCCGCCACCTAAAAAACTCGCACCGAACGTACCTATACCAAAAGAAGGTCCAAGAAAAGGCACACCAAACGCTGCTGCCGCTATCGGAAGAACAATAGGCGCGGCCTTCTTGACGACCTTGGCAACTTTCTTGACGACCTTCTTGACCGCCCTAAAAACACTCTTGAAGAAAAATTCTGGTAAACCTGTGACGGGGTTTATGCTGTTTAATTCGTTACCAACAACAAATTCCTGCGGGTCCAGTCCCATTTCTTCCATCTGGTTAAAAAGAAGTTCTTTTACCTTGGGATTGGCATCAAGAACCTCTAGAGGTATGACTGTCTCGCCTTCGGCGGCATGAACAACGTAAATATCCCCGTTTCTTCCGTAATCCGCCAGTTTCTTGGCTTGGTCCTGAAAAGAAGCAAGACCAATAGGGGCTAGTTCGTAATCAGGGGAGGCCTCTGCAAAAGAAGAAATCCCGTTATTAGATGTAGAATATGACTGTAGCATCAGGAAAGCTCCAAAACACTTGCGAAGACGTAAATCTTCGACGCTGTATCACAGTTGAAAATAAGCGTGTCGCTGGCCTCCAAAACAAAAGGTCCTGCGAGAGACACGTCTGCGAGAGTTCCTATGCTGTTCTTCTCCAGAGTAATAGTAAGAGAAGCAGAACTGTCGTTAATCTTTGGGTACACTACTATAGTACCAGAATGACTATTATACAAATTAATGTTTTTTACAATGGCTTGTGTGGCGCTTGGGCACGTATAAACGGTGACATCCCCCGTTGAGCCAACCAGACTGGCTATATTTTTGTATGCTGAAGCCATTAATCCATAAACCAGCTTTTTCCGTTATCGTCGTCCTCGCCGCTAACTACGGCGGGAAAATCCATTTTTGTCAGGGCCATTTCAAGGTCCCTTAATATCCTTATAAAAACATCAGCATCATACTCTTGGGGAGGTGTGGGCATTGAATGATCCAGTAATTTAGCCATTACCGTCCCCCATCCGGCCTGACCCCAAGCCTCAAATCCCCAAGGGTCCAAGCTATGTCCGTTGAACTGCTTTCAATCCTTAACGCCGCCTGACGCGAGCGACTCCGTATAAAAGACTGTTGCGTGGAAGACTTGACCTCATTTGTGGAATTAGTAGAAAGGCTATCTCCAGGATAGTTTCTTGTTTTTAGCACATAGTTTACAGAAGCGTCGGCATCTGTGCTTGTTATATCTATGTCAGGAATAAGACGGTCTACAAACATGAACTGCTCTCCGTCTCCAAGATCAAAATCCGCAGACTCTATGAAAGAAGACATGGCAACTCCGTCTGCATTATCTCCGCTTTCATGCACGTAGACGTAATTAACGCTGCTATCCTGACCACAGGCCCTTGGATTATTATGTATTCCATAGTCTACCCAAGCTGTACGGGAAAGGGACCCGAGATCCCAAGTGTTTTCGGTAAAGTTGAATTTTACATACCTGTCTACTTCTTCCGAACTTCCGCTAGGGTAGAACCAGAGAACCTCATCAAACATCTTGTTCGAGGCTGCAAAGCATTTGAAGTCCTGCTCCAGATTTATAGAATCAAAAACATAACGTAAGAGAGTACATGGGATTACCTGAATATTACCTGTGTAAACATAAAAGTTTTCCCGGTCCATCCAGAAAACCTTGTCTCCTACAGTGGTTACGGAATTGGGGCCGATAATCGAAACATTATTTGCCAACATACTGAAACTAAAGGTGCTAGGAGGACCTGTGAACCGCATGGCATGGAGGGCCGTGTCCGTCCATATAAGAATTTCCTGCCTTGTTTTCTGGGCCGAAATAATTCTTGACCCGGAAGAAATACGCATGGAACCTGCGGTATTTGTGGCCGTTGGGGTCCAGTCAAAAGGACTTTCCTGATCGGACCAGCGAACCATTAACAGGTCCTGATCCGTTTCTCCAACAGGATTGCACCCGAAGCATACCACATGACGGTCAGTGGTGGAGACCATGAGCCTTCGTGTAATAGTAGGAGCATCGGAAGCACCTGTCTGGGAAGCAAAAGTAGAGGCTCTGTTTCCAAGACCAAGGGTCTTATCCCAGTAATAAGGCGCTCCATCATACACGTTAAACATAAGGTCTTCGCCCCAGTTATCCTGTGCCCAAAGTCGTATGTTGGAACCGGATTCGGCGGCGGTTGCTGACGATTCTCCCCATCCTACAAAATCGTTGGCTTCCTTAACAGCAACAGCGTCAGCATGGGCCACGGCTAAAGTTCCTCTCGCGCCTCTCGCAACCCCCGCGTTTATGGTGTCTGAAGACTTGCCTGTGTATTGAATAAGCTCGTCCTCAATCAGCATAAGACCTACAAAAGTGACCGAAGCACCACTGGAAGAACTTGCCGCCGTAGTCCCGTCATCTCCACGGGTAATTTCACCGAATACATTGGCTACATTAGTTCCATAACGTATGTTTTCGCTTCCTATTTTTATGGTTCCCTTGCTGGGAAATCCGCTGGAATTAGCCACCGCGATAGAAGAACTGGAGGCTGTAAGGTTGGCTCCCGTGGTAGTAGATGCTGTTTCAAAATCTGTGGCACTTGTCAAAGTAAAAGAAGTGTCCGAATCACTGATCCCACCGCTATCATTTAGGGTTGTTTGTGAATATCCCGTACTTAATCCCCCCCACAAACCTGCACCAAAACCAGTCCCCGTGACGACAGTCCCAAGCCCTGTATTAATCTGGTAAGTTGCAACAACAGAGGAACCCCCACCTGCTGTACTTCCAGAAGAAGCTGACCCTGTGGTGGTGATTGTATATGAATTGGAATCTACAAGCGTTAATTCATGGTCCGTGTTTATCAAAGCGGCAGCTATTCCGTCCGTGGTCGCCGCACCACTCAACGTAACAAAATCTCCATTAACCGCCCCGTGGGAAGGAGCAGTTACCGTTATCACGCCACTTCCTGAAGAACCAGTTTTCAACGGGTTTGATCCAAGGGTAGTTGTTGCTCGTATAGGAGTTACATCATTATAACCCCCACCGTCTTCTATATAAAACTTGGTTTCCGTCCCAAGGCCCGTGTACTTGGAGCCATCAAGAGCGGCCCATACATGAAGAGACCTTCCTGTTCCTTCTATAGTATTACTACTGAGACGCGTCCATCCCCCCATCTTCTCCGGGCGTCCCTTGCGAAACCGGATCAGGTCAGAATCAAACCACCCGTTTTCATCACCATAAGAAGTGGTTTCGCGGTTAACTCCAGGTCGAAACTGTATTTTGGAAAGAGGCATCTAACTTCCCAGAACAGGCCAATCATAAAGAATACCTGTTTTCTTACCGTCTTTGTCATAAGCAATAAACAAGGCTTCTATAGCAGCGGTATTTGACGCATTATCAATTGCAGTTTCCATCTCCGTAGCTTTTGTTCTAATAGCATCCCGCCATGTCTGGATATTAGAAGGGATTGCCGTTCCTTTATCTGCTTTCCGAATAACAGCCCAATCGGTTTGGCTAAGTAACGACCCTTGCTGTTTTTTTACGGCTTGTTTTAAAAGGGACTTGACTCCCCAAGTTATACGTTGATTTCCGTCAGCATCCAAAACAGGCTTACCATCTCTGTCTACCGAATTAACATCAGTCAGGGCCTTGGCCGTTTTGTTGATAGTGCCGTCATCCTTATGTGACCAGTTATAGAGCCGTGAATCCGGAGGATCTTCTAGTACAATTTCCACAATACCCATGGAAGTTTTATAATCTGCATCCCAGATCTCCCAGTTACTTGCGTGGAGTACACCCCTCTCGTCTCTCCATGATCTATTGGGCTGAATTGTCTTACCTGTTGGTTTATGTTTAAATATACTTGCCATTTATCTTACCTCGCGGTTGCGTATTTAACAGGAGATGATGCCCATGCTGCATAAAGATAAACTTGACCATCAGTATTCATATCAGTTGCGTCATCTCTTAGTTTTACGCCATTTGAAAGAAAATCAACAGGCCAAGCCATGCTCCAACCAGCAAATTCTGCTTCATCTGCATCAAGATCAAAACAAAAAAGCAAGGTAAGAGGGTTATATGCATTACGAGCAGCATCCCAATGATACCATTGAGCATTAAGTGCTCTTGCTTTCACTGCAAAGATAGCAGGTTTAAAACCCAAGTTTATAAAAGGCCCGTCATCCGCACCATTACCAATATATGTCCCAAACTTACTGAAACCATCAATTTCAGCGAAAACATACTGAATATAATTTATAGTATTCCCATTCGATTCATTACTAGTAGCGATATTAACAACAGAACTTGTTGGTGCAGCCCCAAAAACTGTTGCGTCTGTAGCTTCAGGGGCATACGAGTTCATATATACAACTTTTGTTGCCGCGCTAAGTCCAGAATGATACACAGGCCAATCTCTATCGTTATCTAAATCTTTCGTAATGATTAGACTTGGTGTTTTACCAAGACCATGAGCCAGAGTAGAAGCACTACCGTTTCCGGTGTATTTTATAATACTAAAACCAGCCGTTGCATCAGCGGAAACTGTTATTGATGTTGTTGAGCTATCACTTGTCTTTGTCATTCCATCCGCATCTGCTGCTCCTTCTTCATTTGCTTTCCAACTATATGAGACATACTTCTCACCAGCCGTAGACGCATCTAACTTGAAGTTAACCTTTTCATCATCGCCTAATGAAAAGCCATTACTCGTAAAAGCAGTTAAGGTATCCGCATCTGTATCTTCATCCCCATCAGTATCAGAGGAAATAATTTTAGTTGCTCCCCGAACATCATCTGTCCAAACCCAACTATCGTCTTCAGTTCTATTCTTTATGATAGTAAGAGCAGGTGCAAATGTTGAGGTTCCATTTAGAGTAATAGTTTGAGTTGAACCATTCCCTGTATATATCTGGGGATGAAAATAGCCAGTTGGATCAGCAATTGCTGGGTCATCAAAATTAGCCGTGTTTAATTTCACGTATCCTGTTGGTGGATCAACAGTAAAAGAGTCCTGACCAAGGTTTGCCTGACACGAGCCAGCGTATGGCTTTGTAGTAAAAAACCAATCCAGATTGGCTGTTAGATCCACACCTGACGCTGATGAAAAAGCTTGGTCGTAACTGCCTGACCCATCTGACCAGCCACTTGCACCAACACCCGCATCCCCCCAATAAATTTTATCGTTTTCAAGATCGAGTGCCACCATAAGAGTCACAGGAACACTATCATTTGGCGCATAGTTGCTTACAGTCGGGGTAGTGTCCGAATTATACACATCACCTGATCCTATATCGAGTAATTGTGCATCATTTGCAGCAAGGTTATCAAAGGTAAGTGTGTTGTCTCTTGTAACATTAGAGGTGGTTTTAACTACACCTACCATCACATTATTGGATGTAGTGGCAGTAAATTCTGCGTAGTATTTTTTACCTGTTTTAGCAGCAAGTGTGGAAAAGCACAGACCTTGAGTATTGCTGGTATTTGTTGCTATCAGGTTAGCCTCACTCAACGATATGTTTGCTTGCATCGATTGAGGATCCCATGTCGGAAAGTTCTTAGTGGGGCTGTCAGTAAATTGATTATTGGCTGATATTCCTGTAAGTGAAAAGTCATTTTCCTCACCGGATGTATCGTCTCCCATAGCACCAGAAGTTCCAAAGGATAATCTATATCCATTATCTCCATAACTTCCTGTATAATCTTTCGGAATCCACTGACCTGTAGTACTGCTAGTTTCTCCAAAACTACTAGGAGTAAGCGCACCATTATCAATAAAATACATCTCTGCTATGTACCCACCAAACATATCATTAGCAGCCTTGTTCGCTGAGTAGGCTCCAATTACCTGTTCAACAGCATCGTTAATTGGTAACTCAGCATCTTCTGGGACATACCCACTTGTTGCATAAGCAATCTCAGAACCGTTTACATAGATTTTAGTTCTATCTGCGGCAGTACCCGTATCCGTATTTACTCTAACAACAATATGCATCCATCCACTTGTATCCCGGTATTTAGCACTACTTTTAAGTTCGTACCATGTGCCGCCATAGCTAAATGAAAAATGAATTTCGTCACCTACAAAAAATAATCCTCCTCTATCGTTTCCACTTGTTCCTGCACTAAGTATACCTTGGTTTGTTCCACCGGAATCAAGCTTGGATCTTTTAACCCAACAGGAAATAGTAAATACTTTCCGGTTAGATGCAGTACCTAGTGTTTTATAGAGATAATCATTTGTTGCATCAAAAGAACAAGAATTATCTATTGTATAATCATCTGTTGATGGGTTGCTAAACCACTGTGAACTAAAAGGCATATCATGCTCCTGACATTGCCAACTGTACAGCCCCAATTATTACTGATCCAGTGTTGCTAACAAAATAAGGAAAAATATCAACAGCATTGGCGGTAGTGCTAAGAGTAATTCCGGCATCACCAGCAGTTTTGTATTGATCTTCAAGAGAAAGAGTTTTTCCTGGACTTGACGAAGGCTGTATGAAAACAAAAACTCCTGTCTGCCCTATTACTTCTGTACTTGGGTTTTGTAAAAGCACATTTCCACTCATTGTATAAACAAAGTTCGAATATGTTTGGAGATTCGGTCTCGTGTCTCCTGTTATGCTGCTGGCTGAATGAGTTGCACCAACAATTGATTTCCCGAAAGTTGTAACTTGGTCTTCATCAATAGATATTGCAGGAGTCGTTCCAACTGTCGATCCAACACCTATGATTAGATCATCGGCTGAGTCATCTAAACCAATGTAAAAATCGACAGCATTACCGTCATAGACTAACTTTGTGTCTTCAGCCGTACCATCACCTATCGTTACAGCGGCAGCGGGAAAGACCACTGCTTGATTTTCATCTATAGAAACAGCAGGGGTAGTACCAACAGTTGACCCTAACCCAATAACAAGGTCATCAGCACTATCATCAAGACCGATATAGTAGTCTTGGGCATTACCATCGAAAACCAGTTTAGTATCAGCCGCCGCGCCATCGCCAATTGTTACGGAATCATCATCAAGGGTTAAAATGCCATTTGTACCTACAGTAGAACCAACTCCGACAACAAGTTTGTCAGCCGAGTCATCCAGCCCAACGTAAAAATCTTTGGCGTTGCCGTCATATACCAGCTTGGTGTCCTCTGCGGTTCCGTCACCTATTGTCACGGCAGCAGCCGGAAAAACAACCGCTTGGTTCTCATCTATAGAAACAGCGGGGGTAGTGCCAACAGCAGAACCAAGACCAATTACAAGATCATCCGCTGAATCGTCTAAGCCAATATAGTAATCTTGAGCGTTGCCATCGAAAACAATTTTTGTATCTTCAGCCGTACCATCGCCTATCTGAATAGAGTCAGATATTTGGAGATTTGCTAAAGCATCAATAACAGCAGCGCCACCTCCAGCCCCATCCATATAAACAACCGCAGATCTACCGTTTGCTATTGTTATATTGGCACCAGTTCCTTGAGATATAATTAGGGAATAAGGACCACTGGACCCTGAATCTGTTGTGGCGTTAATCATAATAAAATACGCCGCCGTTGTATTAGGTGCCACAGTAACCGTACAATTTGAGTCCAAGGCTCCTGTGAATTTAATCACGCGATACATACCATCCTGAAGATTCTCGGTTCCTGATCCAGGAGACGCCTCTCGAACTGTCAGGGTATGTGTGTCTGCATTTGTTGTTATCCCCACAGCTTTGTATGAGGCAATTCTATCAACTATGTCCCAGTTATGGTTTGTGGTTGTTCCCCATGCTCCGGATTGTTCCCCAGAACCAATCTGTTCTATGCCAAAGTAGTCAGTGTAATCACTCATGGTTTTATTCCTATGCCGCTATTTGTGTCCAATTTGGTGTCTGTGTTGTACTTATCTCTGAGAAATTTGAGGTCTGTGAATCGTCTACCACACTCCAAACCATTGCGTTATTGACTACACCAGAAGCGGAAACGCCTTCTACAGTAAAAGTAAAGTTTACTTGTGTGCTTCCTATCGCACTTGCAGAGGAAACCCCTGTGACAGAAAGGATGGAACTCGCAGAAACTGTTGGAGAACCAATCGCACTTGCAGAGGAAACACCTGTTACGCTTATTGTGACAGGTACAAGAGCAGAAACAGTTCCTATGGCGGTGGCCGCAGAAACTCCCGTTACGCTTACCGTAATAGGAAGAACAACAGAAGCTGAACCAATAGCACTGGCCGCAGAAACACCTGTAACTTCAACGGGAACAGGACTATTCCACGCCCCCGAATTCCAAGTACTCCTGTTCCAGCCAGTAATTAAAGCCATTATGAGATCCTGATTATCGCGGTGTTAGCGCCGTCAGCGGGGTACTGGATAGTAAAGTCTCCGGCACTGGACGACTTGTCTCCACCAAAGTTAATCACCGCAACCGCTGGATAAGCCGCAGCCGTAGTCGTAGAGCCTGTACTTGCACCACTTAACGTAGAGTTATAAATCAAAGCGCCTCTTGCGCTGCTTATTGTGGAACTGGACCAAGTGGTATCCGCAAAATCAAGATAAGCCGTGGGAACACTACTACTATTATTCCCTAAACTATTCGTTACACTTCCAAGAGCAGCGCCACCCGCAGTGTAATTTGTACCAGAAACTTCCTGACTGGTTGTGTAACCAGTAGTATCAGCGTCAATCGAAGAACTATTGGTAAACATCGCTACTTTAAATGTGTCTGCCGATATAGCACTGGAATCTCCGCGACTAGCCGTAGTCCAACGATGAATACCTGCCAGTATCTCTTTCTTAAAAGTCCCGCACATAGCGGAAGAACCAATAGCCATTACAGCCTCCTTATAATTTCAGCCATATCCTCATGGCCCTGTTGCTTCATAAGCGCCCAAATAGTAGTTCGTTCACTTTGGGCCATTCTATTCATATAGAAAATCAATATTTCCTTCAACTTATCTCTATGCGCTATAGCCTGATCTCGTATAACTGGGGGAGCATCTTTGGATACCACCATGATTTTATTCATAGCCATCTCAGCCATCTCTTCTGGCGAATGGCCTCTGTTGTTACTTGTGAACACAAAAGGGTCTGCTATCTCGGAAGATCCAATACTGTCTAACATTACAAGACCTCCCTTCGAACTCTATCGTACCTGTATTGATCTCGGGTTTGCTTGCCTTCCCCAAGATTTTTTAACCACTGGATAGATTCAATAAACCTGTCTGTGTATTCCTTCTGGAGAGTTGGCTCACCTTTCATAAAAGTATAGGCTTCGCAAAGACTTCCGTATAAAAGACACAACTCCGCGTTTGTGCCAAGCCAACTTGTCCCGTCTCCACTCGTAGTTATAGAAGTAGGCCGATAAAAGTAATGTAATTCCATCGTATAATTACTATCCGGGGTGGGAGCTAACAAAAAGGTGTTTTCGTCCCAATCTCCGTAATACTTTGGGGTTCCGGTAGTAGTAGGATTTGGAGTATAGTCTTGGAGCATTGTTACTTGTTTATAAAGAAGAAATTCTTTACTTGAAGAATTTATAACACTTAACGAATTCTGCGAAAGAAAATCCGAAGGTTTTGATAAATACTGATTACCGGAAGTAGAACTTCCTTGAGAACTTTTTCTAAAAACATCTAACTGACATTCTTTTAAGATTCTCTCTTCAGCATTCAGGATAAACCGGGATAACTGGCTTACGAAGGTGGACTCCGCATTTTGGGTATAATCCTGAATAGCTGTTTTTAAAGTTGTAAAAGTAAAAGCCATGTCATGCACTCACAGTTACGGGACCAGCAGAAGATTCGGCACCTCCACCAGATACACTGCCCGTTGTAGCGGTTCCACTGCCCGCACTAAAGGTATATCGGTCATCATTGACCTTGGTAATAGAATATCCGCCAGAACTTTCCAGAGTTGACGAAGAAAAACCATCAAAAGGAGAAACAGAACGAAACCTTACGGTGTCCCCCGTGCTTCTGCCGTGACCGGGTTCTGAAACAGTTATCACTGCCGAACCGCTACTGCCAGATCGAAAAGCGTTATAGGGAAGAAGGACAGTAACAGCAGGTTCTGTTCTATCTGGCCTGGGGTCTTTTAACGCCTGCGGATCTGGAGGGGTTTTTACGACGGTCAACTGAGGTTGTTTGGCCTCCCATTCGTCTTTTCCAACTAGCATACCTGTCCATTCCTTACGCATGTGACGCAATCTGTAAGCAGCGCCAGACCTGTCTGAAATGCCCATGGCATACTTATTTGAGGCATATCTCGCCATCAGGATACCGCACTTACAAAAGTATAAGAAGGGACGAGGTTAAGGCTTGCTTTGTCACGATCCTCCTCCGCAGCGCGGACAAACTCTTCTTCATACAACCCTTTTAAGAGTTGTACCCTTTCCGGAGACTTTTTTAGTGCAATGTAGTAGGCAAGACCTGCCGCCAGACAAGGGTAAAATCTGAAAGGAACCTGAACAGTATCTACTGCGGTGTCTGCATCATCAATCCGCACAAGTCTGTCATAAATAAAAATATCTGTACTGTTCTCCGGTTCAGGCCAAACCTGAACCGTAGGTGTTATCTGTCGATTTACATAAAACTGGGTTGGTCTTCCTGCGGTTGTTTTAGTAGCAATAGATAAATAATCATCCCGACTTATGCGGGTTACAGAAAGATCAGAACCACTACGACGAACTACTCCGGAGAGAATGTCAATTGTTGCTTGTGTGTCAACCAGACTCGGACTTGCAGATATCGTGGTGCTTGCGCCGCTAGTCCCCCCCGTAATTGTTTCCCCGGAGGTAAAAGTACCCGAAGGAACGGTAAGAGTAACGGTAGCGGAAGTTGGTTTTGTAATTATAGAAGCAGTCACCGCGCTAGTTCCGCCGGTTATGGTTTCTCCAACACTAAGACTGCCCGAGGCCCCCACCGTAGCCGTTATAGTTCCTACCGGGTATTCGGAAATACCATCCGCAAGGGTCTGGCTTACTTGTTCAATAGTCCATCTATTTAGACCACGGTTTGCCCAATCTGCGAACAAAAAATTAAGTGATCTACGGGCCGTAGCAGAGTCATATCCAGTGCGAAATTCTAACCCGCATCTCTCAAAAGCCTCTTCTACATATTCCGCTACATTGGGCTCGAAATCTTTCGATCCGGAAACAGCCATTTTATTTAAACCTTTCCTTTATCCCCAAAGTGCAGTCTTTATAGCAACTCCCAAATGGCCCAAAACCAGCAAACCAACCGCCCACAAAATTTTCTGCACCCCGTCTACAGCTTTCTGGATATGATACAAATCGTTATATTTTATCGTATCCATCTTCTGCGCCAAAAGTTTTAACTCACCCCTAATCTCAAGTATATCAAGCTCGTTCTTACGGCTTTGTTCTTCTGGCATCGTTCAATACCTACATCAATATTCTTTTAAACAATAAAGAACTACTGAGTAAGTGTCTCCGCTGGAATGTCCTACCGTAGTAAACTTGATGTCTCCTGTTTTACCACTAGCCGCAGCAACATTAGGCAACCCACTGATATCGGAATAATCTAAAGTATCCGAATAATCGGCAGGAAGTTCCGCTGCTATAACGTTAGTAGAAGCATTCCAGAGAACTTTTACACCCATCCCAACGTTGGAAAAGGATATCTTTTTTAGTCTTACGCCAGTGCAGGCCGTTCCGTCTTGCCTTGAGGCCAAGGCAGAAACATCCACTTTTGTCACAGCAGATTCACCTGTATTGTCACTAGTGTTTGTACAATAGATAACAGCTTCTCTGTCCCCATCTATAACAGTCGTGGTTGTTACAGCATCAGCCATGTCCTACTCCTTAATCTCCCCAGAAAGAACCATCATCTTATACTTAGGGGTTCCAGGGGTAGGAAAGTCTTTTTTAGAATCAATTCCATAAGAGTACTTTGGTTCTTTCTTAGAACTTTCCTTGGTTGCAGGTTTTTTCTTCTCTTTATCAGCCATGAACTACCTCCTAAACGGCAGAGCCGTACTGGGTCATTCCGTCCGTAACACGTTGGGCTGCTACATGAATATAATCGCACCACGCAGCATCCGCTGTCGTTGTACCAGACATCGCACAGAACCAAGGAGTCAAAGCCGAAGTCGGGATATTAGCCGTCGTGGTTGTTACCAAGGCACGATCCACATAAAACTCTACCTGACCAGTTCCTTTTGCAATGAAACCCAATCGTCTGCTGTTGGTTATGTTGGAACTTGATTCCGCACCGTCCGCAAAATCAACACCCGTATCCGTCTTGGTTTCTGTACCACCACTATCACAGTTTGCGTAGATATCGGCGGCTCCCTCTACGAGAAGAAAACCAATCTGGTTGTTAGCCGTGAAAGGAACGCCAGTAGCAAAAGTGCCGTTTTCAGCAAGACCCACAAACATATCCATGTCATCGGCATCTGCTACAGCTACGCTGGCCTCAAAGTAAATGTTCTTACTGGCTTCGGCCATAAAGATCTCATTACCTTGAATTGCACCCCCGGAATTATCCGTTGAGCCATCCCCAGTGGACTTGGCCCACCCACCAACATGGTCAGCGAGAAGGGTTAAGGTTCCACTGTTAAGAACCGACTTTGTCCAATCATCAGTGTCGTCAATATCAACACCCGTGAAATCATCATACTTAAAGACATAATCAGGATTTACATTAATAGGAAGGTTCTTGAACCAAGAACCAAGACCACTAGAATCACTTCCGTGACCACTGTACAAAACAGGACCGGAAAAACGTGTTGTACCCATGGGTACTCCTCCTTACAAAGGTTTTGCCCTAGAGTCTTGTAAGCGTCTGCTGGGCCAGTCGCTAGGGCTGTTATCCCAGATAAAAAGGTTTGGGGGGAAAATCCCCCCTTACCCTATAATTAAGCTCCGGGTGACCCGAAGATACCGCGTGGATCTGACCAACCAAACGCATAGCGTTCGCGAGCCTTATACCGCACGTTACCCGTGTCAAAGTCACCTTCCATCGAAGTACGAACTGCCGTCCGGTTGAAACCTTTCAATCCGTTTGGCGCGTCGGTTTTAATAAACCAAGCATCCGTATCCGTCAGGAAATGGTTAACGGCATAGCCTTCAGGAAGCATTCCCATGTTCCTTATGGCATTAATATCGTTATCCGCAGTTCCCGGACGAAGTGTCGATTCAAGAAGACGATCCGAAGTAAACTGAAGCTCTTTTGGAACAATCAGCTTTGTACCACGAACAGCCACTTTCAGACCGCGCTCATCCACAAAACCAGCAATATCAATGAGAGCCTGCTCAAGGCTGGTCTCATTAAGATCCGCTGCTGTTGAAAGCTCGTTCCGGAAAGTACTACCGTTAGCGAGAGTATGAGCCGTGGAACAAAGTTCCAGACCATCCCCGCCAGTGTAGCTGCTGTCAAAAGCATTGTTAAGAACCGAAGCGGCCTTAACTTGCTTCGTTTGACTCATGCTACGTGCAAGGGCCTTTGTGTAACGGCTTGCAAGCCGGTCATAAAGGTTATCCTCAATAGCTTCCTCCGTGATAGAGAAAGCCAAAGCAATCGTCTCCATCGTGTAACGGGCCGTGTACACTTCTTGAGCATCGTCAAAGGAAACCGACGAACCTTCAGATTTGGTAGGCGCTGATCCGAAACCGGAGAGCATTACCTCTTCTTCAAAGGCACGGTCAGAACTTTCCATCGAAAATACTTCTTCGTGCTCACGATCATACTGGTCGTACTCCAGTCCAAACAATGCGTTCAGGCCGGGTTCCAACTCTTTAACGAGTTGTGCTCTACTAATAGCCATTTCTCAACCCTCCTATACGCCAGTGGTTGAAACAGTACCAGCCGCAATAGCACCGTTAGCACTATTGTAGTGGTTGTTCAACCGAACGATTGCACTAATACCAGCCGCTGAAAAATCAGCGTTCAACGGATCATCTTCCCAACCCATAATCCTAAGATTGAGAGTGTTCGTAGTATTAATAGTGCTAACGCCCAAAGTTGCTGACGACATGCCCGTAGTAGTACTACCGCTAGTCCCGCTTGCAAATGCAGCATTCGCGAAAACAGCGGCTCTTGCTGTAGCCTTGTTAGTCCAAGTTGCGTCTGTTGCTATTGCAAAAAGCTGCATTGGGTCATCTGCTACAAAAGCCTCTACAGGGTGGTTACTATCAGCCCCTGATCCAGGCCAGTAATTGCTCCACGTAGGTTTCCCCGTGGTGCTCGCGACATATTTACAACCCATGAAAGCACCAAGAATTCCAACAGAACCACCTGCTGCGGCTCCCACAAGTGAGATATACCCCGTGGCTAGAGGTATAACAGGGGAACCTTGGTAAATGGCCGTGCTGTTATCACTGGCAACTTCATACATTGTATAGCCCGAAACACCCGTGGAGTTGGAATTGCTGCCTACTTTAGAAATAGGTCTCAATCCCCATGCTCCGTTAGTGTTTGCCATATCAAATTCCTTTCTTCAAAGGCAAAGTTTCAAAACAGTAAGCCCTAATCTTCCGAAGATTTAGGACCTCCAAATGTTACACGCGACTGGCGTTCAGGTTTCTGAATTGCCATCGAATGGTGCTGATTTTCCTTAAAGAGATCGTTGTCAACCGCTTGCATTGCATCAGCATTTTGCTGTTCAAAGTAACTCTTGCGTTCTTCAACAATTTCTTCTGGTATCCGCGCCAATAGTAATCCACCAACTCCAAAAACACCTTCATAGTGCCCGCTGTCTATAGTTGGGGCCTCAAAATCAGGGTATTCTGCTTTCCGAACCAACTCCCAGCCTTCTCGCATTCTGGCTGATATATTTTTACGGTCATCAAAACCCCTAACCTCTGAGCGTATCCACCTATGTACAAAACCCTCTGGAGGGGTGGGTGCATCCAATAAGGATGGAGGAGCCCAAGGTTTTCTTCTCGGCTTTTGAGCCCTTACCTTGGAGGCGCGAGAAGATCTGTCTACTGTGTTTTCAACCATAATAATCTCCTAGCGTTTATGTTTCGCGTACTCATCAAGAGGAACCCCTAGCTTATTAGCTATAGCAACTTCACTCGGGGTCAATCTTACAGTTTTGCGCCCAGAAGAACTGGAACGTCTGGCAGAAGCTACCGCCTGCTGTGGCTTGTTGCTTTCTGTATGGGCAGTTCCTCCGTTAAGCTTTTGAGGAAAAGCCTCTTTTAGTCTTATATCAAGTTCATCGTAATATTCTTTTGAGTTAGTGTCAAAGCCTTCTTCTTCGACAAGTTTCTTATGGATCCCGAAAGCAGCAAACGTCATCGCCTCATCTTCCCCAAACCAAGAGTTTCGGGAAGCCCAATCCTCCGCTTTTGGATCAGGCCTGACCGGAACTGACTGGTTCTGCGTCGAAGGAGACTGAACCTGCTGTTGAGCCGCAGGAGTAGAGTATGTCATCTTCTGTTGAAGCTGGGCTGCTTTAACTCTCTCTTCTTCAATCGCCAATTGGGCAAGTTTCTTGTTCAGGTCTACTTGAGCGGCAGTATCGCTAGTAGCTATGGCGGTTTCTAAGTCTCTAGTCAGAGCATCTGTTTGGGTTGCAATACGGTCTCCGTATTCTGCGACATAACCCTGATCCAGACTTTGAACCCTATCTTTAAGGGCGTGGTTCTCCACCTGCATACTTTTAGCATAGTTTATCGCGGCTTCCTGTTGTCTCTCAGCTTCTCGGGCTTTTTTAGTAAGCTTGTCGATTCGACGCTGAACTTTTTTACTATACTCAACATGCTCCTCATCCTCAGAATCAACGGAAGTTTCTACAGAAAGCGCAGTACCGTCTTTGGGGGGGTCTTCAATATTAACCTCAACTGTGTCTCCCGTATTGGGTAGATCAACAAATAATTCTTCTTGTTCTGGCATGGCCTACTCCATGTTATTAAAAGTGCAGGATATCTTCCGGATCCTGTATTACGGCAATGACTTCATCGTCATTTAGAATACGGACTTCGCCACCGTCTATCTTAAAACGAGCGCCCGCGTATCTCCCAAAAATTACCCAATCCTTTTCTTTACACCAAGGGCCTCCGGGAAACTTCTCCTCGTCTTTGTACGCTAAAGAGCCTACTTTTAAAACGTAACCACAAACAGTAGCTACTGATTCTCTATCCGTTACCGAATCTGGAAGTAATATACCACCTTCCGTTTTTCCTTTTCCCCTGTACGGAAGTATGAGTATTCTCCACCCTGTAGGGTCAGGAAGTCTTTCAAAGGTGTCCATATCAACTTTAGAAGGATCCAGAACCTTATCTTCCGGTTTTATGTAGGCTGATTTTATAGAAACAAGATTATCGGGATGTTTTTTCTCAGACTTTTCCGTCATTATTCTGCCTTTTCCAAGATTTCTCTTAACTCCTGTCCTATATAATCTAAAGATTCGATGTTGCCAACTAGTTGTTTGTACTCTTCTAAGCTTTTTATATTACCAGAGGTCATCATTTCCGCTATCCGGTCTCTTCTTTCCCGGATACTCTTTAAAAGATGCTCTGCTAATAGAATTCCGTCCACTATTTACTGACCTTCTTAAATTTTTCAAAGGTTCTGAGGCCCCCCAAGCCAAGCATCCCCATTAAAACAGGCATCATCTGGGACATGTCCATTGCCGGAAGTTCCATGAGATGACCTGTCTGTGCCAAAATAAAATTTAAGATAGGCGTCATCACGTATGTCCACGCCAGTGCAACGCCGCAGGTCCATCCAATAAAGGGTCGCCAGCCAGCTACAAAAATAGAACGATGAGCCGCTTCTGTTTTGTTTATATCTAGCTGGGCAAGATCAATTTTAGCTAGGTGCGTGGTAAGTTGTTGCTCAATCTCCCTTTCTGCCTTTGCTTTCGCCTCCTTGTCCTCTGGCAGAAACCGCCCAATTACATTTGTAACAGCAGGCAAGATACTAGGTAAAAGAGCTTGAATCATTTTTTAGCACTCATGTAAGCAGTCATCCCCATAAAAGATCCAACAACACCCGCTTGCCCTATGTAAAAAAGACCAAAAAGATCCGCTAAAGCCTTAATCCGGGCATCCGGGAAAATAGGCAGAAAAACCGCCGCAGTGAAAACTATCATAGATATCATAGAAACCCAAGCCATTCTCCGCTGTGCGTCTGCCTTTTCATGTTTATCAAGAGCTTCAGCGGCAGCTAGTTCAGAATCCGAAACAATTCCATCACCATCAATATCAAGTATATTTTTTGCGCTGTCTTTCTGTAATTTTTTCTGAGCCATTATTTAGTCATTCCTGATAATGGGTTATCCAGAGCATTCCTGATTTTCTTGTTTAATTCTTCTTCTTGTGTTTTCAGTTTATTAGATAAACTATCATCAAGACTATCCATTCTAGAAGTTATTCTTGATCTTAAAGTATCGTTTCTATCCGATTCTTTGTCTATCATAGCTCTCACTGAATCCTGAATTCCTTTTACGCGCTTTTCTACGGATTCTACAAGTTTTTCCGTTCTTACTATTTCTGCTTTTAGATCATTTTTGATTGTTCTTGCTTCATCCCTAGTCTGTATAGCAGAATCTTCGATAAATTTTTCTATTTTTTGCAACGCATTCATATCTGCTCTTAAAACAGCAAGTTTTTTATCAAATCCGGATAAATCCGGCGCGGAATAACTTTCAATTTTCTCCCTCATGTCCATATAGTCTTTATAAAACTCAAACCCGCCCCACAAAGCGCCGCCAAAAGTTGAGATAGCAGTAAGAATGATGGCTATTTTACCTCCTCTAAATTTGATTCCTCCAACTTCGACTTCAGCCATTTACCTTTTCCACTGTAAATTCATTAAAGTATCATGTTGCCGAGAAGAACCACCGAAAAGAACATACTGAGCAAAATTATTATCAGTAATAGTAGAATCAGGTATTTTTCCATCGTCAAAAAACCCCTTTTTGTCTTGTAATGTAACAGGGGACTTAAAGAAAGATTTAGAATCTGCAAGAACCTGCATAACAACTAGTGTTTTTATCTGGTTTCCAGAATCATACCTACCGGAAGAACCCATTCTTTTTATTATCTGCTTTGCAATCTTTTCCTTGACCGCTTTCTTGACAACAACTTTTGGTTTTTGTTCGTTTTGATCCTCGGAGGCTTCCTCTCTCTGGTCATTTTCATTGCCTGAAACAGAAACTTCTTGCTGTATTTCTTCTTCTACTTCTGTTTGGGCGGAAGTAGCCTCAGAACTATCTTCCACACTTTCCTGAGAAAATTCGACTGGTGGTACAATACTTGTTCTCATGCCCTGCTCAAACTGAGCTTCTATTTCTGTTTCAGCAGCAACCACTTCCGGTTCAGGGGGAGGAGGAGCCAGATCAACCTCAACGCTAACAATAGGGTTGTCTGATATAAGGTCAGTATTAGTAAGTATATCGATTATTTCGGTTTCAATAAATGAAACAATATCGAAAGTGGTAGTGAGACCTGGATTCGAAAACTGTGGTCCGAAAAACTTATTTGGAAAACCCGCATCGATGCCAAAAAGCTCGATGTCTCCTTTCAATTCTGTGAACTCGTTTTCCGGTATGTTTTGTTGAAATGCAAAGTTTCTAATCCCACTATAATCAAGTTCAATTTCGTCAATAAATTTATGCTCAAGAACACTTCCCGCACTAAAAAGAGAAAGGGTTACCTTAAAAATATCCTTACAATCGGTTCCCTGTAAAATACCGTTTGTGCAAGAATCCACGTTTGTGTTACTTGAGTGGGAATCAACATCTAAAGAGTAATCTAACTTAAAACCACGGTTTATATCGTCTATGGTCATTTTATCCTGTAAATTAAAACTTTTACTAAAGGTTCCTCCCCCACCTTGGGTTCCTCCTGTACAGAACTCTCCGGCGGAACAACCTTGACCTGTACCTATACTGGTTGATCCTGAACGATCAAACCCACTCATTCCGGGAAGAAAGTTGTCTGTTGTTTTCTGGCCTGTCACAACTTCTTCAGAAAAAGAAGGGGAAACCGAAAACAGCCCCAGCAACACCGGCAACAATACCAAGTGCATTAATCCAGACAAAACCTTCCTCATCTACTTTCCCTCTTCCTCATCCAGAGGCGGCTCCCCAGAAGCTGAAAGCATAGAGTTTTCCGGGATTAAGCTGCCGTCTTTTAGCCAAGAGACTTTTGCCTCTTCTCCTATTTTTCCTTTATACGGACATGGAGTTCCTGCCATCCACATACCATCGAAAACACGCCAGTCTTGGCAAAGAACAGAAACCGCCGCAACTTTCATCCCCATAAAATACAAACTACGGGCCAGTTTTATACGCTCACAATTTTTATCTGTGACTGTTATACCAGAAGCAAAACCAAGTATTTGCGTCTGGATAGCCGCAGAGGCCGCGCTTTTACAGACATCACTATTATTGACGTTGATTGATGGCGCAGAAGCCGTTGGGGGTGTTTTATCGGTTACAACTGTTGAAGATACAGTTGTATTTGTGTCAGCCCCGTATACGGGGCTGGCTAAAGAAAAAAAGAAAAGGCAAAAAAACCATTTTTGCCATCCCATCTCATATAACGCCTTTCTCCTTCAAGAAAAATCCGAGTGCGCCACCAACAATTCCTATGAGAATTATAATGGGCTGGTTAATTAATACACCAATACCCAGAACTACCGCACCCATCGCGGCGTAACTTGAAGGTTCCGACATACGTTCCTTTAACCACTTAACAATAAGCATTAGTCTCTCCTGTTCAACAAATTTTAAACTTACCGCCGCGAAGAGCCTCGCCCATGCCACGATTTTTACCCGTAGTAGTAGAAGCCTTTGAAACATTAGGCGTCTTTTCTTCTTTAGAATTATTATAAGGAACGAAACCTTGATCCTTAACCACAATTCCTTTTCTGGAAACTCCTACAGATCTAAATTTACTAGCCATTTCATTCTCCTAGCCTTGCTGCTGTTTCATAAGTTCCCGCTCTCTGGCAGCTTGTATACGAGCCTGAACTATTTCTTCCTGAGATTGAATACGTGCGGCCCCAAGCTGTGCCGTATTATCCGCCTTTTCCCTGTCTAAAGACAATCTGGCTTGGTCAATCTGGTTTTCTGCGGCATCCCTCTGAGCTCTCAGTTCCAGATCCTGTTGTTTTAACGCTATCAGAGGATCCGGTTGACCGCCACCACTTATTTGCATACTTAACGCTTTTACTTCCTGCATTCCTTGAGCCACCAGTTGAGCCACCATGGATTCTATTTCCATGATTTGCTGCTCTGTTTGCGGTTCAGAACCCTGTTGTTGTACCTGGGAAATAACCTGTTCCTTTGCCTTTATGGAAACGTGCTCCATAACATGTTTCTGAAGAGCCATGGCAACCGCAGGCATCTGGGAAACCATTGGGGAAGAACCAAAAACAAGGTGAGCCATGATATGTGCATCGTGGTTTTGTCCCTGAAACACCACCAGAGGCAAATTCTCCAAGGATTCAGAATTTTCAACCGCAGGATCTCTAGGAGTCGGCTCTCCCTGTTCTACAGGTTTTAATATTGAATCAACGTCTTTAACCCCGACCGCCTTGTACATACGACGATACGCTTCATACATATTATGTAAATCAGGCGCAGATTGAGCCAGTTGAAGTTCCGTCTGGGCAAGAGTAACCCTCTGGGCCATGGAAAATATGTTGGGGTCAGAAACAGGAACCACGTCAACCCTGTCGTCAAAGTCTTCAGCTTTTACCGTTCTTTCGGCACCCACTACATTATAAGGATATTCGGGGGGTAGCGACTGACCAAAAATATTGGCAAGAAGCATGAACTCGTCTTTCTGGGCATAATGAAGGCGCTTGTGTATAGCCGACATTACTTTTGCGCCCTGTTCCAGCAGTGCAATTGTCGTTCCTACCGCCGCTTGCTGGTTTCCATCTCCTACCTGTAAACTGGAAACAGCAGCAAAACGCTGTCCCGCTTCCACACAAAAACCCATTAACTGGTAAAGCGTCTGGTCGGCTCCCTTGTATGGAAGCAGCATT
>VTLG01011044.1_pt1 | contig 42539 bp, 76 predicted proteins | sample 4694571 | NCBI WGS metagenome assembly VTLG01 (sample SAMN12604809, study PRJNA352737) | marine metagenome | biome: ENVO:00000447; feature: ENVO:00000209|ENVO:00000569|ENVO:01000036; material: ENVO:00002151; isolation source: viral sequences binned using virsorter ...
TGTTAAAACTCTTGTGTTCATGATAGTATCCATTCACCAGAACCATCTCTCTGTATCTGTTCTTCTTTTCTCTCTATAGCAATCTGTTCTTGTTCTGTGAATCCTAAACTAGAATCTATTTGAGAAGTCATATATTCATTATAAGCTTTCTCATACATCTTGTCTAATTCACTTCCAGCAGACACGATTCTACAGTTGTTTTCACCGCTTCTACCAGTCTTATAGTTCATGTTTACTTTTAATTTTTTCATATTTTCTCTCTTTTTTATCATCTTACATAGTTATTATGACATATACGGCAAGGAAAGTCAAGGGAAATAGCGCTAAAATAGCGAAATAAAGGCAAATAAATCACTTGACTTTTGGTCAAAATTGTGTTATAATGGTGCTGTATACCCTGAAAGGAATGAGAATGATTCTCATTTGGGTTCCCCAAGTTCACTCATCTCTCCTATTGTAACTTCAAACAGCCTGCGAACCGATTGAAGGTTGCAAGCTTTGCTCAAAATCCCTGTGTATGCCAGGCATTTGGAATGGTGGGGTAACTCGTTACTGGTCGTTACTGAGTAACTTTGAGTAACATGGTGGGTAACTTACCTGAATTATGGGGTATGCCTGGCATTTGAGTCTGACTGCGAGGCGATTCCTGATGAGCCAGCAGAAAAACCGCTGAGCCAAATTATTGTGTCTGAAAGAGTTGCCCAGAGAATTTTTTTCTGGGGATTCTGAGAAAATTTCAGCCGATAGGTGGAAAATTTATATCCCTACTAGTCCTATTCTTTTGTATCTTTTCGGATTGTGTTCTATTGTGGATGTTTGTGGTAGTCGGTGGTGATTTTCCCCAGTGTTTACAAGGGGTATAGATGTCGGAAAACCTTTGATTGCCCTCTGCACCTTTCTCTGAGGATTATTTAGTCAAAGTCGATTTCTTCTTCACTCGGGTCTATATAAATTTCTTCGACAGTTGACTCAAAGTCTATTTCTTCGGTATCTGGATTGATATGTTCAACGCCGGCACACGATACCATTCCTGACTGATACTGCACCTTTCTCTTAGACTGTTTCTCTTTCTTTTGATGATATACCTCTACAAAGGCTCCACACTCCTCATTCGTACATGACATATTACTCACTATGGTGTATTCATTTGATTCATCTTCGATATCATGGTCACCACCCCATATCATCTCTGCACCACATATAGGGCAAGCATGGTAAGTGGGTAGAGGATGCTCTGGTATACAGTATTCATCTTCCTGTTGTTTCTTCTGTTTGATTGTCTTAGTCTTTTTCATAGCGTAAAAAATCGGCGTTTCCTCTGTTAGATGGTTTAGAGTATATTATGTTTTGAGTTTTCCTATTGTGGTTTGTTGTTTTCTGCGATGTTCTTCGTAGTTTGGATGATAAGTTTGTCCTATCGTAGTTTTCCAGTCTTTGATTTCCTCTCCATGTATATTGATTGGATTAGATGGATTGTTCTGTTCTTTTCTTTCTGATGATATGAGTAATACGATATAATGTATCGCCTTAATCAAGTCTTTTTCGTTTCGCCCTTGTTTCTTACCATACCTTATCAGATACTTGATTGCATTGGACTGGCAAAAGTCTTTATCGGTGTCTAGGTGTCGGAATATGTCCATTGCCTGTAATCCTTTACCATCTGTGGAATAGTGTTGATTATAGGTAGATTCGATATACTCTATGATTTCTTGTAGTATTTCTTTTTCGTTGTATTTCATTCGAGTTCACCTGTAAAGTAAATGTATAGTATACCTGCCATGAATATACAAAATGTACATAATGGCCACCAATTCAGTATAAATTCATTGATTGTATTCATTAAGATATACTCATTTTTATAACTTTTGAAAAAATCCACCATAATGTGAGAAAATAAAACGAAAGGTAAATAATAAGCACAAAGATTGATACAAACATTACAAGTTTATCTATCATGATGTTGGCAATTGTATTCATACAAACAATTCTCTCCACCACTCGTATATAATGGGTTCCATGGCGTTAAATAGTGCAAAATCGTTTGTTGTAAATATTGTTATTCCGACAACAACTATGGGTATAAAAATCGTAACAAAAACTATTTCTAATGCAGATTTGCATAAGTTAGGTTTTGGCCACCCATTTGGTCCTTGTTCACTCATATTTTACTCCTTTGTTGGCACTGGTATCTCTTGTTCATTACTTCCTATTATCACATCAGGACCTATTCTAACAGTTGTCGCACAAGATGTCAAGACAAATATACAAATTATCGGAAATATTATTCGCAATCTGGTTCTTCCTCTGTAGGTGCATCAGTTTCTTCGGATTCTTTTGTTACCATTGGTTTGTCTTCTACAGTTTCTGCTCTTGCTGTGGTGAAACAAAAGACTAATGCAAGTAATAATATAAATGTTATTTTATTCATGTGTTCTCCCCATACTTAAATACATACTTACTCCATAGATAACTACGAATGATACTCACTACCATGAATATAATCGCAAGATGTAACATCGCCCACACCTCAATGTATATGCCATAGAATGGAAATATAGTCAATTGTATGATAATAGATAGTATGAGTCCGCTACCTATGTCAAGTGTACGATGTATAAGATGTTTTGTATTAGTCATTAATATATTTCTCCTCAAATTCGTGTACTGCTTCTGCAAGTGTTGATGGTATTTTTCTTTTCTTATGTTCTATATTGATTCCTAGTTCCTCTTTGAGATAACTATATTCTCTTGAAAACTTGTCTATTCTGTGGTCTTTGCCTGGCAAAGTTAGACTGGATATGAAAGTTTCTACTTTCTGTTCTCTTTCTTCTGTTGATGGCAGTATTTCTACGATTACATTATACTGATATTGTAGGGGTTGTATTTCATTTCCGAAATCATCAGTCACATTACTATTATGTATCGCATGATTTTCTGTAAGTACAAATTTGATATCCTTACAGCTTTTAAGTTCTCCGACTTCTTTGTCTGTTAGGTCTTCTAATTTGTATGTTTTGTTCATGACAACCTCACTTGTGTATAATTAGGTGGGTAGATTTTCTGTGTGATACATACTATACATGTCGAATGTTGTTTCACATAGTATACTGCGGCTCTACCCTGGCCTGTAGTTTTAAGACTTACAAGGTCTAAATTTACAATTTCCGATTCTGTGTTATTATATAGACAAACTAGTTAGATTTTTTGTCATTTTTTTCTTTAAATCTTCTGTCCATTTCAAACATGGAATCACGAACTTTATCGAATTGCCATTTGTCGTAAACAGTTTTTACTTCATCCGCCTCAACTCCGATAAAATTAGATATACGAGTAAACTCTACCCATTCTTCCTGTTCATTCATAACAACAGGGTCAATAGATTCTTTGAGTTCATCTATTATTTTAAGTTCTAGTTTTGTATATCTTCTTTTATCTATCATTGTAGTCATTATATACCATACATCAGATTATGTCAAGTTTTTTATGACATATTTTCCAATGCTTTAGTGAAACGATTTGCATGACTTCTTTCTGCCTTGGCAAGTGTTTCAAACCAATCTGCAACTTCATCAAAACCCTCATCACGAGCAGTCTTTGCCATGCCAGGATACATATCTGTATACTCATGTGTTTCACCTACTATCGCAGCTTTTAGATTACTTCTAGTATCTCCGATAGGTTCACCTGTTGCTGGGTCACCACAATCTTTTTCAAGATATTCCATATGTCCATGTGCATGTCCTGTTTCGCCTTCTGCTGTTGAACGAAATACTGTTGCTACATCGTTCTCACCCTCTACATCCGCTTTAGCAGCAAAATATAGATATCTACGATTCGCCTGTGATTCACCAGCAAATGCATCTTTTAGATTTTCTTCTGTTTTAGTGCCTTTTATACTCATATTATGTTTCTCCATTAAAAAATTTACGATTATTTATATGTGCCTTTTGTATATCTTCCTTACTTTGACCATGATATATTACAGCATGATGTTCTTGTATCATAGTATCCGACAATGACTTATTATCTACTATTATATCACCAAGAATACGACCAAACTTTCCTTTGGCATCGTACTTTTGTGTAGTCAATTTTATACTATCACCCTTTACAAATTGTTTGACAAACTCTTTTGCCATCAATCCATATTTCTTTTCTTCTTTATCTCTAGTTCTTGATTCTGGTGTATCTATACCATAGATTCTTACTCTTTCTTTATGTAACCATACACCAAACCCTAAGTCTATATCTATATCTACTGTATCACCATCAACGACCCTTCTGACTTTACATCTGTATTCGTACACTTAGTCCACCTTTCCTAAATCATCATCACCAATTTCCGATACCATATCTTTGGCATGTTCCTCTAATGACTTTTGTACTTCAGCTGCCTTATCTGGGTTCTCATTCTCTGAATTTGCTCTAGACTTTGAGTAGTTTCCCTCTTTAGATAGTGCGATTAATCTATCAGTCATTTGTATTGCACCTATAACTGACATGACTTGATTTTTTGCCGATTCTACATTTTGTCTGGCCTGAATTAGAGATTTCTCTAACTCATCCCTTTCTTTTTGTAGTAAATCAGCATCTATTGTTTTTGCCATAATATACTCCTATTTGTTACATGTATTATAACAGGTCTATCAATGATTGTCAACCCTTTCCATCATCTTCTTCAAAGAAATGTATTTTAACACCATCTCTTTCTTTAGTCACCTTTTTTACACCTTTGTGTGATGTGGCACTTCTTATAGTCTTTCCAACATTCACTGGTAGTCCTTTCTCCTCTGGTGGATAAAGTCCTAATTCTTTTCTGTATGACATGTTAGCAGATATCAACAATAAGACTGCCAATGGGTCAAATACGAATATCAACAATAGTATCACATATCGTACTGTGTTGTCAAGATAATTCTTTGCCTCATCTCCATATATTAGAGCTGCAATATATTTGATAGGCCCTACTTCTACCTCAAAGTTTTTAACCTCTAATTCATACTCTGATTTCTTGTCTAGTAAATCATCAATACTATTCTCTGATTTTGTGATGATACTATTTAATTGTTCTCTCTCTACAGATTGTCTTTTTCTTTCCTCTAATCTAGAATCATCAAAGAATCCATATTCAGTTTTCTCTAGTGTTGTATCCATTTCTAGAATATTCTTTTCTGCTCTGTCTATTTGTCTTTGTTCACTTCTTATACGATTATCAATTCTTTCTATCTTGACTGATATTTCACCTGTGTTGATTCCAGCATCAATATGTGACTTAGATAAAAATCCATAGATGCCCATGCTTGTAATTAACATCAAAACTATGATTGCAGAAACTAGATATGTTCTTAACAATATACTTGTTTCTCTCCAATGATTGTAAACCCATGCGGCTGCCACTAACTTTCCAATCTCTAAAACTATGCCCATAATAATTATCGGAATTACAGCTGCAGCAAATATTGCTGTCAATCCAATAATAGAATACCAAGCTGCCACAGCAGCTATTGCTAGTGATGTGACAAATGTCAATATTGATAATTTATGGTTTTTCATCTTCTATTTATATGAGCCACTTGACAGATTCGAACTGACGGCCTGCTGTTTACAAAACAGCTGCTCTACCACTGAGCTAAAGTGGCTTATATAACAAAAACCCACGATAGACTGTCTAATCGTGGATATATGAGGGTCTTTATTTCCCATGACTGATTGCCTTACACACCCCATTTAAATTGATTTTAGAAGGGTTCTAGGACTTGCTTTTTTACAAAAACTGTTCAAATTTACTGTTTTACTATCTCAAAGTGAAATTTACCATCTTTTTCTTCACTTTTAAGTAATTTGTGATTTAGTGAATTACAAAGCGATTCTATATCAGAAACAGCGCCTGGGTCTGTACTAATAAGTTCTAAACTTTCGCCTATTTCCATTCCATTTAATTCTTTCTTTGCCTTAATTATTGGTATTGGACAATTGAATCCACTTGTATCTAATTTTACCATGTTAACTCCTTAATTCGTACATGTATATATGTTTCTCTAAATTGTCCTTGTAATATGCCGAACCATCTTTTAGAGCTTGTTGAATTCTTAATGCATAAGGTCTGTAAACTCCCTCTACAGATTTATTTCTAATTGTCTTTTCATGATACAATTTATTATTGTAAACAATTGACCTACTTTTTTGTGTCATACCCAAATGTTCAAAATTACTTGCCTTGTATATTCCACCACTATGTCCATAAGTCTTATCTGCATAACTAATTACTTTTTTAATCTCTGTATTTTTCTTTAACCATCGTAAAGTAGAACCTATAAAATAACTTTCAGTATTTTTAGGTGTATCATCAATACAACATAATCTTCTTAACTCTATGATGTCTGCTTCCTTTTCAACATACTTTTTCCATACACCTTGCATACTAATATAACCATACATCATGGCACCAATCATATCACCACTATCTAATAACTTAAAACAATATGGTGAACTGATACCATTTACATTACTAGAGTAATGCCAATGTTCTACAAATTGTTTTATCTCTGGTCTTACACATGGTGTGACTATATAATCTTTTACACTCATCAGTAGCTATATACCTTTGGTAATTCTTCATATAATTTATTGTATTCTTCTTCTGATATTAATTTAGCGTCTGCCATAGGATAATCACTATCAACACCTATCGTTGTAGCAAATCTACCCATGTTAGATTTAAATAATCTTGACTTTGTTTGTTCCCATTTTTCATTTCTGTACTCATCTGGTTTATCAGTAGTTTTCTGAGGAAATGTTTTTGGATTCTGTGGATTCATCTTCTCTTACCTGTTGCTGGGTCTTGTGTTTCTTTCTTAGTCAAAACTTGTAGACCTGATTTATTGTATGCCTGTCCTATTACATACTGACTACTGATTTCTTTTTTATAGTCATCATTTGGTTTAGTACAAGCATGTTGTAAATCTTTTACATCTATTGTATGACTAAGTGTATTTGTATTTCTAGTAATAATCATATCTGTAGGTTGATATGTGCCTGTCTTCTTAGGTTTGTATTTGACTTGACCAAATTGTCTTTTGAGATAATCATCAAATGATATCATATCCTTACGATTATTTGTTTGTTTACATTTCTTATTATACAGTCTATGCTCTTCAACCAATTGTTCCATTCTTTTTTTTGTAATCTTAGGTTTCTTTTTTCGACTTGTGTCTAATGAAGTCAATCCTAAAACTAAGTGCATTCCTTTAGGCATCATTTCTCCTATCTATAAATTCTCTCTCCATATCTCTCTGATACTCACTAAATTTCTTTTCATGAATATCAATCAAAATATCAAGGTATTTCAATACATGCATATTGGGATGATTTTTGGATGATACAGCCACTAGTTTTCTAACATTCTGTAGTTGTTCTATAAACTCTAATTCTTCTATCATGTCACTATTATGACAGCTTGAACAACTATTGTCAAGGATTATTTGTTGAGAATGATTCTCATTTAGAAGTATAATTTAACAAATATAGCCAGTACAAATAGTAATATTATCAGTTCACATATACTGATTTCTGGTCTTAACATAGAAGTCCTAATATGCAACCAATGAGTGAGTGAAGACCACCAATCTGGGCGGTTATGCATGACTAGTACAAATCCTACTATTAGGAATAGTAATATTGTGAGTATCAACATCATCTTTGTTTTAGTCTAAGTTCTCTAGCAATCCAAGACTTTGCAATAATGTTATCTACTTTTCTAGATAACATTTTTCTCACTTGTGTACCTACCATGCCAAAAACATCATCACCTATGTCATTGTTATCCACAATGATAAAGTTTTTATTACCAAAGAATTGTTGAAACTTACCTATGTTTGATTGTACTTGATTCCATGAATCTTTGACTATTTTTTCTGGTACACTTCTGGGTCTTTTTTCATTTCTTGCAAGTGCAACATCTAGACTTGTGTTTACAAATATCATATGCACATCATAACCAATTTGTTTTAGTCTAGCTGCATCAGATGTGATTTTACCATAATCTTTTCCTGTGCCATCAATCACCATACCTAAACGACCTTCAATATAATTGTCTTGTCTTTTTTTAGTTACAACTTTTGCTCTAGTTCTAAGTGCATCTCTTTGCTTACCTTGATTGGCATCCATTTTAAAATTAAGATGTGCATCTTTTAGATATTTTTCAAATATATCATCTGAGTTCACAACCTTTAGTCCTTGTGCCGTGACACGAACTTTTGATTGTGCTTGTCCTATACCTTTTTGTACAGCAAATGATTTACCACTCCCAGGCCCACCTGCCATATAGAATGCCTTAAATATGTTTGGGTCATAGACCCCCTCGAATAGTTCTGTAAAGCTCTTCATTTGTTTCCTTATCTCTATAGTTTTCTTTTATTTTATTTATGTCAAGTTTCTCAGGTGTCATCCTTGTTCTTGTTTGACTCAAAAAGTTCATGTTTTTAATTTTGTTTTTATATTTGTTTGTCATTCTAAAACTCCAAATTGTTAATTAATTATACATGATATAGTTTACTATAGTTGCCCTCCTTTATGAATAAAAATCATTAACAACAATACCTTTTTTCCCTTTAGGTTCTATTGCTAACTTGTTAATTGGTAATTCTGAATTTAGTGAATCTTTAACTAGATTCATCATGATTGTATGTCTTTTATTTTTCTGGTCAAACATATGTCTAGTGGATTGTATTAAGTATCTTCCACTATAATATTTATCAGTTTTCTCATCCTCATGGTCTGTTCCATTTATAGGCATATCAAAGTTTATTATAGAACCTGCATATACTGTAGTTGTTCCATTGATTTCCATAGTAATACTTGCACCATCATTTAGTTCCATAAACTTAGATTGTCTTGATAGATATGTTTCATCTATTTTATTTGATGTATATGGATAAGATTTTGTTTCATAATCATAATGTTGTGCATCAGCTCCATTTACTGTTGATGTTGGATGTAAATGTATTCTAGAATCTGGAAATTCACTAATCGTATTATCAAATTCATCTAGAGCGACTTGATTATATATTGGATGATTATCTTGTATGTCATTTCCACCCACTCTATCATATTCTTGAAAGTCATTTATATAATCAAAATCATTATAACTATAATTTTTGTTGTATATGTCGTAGGATATTATACTTGATGCCAACATACCACCTGCTATGTTTTTGAGTGTATCATTATTTGCATTGAATTGATATTCCAATACTCTTTTTAATTCATATTCCACATTACCAAATCCACCCTCTTTAAAATCTATTGTTCCAGCATCACCAGAATGATATGTGCCAATTTCTTTTTGTGCATACAAACTATCTAAACTTCTAAAGTGTATTCCATTTATATTTTCATAAAACAAGTAATGTGGTGAACCATTATATTCTGCTTGTGCTTCTCTTTTTAACAAATTAATTAATTTAAATGGATGCATGTTTGGTACAACCATTTTCTTAATTCCAACAGTTGGTTCTATAAATAAATCTTTATTAGAGTGTATATAAAATTTACTAGTTAATACATCTTCAACAATATTGTTTATACTATTTGTATAACTTTTTGAAACTCTCACACGATTATCTCTTAATCCCTCTGGTGAACAAAAATGTAGTGTAAAAACTTCTGTACCTGCTGATACAGACATTCTACTATCAATTCTATAAATTGACATTACATTTTGAGTAAAGTCTATTGATTGATTTTCTAACCCAGGCGTGGTTATTTTAAAAGAAATATAATCTTGACCTGTTATTGGTGCATTCGTAATAATAGCATTTGTATCAACAACAGCAATGCTACCAGTTATAGATGGTGAGAATATATCTTCGTAAATATTTATTGCCATAACTACAGCAGACAAATCAATTACATTACCAGAAGATGTAAATAATTTTATCTCTTTTATATTATAGTCGCCTGCAAATTGTATTCCACGACCTGCCATTATATGTTACTTTCTTTCATTAATATTTTAAATTCATCAATAAAGTCATCTATAAAACTTGGGTCTAATAGTCTTATTTTTCTTTTATTGTCTTGTTCTTCTTGTTCGTATTCATAATTAGTTATAGCAGTTGCTGTAGGATAGTCTGCATTACTAGTTCCAATGTTAATTTTAATAGATGTATCACCAGACTCTTGTTCTATTTCATAATGATGTATAGCATCTGGATTTGAATACTTTTCATTTACAAAATTTAAAAATTGTGCCTCTGATAAAGGCCAATCGTGAAATCTATCTGTGATATTATTAACCAACATAACTACCCAATGTAATTCAGCATCATCATATAATTTAAATGCAATAGATTCTGGTGTTTCACCATTCTTTACATCATAGGTATCGTACAACATCGTATTAGTTTTTACTTTTGCTCTAATACCTACACGCCTAAGTATATTTTTTACATCCTTAAACTCACCTGTTCCTTTAGAATCATATGGTATTGTTGGAAATTGTGAAAAATACATATTAGAAACCTTCTTCTGCTCTTTCTCTTGTAATGAGTTCTATCTCTTTAAATTCTAATGTTATTGATGTTTCAACTGGTGGAGCACCATCAGCATTACCATCAAATGTTTTGTATCTACTACCGCCATACTTTACATCCATACTCTCTAAGAAACATGTTGATATTTTATGTAAATAATTATTTTCAGCATTTTGATACATGTATTGTATATCAAATGTATTTGGCACAGTCATACTTCTACCAGAACGATTACCATCTGCAAATTCTGGCAACATATTAAATTTAAATGCATTTATTATTTTTTTTATTTCATCAGCTTCTGCTTGACTTCTAGGCATCATTTTAAATTCATAACTAAAACTTCTTTTGTCTATACCTTGAAATGCTAACTCCATTCTATCACTCTGAATAACACCTGTTCTCATTTCTGCTGCTTCTTTTAATCCTTTTAATCCAGGCCCCAAATCACCTACCATACCTACAGCAGTCTTTTCTAATGCTTCTCCAACACCTTTAGCATCTTTCTCTAATTTTGCCATGTCCACTTCTGCACCAGAACCTAATACGACTGCAGCATCGACAACCATAGAAGTAGCTACTCCCATCTCTGTGTTTTGATATTTAGCATTATACTTAACTGATACTTGTGCTGGCATATACATAGTTATTGCTGTATCTAATCTTGTTGTTGGTGCCCTTTTTATTGAAACTGTAGTGTCTATTTTATTTGCTTCTTTAACTTCATGTTGAACTTTTCTGGCAGCTTCTGTACTTTGTCCACCATCACGACCATTTGCAAAAAAGTAATTCATATAGTCTTGTTTTTTTTCTACGAATTTTTGTTTTTTACTGTCAAACTGTTTAGTTATATCACCAATTCCTCTCCTTTTTGCCTCATTTAATACTGATGAAAACCCACCACGGCCTCCACCTGATTCACTTTCTGATTCACCAAATTTTAGTTTAGCATGATTTTGTTCATTGATAAAGAACATAATATAGTGTCCATGATTACCTATGCCAGGGTCAGCACCCACATCAATAGGAAAGGATAACATTTTTGTTGATTGTTTACTACGATTAAGTGGTGCTGTTTCAGAGGAATCACTTCCTATGTCACCACGAAGCACGCTACCAACATTACCAGCAATTCTTCTTAAATTTTTACCTAGTAATCCTGTGACGGCAGATTTGCCCTGTCTTTTGAATACATCTATTGCCATGTATAAATAGTCCTATATAATTTAAAGTATTTATAACGATTATGACATATAAAGGAAAGTTTAAACCTAAAAATACTACCAAATATAAAGGTGATTTGAAAGAGATAGTATATCGTTCTTCATGGGAATTAAAAATGATGAAGTACTGTGATACCACCAAATCTATTATAGAATGGGGCAGTGAGGAATTAGTAATACCTTATGTATCGCCATGGGATGGTCGTTATCATAGATATTTTCCTGATTTCTATATCAAAGTTCGTACTAAAAATGGTAGTCTTAAAAAGTATATCATTGAAGTCAAACCTAAAAATCAATGCACACCACCAGAAAGGAATCCTAAACGAAGAACAGGCGTTTGGTATAACAAAGTCAAGACATGGGGCATAAACAAGGCTAAATGGAAGTCTGCGACTGAGTTTTGTTTAGACCATGATATGGAATTTAAGATACTAACCGAAGACCACTTAAACCCTCGTTAGGCGTTATTTGATGCAAATACACTACTTTGGTCTCTGACATACCTAGTAGCATGATTTTGAACAGTAGTTCCACCTTGTGCTACATTAGTAGCAGTATTGTTATTAACTATAACTGAACCACCTGATTCTCTTTGTCTTAATTCAGCAGCTCTATCTGCAAGAGTAGGCCCTTGTAGATTTTTTACAAATGCTGGTGCTTCTGCTGATTCTGTTGCTGGTGCATCAGTACTAAATTTAAGTTTATTTTTAACAAAATCAGGTACAGGTAACATGTCAATAACAGCATTGATTGCTCTTTTAATAGCTGTACGAATACTTTTGAAAAAATCAAAAATAGGGGCAAACATATCACCTATAAAGTTAGAAACTTTTGACATTACCTTTGCTCTGAATTCCATAAGAGTTGTTAATATTGATTTAAAGAAAGATGTAATTTCATCCCAATAGTTATATATGAGTACACCAATTCCTGCTATAGCTGCTCCTATTAAAACAAAAGGATTTATCATCAAAAGCCCTTTAGCAACAACTGCTAGTATACCTTTACCAAATACAAGAAGTTTAGGGCCAATACCCATAATCGAAGCTCCTAAACCTTTAGCTCCTGCCAAAGCTTTACCACCCAATAATGCAGCATTTCTACCAAATGAAGTGCCAAGATTCTTTACACCATTAAGTAATCCCATGCTTCCTTTTTTCAATCCACCCATTATCTTACCACCACTTGTTCCATACAATCCACCAGTTTTCATTAAATCATTTTTAATAAAAGTAAGTCCACCTAAAAACTTTGCAAGTGCCATTTTTAGGCCTGAATACGCAATAAAGGCTGTTATCATACCACCTAAAACAATTAGTGTTTTTGTAAAACCACCTTGTTCACCAAAGAACGCTATGAAGTCCATTAATGCCTCACTTTGTAAAAGTTTAGCAAAAGCAAAATAAGCTGCTATAAGTAAACCTGTTTTTAAAAAAGGAAGAGCTTTACTTTTCATACTTTCACCGAAAGCTTTGAAGTTTTCTGAAATCATACCAAACCCCTTTTGCAGAGCAGTGGTTTGTGCTTGTTCTTGTCTTGTTTTTTCTTTTTTTTCTTTTGCTTCTATATTTTTCTTTAAAGCTTCAGCTTGGTCTTGTCTTAATGGGTCTGCCTCAAGCATTGCTAATTGTTCTTTTTCTATATTAATTGATTCTTGAAAAGCTTTTCTTAGTTCTATTTCTTCTGGTGAAACTTTTAAAACATTATTACCTATTTTATTAAGTATGTCTATTGATTCTTGTTGATATTTAGCATCAAAATTTTCTTTATCTCTCTCAGCCAAATCTAACTCCTCTCTAGCCTCATTTGATTCTCTTTGTTTTTTTGTTAATTCCATAAATACCTTAGTTGAATCTTCACCAGCAGCAACTTGTTGTTTATATGATAATGATAATTTTTCTACTTCTAGTTGAGCTTGTTTTTGTTTATTAGAAGCTGATTCTACTGCATCAGAAAAGTTCTTCAATTTTTCAGTGCCATCTTTTCTAGCATTCACATCATCTCGCAAACTTTTTTGTATTTCTTTTTGATTGAGTTGAGCCATTATTTTTTACTTGTTCCTGTGTATAGTCCAAACCAAGCAGCACCAGCACCTACAACGATACTTATCAACCCAGACTGTTCCATAGTTGGAGCAGATAAGTTCATATACCAAATAACACATTTGTATAACAATACAATATATACTGTTAAAAATAGTCGTGGGAATATTCTCCATGCATCCACAGCTTTTGCCATGTCTATCCATGATTGATATTTGTTTTTACTAGAATCTACAACATTTGTATCTACTTCTAGTTCTATATTTACTTTTTTAGTTTCGTTTTGCATTCTCTTTCTCTATTCTTTCGTTTTCTTCTCTAATATATTTAGTTAGTAAACCCATATATATTTCTCTCTCATAGGGCAACATATTATCTAACTCTGTTAAAGAGTATTTATGATGTTGCATGAGTGCAAAATTACTTTCGTAGTAATTTTTTAGGCTCTCATGTGAGAGCCCTATACTAAAAAACTCTCTATACCCTCTAACATAACTTCACTAGTGACTTCTGTTTTAGGGTTAGTTACCTCTATTCTGTGTCTAAGTCTTGGCATAGTTTCAAAAAATTTTGCTAATCTTGTAAATTGTTCTGTAGAAAGTGATTCAATAAACTCATCTAAGTCTTTCTTTGACATATCAACCTTGTGAGTTATTTCTTCTTTGAAATGAACTTCTTCAATACAATCTGCCGTTAAATCAAAAATCATTTTAGTATTATCACTTCCACTTGTATACTTTGTAAATGTATCTAAAAGTGGATATTTAAAAACTATTTTAATTTCAGGTGTAAGTTGTATTTCATTTGTATGTTCTTCCACCATACCAACATTAATATCATCTAAATCAATACTAACAGGAACTTGTGTTTTTTTGTCATCTGGGCAAGTCACTTTTATATCTATTTTTGAACCTACAGATTTACTTCTTATTTTTAAAAAGATATACTCTGCATCAAACATAGCAATCTTTTTAGTATCTATTTTATTAAAAGTACAATCACTTATTAATTGATTTACTGCATCAATAATCTCTTTGGTATTTTTAGATTCTTCTGCCATCATCATTCTTTTTTGTTCTTTCACTAGGAAAGGTCTATACTTCACTTCTTCATCTGTTGAAGGCATGTTTAAAGTATAAACTGGTGTTTCAAGTTTAGGTAAAGCCATAATTTTTCACTCCTTAATTATAATTTTCTTAATACTTTTGGTATTCTATTTAGTAGTTGTCTTTCCACCTGATTTGCAAGTACCCCTTGCAATCTATCTAATAAAGGTTTCGGTAGAGAACCTTCATCTGTTAAATTCTTCCAATATCTATAACTAAAAGTTACATTAACCTCTTGTGCCGTAGTTGCTGGACTAGCATCTAATCCTTGTTCAGCGATATCTGTTGGAAAACACTCGACTAATTCGCATCCATATCTTCTGTTACCATCTTGGTCTAAAGAATACATTTGTATAGTGCCAACATAATCATCATAATAACCAGCAGCAAATGTTTGTGGGTTATATGCAAGTCTTTGCCATGTTTCAAAAAATATCTTTTCTCTCATGTCATTATGACAATAAAACTTACCTTGAACATTACCATATGTGTATCCACCATTTGCAATTTTTCTTACAGGGCCATAAATGTTATCATCTGATGTTGTGTCAATACCACGAGGTGGAAATGCTATCGAGTTACATTGATATCCTACTTCTCTTTGTTCTTGTCCACCTACTTGTCCAAGCAATACTTGTGAGAATAGATTTGTAGAAGCACCTGTTGATGTTCCTCTAGTTCCTGATGGTGGTAAAAATAATACTTCATACCTAGATGGCATTGCCATCCCATTGTCATCTCGTAAGGGTGCAAGTAACTCATTTAATATTGATGAAGTGCCTGCCTCTATTAAACTATTTCCGAAATCCATTATACCATTCCTCTTGATTTTGCAAATACATGACTGTCAGATTGTTTTTTAAATCTCTGTACAGGTAATAGTGTTGCCACCATAAATTCATCTGCCTCTACTTTTCTAAATTGTGTCTTAACATTACCTGCTAAATATCTTTTTAGACATGGTTTAATTAAGTCCACTTTTTTTAATCTACTATAATCTACATTTAATTTTGTAGAAGTATCAAACTTATCATTGTTACTATAGTCCACTAATCTATCTAGCAATCTTAATCTCATTGGCATAGACAAATAGTGTATATTGATTCCTAAGAACCCATTACTATATTTTTCAATAGGTAATACTAAAGGAAATGTATCATAGTATGGTAATTTCTCTTTTAGTTTAGGGTCATATACAAACATATTTAGTAGACCAAAGGTAGGTGTTGATGTTCTTTTACCATCACGAATCAAATCAGCAGACTTTGGTGTACCAAATTCCTTGATTTTATCACGAAACCATTGTGTTGATTTAGGTCTACCACCTGCTGCCTTTAAGACACTTTGGATATATTTACTTCTTGCCATACATTTATTTATAAGGATTGTATAGAATTATACGAGAAAAGTGCCCCTATGAAATAGAGGCACTCGATAGGTTTACTCAGCTAGTTTTTCAAAATATGCTAATGTATCATCTTCCTCAACTACAGGTGTTTCCACTTTTGTAGCTTGTGGTTTTGTATCAACCTTTGGCTTTGCCACAGGTGCATCATCTATTGTATCAGCAACATTTCCAACCTTTACAGTTCCAGAAAGAACTGCATCTAGTCTGGTTTTTAACTCATCATAAGATTTAAAGTTTGTTGCAGCTGTGAACTCTGCAAGAGAGTGTTGTGCTTTCCAAACATTATCTGCTTCTGAGTCATCTTCAAAAAGTTTTGATGTGTCTTCAAACTCTGATTTATCATAGTTCCAATATCCATCTACCTTTCTGATTTTTAATTTGAAGTTAGCACCTTCCCAAAAATCAAATGGGTTGATTGCCTTTTCATCTTCAAACTCTGGTGACATAGCAGCAGTTATCTTATCAAAGATTTTTTTCCCATAGCGGAACAAGAACACTTTGCCTTCATTCTCTGGATGTTTTGCATCACTTACTACATAAATGTTTGAGAAGTATTGCAATTTTCTTTTCTGCTTACGAGCAATCTCTTTATCAGATTCTAAACCTGTATTCCATAATGCTGTATTATGTTCAGACACAGGGTCTTTCTGACTGAGTGTTGTAAGAGAGTTTTCAATGTACCATTGACCTGTTGGGCCTTGGAAAGCATGATTCCATACTTTTGCCCATGGCAAGTCTTCGCCTTTTACAGCAGGTAAGAAACGAATGACTGCATAACCATTACCAGATTTATCTAGTTCTGGTTTCCACAACCTTTCATCTACATATGATTTTTTCTCTTGGGGTGCAGTTTCACCTTTAGCTGCATCTAGCAACTTATTAAGCGAACCACTGCTTTTTAGACTATCTAATGACATATTTTTCTCCTTATGTTATTATATTTTATCGTATGTTTATTTGTGTATTTTTCAATACATAACTATTTATAATAGTTATTCTTGTTACTATACTATACTTGACAAAGTTTGTCAAGGTCTTTATAGGTAATACTTTTGACATTATTGCAAACCAGTGGGCTGGCATCTTCATTTACAACCCAATAAAATTTTGTTTCTGGGAAGTCTTTAAATATTTGAATTAATTGTGTAGTCCAATTATCAGTATTGAATCCTTTTGATGTTTCTGATAAGTAATTCTTTGTTCCTTTGTATATGTTATTAATAGGTTCATCATATTCACTTAGGTCAAATCCTAACATGTACACTTCATCAGCGCCTTCTTGACATGATAGATACATGGCAGTTGCACCTGCACACCATTCTCTAGGATACTCTATATACTCAACTTTGTCATTTTCTTTTAACCATGTAATATATAAACCTACATTTGTATAACATTTATTTTTACAATCTTCTTTGTCTAGATGAGGAAACTGATTCATCATTTCTTCATAATTTTTTTCTGCCGTTTCTCTTTCTTTACCTTGAATTACACAAGATGCAATATCACCTTTTTCTGTTTCATGTATATCCATTGGTGTATAATTCATTTTTAAAAACTCTGGGTCAAAGTCTTCTAGTATTGCCCAATCAGCAAAATGACATTTATTTTTTATTGCATAACCAGATTCATATATCTCTTGTTGTACACCATAATCTATTGCAACAAGATTATCCACAACGGCATCTCTGTATATTGCATTACAACCCCATGTAGTAAATCCTTTGTAAGATTTAGTTATATCCCAAACTTGTCTAGATTCACCATTTCCATAAATTAAACTTTTCATGATGCTTTAATGTTTGTCACTTTGTCTGGTGCAAATCTATTTTTAATATCTGCTTTTGCTTCTTTTTCAGTTAAGTGTTTAGATGCATAAACAAAAGTCGATTTACCATTTAATACTAATGTATATTTTTTATATTGTGTTTGTTCTACCATAAATTTGCCTCTATATATCTTTCATGTATTATTAAATACCAATCTGTATAATAATGATAATGTATAATACCAACAAGTAGTATTAATGAACCTACTATATTAACAACTATCAATGACCAGTCTTTCCATATCCAACCCACTATTAGCCAACCTGTAATACCTGTAAACTGAAAGTACATATTATATGGATACATGTTCATGGCTGTTGTTGCAGCTCCTATAATCAAGACTATACTTGAAAACCATTTTATCCACCAATCTAATTTATCAGGTCTATTCAATTCCTATCAACTCCCTTATTATGAACTTAAATTTTGTTTTATCAAAACTTAAAAACTTTTTGTAATTTTTTATAAGTTTAAAAACATCTTGCCATACATAGTCATCTTTTAATTCTACATTCCATGTTTTACTATAAACTAAAATAGAATCTAGTATAACCATAGTTTCTAATGATACTCTTTTACCCAAATATTCTTTTAATAATTTAGGATGTTTGTTTTTAGATACTTCTACTAAACCTCTTTCTAATATAGGTTCAATCTCTGATTTAAATATGTAACTTAGACTTTGTATTCTTCTTTGCCATTGTATAAAATTATCTTCATCAAACTTACCAACCCAACCTTTAGGATATTTTAAAAAATTAGCAAGTAAATAATCTTGTATGTCTTGTTTACTTTTATATTTCTTTGTTAATTTAACAAAAAAAATTCTATCATTCCTTTTATAGAATGAATCTCTTGATACTTTAGATTTACCATTGTATTTTACAAAGTCATAATCACTTTTATCAAAATGTGCTTTCATAGCACAATACATTAAATAAGCATCTATTGGTTGCATTACATAGGTAACTTTGCTGCCTTAGGAAGATAATTTAAATCTCTAGCATTTGCCTCTATTTTTTCTTTTAAACTTTTGGTTATCAATTTTGCGACAGTTACAGGTTCAATGCCTATCTTTTCACAATAGATTGATATTGCATCAAGATGTGTACATCTTTTATCAAATGCAATTTTTTCTATCTCCAAAGAAAATGTTTTTGGGGTGTGTACTGTGTTTTTATCATCTGCCATTAAACACAACCTGTTGGTTTTGGTAAACCACCATATTTTGCAATCTTTTTCATTGGGCCTGATTCAAAGACTTCGTACAATTTACTTGCCTTTCTATCCATACCAAATTCTTTTGCAAAGTTTCTAACTGCTGGCACTGTACCAGTTTGGTTAAACATTTCTCTTGCTTTGTCTATGTAGGTTTTGATTTCATCTGTAATGACAAAATTATCTTCTTCTGCCATTTGATTCATGACTTCTTCTGACCAGTCATTTGTATTGACTAAAAATCCATCACCATCTCTATTTAAATCCATAATATACTCCAATTGTTTAATGTATTATACTACATTAAATCATGAATGTCAAGCACTTTTCTCATTTTGTTTTTCATACCATTTGACTGCTTCTTTATCAAAGTCATCTAGTCTTACATAACTTGATTCTCTAGGATGACCAACCATATTGACATCAACATCTTCCTCAATGCCATCTAAGAAATTGTTTAATCCTATTCGTTCAATCATCTCACCACATCTTTCATGTTCTAAGGCATTGTCTGCCCAGAAGTCTATTGTCTTTTCTGCAAGTTCTACTAAATAATCCCAATCCTCTTGTGTTTCTAATTTAACAAATGGTTTTATAACTGTTCCCATCAAATCTCCGATTTTCAATGTTCTCTTACCACCCATTAGAATTGTTGCCCCTTTATCATCGCCTGGATGAAGTGCCTTAGGTACAACATTTAGACAATGCATACATCTTACACATGATTTATTATCTACATCAAGTGTATCATCATCACTAAGAGAAAGAGAATTAGTAGGACATCTAGTAATGATATTATCAATCGCATATTTTCTTCCCTTTTCATTTAAGAAGTTTTTCCATTCTTCTTGATTTACTTTCATGTCATCACGCCATGTGCCTATGATAGACATGTCTGCCCTTTCAATTGAGTTCATGCAATCGTTAGGACACCCTGAAACTTTAAATTTAAATTTGTATGGTAATGCAGGTCTATGCATATCATCCATAAAATTATTTACTAATAATCTGTGTGCTTTGTGTTCATTGATGTTTGACATTTCACATCTACCAGCACCTACACATGACATTGCAGTACGAACACATGGTCCTGCTCCACCTAAATCCCAACCTTTCTCATTGATATCATCAAAGAAATGTTGTGTAGAATCTGTTGTTGAACCAATAAACATAATATTACCAGTTTGTCCATGAAATGTAACCAAACCAGAACCATACTTTTCCCATGAATCTGCTAAACTTCTAAGTGAATCTGTTGTGTAGTAATTGCCGGCAGGTGGTTGCACTCTTAATGTATGAAACTCTTTTGATTCTGGGAATTGATTACCTACTTCTGAGAATCTAGGTATGATACCACCACCATATCCATAGACTGATACTGTTCCACCTTTCCAATATCCTTTTCTTGTTTCATACGAATGTTCTAACTGACCTAGTAAGTCATTAGTCATTTTATTAATTCTTTCTTCTGGGTGATTATCTCTTAATCTTTTGATACCAGAAATAAATGATGGCCATGGGCCATTTTCCAACTCATCTAACATTGGTGTATCGTGTCTAGTCATTTTAACACTAGACTGAAACTTTTTTATTTCTTCTTCTTTTACTGACATTTTAAAATGCTGCACTACTTCCACAACCACAGGTTGATTTTGCATTTGGATTGTTTATTGTAAACATAGAACCTTTTAATGGGTCATTTACATAATCAATAGTTGCATCTTTAAAATAAACACCAGACAATGGGTCTATTAATAGTTTGGCACCATTTGTTTCGAATACCCAATCATCTTCTTTCTGTTCATCTAATGTGAATCCATATTGAAAACCAGAACATCCACCACCTTGTATAAAACAACGAACATTTAGTTTATCATCACCCTCACCTGCCAAGATTACTTTTGCCTGATTAGCTGCACTTTCTGTCCAATTTACATTCATGATTGATACCACTCCTCTAATGTTTCTTCTAGTAATGGTATGTATTCTTGTTTATCTTTAATAAACTCTTGTACTGTACCATTCTCTGTTACAACTAAAATTACTATTTGATTGATAGGTTTACCTGTCAACTCCTCAAACATTTCAGCATATGCCGATGTTTGAATGTAATAATTTTCGTTGTAAGAGTCCTTTCTCTCATTTGTAGATGTTTTAAAATCTACTATTGATAACTCTCCTTTGTACTCAGCTATCAAATCTGTTCTTCCTGCTACTTTATATTTATCAGAATAAAGAACTAATTCTTGACCAACTACCTCATTTATATTGTCAAAAGTTTGATTCTTTAACTCATTAAACAGACAATATGGTAAAAAGTCTTTTTTATGTTTTTCCATATCTGACCCATTTAAATAATCCTCACACATCTTGTGTACTTTTGTACCTCTGGTTGCAGCTTTATTGCATATATGATTGGCAACCTTTTCACCAACTCTCTTTCTCCACTTCATTAAACCCTCTTTGTTTCGAGGTGATAATACTGTGGTAATAGAGGGATACTCATTACCCTCTGGTGTTATATAAAATCTTTTTTTGTCTATAGTTTTTGTTTTTAATTCTGGAAAGTTTATCATAATTTATACTTGATGCCATTCTTTACTTTCAAAAAGTAATGATTCTGCTTTTCGCCTCCTAATTAGTCCATCTAAAGTTTTACCACCTGCCTTGTTCCATCTTTTCATTTCACTAGGAACTGATGCATAGTCTTCACTGTTTAATTTTTTTAACATTGTTGATTCTCTTAAATTACCAACACCCAAATTAAATGTCCAAGCAACTAGAGCATCAAACTGACCTTGGTCTAAATCTACTTTTACATTATCACTCACATATTTTTCAAACTTTAAAACATCACCTTTTAATAATTTGTCTGCTTCTTCTTGTGTTATAGTATCAGTTTCTTTTACTCCACCAGTATGACCATAACCTATAGTCAACACACCACCAGAGCAATAATATGCTTCTAATCTACAACCCTCAAATTTTTTGATGAGAGATAAACCCTCTAAACTAATTTTCATTTTATAAATCTACACCTATACCTAGTTTAGTTTTTTCAATTAAATAATTTCTTACAAAACCAGACCTTACAATATCTGGTATATCAAATTCTACACAATTAAACTCATCCATGTTCTCTAGTATTCTTAAAAAGTCATGTAGTCCATTTCTTTCGTTTGTCTTAGTTAAATCTGTTTGACTAAAGTCACCACAGAAAACTATTTTTGAATCTTGTCCTACTCTTGTGATGATAGTATCTAACTCATGGAAGTTTAAGTTTTGGCATTCATCAACTATAATAATTGAATTGTCAAAAGTTAGTCCTCTCAAAAATGATGTTGATACAAAATGTAAACTTCCTTGTCTTTTAAGTGCATCATATAATCCTCTAAATGCATCTTCATTTGGTTGCTTAAACATAAACTGTACCATGTTTGCATAAGGCACTTGATATAGTGCTGCTTTATCTTCTTCATCGCCTGGCAAGAATCCTATTTCTCTTGTTGGTATGAGTGAACGAACAATGACAACTCTATCATATGATGTTCCATGTTTAAGAACATCTTGTAATGCCAAATATAATGACACAAATGTTTTACCTGTTCCAGCACATCCAAAGAAGAAACCATTCTTCCCTTTTTTGTGACCTTCAAATACTAATTTTTGATTATCTGTGATTGGTTCAATTTTTACCAAATCACCAGAATGTATCTCTTTCTTTTTTGACATTAAATCTTACTCCATATTTCATCGAACATACACATTCTTGTGCTTGTTTTGTCAACTGGTATTTTTTCTCTACCTTTTTCTACCACCTTATGAACCTCATAAATGAACTGTGAACTTAATAATTCAGTCACTTTACCTGTAGCAACTCTATCAAATGCAGGTTCAGAATGCTCAATCATATCATTTACTTCTGGTTTCGCCATCTTCCATACCTTTATGTTTTACATAACCTTTTTTAGATTCTTTCTTTCTGTCAACTTCTACAGTTGCCCTACAAAATCTTTTTAAGTATTTTTGTACAAAATTTCTAGTTTTCATATCATTTATATTAGGTTTCGCCATGTCCTATTTATAACACTGTACTCTTGTTCATCATGTCACTAAACTGTTGGAAATACTTATCTTCAGTCAAAAGCACCCTTTCATAGTTAGTCCTACACTCCTCTAGTTTGTCCTCAAAAAAGTCTTCATCTCTTAATTGTATAATCTTATCTTTTAATTCTTCAAATTCCTCTACTCTTTGCCAATCATCTATATTATAAGTGTTATTAACATCATAATCTTGCCAGACAAAAGGTATCATACCGATTGATAATGCTTCTGGATATCTTGATGTTGTAGCAGTTGGGTCTAACCAGTTAAAACATAATGTACTTCTGGCAGGTTCTAATAGTGGATATAGTTTCTTCCAATCCTTTATCCATGATGATTGTCTTTTGACACCAGATGGAAATCCACCTATCATTACATTAGATAATTCTGAACGATAAATTTTACGAATAGTTTTTTCTCTGTCATTACCATGTTTCATTCTTCCCCAATATGCCCAATCAATAGTTTTAGTATTACCCATCATATCTGCCATTGGATTTTTAAGTGTTTGTATAAAATGATATTTCATACCATGAATGTTTCCAGAAAAATCTATCTCATCTATGGTACGAAAATCATTTATGCCTGGCAAAAAACTACGATACAATTCTTCTGTATCACCTCTGTCACTTCTCCACATTACAACTGACTTTCCATCAAAGAAAGGTTTGATAAGTTCCATGTGACTTTCTGACTTTGCCAGGTCTTTTGGATTCATTTGTAATTCACCATGATATCTAAATTCAGAATCAGATGGTATTACAATTAAATCTGCCCACTCTATTGTTTCTGGTGTTCTTTTTGGTCGAGTATTATCAAAGGATACATTATATGTTTTATACTCATGTTGTGGATTTGCTTTCATCCACTTTACATAGTTTTCAAAAAAACTATCCAGAACAGTTTCGAGTGGGCCATTGTATTTAACAAATGAGCGTAGTCTTGCAATTGTTATTTTCATTATTTAATAATAGTTTAATTATCCATTAACTACTTCTTTTTCTTCTTCGGTATTATCAACTTGCCACATAGTCATTTCATGAAAGTGAATTTCATAATCACTGTTTATGAGTTTTTTTATTCTTTTCATGCATGTTGACTGAGTGTCTGATTTCCACTTGTTACCATCTTCAACAGTAGGATGATGGATAACAACCATGATTTTTTTGTTATCTAATTTGCCACCAGTAACTTCTTTACTGTTCGCATATAGTGTTTCTAAAACCCTGTCTAATCTAAAAGAGGCAGATGACATGAAAGTTGAACACCAACCATCTTTTCGACCAAAACCTGTAGTCGTATCAGATAAAGTTTGACTATGTGGTGAAGCTTTGTAGTTAATGAATAATTGATTATTCTTTAACGCCTCATCTTTTTCAATGAGTTGTTTTGACTCTTTTAAGATTCTTCTGATTGCACCAGTTGTGAAACCATATAATTTTAACATAGAAACATTACTAGGAGCTGAAACTGGAATACCATTTTCATATGCCTCTTGTACATCCTTGATAGCATCCTTTTTATCAGTAGGTTTTTTTTCTATTTCTGGTTTTCTGTTTAGTAATCTACCAACACGACTAACTTCGAAATCAGTTAAGTGTTTATGAGAATCGTAAGGGATTCTTATAACTGGAATCTTCGTTGCATGTTTTGATTGTGAGGCACCAAAAAGTGTTGTGTTGCCATCTATACGAATGTCACCACCTTTTTTACCTCTACCCTCTAATACAATTAGTGGATTACAGTTATCAGTATTACCATTTAAATCATCAATGGCTTCCTTGATTGCTCTTTGTAGTTCTGCATTATGTTCAAACCTAACTTGTAAGTAAGGCATTTTAACATGTAAAGAGATATCTTCCTCATTACTTTGAAATGCCCCATCAAGAATTTGTTCAACAAAAAGTTGAATCATATCTTCTCTAGGTTCTACAAAACCAGCAGTTCCATTTGTTTTATTATAATAGTTAGGATTATTCCTAGCGTCATCTTTACTTAAAATGGAATGTTCAGCAGTTCTCATTTCGAGATAACTTCCATACTGAAGCACCTCAAATTTTAACTTAGACTTTTGATTATTAAATACTTCAGCAAACTCTTTACAAGTTGATGAGTGTTTATAATCATCGTTCACAGCACCTTTATGTATTCCTACATATACTTTGCCGTTTTCTAAGTTTGTGTATCTGTACAAATAAGCTTCGTACTGGCTTGGGGGTGAGAGAATATCTCGTTCTATGATGTTTTTCATCTTATACTCCTATATACACTAACTCGTACAGTCTTAGGACTTGAGCTAGATATTAGATTAATTGTCTATATACTAACATAACTAAACAAAGATTGTCAAGTCTTTTATCTAATTATATCAATCTTGTTCATGGTATTTTGATTCCAGACTTCTAATTCTTTACGAACTTTCTTTTCTGCCATCAATTTATTGTATCTATTGGTTGCTTTTCTTTTCCACCATTCGAATATGCCGTCTAATTCAAACCTATCAAAGTTATCTGCTTTGACTAGAGTTTCTGTTTTTCCTAACAGAACATCTTTAGCATTTGCATATCCATATTCACCCATGTAAAATCTTTTTTGTGTAGTCACATCACCTGCTTTAGCGATTTCTTTTGAAAACATCTCATGTGCCTTGGCATCATGTTTTTTTAAACTTGCTTTGATAACACCAACCATCTTAGTCTGCATTTTTAGTTTTCTTGATGATGCACCTTTATGAATTAAATCTTCACCACCATTCTTTTCTGTAAACCAATCTCTTAATTCAAAATATATTTCTTCACCAAGTGTTAATAAAAATTTAGATTGTGTATCACCTTTATATCTTAAATATGGTTTCATGCCATCATACATAGATGAACCTTTAATATTACCATAAAGACTAGTCGTTTCAAATAAACAAAATTCTGTATCATATTTCTTATCTAACATTCTACGAACTGCATGTGAATTACAAATTGCAGCCATGAGTTTACCACCAAGATAATTGTAACCGAATGGTTGTACAGGCACAATATTGAAACCCATGATAGCACGCTTGTTAAAGATAGGTAAATCTGGAATACCACCCAAGTAATCATTACGAGGTTTTGAATTAATCAATGGTGAACCTAATTTAATATAACCAACATGTGTATCTGTATTTGTTTCTTTGACAATTAATTTCATTTCTTTGCCAGGTGCCTGGTCTGGTGAAAATGAAGCAATCTTTTCAAGCATTTTGTCAAATGTTTCTGTCTGCATTTGCACGACTTTGAAATTCATATCCTCTGGATGCATATCATATGATTGAAACATATCATCTTCAATACTCATGCCTGGAATAGGAACAGGAATGTTTTTAACTCTCTCTATTTTTCTTGCACGAAAATAATCATCAATACGCTTGAAGTCCTTAAAGTATTTAATTAACTTTGTAGCAGCGTGTATAGAGTCTTGTTTATTCAATATTAACATAATAAAGTAGGGATTGACCACTTCATGTTAGTCAACCCCCTGTGTATAATCTATAATTAAATTGGTTATATCACAAAAGTATTTATTCATTTACTAAAGTAAAGTATCTTTTAAATTGTATTTTTTTACAACTCTTTCCTTTTGTATATCTTTTGCTGACCTCTTAGAAAACCTATCTGCCAATGGCGTGTTAGGATTCTTGTCTGCAATTTTCTGTAAAGTTTCTTTCATTCCACCATCCATTTTTTTAATAATATGGTCACCTACAAAATTAGGTGCAGTAAACACTGGTTTGACTTGTGGATTATTTTTTAGATAATCATCTTTTTCAGAGATTTTCATCATCTCATCATACTGTTCACCAGTTTCTATTATTTCAAATGTATATGTTGGCATATTCTTGCTCTTCTTTACGCCATTCTTTTCTCATGGTCTTATATATTTCATCATTTGTAATTGTATCTCTTGCATGTTTATGTATTCTAGCACTTTGAGCTTTCTCACAAGTGAGAGCGTCTACTTCTTGTGGTATTACATAACCATTCTTATCATACTTTCTACCATCACGATGATTTGCATATCTTCTTGCTCTCGTAAATCCCATTTCTAAAAACTTACGACACATATCCATACCTACGAAGTCTTTTTGTTTTCTATATTTTAAATATAAATTAAAAATAGTAGAGGCACTTTTTTGTGCTTCATCTAAAGTTTTAAATCTCCAGTGTTTACAGATGTCATTTGTATATGGTCTAACTAACAATACACCTTGCTCACCACGACCTATACGATATCTTTTATCGTTAGGTTTAAAATTTATATTTTTATAATCTAATTTATAATCAAACTTTATCATATTATTTTGGATATTCTACTTCTGATATATCTGGTTCTAAATCATCTATAGCAGCATTTACAGCATCTAATTCATTACTGTTTGAATCACATGCATATTCTAGTGATATAATTTTCTTTTCTAAATCACCAATTGTTTTTTCTAAATTTTTAATTGTATTTTTTAAAAACTCAACATCTTCTGCTAAGTCTTTACTGTTAAATATTTCCATACCATGTTGGCCTCGTTCTATTTTTCCAATTAGCAAATCCATTCTTTTCATTTATATAATAATTTTTATATGCTTGAATTGGATTTCCTATTACCTTACAATACTCTGGCATTGCTTGAGGTAATTCTGTCAATCCAATGTCTTTAATATTGTCTGGTGCCCTAAGTAGACTAATAGATGGTTTCGATGCACCATGTATTTTTCCATATCTATATGTATACTCTGCAAGACAAGCCATGTAAATCTGGTTCATCAAACGATAATTTGATTTACTTTTTCGCACCCACACATTACAAGGATGATTCACATGACTTGCTTTGTAAAGTATACTTTCCCTTTCATCAGGCAATTTCCACCTTTTGATTCTGTGATTATTTTTTGTTCTATCTTCATACAATTCACCATCTAGGAATCTGTGTGCCGTAGATAGTAATTGTGCATATTCTGTTGCCATCTTTACAACATGTTTATCAACATGCCACTTGATGTTTTGTATTGGGTCTTCATGTAGATAGAAGATATTCATTCATCAACTCCTTTACTTTTACTAGATTCTTATATTCTAACACATTATCACTCATACTGTCAATACTTTCTTTAATTAGTCCAAAATCAGTCTTTAATACCTCTTTTAATGGATATGTATCAACATGTATTAGAAAGACTGCTGTGGTGTCTTTTATGACTGTGGCAGTCCTCTCATGTTCCACTCTAAATGTTAAATCATCCAGAGAATCAAAATCTGGTTTCTCATATAATGGATGATTACTGTATCCATTTAATGATGATATACCCCAAGTGTATCTATGATAAGATTGTCCACTTGTCATCGCTCTCATGATACCATTAGATGCACGAAGAAGTGCCTCATTATCTGCGATGGGTTCGTGTAATTCGTTTAAACTTTTTCCAACCTTTTCACCAGCATTCCATGATGATGGAAATGCCACAAAGCATGCTTCAAGTTTCCCTTTGTGCATGATAACTATATCATCTTCGATTACCATACCTAATTGTTTTACATCATCACATTCAGTAAATAATTGATAATCATCATGTTGATTAAATAATCCTAAACTTGCAGCTGTCTTTTCAACTAGTTTTTCTTTTTGTGCAACTTCTGTTTCAAACCAAATGTTATCACCTAAATTATTTAACTCAATTAGTTTTTGATTTTGTATTTCTAGGTCGGTTTCATTTGCATTGAACTTTGGGTTTTCACAAATGTTGAAAACTGGTTTCATGTCAAAGGGATTTCTGATTACATGTTCAAACATTTTCTTTAGATTGTTCTTCTTTGATTCTTTTTTTCTCTAGATTGCTCATCATAATTAAAACTATAATCATAGACAAAACTGCTATGACATAAATCATAAAATCTGATATGTAAAAACTCATGATACTTCTTTTACTTCTTGAACAACAGACTTTGGTATGATTGTAGAATTACCACATTCATCAATACTGCCGTCTTCCTTGAAATTAAAATCACTAACTAATCTAATGACATCTTCCTCATCACTAATTAAAAAACCTGTACTTAGACATCTAGGCAAAGATTCTTCTTTTACATCCTCTACACTTCGCCATGATGAATCTGATGTAATATCAATCCAAAATACATGGACAAATTTAAATGGTATTTTTTTAATTGCTCTACTCATTTAATTAACCTATAAAGTGTTCATGCCAACTCTATGATGAGGTCGAGAGAGAGTGAGTTGACATGAACTGGAATTTTTTACTATCCTCATCATTTAAACCATTCTAACAGGTTTAACAAGATTTGTCAAGTATTTTATATACCAGAAGCACTTCCTGGCGCTTGTGGATATTTCTCTGGTTCTGGTTTCATGAAATTATCATCCCAACCAAATGCCTCTTTTACCACATCTTTAGATAAACCTTTATATACTTGATGTAATCTTTTATCTTTAGCGGCAACTAACAATTTTGCTTCAGATTCGTGTAATCCCTCGCACATTTGAATAAACATATTTTCTTTTTGTGCTTGTTTAGTGTCATTGTCAGCACCTTTAATAAAGTGCCATAGTTTTTTTGACTCTTGAGCAAGAACTGTATGTTCTGTGCCTTCGGGTGCATCATTTGGTTTAAATGGTACTTCACCTGTTGGTATCACCCATTCTTTAGTGGGGTCAAAAGATGCTTTTAATAACATCCTTAACGATGATGTATCATATCTTTGTAGTATTTCTACTTTTTGAGATTTTGTTTTCGCTTTGTGTACTTTGTCTAGTATTTCAGAAAACAATAATGTAAAATTATTTGCCATTTTAAAATTCTCCAATTTGTTCAGTTAAAGTTTTTAATCTTTTATCCATAAAGTAATCTAATAGTTTACTTCTGTCGCCACAAGTGGCACCTTCGAAATCATCTAAGATATCGGTTGCTAAATAATCTGGTATATTATCCAAATTAATTAGTATATCATTCCTTTGATAATTTCGTTTCAACTCATCATTTAAATCATCAATGTCTTGAGCTAATATACTGTTCATCTTTTTAATAGTTAAAGGTCTTTGTCTTAAACTATCTGTAAAAGTGTGGTCTGGTGATAATACATTTGGTATACCATCTGATTTATCGCCTTTTAGTATATGTTCTTTTATATAGACAACTGGATTAACCCCATTTACATGTTTTTTAGTAATTGGACTGTATTGTCTTACATTCTCATACTTTTGTAATTGTATAAAGTCTTTATCACCAGATACAATCATGATTTTTTCACTTTGATAATGTCTACATAATACTGCAATTACATCATCTGCTTCTGCCCCATGAGTTTCTACAACTTTGTAGGGTAGAAATTCTTTTATTTCTTCTTTAATTTGATTCAGAACTGCAAAAATACTATCCCAATCTTTGCCATCTGATTCTCTACCTTTTTTACGATTCGCTTTATACTGTGGAAATACTTCTTTACGCCAATATGCCCTTGAATCGTAAGTGAGAACTACTTCACCAAAGTCCTCGTTAAACATTGTTCGATACATTCTTACAGAATTTAATATCATATGTCTAACCATTTCTTCATCTAACTCACCTTTATTCATGTGTAAGTGCATCATTAAAGATGCTAAAGAGATTTGATTCATGTCTACTAATATCATAATATTCTCGTTAACCTTTCGTTTGAAAATTGCAAATAATCTTTATCTATTTCACAACCAACATATTCTAAACCATATTCTTTAGCGACACATGCCGTTGTACCTGTTCCCATAAATGGGTCAAATACTATACCTTTTTTAAGACCAGATACTTTTAAACATTTCTCTACTAACTTTGTAGGAAATATTGCTGGATGTTTTTTATCGCCTGCAATCTCTTTTGTTATTTCTTTTGTTGCCTTACTTTGATAAGTTATGTGCCAACAATTTGTTGTAGGTCTCCAATTTCTACCTGACCTTTTTAAATTTCTAGCTGCATTGTTGTATTCTTCATTATAAGGAACACCAGACCATTCTAAATCTATTTCTGTATTGCCCTCTTTTGTAAAGTGAAATAAATGTTCCCAACCATTTTGTAAATATCTTTTACTTGATGTTGGTGTAGAATAACCTCTTACTCTACCATCTACTTCAATTGACTTGCCCCATATAATATTATTTTGTAATTGCCAAGGCACATTTTCTGCAATCTTATATGCACTAAAAGGACTGCTTTTAGTATATGCAATATTTAAAAATAAATGACCATCATCTTTTAAAACTCTGCACACTTCTCTCCATACATCATTCATCCATTGAATATAATCATCCCTGTTATCATTGTACTTATTATAACCCAAACCTATATTATAGGGTGGACTTGATACACATAAGTCAAAACTATTATCTTTTGTATCTTTTAAAAATTCTAAACAATCTTTATTATAAATCATAATTCTATCTTTAGAAAGGGTGACCCGAAAGTCACCCCACTAATTCTTAAATAATTAAGAAGCGAATGAAACGCCTGTTCCATAAAGTGCTTTGATTCCAGCAGCGATAATAGTTTTATCTGCAGCTCCATTCATCAATACTGCACCTACACCAGCATTAATAATTGCTTGTGTTGGTTCACCCATACGATATGATGTTCCACTAGCAGTTTTGTTAGTGTAAATCATATAACCTTGACTCCTTAATTTATCTACCATCGCTTGTGGCGATGTTAAGTCAAATGTTGTTCTTAATTGTTTCCAAGTAACTACATCACCTCTTTCAAATGCATTAATTACTCTTTGTGTTTTTGATAGTTTCTTTCTACCCATGTTATAATCTCCTATGATTATTATTGTTTATAACTAATTTTATGCCTCGTATAGTTATATCGGCAACTACATTATTGTAATTCGTTTTAATCCTTATCTTTGTCCTTGTCATCGTTATCTTTATCTTTCCAATCAGATATTTTTGTTGGGTCTGTTTGTAAATCTAAATCTAAGTCTGATTCAAATGATATCTCTGTTTGATTATCATCATTCATATCTTCTGCCATTCCAACTAATTCTGACAATAGTGGTGCATCAAATTTTGAATAAAATACATCTGTACCATCTTCTGCTTGAGTAGGTGATGGTGCCATTATATTATCAAGTAATCCCTGTATAATATGTGGCACAGATTCTTGTCTTGATAAAACACCTTTAACTGTTTCTGATAAAAATCCAATATCTAAACTGAATCTTTCATCTGTAATATCATAATTGTATTCACTAATAGTATGAATTAATTGTACCATAATTCTTTCAGTTATAACTTCAATTCTTTCAAGTTTTTCTTGATATATCTTGTGAGTATTATTTTTATCATTATTTTTATCTAAAGCTTTATCTAACTTTTTCTTAACCCACTCACCATTGTTTTCTATTGGTTTATCACCCCAAGGCCCAACAACTATATTATCTTTTTCATCTGTCATGATATAATCTTTTTCTCAACTGGTACAATTGCACCGATATAATTTAAATAGTTATCTCTAATATCTGCCTTAGGTTCATTGACTGTTATTATATTTTCTTCTTTAATATCAAATTCATCATTCTCTGCAAATGGAATGAAAGGTGAGAAGTATAATTTACTTTCTGAATTTTGACTAGGATTCTGTGCCATCGGTATCAATACAAAAGGTTTCTTTACTGTGGTAATTGTTTTATTATTGTCTGCATACTCTTGATTAGTTATTTCTGCTACAATGTCCTCGCCTGTAGTGAGGCGTAATAATTTTACATCTGTCATAATTTATCTTCCTGTTTTCTTTCTATAATTTTTATTGTAATTGTGTACCCCTGGCGTTTCTCTAAGTTTTCTTAACCATCTTTGTTTACCAGCAGCTTTTGATAATCTTCTCTTTTCACTTTTCTTTATAAAATGTTGTCTTTCTCTTGCTTCATTTAAAATATCTGCTTTAAGAATTTTCTTTTTGAATATTCGTAGTGCTTTAGTGATATCATCACCATGAACTACAACACCTAAACCACTTGCCTTTTCTTCTTTTGGTTTTTTCTTAAATGGTTTTCGTTGTTCATAATTATGAACTGAAAATTTTTGTCTAGGTTTACTTGAATTACTTTTCATTAAATCCCTCTTTGTATACTTGGTCTGTCATTTGATATACAACTGCCAAGGCATCATATTTATTATCAAATCCTAACATACCTAGTGTGTCCAAATTATTATCTAAAATTTCTAATGCATCATCTTCTGAAATATCACCACCAACTAATTTATTAGCGGTCACATTTAGAATATTTTCTGCATCATCCATCATCATTCCTTTTACTGCTCCCATATTATTGTCCTAGTATTTTATCTACTTGTTGTTCTGTTAAATCACTGTTTGTTCTGATATGTTCTCTTATCATTTCTAAACCAACCATACCAGCAAGAAACTCATCAGTTCCTTGTTCATTGTCAATGGTCATGTTTTCAAACACTTTAAATGAGGTAGCTTTTTCTTCTACTATTCTCTCATCTATATCCCATATACTCGTTCTACCAGTATCAAACTTTTCACTTTTCATATTATACCTCTATTAATTTACCGATTAATTTCCAATCATCTTTGTGCATGTGATGTTCTGTTTCTTTTTCTAAAAACGCCACTGCTTCTTTCTCAGTCTTGAATGTCTTATCAAATTTACTGTTAAGAATTTTTGGTTTTGCTAAAAATCTCATTACGCTGCCTCCAACATTGACATTGGCACAGAATATCTACGACCCTGTATATCAACAGTACATCTTTTTTGTTTAATTTTGATAAGTGTACCTAACTCTTTTTTAGTCTTTTGAACTACATACACTTGCTGACCTTCTTGTAATGATGATTTTGCATTCATCACTTGTACATCACGAATAAAATCTATCAGACTATTTAACTCTGATAAATCCATACCAATTATCTCTTTTTTTATACTTTCTTTCATTTCACGACCTCTCACGATTTTTGATTATGTAACCATTATAACAGCTTGTACAGGTATTGTCAAGGATTATTTTGGTTTTTTTAATGAGAATGATTCTCATTTCCATTCTGATTTGGGTACAGTTATATATTTACTGTCTTCATGAAATTTAGTGTAGTTTCTTCCTTTCATCAAAGCATGCATGAATGTCAATCCCTGTATTTCATTTAATTTATTTTCAACTTTTGTTTCTTCTAAAGCTGTCATCATAGATTCTGTTAATTTATTTGCAATTTTACTCATATTTTCTCTCTCTTTTTTTAGTTATGTATATACTATAACAGCCTCAACAACTATTGTCAAGTACTAATTTCGCCTTATTTTAGGGGGGTCAAATGAGAATGATTCCTATTTGAGAATGATTCTCATTTAGGTTTGTAGATGGTAATGAGTTCTTCTTTTCCTTTGACTTTGATTTTATCAACTTCTACTGATTTGATGGTTTTGAGTTTTTCCATTGTGTAGGATGAATATAATGTAGATACTATGCCACCATTTTTCTCTTTGTAGTTTCTTGTAGCTGCCTCTAGTCTAGCGGCAAGATTGACGGCATCTCCAATGACTGAATAATCGAATCTAGTATCACTACCCATATTACCAACTATGCATGTTCCTGTATTGACACCAGAACCTATATTGATATCTGGTAGTCCTCTTTCTTTGAAGTCTTGTTTTAGTCTTTCTGTTTCCTCTGCACATTCGATAGCAGTCTTGACCGCCATCTCTGCATGGTCTTCACAATCAAGTGGTGCATTCCAAAATGCCATAATGCAGTCACCCATGTACTTATCAACTGTTCCACCATTGTCTAGAACAATCTTAGTCATACGATTTAGATAGTCATTGATAACTTCAACTAATCCCTCTGGGTCATCTTTGTTTTTATAGTATTCTGATATTGGTGTAAATCCTACAATATCCATAAACAGAAAACTCATCTCTTTTCTATCACCACCTAGTTTTAATTTACTTGGGTCTTTCTGTAGTTCGGCAACTTGTCTTGGGTCTAAATAAGTTTCAAATTGTTTTCTTATTTGTTGTTTTAATTTAAACTCTAAAATGAATCTGTTAAAGATACTATGCATACCAACTATGGTAATTACAATAATTATCCAACTGATATCTGATAATATTAAATGTTGATTAAACAAATAATAAGAACCATAGACACTCATTCCATAAAGTGATAGTAAACTTAAACCAACAAACCAATAAGGTGTAAATCTTGCAATCAGTATAACTAGAATACCTAATACAAAAGATAAAACTAATTCTAGAAATGAACTTACATCATAACGATTAATTTGTTTACCATCTATCATAGTTTGTAATGTAGATGCCGATAACATATAATCATATTGTTCACCAACTGGTGTTGCAATAATTCCACCTAGACCTTCTGCAGTCATTCCTATAATTACAGTACGAGCATTAAATTTTGAAAAGTCATTCTCTGAAGCTGATATAGTTTCAAAAGTTTTATTCCAATGCAACCAGATTCTAGCATTTGGGTCTGTGTTAATAATAGGAAAACCTGGCACTCTTATTGCTTGAACTCCACCATCACCTGCCTTGACTTGATAACTTGGATTACCTGTTGCAACTCTAATTACTTCCACTGCCATTGTAGGATAAGTATTTTGTCCTATTCTCATTATCAATGGTATTCTTCTTACAACACCATCTATTTCTGGTGCAGTGTTGATTACACCAACTCCATTTGCATTTTGTCCTAACTTTGATATAGGGCCTAACATACCATCCCATTCAAAAAGATATGGTAATGGATTGCCTATTTTTGCAACTCCTCTTGGAACAGAGTTTTTATTTATTTGTGATGTGCCGACTTGTGCAATGACAACTCCATTGTCTATCAATGTTTGTGATAGTATATCATCACCACCTAATCTATCTTCTTCTGAAAATAATATAGGTATCATAATGACACCAGCACCTGCTCTCCTTAAATCAGTTATGACTTCTGCAATTACATCTCTTGACCACGGCCATTGTCCATATTTCTCAATAGACTTTTCATCTATCGTGACTATACCAATGTCTTTTGATAATTCTTTTTCTTCTTGTTGTATGAGAATGTCAAATGATTTTAATTTTAGTATCTCTTTGACAAATGGTTCTTGTAAACCTATGTATGTAAGAACGACTAAAGTTACAAATGCGAATGTCCAATGTGTTATAAATTTTTTCATTGATTAACTGTCATTGAACAAGATGAATGACCACACCAAAAACTACCTGAATAACTTTTGTTATTACCATTTTGGTTAATAGTCATTGAAGAACCATTACTAGTCCTACCATCAACATCTATATCAATAGCATTATTATCACCTATCTGGTCTAAATTAATATTAAAACCATTCATACTTTGTATATCAAAATCAACATCATTATCTTCACCATCTTGTAGCACATTAAAAGTACCACCCTCTGATGTAATGACTGTCACAGTTACATCATTTGCATATACTGAAAAACTTAGTAGTAGTAATAATACACTACTGAGCTTGATAAATTTTAATTGCATTTTCTACTCCCCCTAATTCGTAATCAATAATTTCATAATCACCTTGTGTTATATTTAGTACATAACCATACTCTTTATTAAGTCTTAACTCAATATAATTACCAGCAGCATCCTCTCTACTCCAAACCCAATCTGGGTCTTCATCTAATACTGTAATACCTGTTTCTGGGTCTTTACCTAATCTTATACCATCTTGTCCTTTATCAAATTCATTTCTCATTGATTTTGCCAACTCAGCATTGATTTGGTCTAGAATGTTTACTAAGAAATTTTGTTCTAGAAAATCTATATCTAATCCTGTTGCCCAATTCTCTGTTTCTTCTTCTAGATAATCTATTTCTAAATCATCAAATTCTAAAAAATCAATCTCTAATGCATTGGCAACTTTTACATAGTCTTCTTTGTTTTGTTGTTCTTGTATTTCTTTTGGTTTAGATATAATTAATAAATTACCAATTAGTTTTTCATCTAAATCTAGAATGACTGGTTTCATAGGATTACTTGCAACTGTTTCAACAACTGTGGCTTGAAATGCTTGATTCATGATAACTTGTCCAGCATCTGATGTCACATCAATTTCTCCTACATAACAATTACCATTCGTATCACATGATGGTAATAGTATAATTGTAGAACTACCTGTTTCATCTATAGTCATTGTAAAGTCTGTTCCACGAACACCGATTGTTGCTGTTGGTGTTTTTATCTTTACATTTTGTTTTGAGTTTTTTGCAATCTGACCAGATGCATATCTTACTGTACCCAAAGATGCCTTTAGAGATAAGGCACCTGTTTTTGTATTTGGGTCATAGACAAATTCATCAATTACTAGTTTAGAATGTTCTGTCACATCTACTCTAGTATCATCAACAAACTCAATGGCAGTTTTACCTTTGCCTGTTCTAACTGTGTCATAAGAAAAAATGTCTAAGTCTTTCTTACTTTCAAACTCATCACCCTCTTTTCTCTCTACAACACTATTGCCTTCTTGTAATATTACATCACCAATGGATGCACTGAAGGCATTAGTGCTAAACAACAACATCATAATAAAAAACTTTTTCATTTTAATCTCGTTGTATTATGTCTATATCGTGATTATCACCTGATGTTGTTAATGTTATCATGTTATCATAGATACCACTTTGAGTTATATCTACATCAGCAATAGAACCTGTATGTGTATGAACATATGTATGACCAACACTATCACCATTACCATCTATATCAACTAAGAAGTTATTTGTATCTCCATTGATTGACAATGTTAGTATTGCTGAGTTGCCATCTATTGTACCTAAGACTGTGTTACTGTCACTACCACTTGCACCAGTAATAGATACTGTTGCACCTGTAGCAGATGATGTTTCACCTATGTCTATGTCAATATCGTTAGATGAACCTACCCAAACGATAGACGCTGTAGCTGTTCCACAAGAACTGTTATTTCCAGCACTATCACAATTAAAGTCTATGTTGTTTGAATTACCTGTTACAGAGAATGTACCTGTATAGGTTGCACCATTAACATCAAAAGTCATGACATTGGAATCACCTATTTGTGTAATTGCTAAGTTTGTTGTTGCCCCAATAACACTAGAAGCTGTACCAGAACTTCCTATTGTATTATTTTGACCATCTTGCAATACATCTAAATCTAGTGTAGCACCAGATTGGTTTATATAAATGTCATTTGCATAAACTGATAACGAAATAATCATCAACATCATTATTGATATTATTTTTTTCATTCTTCTACTCTCCATTTTTTGAACTTCCAATACCCTAGTTTTTCACCTCTTTCAACCATTTTTAAAACACCATACTCTATGGCAGAACGAATGGCATAGTCTGTCGGTTCATTGACAGCTGCACCAGTTTCTATCTCTAATGCCTTAGTCCTTAAATCAAAGAATCTAAAAACATCTGCCCCTGCTTGATGACTTGCAATAGTTTTACTTGCTGATATTGTCATCAATACTTCTCCTGTTTGCACTGCAATTATTCTCATCGCAATAGTTACTTGGTCTGTTCGATATTGTTTGGAAGACCCAATACCAAATACCCTTGCACCCTCACCACCACTTATCATATTTGAATCATAACTAACAACTCCACCCTCTATAATAAGACCTGCAAATATCAGTGGTTTCAATACTGTGTTTGCAGATTTTTCACCATCATATAATTCTCTTGTAGACCTAACCAACTGTCTTTCTTTGACTAGACTACTTAATCCTTTTCTCTCTACTACTGTAAACCAATCTCCCTCACTTACCATTTTAAGTGCCTGTATTAAGTACACTTCAGGTCCTTGTGTAACTGCCGTACTTAATTGAGAAAAATTTGTACTTGGTTTTCTCTGTCCTGTTCTATCAGGAAAATCATAAATCGCAATAGTTATTTTCTCTTGGTCTAAATCTGGTACACCTCTTAACAAGTCACCTGTTGGTGTAACTTGTGAAAAAGGTTTATCAGAATATTCAACATAGTTTCCCATTGTTGTCGAACAACCAGACAAACACATCCCTGCCAAAAATATTAATATATAAGTCCAAGACATAATTTGTTAAAATATAAAGTCACCAACTGGCACAGACATCGTTGATACTGTTCCTGTTGTGTCTGTTATTGTCAATGTTATAACATCTGTTGATGAATCTTTTACCCAATAGATTTGAGAACCTTCTACTTCTGCTGTTCCACTTGTTGCACAATTAGATGTACAACTTGTACCAAACATATTGTCAACTAACTGTTTAGATAAGTTAGCGTAGATACGACTTTCAACATTTGCAATAAATTTGTTGATTGTTTTATTCTTCTCATCTCTTTCTGCTTGTGATAATGCAGACTTCTCATCTTTAATTCTGTCGTTCTCTCTAGTGTATTGTAATTGTTCTATTGATAAGGCATGCTGGGAATAACCCTCTTTACTAAAAGCAGGATTGCCAAACTTGTGAGTTAACTCACTTGCTGTGCTAGTATTGGTCAAGGAAAGGCATAATACAAAGAATACTAACACTATTTTTTTAAATTCTAGTGTTATCATACCTGTATTTATAAGAATTGACTTATGTATTTCTCTTTTTTGGGGGTGTCTTTGGGGGTTTTTGTTCTTTTTCTCTGAGTTCTAACACTGTATTAACCTTACTTTTTAGTCTTATAATGTCATTATCTAACATTCTTACTCTATCAATCAGAGCAATTAATACAATATTCATTTCACCGAGTTTTACTTTAATTTCTGTTGTTATATATTTGTAAATAAAATATATAAACCAACCCATACCGATTGCAGCTATTGATGCAAATCCATACTGATTTAATAAATCCATTATCCAAGCATTTTGCATCAGTCACGCCTCGCATCATTTTTACCATCTGCTCTAGATATTCTATCTTCATCTGGTTTTAAATTTAATGAATGTGATATAAGTAAATCTAATCTTATCATATCGTGATTCATAGTTTTAACTCTATTGTCTAACATAGTAATTATGGCATGCATAGTTTTAACTTGACCAATAACAGATTCTAAAATGTATTTAATAATTAGGTAAATAAAAAAACCCATTATTAATGCAGCTGCAACTGGTAAACCAAACTCTGCTAATATTTGAAAAAATAATTTCATAGTCTATTATTTATCGAACAAAGAAACAAAGTATTCTGCATCAATGACAACTAAAGGTTTTGATTTATTTCTTTTGATTACAACCACAGGTTCATAATCACCAGAATTTTCTGCAGCTTGTTCATAAGACTTCCAAACATTTACTGCTTCTTGATTTTTACATTCGATTGATAGTGGAAACTTTTCTCTGGCAGCTCTTGCCATGATTAAGTCTTCACCACCAGCACCCATACTTCTAGATTCAATATCTTCTGGGTGTACTTCTAATTTTTCGATGAGTAAATTTCTCATCCATTGTTGTAGTTTTCTTCCTTTTGCTTTTGCACTTGATGTTTTCATAATTTTGTTACTGTAAAGTCTATTGCTATTCTTTCTTTATCACTAAAGATTATATCATTTGAATGTGTTTGTCTTGAATCAAATATTAAAAAGTTCATAGGTTGTAATGAATAAGACATATTATTATATATAAACCCACCACCATCTATTTTACTATCCCAATCTGAATTTAATATTCCTAATACTTTAAGTTTATTTTCATCCCAATTATCAGTATGAAGATTTACTTTTGTTGATTTATCTTTTAGAGATATTCCACAGAAATGCATTTCAGGTGTAAAATAATCTTTACCACCAGCATCATATATTTGTGACATTAGTCCTACTGCAATTCCAGCGAGTAAAGGATTCTTAAAATGTCCATGTTCTATTAGATTTAACTTTGTAAGATTAATCTTATCATAATCTTCTTCAGCTATTTGTTCATCATCCCAAAGTTCTACACTGGGTATAAAATGCATGAACATATCTAGATATGTTTTTGAGCATGCATTTTTAATTATCTTTGGTTCAAATATCGTAGGGGTTATCATCATTTAATTCTTCAACTTCACGAGTAAATTCTTCTTCCAATTCAGAACCACAAAATGGACAATACCTAACTAGATATTGTGTTCCTAACATTTCATATTCTATTGTGAAAGATGCCTCGCATGAATCACATACTATTTCTTTGATTGCCATTTTATATCCTTATTGGTTGTATGCAGTTTCCCATGTGCCTGACAATCCAGCAACTTCATATTCAGTCACACGATTCTCAAAGAAATTTGTATGGTCTGCTCCATTGAGTATCCATTCTAACCATGACAATGGATTTTCTTTTACTTTAAATGTTGTTTTTAGTCCTAATTGTAATAATCTTCTGTCTGTTATATATCTGATATATTTTTTAACATCATCAGCAGATAGACCTTCTATATCACCTAGACTGTATGCCAAGTCAATAAATTTGTCTTCTAGTTTTACAATTTCTGTGGCCATCATGTAGATTTCTTTTTTAAAACTATCATCTACAAGTTTAGGATGTTCTGCACAGAATGATTTAAATAAATTTGAGTTGCCTTCTACATGCATAGATTCATCACGAATAGACCATTCAACTACTTTACCCATTCCTTTCATCTTACCAAATCTTTGGAAGTTAAGTAACATAACAAATGAAGCAAATAGTGCCACACCCTCATTGAATACAGATTTTGCTAATGCAAGTGCAAGTCCTCTATGTGTAGAGTTATCTGACTTTTGCATATATTCAATTTTATTTGCCATCTCTTTATATTCTAAGAATGCATGATATTCACTATCTGGTAATCCTAGTGTATCATTCAGTAATGCATATGCTCTTTGATGTACACCCTCTCTGTTTGCAAATGAACCTAACATGTTTCTAACTTCATTGTTTTTAAATTTAGGTATAAACTGGTCATAATAATTTTGACCAACTGCTACATCTGATTGAGTAAATAATCTTAGTATGTTTGTTATATAATCTTTTTCTACTTGTGTTATTTTATTCATCTTCCAATCTGTAACATCT